>SDBS01001876.1_pt1 | contig 21188 bp, 18 predicted proteins | sample 2277091 | NCBI WGS metagenome assembly SDBS01 (sample SAMN10404972, study PRJNA504765) | marine sediment metagenome | isolation source: marine sediment core GS10_PC15, 163 cmbsf | place: Arctic Ocean: Southern Knipovich Ridge | collected 2010 | reverse complement strand
CCCATAAACTTATTGTTCCTCAAGAAGATGAAAGATACGCTCCTTCTCAAATGGAAGCTTTAGCGGTAGGGGTATGACATTTTTATTTTGCACAAAGGGTGACATAATTACTTTGCATTGACACTTTCGGGAAGTTTTGCAGATAAAGGGTTGACAGCCACCGGGGTTTATCTTAGCTTGTCTACAGATCACGAAATGAGGGGATTTTGGGATAAGCGGCCCCTCGGACAAGACGGACTATCCGACACACTCGGATACACATAGGCTCCGAAAAAAACGCTGAACGTGTAAATGGAGGTAGCCAAATGATGGGCCTTACGATCGCCACAGTTTTCCTAAGCATAGCTCTTGTCGCCCTAATCCTGCTGTTCCTGACAAAGAGAAGCAAAGACTACACACAATCATTCGTACTTCTCCAAGAGCGAATTGGCCAAATCGAGGAACAGGTGAGGAAGAGTGTTAACGAAGGGAGTAGAGCAGTTGGTGAGAAGTTTGAAAGCTCTCTAAAAGTAATTGGCGACATCAAAAAGGTGATTGGAAGCTTAGAAGAGACAAATAAGCAGATGTTGGACATCGGAAAGGACATCTCAGGTCTTCAGGATCTTCTCAAGCCGCCCCATATCAGAGGCGGGTTCGGCGAGCTGACACTGGGACACATACTAGCACAGCTGCTTCCCAAAGAAAACTTCGAAGAGCAATACCGGTTCAAAAATGGCGCTGTTGTCGATGCCATTGTAAGAACTGGGGATAAGATAGTCCCCATTGATTCCAAGTTTCCCTTGGAGAGTTTCCAAAGGTACATCGAAGCTTCGGAAGACAAAAAAAAGCCATACCTAAGAGAGTTCGAAAGGAATGTTAAAGCCAAAATTGATGACATCTCCGCTAAGTATGTTCTCGAAGATGAAGGAACGTACGACTTTGCCCTTATGTATATTCCTTCGGAGAATGTGTATTACCAAACGATTCTCAAGGAAGACTTAGAGATCAATAGCAGCAGTATCTCGGATTATGCCATGGAAAAGAGAGTGGTGCCGGTCTCTCCGAACAGTATCTATGCATACCTCAGAGTAATATATGTCGGGCTGCGGGGGATGCAGTTCGAGAAGAATGTTCGAAAGATAGTAGAAGGCTTCGCCAGACTGAATAAGGAATTTAAAAAGTTTGAAGAAGACTTTCGGAAACTGGGCGGTCATCTTAATCACGCTAAAGGCAGCTTCGACAGAGCAGATCGGCAACTGGACACCTTCTCGGATAGGCTTGCTCTCATTGGCGACTCGAGGGAAGTTAGAGCAAAAAGACCCGCCAGTTAACAAGATTTACCTAGTGCTAGATCTTCACCCGAGCCCTCCAGACAGATTGGAAGCGCTGGGCTTTTCTATGAGTTGCCCTGAAAGGGCAGATAGGTCCGGTATATGCTGTCAAACTTAACAAAAAGCGAATTTCGCACACAGTCTCGAGCTGTTCCAAATGCGTGAAGCCTTATCGTTTACCATGACGACCTATCACTTTCACGTTAACAAGGAATAATGCCAGAAAATGCGCACCAGAATTAGAAAGCTAATTGTCGGAATAATCGTGGTTTTTCTTGCGATGTCGGGAATAGGAGTAGTGCTTGGCTCGACAAGCGTTCTTTCAAAATCACTCGATGAGGGTTTTAGTGTCTGGATAGAAGGAAATACGGTGAAAATTAGACCTGATGACCCGATGAAGCCAATAGATAGCGGAAGACGAGTAGTGGTAAAGGCGTCCAAAAATGAGTATGAACCTTTTCAGTTGGTCATAACCGCTATTGATGGGAAATTGGAGAATGTAAACGTAGAGTTAACCGATTTAGTGGACGGAAACGGAAATAGAATAGAGCAAGAAAACATTAAGATGTTTAGGGAGGGGTATATAAGATGTTACCGTCCATCCGATAGGTTAGGTGAGGCAGGTGAGTGGCCAGACGCGCTCATACCTTTTGTAAATCCCTACGCGCCTTCTGAGACAATTGGTGTTCCATTTGATATTCCTTCGGGTAGAAATCAACCAATTTGGATAAGGGTATATGTCCCAAAAAATGCAGTATCAGGTATTTACAATGGTAGTATCTCGGTAAGTGCCGATAATGAAAAAACTCAAACAATCCCTCTGACATTACACGTTTGGGACTTTACCTTGCCCGATGAAACACACATAAAGGCAATTTACGGTGTGGAAAACGGATCGTTCCTAAATGAGGATTTCGGTGTGGAATACAATAATACCCGGCACAATGAACTAAGGGTGAAATACTATGATCTTTTGGCAGAGAATAGGCTCTCACCCGGCATGATCTACTACCAGATGCCGGATTACAGTGAAGTAGATGGCACTGTTCAATTGGATTTCAGTGAATCGGATGGACTATATTCACATCTATTAGACGAAAAACATGTATCTGCATTCGGTATGCCTTCCCCCTGGGACGATATGAACGAATATTATGTATTCGGGGACCATCCAGAAAGGGCAGACTTTTCAAATGACGAATTCACCAACAAGGTAAGGCAGTATTTCTCTATAGTGCACAACCATTTTGAGGAAAAGAAGTGGCTAGATAAACACTACGTTTACGTTATTGATGAGACGGAGTGGGTCAGTGATGAACCCTATAATAATGGCAAGGAAGGGTATGAGAGGGTCATCAAATGGTCAGAATTGGTCCACGATGCCAATCCCAATTTGAAGTTTGTGATCATGGATTTTCCTATTCCACTCTCACCCTACTGGCCAGATCTTCGGGCGTATGGCGATATCTGGGACCCTTACATGGACGATGTAGATAGTTATCCTAGGGCAATCAGAGAACAGCAGGCTGCGGGGAAAGAAACGTGGGCAGCTACCAATAAATATGCAGATTACATAGATTACAAAGCAACAATGCACAGAAGTCTGGCATGGTTCGCATACAAATATGATCTTAATGGATTAGACCAGTGGGATACTACTTATTGGTGGTCTGAAACTGAAGATAGAATAATAAATCCGTGGCAAGATGACCCAATGACCTATGCGGGAAATGGCGGTGGTGCCATGATCTATCCTGGCAAAGATATTGGCATTAATGGACCTGTTTCTACTATTAGGTTAGAGCTCGCAAGAGAATCCATAGAAGACTATGAATACCTATATCTTCTAGAGCAACTTGGAGGGAAAGAATACGCTAAAGGCATCACCACAAATATACTTCCGTCTGAAATTCTCTCACTGGAAACGCCCGCCGAAACATTTTATGCCGCGAGAGAAGCTATAGCAGAAGAGATAGTAAACTTGCAACAGCAAAGATCGGAATTAGGTATAATTAGAGGAAAGGTCACCAATGTTTATGGGCAAAGTGTAATCGGGGCATTTGTTTCTACAGGTATTTCCGGTGATATTACAGACAATAATGGAAAATATAGTCTAAGTGTCCCAGCTGGTGAAGCTCGCATCACAGTTGCTATTCCTATGATGAAGTCTTGTTTGTACCCATCATATCATGAGCAGTACGTTAGCAGTTCTCGAACAGTCAATGTAGATGCAGGGGAGGAAATAAGCAATGTTGACTTCAGTTTGATGAAAATACAAAAAAGCAGCGCGTCAATATCCTCATTCGAAGATGGCATTGCCTATTGGGTAGTAGAGAGTCCTATATCAACAGAGCGCTCAACCGAGCACGTGACCGATGGAACATATTCATATAAGGTGGTATTCGATGACGAACAAGAAACTGATATGTATATCGAATTCTCGATTGAAAAGGGGAGTGTATTTGATACATTAGAATTTGACGTGTACAATTCCCAAGACGAATTTACAGGTTTGAATCTATACATAGGCGAGTCCTGGGAATATGAAAATCTTCTTTATCTACCTCCAAAAACCTCAATGCATATTAGTGTTCCTACTGCCGAAATAGAGACAAAAATCAAACTCCAGAATACAGTCACTTTAGGGTTTTGTGTAGATAACATTGGCTATGATGACGAGGGCATGGGGACCCCATTGGGTAAAAAGACGCTCTACTTTGATAATGTTAAGTTGATAGGTGAAGGAAGCGTGCTGCCTCTTATTCCCTAACTCACCACCTCAGTTCTTAGCAGCCACAAATCAAAAAATGGTCCTCCAACAAAGTGTATCATTCTAGTATTCGACCATTCGACTCATCACTTCATTTATCACCGAAAAGGAAAACCCTCTTCGCCCAAGAAACTGTGCAGCCCGTCTTGCTGCTCCCTTATCCTCCCGAGATCCTAGATCATATCCTCTCCTGTTGAGCAGGTCGAGAGCCATCTTCATCTCGTCGACGGCGCCGTAAACTTCCTTGACAACCCCATTAATGATTTCCCGATTAACTCCTTTTTCTCGCAGCTCCAGGATAACCCTCCACTTCCCGTACCCCTTCCTCAGGCGATCATGCGCCCAGAACCCGGCGAACCGCCTGTCATCCAAATATTTCTGAGTTTCCAGGTATGTCAAAACTTTCTCTATCACATCCTTCTCAAAAGCTTTTCTCTCCATTCTCACCTGAATTTCTTTTCTACCTCGTTCGCGATAACTCAGAAGCTTCAGGGCATAGTCTTGAGCCCGCAAGAGCTCAGATTCACCGCTCATAACTCAAAACTCCTCCTCTTTCATCACCCTGGAAGTTCTCTTCCAGGCTCTGTGAGAGTCCAGAAAAGACCTTTCGTAGGAAAAAATAGTCTTGACACAAAAAGGAAAAACAAGGCTTCTCAGGTAGGAAATTGAGAGGATGGGTCATGTTGTAAAACTAGTTCAGTTCTAACCGGCTTTCAAGAAGAACAAACAACCCAAAAAGAAGGCAGACCACTACCCCGACAGCATAATAAGATTGGGGAGCCCCAGTCCTCATAACTTCTAACTCCCTGCCAATCTATTCTTGGCGACATCTCCGGTGGCTAGCTGAGAGACTTTCGAAAAGAATCAGGATCTGTAGCCCGAGACAGAGCCGTCTGAAAACTCACCAGGCCTTTTTCAACCAGCTCCTTTAATCCTTGATTCATGGTTCTCATGCCGAGCGCACTTCCGGTTTGCATAACTGTATAGAGCTGATGGGTCTTTTTGCTTCGGATAAGATTGCCTACAGCCGGATTAGCTATCAATAATTCTACTGCCGGCACCCTTCCAGCTCCGTCCTTTCTGGGAAGAAGAATTTGAGCGATGACAGCTTGCAGAGTAGTGGACAGTTGCATCCTTATTTGATCCTGCTGATGCGGAGGAAAAACATCAATAATTCTATCTATGGCTAGAGGTGCATCAGGCGTATGTAGAGTGGCTAGAACTAGATGTCCGGTCTCAGCAGCAGTAACAGCAGTGGCTATGGTCTCCAGATCTCTCATTTCTCCAATCAAGATGACGTCAGGATCCTGGCGCAGACAATATCTGAGAGAACTGGCGAAACTGAGAGTATCCTTTCCCACCTCCCTTTGCTCCACTATACTTCTTTTGTGGGAATGTACGTATTCGATGGGGTCCTCTATAATAATGATGTGGACTGCCCTTTGCTCATTGATTATCTTCACCATGGCCGCCAGAGTTGTTGTTTTGCCAGAACCGGTCGGCCCTGTTGCCAGAATGAGACCTTTTTCTCTCAATGCCAGTTTTCCCAGAATAGGAGGAAGATTCAGCTCAACCAGAGAAGGGATTTGATCAGGAATGCTTCTGATGGATGCAGCCACCGAGCCTTGTTGAAAATGGACGTTGACCCTGAACCTCCCCAGATCCGGGATGTTGGAAGAAGATTCTAATTCACGAGTGCCCAACGAAAAATCCAGTTCTTTGTCTTGCTCAAACTCTCTCACTTTTTCATCATCCATGAGAGAATAAAGGAGAGACTTTGATTCCTCAGGCGTTAATTTCTTTTCCTCCAGAGGCACCAAAACCCCATCTACCCGAAGAGTGGGTGAAGCTCCCGGTACGATATGTAGATCGGAGGCGCCTTTCTCCCTCATTCTTCTCAACATAGAGTATACGGTCATTTCACTCATGGTTTGCCTGTTATTCTAATATATGCGAGATTCCAAGTCAAGAATAGCACATTCTTAGCTTGCCCTCCTCACCATACCCCTTTGAATGAGCATAAAAAGACCTACGGCCATAACTATGTCACCTATGCTTAAGACCCGGGGTCTCGGATAAGGAGGAGGAAGGGGGATCACATCTGCCAAAAATTTAAGCTGAGTGTTTTCCTTCAAAACAGTGTGAATAACATAGGTTTTATTTCCCAAAAGAGGCAAAAAATCCTCAAGATGAGCCTTAATAAGAGCATCCACAGAAACTGGCATCTGTCCCCCGTTGGTTAAAATTACTATGAAGTTTATCAAGATTCCCAGTGCAATAATCCTCATTTCCCCGATGTGCCTGTTGTACCACATGGATGCTAACAGAAGAAGATAGGAGAGTATGTGAAGATAAGCCCCCCATTTTATGAGTAGAGGGAGATCCCTTTGTCCGAAAAAAACCAGACTAAATTGAATTAGAAATCCCAGAATTATGAGCTCTATTCTCTTAAGGGGAAGATCCGCCAGTCTTCCCAGTTTCCCCTTTCGGATTAGTGCTACGGCCAGAGACAAAAAGAATATATCAACTAGCATGGCGCTCTAGCACTTTCAGAAAAGCTTCTACTATCTTGCCATCAAACTGACTGCCCGCTTTTTCCCTAAGCTCATCTATCGCTTTTTCAGGCGAGTAGGCAGGACGGTAGGGCCGCTTCGAAGTCATGGCATCGTAGGCATCTATCACGGCAAGAATTCTAGCCCCTATGGGTATATCCTCACCTTTGAGCTTTCCCGGATAACCCTTACCATCGTATCTTTCATGATGAGAGTAAATCAGCTGGGAAGCTTTCTTTAAGGAGGCAATCTGGCTGAGTATGTCTTTCCCTACGCTCGGATGCTTTCTCATCTTGCCCCATTCCTCTCGAGTCAAACTGTTCCGTTTGCCAAGGACTTCATCATTAACGCCAATCTTTCCAATGTCGTGCAGGATGGCAGCGTATCTCATGACTTCTGCCCTACTCATTGAATGCCCCAGTTCACGTGCTGTAGCCACAGCATAATCTGCCATCCGCTCAGAGTGCTTTTCCGTATAAGGATCCCTGGCCTCGACCGCCGCAGCCAGGGCCTGGATAGTACTGAGATGCTGCCTTCGCATATCCATATAGAGCCTGTAGGCGTAATAAGCAATAAACAGAGGAAAAAGAAAGAACAGAACTGCCCACCAGTTTATCCACTTGTATATCAGGGCCATAAGGAATCCAATAGGAGTCTGGGCTAGATAGTTGGGAACGGTCCACTTGAAGTTGACTACCCACACGTCCAGGGGAGAAGTTTTCTCCTGAAGGGCGATAGCGGTGGATACGGAAAAGGTATTAACCAGGAAATAGACCAGAGCAGAAACTACTACGGCCAAAAAAGGGGCAAGAAATCCAGCAGTAATAAGAACTCCACCCATCTGCCGGTAGATGATCCAGGCTGCTGAGACGGAGAGGACAAGCTGGGCGCAGTTGAAAAAGATCTTGTATGGAGCCAATCTTTTGCTCAGTCCCACTCCCAAGACAGCTCCACAAACTGCCGCCCATCCAGCAACCACTGGCCCTGAGCTAAGGAGGGCTGCATAGATGATGGGAAAGCCCAGGGTTATATAGCCGCCGCCTCGAGGAAGGCCAATGGGAAAAAGCTCCATGAGTACAGCCAGAGTTCCCCAGAAGAGGAGCTCCCATAGCACTCTCCCGCCTGGGGGGATACTCCAGGTCGAATAAATAAGAATCATCCATCCAGCACCAATGACGGTAGCCGTGTATAAATATGACCTCCTGGAAAGAGTCTTCATAGAAGTGCCCTTCTATAACCAGTAGGGGGAGGACTTAAGCAAACTGACTAAGTTCCTCCCCCTTTTTATCTTAATCAACATCTCTCTGCTTGTAAACCACCCGATTCCATCCTGACCTGATTAACCTTCCCTACCCCTCATCTATCCCTCGCCACTACGCCAGGAGATTGAGTAGTACTACGGTCTCTTCTCAACCCCAATGAGCGTTTGCACCACCGGCCAACAAAAGAGCCATAATGGCAAAAAGAACCTTCATTAATCTAGCCTTCATCTGCCTCACCTCCTCTCATCATAGACTCGTGTTTCTTATCCAACCTATCCCCTATTCTTCCAAAAAAAATACCCCATCCTTCGAAAGGATGGGGTCTCCAGCAAACTCACCTGGTAAGCTCGGCAGGCCAGCTACCGCTTTTCCTTGCGGCCTGTGCCTTTGCGTCCCATCCTTTCGAACGGTTTGCCCTTTCGGCTTCCTTGTCCTTACTCTAGTTACGACATTATACTAATACGCCTACCACAAATGTCAAGGCTCAAGTAGGCTAGAAAATCTTGCTACAGCACGAATCTCGTTGATGGCTGCCAAATACGAGTCTTCCCATTTATTAATAGTCACGTTGGCTCGAAGATGGAGGAATTATGGGGAAGGATGTGGGGATTCTTCTGGAAACTCCGGCAAGGGCAGCCAGAGAAAGTTGGTGCGTGGACTTGACACGGAAAACCGCTACTGGATCTCACAGTAGTAAATGCAGCTACTAGATGTACAAGGAGGAACAAGGGAAAGGCTTAGGTAATGCCAAGATGGATTAGAAGCGCCTGCTCTACGTCTTTTAACCTTTCGGAAGGCAGGTTACCTACGAAGTTAGCCAACCTCTTCTTATCTACGGTACGAATTTGGTTGCATTTTACCTTGGAATCCTTGGGTAGATTCGTTTCTTCTCTTGGAAGAAAAACCTCAAAAGGATAGACTCTTTCTGTCTTTGAGGTAATAGGAAGAACAGTTACAGTATCAGCAAATAGATTGTTTCGATCATTAGAAACTACTAATGCAGGCCTCTTCTTTCCCATTTCGTGGCCCGTTACCGGATCTAATGAGACAAACCAAATCTGGCCTCTGTTAGGAAAATCCATGCTATTTCCAACCTTCTAAAGTGATCTTTTCCCAATCTTTATCAATCCTTTTCTCTTCCTCTTTTGTAGCTTTATAGCCTTCCACCAAAAGTCTATCCAACTTTTCCCTCTCTATTCTTTCCAGCTTCTCCTTTAAGGCTTCAGCGATAAAACGGCTCTTATTAGGAAAGTCTTTCATCTCCCGAATTACCTCATCGGGTAGAGTAATATTGACTCTCTTCATACTTACCACCCCCTGTATTAACTATACACCAAAAACGTGCATTGTCAATATGACCCTTCGATTTGGAGCTGGCGGATATAAACCAGGACTCTGATAGAAGTTAGCTCTTTTTCTCCCGTTGACGCTCAGCTAGTGAACTTCTTTCCAGAACCTTGTCCATCCCCATACGGCAAAGATTCTCAGCCTCCTGCCTGGTTCTAGCTTCACTGATGACCCTTACCACTGGCTCGGTACCTGAGAGCCTGAGGTGAATCCATCCCTGGTCCAGGGTAATCTTAACCCCGTCCAGGAAATTGAATCTTGCCGCTCTAAATTGCTCTTTGAGGTACTCCCGAGGCGGAGGAAAATCTGTTGGAGGAATCTTGACCTTTTTCTTCACCATATAGTACCGGGGCAAGGAGGAAGCCAATGAGGAAAGGGATAATCCAGTTTGCGCTAGATAATTCAGAATGAGTCCCACAGTGGCGATTCCGTCCCGAGCGTACTGAACCTCAGGGACGATTACTCCGCCGTTCCCCTCCCCTCCTATGACTGCTTTCTCTTTTCTCATACATCGAGCCACATAGACATCTCCCACCTTTGTTCTTCTCACCTGGGAGCCAAAATCAGCAGCTACGTCATCCAGAGCCTGGGTTGTAGAAAGGTTAGTGACCACCAGCCCTTTCTTTTTGCCAAGGATAAACTTAGCAGCCAAAAGAAGAACATAGTCCTCTGGCAGGATATCCCCTTTTTCAGTAACCAAACCCACCCTATCTGCATCGGCATCGTGCGATATGCCTATATTGGCCTTTTCGGACTGGACTATTTGAGAAAGCTCTTTCAAATTGGATCTAATGGGCTCGGGTGGATGGGCAAAGTAACCATGAGGCTCGCAGTTAATCTTGACCACTCTACATCCTAACCTTTGAAGGAGATCAGGGGTAATGAGCGCCCCGGCACCATTGCAACCATCAATAACCACCTTGAAGTGACGATCCCGAATTTCTTGCTGGTCCACCAGAGGCAGAATCTTCTTCAAATGATTCTCTATGGCCGAATCCTCCCGCCGCACTTTCCCTATGTGGTCCCAACTCACCCTTTTTATTTTGCTCTCAGTGATTCCGAGAACCTTCTGAATTTGCTCCGGGTAAAGAAATAGACCATCGGGGCGAACAAATTTTAGAGCGTTCCACTGCGCCGGATTATGGCTTCCGGTAATAGCAATTCCTCCCTTTGCTTCAAGACCTGTTACCATGAGCTGAAGAGAGGGGGTGGGACAGATGCCCAAATCCACGACTTCGCAGCCACTGGAAAGAAGACCGGCAAAAATAGCGTACCTGAACATCTCCCTCGAGGGTCGAGTGTCTGAGGCAACTGCCACCAGACCGCCTGCCAAAAACTCGCCGAAAGCAGCTCCGAATTTAGCTATCAGCTCAGGATCAAGATCCTCGCCAACTATCCCTCTCACCCCTGAAGCACCAACCATCAACAAGATGATCCTCCATTCATCATTTCTTCTGAGCGGATCCCTGAGTAGTTCCTATTTTCTTCCAGGCCAATTGAGCTGCCATCATTTCCGCTTTTTTCTTACTGAGCCCCCATCCCTTCCCCATGACTGTCCCCTTAATTTCAACTTCTACCCTGAATTTTTTCTGGTGATCCGGCCCGGCCTCCTGCACCACTTTGTAGCGAGGCAGGGACTTGTATTTAGACTGAACGTACTCCTGCAGGTACGATTTGAAATCGTTTATCTCATGCATCTTCCTTTTTTGCAGGAGCAGAAATGGCAGGACAAGCTGCTGACTGGCCGGAAGACCTTTGTCCAGGTAAACAGCTCCGATCGTAGCCTCATAGGCGTCTGCCAGCAAAGTATCCTGGGACTGTATCCCCTCCTGATCCTTAGCAATCAGCAGATATTTCCCCATGTCAATGTTTCGAGCATAATTGGAAAGGGACTCTTTTGAAACCAACTTGGACCTGAGTTTTGAAAGCTGCCCCTCCGATAGCTCAGAATACTCCCGATACAAATACTCTGCCGTAATGAGCTCCAGAACTGCATCACCTAAGAATTCCAGTCTCTCGTAGTCAAAGAGACCTTCTTTCCCCTTGGGCTGGGTATATGAGGAGTGAGTCAAGGCTTGATTGAGAAGGCCAAGATTCCTGAAGCTAAGACCCAGATGGGCTTCGAGCTGTCCCAGTTTTCTTCTTCTTCCCGGGGTTATTTGCATCTCACTAGGCCTTGAGTTCGGTAATCTTGCCGGTACCCTGGCTACAACCATCCAGAGGACTTTTCCCTTCCAGAAAATGCGACTTGCGCCCCTGCCAAGGGAAGAGGCGAGAAGAACTTAAGTTTCAACAGGAAAGACGTAGTGTGCTCAGGACGTACTGAGGGCGAGTTTTGCCGACGGCAGAATGTGAGCTCAAAATTTCCTGACTATCAAGACAGAATTATGGCCTCCGAAACCCATGGAGTCAGAAAGAGCGACCTTTATTTCAATCTCTCGAGTCTGATTCGGGACATAGTCCAGATCGCAGTCTGGATCAGGGACTTCGTAATTGATGGTAGGGGGGATGGCCCCGTGCCTAAGAGAGACGACGCAAGCGACAATTTCTACGCCACCGGTAGCTCCCAATAGATGACCGGTCATGGACTTAGTAGAACTAATGGGTATTTTATGGGCATGGCTGCCGAAGAGAGCTTTGATAGCCAGAGTCTCCACTCTATCATTGAAAGGAGTAGATGTGCCGTGGGCATTGATATAGTCTACCTCTTCAGGAGCCATTCTTGCATCGGCCAGAGCGTTGGCCATGGCGTTTCTAATACCGCTCCCGTCCTGGATAGGTTGGGTAATATGGTAAGCATCGCCGCTCATCCCGAACCCTATGATTTCACCTAGAATGTGTGCGCCCCTTTTTCTGGCTCTTTCTAGTTCCTCCAGAACCACCACTCCAGCTCCTTCTCCAATGACGAATCCGTCTCTTTCTCGATCAAACGGACGGGACGCCTTTGCCGGCTCCTCATTTCTGGTAGACAGGGCCCGCATTGAGCAAAACCCGGCCAGCCCCAGGGGCGTGATGGCAGCTTCGGCTCCTCCAGCAACCATCACCTCAGCATCTCCTCTCTGTATGATTTTTGAAGCCTCTCCTATGGCGTGATTACCGGTAGCGCAGGCGGTAGAAATGGAAAGATTAGGACCAGAAAACCCATACTTGATAGCCACATGAGCAGAAACAATGTCGGTAATGAGCATAGGAACCAGAAAAGGACTTACCCTCTGGGGGCCCTTTTCTATCAAAACTTCTTTTTGTTTTTCTATGGTAAGGAGTCCTCCCACTCCGGATCCAATCAAAATTCCTATTCTGGTAGGATCCTCTTTTTCAGTCTCCAGGCCTGCCTGCTGGAGAGCCTCTTCTGCTGCTACCATTCCAAACTGAGTAAAGCTATCCATGCGTTTTACTTCTTTGGAAGAAAGGTACCGCAAAGGATCAAAGTCTTCTACCTCTCCGGCTATCTGAGAACGGTAGGCGGATGGATCAAAATGGGTTATTCGCCCCACCCCATTTTTCCCCGCAAAAAGGGCGTCGGTGAACTTCTTCACTCCGACGCCAATGGGAGAAACCACACCCATTCCGGTGATCACAACTCGGCGATTCATATTCTCTTTCGCCTTCTACTCAGAAATCCTCTTTTCGCCCCTGCTGAGCTGCCCAAGTCAGCTGCTATCGAAGGATAGAGCCCTCTTCTCATTGACGAAAAGATGCCCACTACTCTTCTACTCACAAAGAAGGCTCATTTTTCCACGTGATCTTCAATGTAGTCCACTACTTTCTGCACGGTAACCAGCTTTTCGGCATCCTCGTCAGAAATTTCCAAGTCAAATTCCTCCTCCAGGGCCATCACAAGCTCTACCGTGTCCAGAGAATCAGCTCCGAGATCCTCCACAAATTTTGCCTCAGGGGTGATCTGGGGTTCATCCACTCCAAGCTGTTCGCTGGTAATTTCCTTGACTTTCTTAATAATCTCATCCTTCGTCATGCCTTGACCTCCTTCTTGGTAACCTTGGCTCGTCTTGCTTTATTCTTGTAAAGGGGTTAGAGCTCCAAGGAGCATCCTACATGGCTAGACCCCCGTCTATTCTCACAATCTCCCCGGTTATATAGCCGGTTTCCTCTCGGACCAAATAGGAAACTGTATCCGCTACTTCCTCGGGGGTTCCCTCTCTACCCATAGGGATCTGGGATATGAACTCCTGCCTCTTTTCCTCTCCCAGTTTTCTGGTCATAAGAGTATCAATGAATCCAGGAGCAACTACATTAACCGTAACGCCGTACCTAGCTACCTCTCGAGCCGCCGACTTACTCAGGCCTATAATTCCAGCTTTGGAGGCGGCGTAGTTCGCCTGCCCCACATTACCCCGTATTCCAACCACGGATGAGACATTGACTATCCGACCATATCTATTCTTGACCATGGATCGGAGCACCACCTTCATGCAATGAAAGGTTCCGGTGAGGTTAGTTTGAAGGACCCTACCCCAGTCCTCATCCTCCATTCTTAGTAGCAGCCTGTCCCTATTGATTCCAGCATTGTTGACCAATATATCAATGTGCCTAAATTTGTCAATCGTTTGATTGACCGCCTGTTTGACCTCTTCCATGCTGCTAACATCTACCTGGAAAGATACGGCCTCAGCTTTGTCAATAGCTATCTCTTCAACTACCGCCTGGGCTAACTGGCGGTTCAAGTCGAATATAGCAATCTTAGCCGCCTCCTTGCCCAGTCGCAAAGCAATGCATCTGCCAATTCCCTGACTGCCTCCGGTGACTATGGCTACTTTCCCTTTCAAAGACATAACAGTTCCCTCCCGCTATTTTTTTCCCTTGCTCGGCAAGCCAAAAATTCCGCATGGCTTTCTTGAATACTGACTGGCTTGAGAGGAATCAAGAGACTTCACCAACTCCGCCATATCCTGGGGCACAGGAGAGGTAAACTCCATCCACTCTCTTTTTCTGGGATGAAAGAATCCCAAAACTCTGGCATGAAGCATACATCTTCCTGCAGCATAGGGAAAGTCCCGTTTCTTTTTTCCTCCGTACAGGGTATCTCCCACCAAGGAGCAGCCAATGGAACCCAGGTGAAGACGGATCTGATGTGTTCTGCCTGTCAGAGGGTGAAGTTCTAGAAGACAGGTGTCTTTCCATTTCCTGAGCACCTCATATTCAGTAACGGCCTCCCGTCCCATGCTTCCCTTAGTACTCATCTTGATGCCGCCGCGAGGGCTTCGCTCCACCCTGGTGGCTATTCTACCTTTATCCTGAGGAGGCACACCCTGCGCCAAGGCCAGATAGGCTTTCTTGACTATGCGTTTGCGAAACTGAGAAGCTAGAGCTAGATGAGTATGATCATTTTTGGCCACCACCATAGTTCCGGACGTGCCCTTGTCCAGGCGATGAACGATACCCTGACGTTCCCATCCGCCCAGGGTGGAAAGATGGGAAGAGTAGTGAAGAAGAGCATTGACTAAGGTGCCTTCTGTTCGACGAGGTGTAGGATGAACCAGCATACCAGCAGGCTTGTTTACCACCAATAGACTGGCGTCTTCCCACAGAACGTCCAGGGGGATATCTTCGCCCTTAACCTCGTTTCCGGTGGGGGAGGAGAGAGTCAAGGTAACAATCTGTCCCTTTTGAAGAGAATAGTCTTGTTCTCTGAGTTTCCCATCAACCTTTACCTCACCTCTTTGGACAGCTTTCTGGATGAAGGAACGGGATAGATGGAAGAGATTGTTCTTTAAAAATGAATCCAGTCTTACCCCTTTCTCTTCTTTCACCCGGAACCTATGCACCTCTGGCATTTTGTCCACCGAGCGCATCCTCATCTGGCTTTTCTTTTCCACAGTATGCCCAGGGTAAGAATTATCATGAATATGCTCGCAAGTTGAGCTAGGGTCAAATGAAGAAAGACGGGAAAATGATCACCTCTTAAGAACTCAATGCCGAAGCGCTGTGCAGAGTAAGACAGGAGAAAAAAGGGGAAAAGTTGACCTCTCCATCTACCTTGTCTTCTGAACACGGTCAGAACAAGAAGAATCACCAGCAGATTCACCGAAGAAATAAGCTGAATGGGTATTATGGGCTGATGAGGAAAAGCTCTCCCTGCGGGTGAGTTACCAGGAAAAACAAATCCCAACACCCAAGGCTTCCCGTAGCAGCATCCATTGAAGAAACACCCTACTCGTCCAATGCTGATACCCAGAGCAATGGAAGGAGCCGCTATATCAGCGAGCCTCCAGAACGAAAGATGGTGACGGTGCGTGTAATAAAGAGCGCCGAGTGCAGCAAAAAGAACACCCCCCTGCAAGGCTAGACCGCCTTGCCAGAAGAGCATAATCCTTCCCGGGTTTCTAAGGAACCAGTCAATCTCGCTTACCACGTAAAACAGTCGGGCTCCCACGATCCCGGATATGATTACCCACAAGCAAAAGCCCAACAGTGTCTCTTCTTTCAGGCCGCATCTTTTCCCCTGGTAAAGAAAAAGACCTGCTCCTGCTGCTAAACCCAGAGCTATCAGAAAACCGTAGGTATGAATAGTAAGGGTGCCAATCCTCAGAAGAACTGGATGCATTGGGGGCTCTTCATTTGGTACACTTCAGAATAGCTTTCCGGCATCTTCCGCAAAGCTGAGGATGTTCCTTGTCGGTTCCTAAATCCAGACTGTAGTTCCAACAGCGCTCGCATTTCTGACCTTCGGCCCGGCTAATGCGAACCTTGAACTCCTCACCCTCTTCGAGCTGAACCTGTGAAACTATGAGAACTTCCTTCAACTCATTCCCCAAATCTTTCAATGAAGAGAGCTCCAAGAAAGGAGCAGTGATAGTCACCTTGGCCTCCAGCGAGCTTCCTATTGTCTTAGCCTCCCTCGCCTCCTCCAACTCTTTCAACACCCCTTCCCTCACCCTCAATATTTTCTCCCAAATTTTTTCCAGACTCTCATTGACGAGATTGTCATCTACCCGGGGCCACGAACAGAGAAAGACACTCTCCTCCATACGGGAAGCCTTCCCGGAGGCACATCCCTCTATTTTTCTAATATGCCCCCACACCTCCTCAGCGGTAAAGGACAAAATAGGAGCCATAAGTTTGCTCAAAGATACGAGTAAATGCCACAGAGTAGTCTGAGCTGCTTTTCTCCCCGTCGAATCTGGAGGAAAAGTATAGAGTCTATCCTTTAAGACATCGAAATAGAAAGAACTCAACTCATTGGTAGCAAAAAGGTGAACAAGGTGAACAGCTTCGTGAAATTTGAATTTCTCAAAGCTAGCTGTCGTGTCTCTTATCAGCTCCTGCAGCTGCGAAAGAACCCATTTGTCGACGTCGCGCAGCTCATCAAAAGATAGGGCGTCTTGCAAGTAATCAAAATCATACAGGTTCCCCAAGAGAAACCTGTAGGTATTTCTCATTCTTCGGTAAACTTCTACTGAATACTTAAGAATTTCCGCGGAAATCCTAATATCCTGGGTATAGTCTTCAAGAGATGCCCACAGTCTGAGGACATCTGCTCCGTGAGTGGAAATAATATCCTGGGGATCAACCACATTACCCTGAGATTTGGACATTTTCTTTCCTTCTGAATCCACCACGAACCCGTGGGTGAGAACCCTTCGATAAGGGGGTCTACCTTTGAGAGCCATGGAAGTAAGAAGAGAAGTTTGAAACCAACCCCGATGTTGGTCTGATCCCTCCAGATAAAGATCACAAGGATCCCCCAGGGTCTCTTCCTGGACAAGTACAGCGTGGTGGGAAACTCCTGACTCGAACCAGACATCGATAATATCTTCTTCCTTTTTGAATCTTTCCCCACCACATCCCCGGCACCTGTAGCCCCGAGGCAGAATTCGCTCAACAGGCTCTTTGAACCAAGAATCTGAGCCATACTTGGAAGTGAGGTTTCCAATCCTATCAATGATTTCTTCGTCCACTATAGCTTCTCCGCAATCCTTGCAGTAGACTACAGGAATTCCTATTCCCCAGTATCTCTGCCGGGAAAGACACCAGTCAGGCCGCTCTTTCAGCATACTCCCCATTCTCATCCTGCTTGCAGGAGGAATCCATTCCACCTCATTCTCAACTGCTCTTATGGCCTTTTTTCTCAAATTGTGCTTGTCCACAGCCAGAAACCATTGGGGAGTAGCTCTGTAGATCAAAGCAGATCCACACCTCCAGCAATGAGGATAGGAATGAACGATCTTCCCCTGGTGCAAAAGGTATCCCTTTTGTTTGAGCTTCTCTACGATAAGAGGATTGGCTTCAAAAACTTTCATTCCCTTGAACTCTCCCGCCTGGGAGTCAAACCTTCCTTCTCCGTCCACGGGAGAGTAAACAGGCAGGTTATGCTCCAAACTAAGAAGATAGTCTTCAGCTCCATGCCCGGGAGCGGTGTGTACACACCCGGTACCCTCCTCCAGGGATACGTAATCTGCTGCAAGAACCTCTGACTGCTTACTTATGAAAGGATGATTGTACTTCAGTCCTTTCAGTCTCTCCCCCTTGTGCACCGAAAGGATTCTGTCAGGCTTTATTCCAATCTCTTCCTCCAAGAAGGGCAAGCGATCTTTGGCCAAAATGAGAATTTCTTTGTCCACCTGAACAAGGCAGTACTGGTGCTCAGGATGAATGGCGATAGCTAAGTTTGCCGGCAGGGTCCAAGGAGTAGTTGTCCATATCAAAAGATACACAGGAAGGTGTGAAGAAACGAGGTCCGAGCTATCTTTCACGGGAAATTTTACGTAGATAGAAGGGGACTGCCTCTCCTTGTATTCTATCTCTGCTTCAGCTAGAGCCGTCTGACACTGGAAGCACCAGCGAACGGGCTTGAGTCCTCTGTAGATATATCCTCTTTTGGCGAGCCTCCCAAATGCGTCGATAACTTCTCCTTCGTATGGCGGACTCAAAGTAAAGTAAGGCTCGTCCCACCTTCCGAACACTCCCAGTCTCTTAAACTGACTCCTTTGCTTATCAACAAAATGGAGAGCATATTCCCTGGCTTTTTTTCTAAACTCCAAGCGCGAAATTTTGTCCTTGTTTATCCCCAACTTTTTGAATAATTGATGTTCCACAGGCAAGCCGTGACAGTCCCAACCAGGAACATAGGGTGAGTCAAAACCTTGAGCGGTCTTATACTTCACCACTACATCTTTGAGAATCTTGTTCAGAGCCTGACCCATGTGGATGCTTCCATTAGCATAAGGAGGGCCATCGTGGAGGATGTACTTGCGGCGGCCCTTGCACTCCTCCCTTATTCTCTGATAGATCTTCTTTTCTTCCCAGAAACTTAATATACCCACTTCCCTCTGGGAAAGATTAGCTTTCATGGGAAGACTGGTTCGGGGAAGATTAAGAGTTGCTCTGTATTCCATCTACTCGTCACCTCAAGAGCCAGGCCGGGGGGTTTCGCTCTTCTCTTTCCTCAAATCCTCTCTACTACCTTCTTCACGAGGCGAGTCATCTTGGGTTCAGTCTCTTTGGCCACACGGATCATGTACCTAAGATCGACAGGGTTCAGCCGGTCAGGTATACACTCATCCGTAATACAACTAATTCCCAAAACCTTAAGCCCCGCGTGACGGGCAACGATGACTTCGGGCACAGTGGACATACCCACGGCATCTGCTCCAATCAGACGTAAGAACCTATATTCTGCACGCGTTTCAAAGTTAGGCCCTGTTACTCCCACGTAGACTCCCCTATGAATTCTAATTTTCTCTTGGATGGCTATATCTTCAGTAAGTTCAATAAGACCCTCATCATAGGGTTCGGACATGTCGGGAAAGCGGGGGCCAAGACTATCATCATTGGGGCCAATAAGAGGATTGTTGCCGTGCAGATTAATGTGATCGGTAATGATCATCAAATCCCCAGCCCTGAAATTAGGGTTCATTCCTCCGGCTGCGTTTGATTCTATGAGAAGATCTATCCCCATCTGTTTCATCACTCGAATAGGGAAGGCGATCTCCTCAAGAGTATACCCCTCATAGGAATGGAACCTCCCCTGCATAGCTACCACCTTTTTACCCCCGAGCATACCCAAAAAGAGATTGCCTTGATGCCCTGGCGCAGTGGAAACAGGAAAGTGGGGAATGTCCTTGTATGCTAGCTTACTCTTATTCTTGATCTCACCTGCCAAAGCGCCCAGTCCAGTGCCCAGGATTATCCCTATATTGGGCCTGAGCTTCGTTCTCTTTTGAACAAACTCTTTGGCCTCCTTGATTCTATTTCGGAGTGAAATCTTCATGGAAACTTTTCCCTATAAATCCAGCTGCTCTGGTTTTTGAGCCTGATGAGGATGCTGTGGCCCGGCATAGACTTTCAATTTCTGGAACATATGTCTACCCAGCTTGCTCTTAGGAAGCATCCCCCGCACGGCCATCCTGATGATATCCTGGGGATCCTTGTCTAATTGCTCCTGATATGTTCTCTCCTTGAGGCCTCCAGGATATCCGGTGTGCCGATAATAGATCTTCTTCTCCTCCTTGTTCCCTGTCACTTTCACCTTTTCGGCGTTTATGACCACAACAAAATCCCCCACATCCATGTGGGGAGTATAAATGGGTTTATCTTTGCCGGATAGAATCTGGGCAATCCTGCTGGATAGCCTTCCCAGAATTCTTCCTTCGGCGTTCACCACATACCACTTTCTCTCAATTTCAGATAGTTTAGGAATATATGTTTTCATCTCTGCTCCTTTTGATGCAAAGCCCTGACCACAACTCTTTTGCCTTCTCCTGATTCTTGTTTTCACATAGATTGGAGTTTCCCTGGAGGTTTCGTCCGCCCGTCCCGCTAGAGATTCTCTCTTTCACAGGGTCTGGTGGCGCTACGGGGATTCGAACCCCGGTCTGATGGCTGAGAACCATCTATCCTAGTCCCCTAGACGATAGCGCCAGGCCTCACAGCTCCACGGATTCAGACAGCGATATGTGGCTGGGCAAGAATCTGCATTTCACCCCAAGACTCACCGTCCTTACCTTCCGCCCCTATTCTTATGTCCAAGAATACACTCACGAAGAGTCTCCACTTTTGCCTTGGGGGGTCTGTTTTGGTCTATCTGTACGTATTTCAGGGAAGGCAATTATAGCTTCTTAGTCACAAAGAACCTCTTCACGCCCACCAGATGGCCGCAGTATAATAGGTCTGCTATGAGAAGTCAAGTCCGACATCGCGCAGATCCACAATCACTAGGAATATGTGCTTCGAATCCCCCTGGGTAGCTCTCTAGGGCAGATGCTACTGGTCAATAAACCCTCAAAAAAGAGTGGGAGGTCACTACTCCACCAAGAAGTTTCTCTCTGCCTGTTTCAATTATCCGGAGAAGAGGCCAGAGAGACCTTCTGCCATGAGGCGCTGGATCTCAGCCCGGTCAATACGAGCTACTCGTGCTCCGAGTCCTTCGACAACTCTTGCTCCCAAGTAACTGCCGATGCGACCCGAGGTTTCCAGATTGCACTCGCGGCATCTTCCATAAAGCAGGCCTGCCGCAAACAGATCTCCTGCCCCAGTGGTATCTACCACCTTTGCTTTATAGCTCGGAATCTCATAGGTACCATTGCGATCCCTTATGTAGGAGCCATTTTTGCCAACCTTGATTACCGCCACCTCGACCAGTTCGGCGATGCTCTGGAGCGCCTCTCGAGCATCCAGGCCAACAAGTTCTTTGGCTTCCTCTTCGTTTGCAAACACGAGATCTCCGTATTCGTCAAGTATTTCGGTAATAGCGACCTTGTTTCTGCGCACTATGCCTGGGTCACCCAGGTCGATACTGATCCTCACCCCATGTTCCTTTGCAAACTGCATTGCGTACAACGAAGTCTTCTTCAGCCGGCGATCCTCAAAGAGGTAGCCCTCAATGTGCAGTATTCTGCTCTGCTGAAGTTCCTCCAGGAGAATGTCCTGTTCTTCCAGGTCCAGTGCCGCACCTAGATGAACGGCGAACGTCCTCTCCCCGTCCGGAGTC
>SDBS01001875.1_pt1 | contig 21190 bp, 10 predicted proteins | sample 2277091 | NCBI WGS metagenome assembly SDBS01 (sample SAMN10404972, study PRJNA504765) | marine sediment metagenome | isolation source: marine sediment core GS10_PC15, 163 cmbsf | place: Arctic Ocean: Southern Knipovich Ridge | collected 2010 | reverse complement strand
GGCACCGCCATGGCGGCCTCTGGGCTGTTTTCTTCTCTTGAATCGTTATTCCCCTTGTGGTATAGTCACTTGTATATGTTGAAATCAAATTTCCTATTAGTAAGCGGATCGATGAAGATGGCAGTTGTCTTGATGACCGCTGCGGTAAACGTACTTGTCGCCACCGCTTTGATGGCCGAGCCGATGCCGTTGCCGGCGCCAGGCCCGGTGAGCGCGCCCTGGATCGAAAAGGTCTTTCTTACCGAGAGCGACGTCTCACCCGAGGAAGCCGTGCGTTTCCGCATTGTCGACGACGCTGAAGTAGGACGGGCCCTAGCGGTTGGTCCCTGGCTGGCCGGCGATTGGTCGGCCAGGGCGGAATTCGACAAGGATTTTCCGCCGGAGAACCTGAATATCACCGGCCTTTACCGGACCGTCGATCTCCCGCACACATCTCCGGTGGTGCGTTGCGAATGCTACGACGCACAAGGCCAGCGGCTCACCCATGTTTCCTACTACCTGCCGTTGTCGCCGGAGTGGAAGCCTTTCTCGCTCCGATTCGACAAGTTTCCGGCGGGCACGCACCACGTTCGTTTCGCATTCGGCCTGCATACCCACGCCTCGGGCAAGGTCTGGTTCGCCCAACTCGAGACACAACCCGCCGGCGAGCATCCACTGGCTGATCTTCCCGAGCCCGAATTGACCCGCGATGGCCCGCCACCGCAACAACGGGGCACGGGCTTCTTCCGAGTCGAAAAATACGGCAAGACGTGGTGGCTTATCGATCCGGACGGCCGACCCTATTTCAGCATGGCCACTCCCGCACCGAGCGCGTCGGGTTCGCGCGATGATTTCGACGGGGCCCGCCGGTACGTCGAACAATTGCGGTCATGGGGTTTCAACGGTTTGGCGGGGTGGCACAACCTCGGCCACTACGGCGCCTACAACCGTAAGTTGGCAGGGCAGGGAGAACGGCCGATGCCACAGTTCTGCGTGATCAACTACCACGACGCGTTGGACTACGGACAGTACGAGTTCCTGACGGACCGAAACGGCCACCAGAAGGCCGAAGAGCATGGATTTCCCGATCCGTTCGATCCCGGCTTCGTGTCGGCGGCGAAACGCAAGGCACGGGAAATCACCGAAGAGGTGCGCGACGCACCCTGGTTCGTCTGTTGGTTCTTAGACAACGAAATATCCTATCGTGAGCTGTACCGATACGTCTGGAGTACCCATTGCTCGAACGCGTTTCTCGGCTTTCTCCGCGACCGGTACCCAACCGTTGCCGCGTTGAACCGCTCCTGGGGGACGAAATATGCGGACTTCGATCGATTGAAGGCGGAACGGCCCGAGCCGATGCTCCGGCGTGGCCCCATGTACGATGATTTTGTTGCCTTCGAACGTCGAATAGTGGAACGTTTCATCGAAGTCACACTTCAAGCGACGCGGGCGGCCGACCCGAACCATCTGATCGCCGGCAATCGGCACAACATCGGTGGCGTGGAGGTGTGGATGCGGCACATCGACCTTTGGGCCAAGTGCGACCTGGTGGCGCTGAGCATGTACCCACGCCATCAACACCCGGGTCTTGGTCCAACCATGCGAGCGATCCTCGACGACGCCGCCGAGCGAACCGGCCGCCCGATCATCTTCGGCGAGTGGAGTGTCCCGGCGCTAGACAGTGGGCTATATCGCCAAACCAAGGCGAAGCTCGATTGGTCCTTTCCACAGTGCGTGCCCGATCAGCGAATCCGGTCGAGCCAGGCGAAACACATTTTGGCCGACTTGTTCAACCATCCGTCCGTTGTCGGAGCGCATTGGTTCACTTACTTCGACCCAGATTCTTCCAGGCGGCAAGCCAACCGCGGGCTGGTGCGCGCCAACGGACAACCATGGCAAACGTTGGTCCGCGAACTGGCGGAACTGCACGGCCGCATCCGTCAATACATGAACGCCAACACCGAGTAGACGTTCAGACTGGCGATCATGGCCGGGACGCACACAACAAGTCAGGTTGAGAGGATTTTGGAGGGTGAAAGACTTTGCATTTTAAGTGGTCATACGCAGTAGTTTCGATTAATATGTTTCTCGATGGCCAATTTGAGGTTGATTCCAATCGTTCAGCAAGGAGATTAACAATGTGTAGAAGGCTTTTGATGACGGGCATCATTATGGTCCTCTGTTTGCGGGTCTCTGTCACCAACTCGGCACAAGAAAGTGTAGTAACATTGGAAACACTCCTCAACGAGATGGTTGATAGAGACCAGATGGCAATGTTTCCCTCGCCGGAATATCGGCTGCGGCAGCAGAGCAGCTACGACCGTGGTTCAAAAACACCTGGCGATCCTAAAGGTTGGTTTGCCAACAGGGACCGTGGACATTTTATCCGAACTGAAGAAAACAACGGCCGCAAGGAATGGGTGCTGATGGAGCATCAAGGCGCCGGAGCGATGGGGCGAACCTGGATGCCTGACCCGAGAATTACTCCTATGGTGCTCTCTGGCCGGCGGAAGGCGCCGACAGAGCTGGGAACGCTCAGGATTTATCTCGACGGCAAGCCTGAGCCGGCGCTGGAAGGCCCGACCTACGACCTGTTGAACGGGACCACCATTAGCTCCTATCCCTTCGGCCACAAATCTCTCTCCTCGGCAGTCTCTTACCTGCCGATCCCGTGGGCCAAAGGTTGTAGAATCACTATGGACGTCGCGCCGCAATATTATATCTTCACCTACCGCGAGTACGCCGAGCCAGCGAAGGTGAAGACCTTTACGATGGGTGATCTAAAGGCTGCGCAAAAACAGATGAAACGCATCGGCGATATGCTGGCTAATCCGAGAAATACGTCGGGAAACAGCTACGGATCGCTGAACAAGACTATTGAGCCGAACGGCGAACTCTCCGTGGAGTTGCCCGCTGGGACTCACGCGGTCCGTACGTTGTCCGTTAAGCTCGGCTCTTACGACGATCCACAGGTCACCCGCTCAGTGGTGCTGAGGATTATGTTCGACGGGCAAGAGACCGTCTGGTGTCCGGTCGGAGATTTCTTCGGTACCGGTGTGGGGCTGCACCCCTTTAAAGGGTGGTATCGCACGGTGACAAAAGACGGCGCGATGACCTGCCGATGGGTGATGCCCTACCGAAGTTCCGGCGAGGTGAGTCTTCTCAACCTACACGATCAACCGGTGCAGGCGCAACTCAACATTGCCGTCGGCGACTGGGACTGGGACGACCGTTCGATGTATTTCCACGGAAGCTGGCGGCATGAGCCCAATATCAAGACCATGCCCCGTTCTGATTGGAATTATATCACGTTAAAAGGTCGGGGCGTCTATGTTGGCGACACACTGACCATCTGGAATCCGAAGCAGATCTGGTGGGGCGAAGGCGATGCGAAAATCTGGGTGGACGGCGAATCGTTTCCCTCTATCTTCGGGACTGGAACCGAGGACTACTACGCCTATTCCTACGGCGGACAGAACCGGCGGTTCTACGAGCACCCCTTCCACGCGCAGGTACGGGTGATGGATTTCGATCAGAATTACACAGAAAAAATCCCCATCGTTCGGGTCACGCAGGGGTACAGTACTGAAACGCGGACCCGTGCAATAGACAGCATGCCCTTCGGCACGTCGCTACAGTTGGACATGGAAATCTGGCACTGGGCAGAATGCGAAGTGGATTACAGTGTGGCAACCTACTGGTACGCTCGCCTCGGAGCAATATGCAACGTAAATCCAAATCCGGAAGGAGCCAAACGCAAGGTCAGAATAACCCGATTTTTCGGCACTGGATTCAATGTCCTTTTCAGTTCAGTTCCATGTTCTGAAAAAGTTGCTGTTTGCACATACCGATAGAGGTGCAGGTAAACAAGCTTAGCGTCTTCGCTCAGTCATAATCAAGAAAGCATCCTGAATTCCAAGGATTTTTCTTGACGGAACACGACTAATTTCGTATAAGGTAAAGTTAGTGAGGCTTATGACGGGGGGGGGGATTATTGGAAGAATACTGGCTTGAGAGCAATATATTATAGTATGGTGACTTGTAGTCATACCGCGCTTGTCAAGCGAGTTCTAACCGAGAAGAAAAATGAAGATGGAGAAAAAACCGTGAAAAATCAAGCAAAGGTACTGACGTGTATTGCCGTTTTGCTACTGTGCGTGGGCTCCCGGACGCCAGCGGCAGAGTTTCCGCAATTCCGCGAACTCTTTAACGGCAAAAACCTCTCGGGATGGGTCAATGTAAACACGGCTGACGACACGTGGACCGTGCGAGACGGTATGCTGGTGTGCAGCGGACACCCAATCGGTGTCATGCGCACGGAAAAGCAGTATGAGAACTTTGTCCTGCACATTGAATGGATGCACATGGAAGCGGGTGGGAATTCCGGCATGTTTGTTTGGAGCGACGGGACCGTGCCCCAAGGCAAGCGGCTGCCCAAGGGAGTTGAGGTACAGATGCTGGAACTCGATTGGGTGAATCTACACAAAAAAAAGGACGGCACGCTCCCGCCAATCGCCTACGTGCACGGTGAAGTTTTTGGTGTAGGTGGTTTGAAGACGGTCCCGGACAATCCGCGCGGCAGCCGCAGCAAGTCCATCGAGAACCGCTGCAAAGGAAGAGGCCGGTGGAACACATACGTTGTCGTTTGTGTTGACGGTGTCATCAAGTTGTCCGTGAACGGCAAGTTCGTCAACGGCATCAGCAAGGCAACGATCAAGAAGGGTTACATCTGCCTGGAGTCCGAAGGCGCCGAGATCCGTTTCCGCAATATCCGGATCATGGAATTGCCGCCGGGCATCACAGGCCCCGAAAGTACCGCACCGGTCGTTGAAGACATGCCGTAGCCTCTCGTCGTGCAGCTCGCCCATCGGCGAAGGCAAAAGAAGTAGCAAGATCAGAAATGCTTGTTAGCTGAGATTATAGACAGGTTTTCATGGTGGTCCCATTTCCACTTGACAAGCACAATGTGTTTCAATCCTCAATGACTTCAGTGATTCTCTTGATATTTGGATCGGCAAATTTGTCCAGTACGTCTCGAGCGATTGTGGAGAACGAGTACAATACGGCCCCTTGCGGACCAGCCTGGAACCAGTGTTTTTTCCCAGGCTCGAGAGTCAGTTGATCCGACGGATTTAATATAAGCTCATTTCGACAAGTGTAAAAATCCTCTTTGCCTTCCGGGATAAAGCCCTCTGTAAGTGTATTTTCACCTGGAATATAAAAACGAAGGTCTCCCCATACGGCACGAACTGTTTCTTCCTTTCCTGGATCACTGCCAATGGACGGATGCCAATGTTCAGGCTCAGTTTGATTGGGAAAGAGCGCTAATAATTTAACAGCGATTCGGCCTGTCTGTACAAGCGTTAAAATAGCGGCTCCTTCTTTTTCATATTGACTTAGGCCAAAATCCACCACTTCAATCTTATCGATTTCGCTGTCACTTAATTGAATGCCGGCAGAACGCATCATCTGTGCGGCACGTTGCTGGGCGTCTGTTTTTTGTGATTTAGTAATCATGTTATAGCCATCCTGATAGTTTGTTGATCGAATCAATTTAGAAAGAACGCATTATATGCCATCAATAGCAGAAGCAGCACGACAATCTTAGTATCCAAGCGACCTATCGACATATCTTATATCAAGCAGTCTTGGTAAGCACATTCCCTTGCACCCGTGGCGCTCTTAGTTTGCCATTTGCCGTCTATTGGTTTCTTTTAGGCCTTTTTGCTTTCGGCCCAGCCATATTAGCACACCGGTTACCGGCAGGGAAGCGGCAAATAGGGATGCCAATATAGCTATGATTTTGGTAGGCCACCCATAAACGCTTCCAGTATGTATGGGATATACCATGTGCCTTATCTTTTCACCCCTTGATTTATTTTCGAATGGGCGCAGTTGTAATACCTCCGCACTATATCTGTCAAAATAGACACGATCATAAATGTTGGGTAGCTTTACAGATTTGTTTTCCTTTCTCACAGTAACACTCTTGCTTTCGTCATCAGGAATGCTGATATTGATATCGCCGCGATAGTTGTATTGGTCATGCGTGGCCGCGATCATTTTTTCAAACAATCCCTGTGATCCGCTTGCGTCAATGGTTACATTTTTGGGATTTGCAAATTTTGCAGGTGGCCTTCCATCTGCAAGTACATAGATCATTTTGCGCACCCAGGGGTAGCTCCATGTCAGCCCGGTAGATGCTATTACCAGCAGCACCAGGAAAGAATAGAGACCACAAACAGCATGCAGGTCCCAGTTTACCCGCTTGAAAGAAGCTCTCCACCTCACTCGGAACCGCTGACGAACAGCCTGCCTATTTCGCGGCCACCAAATCACCAGCCCGCTGATGAGCTGGGTTATAAAAACCAGGCAGGTAATACCATTAACCTTTTTGCCGGCCTTTCCCATCAGCAGATAGCGGTGAAGAAGCCTTACTTTAGTAAAGAATATCTTGTGTTGACCAATCTCTCCCAACAGTTGTCCCGTATAGGGATTGACGGCTATTGTCAGTGATTTTTCTTTGTCCTTTCGAATACGGAATAGGACGCTCCTTTCCAGTTGATGCGAAATATCGATACCCGTTATTCTCTTGCCCGGGTGATGTTGGCAAACGAGCGTAGCCAGCTCGTCAATACTTTTTCTTTGCGGCAACACGTTCGCAACATATAATTGTTCCTTCTCCAAAAACGCTTCCAGCTCGTCTTCAAATACAAGTACACTGCCGGTAAGTGATACCACAAAAACAATAGGTCCGAACACGAGTCCGAGCCACAAATGTATTTTACCGGTTGCTTCTCTACTGGTCATCGCGGAATTCCTAACTTAGCTCGGGGAGCAGTACACCTGCGTACCGGGGTCTCCACAAGCTGCATGCTATTAACTTGCAGCCCAATTGCCACCTATCATCATGGAAACTTGAGGCCAATCATTCCTGTCTCCTACAAGCTGAATATCTTTGTTTCCAGAAACTCCCATGTTTTTAGGAAATCTCGCTCGCTAATAAGTTGTTTTAAAGCCTCTCTATCAATTGTTAAAAGCTTTTTCCATAATTTGCTTGTCACTCGCGCATTCATTTCAAACGTCTTCTTAATATCCCAGCGAGTTGGCGACGTATCTGATGTCATAAAGTCTTGATAATCACATTCCTGCAGGTAGAATAAAAATTCGATATAATCGAGATAGTGCTTAGTGCCAACCATATAATCCCAATCCCATCTGGCATCGTTGTCGTTGATGTGGATATAGAATGGAAAGCGACTCTTACTGAGCAGCGCCACAACTTCCGCCGGATTTTCATTTCCGTACATCGAGTGACCGAAATCCAGTGTAATGCCCATCTCATTTATACCGATGTCGTTAAGCAGGCAAAGCGTTTTGGCAGCAGTATCAACAAAACATCGACCGCGTGTTTCACTGGGTTTGTATTCGATAAATAGTGGTATCTCACGCAGATAGTCGCCTGCTTCAGCAAACGTGTTTACGAGATACATCCACATCTGTCGATAATCGCAATGAAAGTTAAATTCATACCCATCGCCAAGTGGGCAACACGTAACCTTGTTCGCACCAACAGTCTTGGCAAAATCCTTCGCATCTTTTATAAACTGCACGGCTTTATCTCGAATTGCCGGATCCTTATTTGTCAGCCCGCCATCGCGGAATTCCGGTTCGGCTTTGACATTGACATTAACTGCGGCGATGCTGAGATTATACTTTTCGAGCAGCGACTTAAAGGCTTGTGCTTTGCCCACTTCGTATGGAAATACCGATTCTACACCCGTGACACCTTCCATCTCAGCGATAACTCGTAACCGGTCCTCAATCGAGAGTTCAACATTGTATTCGTGAAAACGGTCTTTGGTTTTGCTGACGAAACTTGAAATGACAGCATTTTTAGGTGTACTAATCATTTTAAATTCTCCTGTGACATTCATTTAATGTGATCTCGATAGGCCGGATCCGGTGTCGGGCGGATTAGTCTCGACAGCAGATAATTGTATGGTGACCAGTTCGCCGCCCTCGGTTGAAGACTCCGGTTCGGTATGCGGCCGGTTTTGCGGCCTTCCCTGAAGAAGTGTATCCGATCCAGTGCGAAGTTGGGCGAACGGGCCGCGATATAAAAAGTATGGTATCCAGCACTCAGGTTTTCGTAGACGGGCGGCTTGACATGATGCTTACCATCCACACCTTCAAAGTCATGGCCCATGTCCCAGGTCCACTCTTTGTTGACATGAGAGAATGTCTTTACCCAGTCGCCGTTATCCATTCTGGTAAAGGCATCATTATCCTCAGTCTTGTCGTCAAAGGCATGAAGATTGCGTATTTCGAAACAATAGTCTCCGGGATTGGTGATCTCGATCGTATACGCAAGGATCGTATTATCGTTCTGATTACGGGTAAGGCCGCCGCGCCAGATGTAGTATCCGGCGCCGGTATACCCGCTGTATTCGGTCTCCAATTTCCAGTCTCCCACAAGCGAGGCTCTCTCGACTTCAATGGCAATGAATCCGTCCTCATCAAGAGAACCGAGGCCTTCCTCATGTGGCGGAGGAGATTTAGCAGGAACAGCCGAAACGCTCGTCGGGTCAATGCTATTGGTTCTGCCTGTCGGCGGGAGGATCAATAGACCGTTAATCGGTACTTCCGCCACGATGGCTAAACCACCTACCTCCTGTTGGCCTGCCGGGGAGTTGACCAACAAGTCTTTCACCCGATACCGGAAGTCCGCCGCGGTGAATGCCAGCCTGCCGCCGATCGGATTGCCGTCCGCATCGATTGGCTGGAAGAAGCCGCTATCATTGGCGCCCATTTCCATTATGAAGATAGTGGCTACAGGCACATCAAATACTGTCTTTATGACTGACGAACCATCCAGACTGGCGTATGTGGTCAGATCAAAGTTGTCCGCATGCGCCGCGGGGTGGTCCACATGGCTCTCCACGTCGGCGGTGGTCCTACCCAGGGTCAGGTCCTTGACATCAATCCCGTTGAGCGTCACGAGTTCGCCGTCACTACCGGTCGCCATGATGCTGTCGGCGTCCATGGGTGTCAGCGCGATGATCGAATGCGCGTTGACGGGAGATTTAGCGGGAACAGCCGAAACGCTTACGGGAACAGCCGAAACGCTTACGGGAACAGCCGAAACGCTCACCGGGTCGATGCTATTGGTTCTGTCTACCGGCGGGAGGATCAAAAGACCGTTAATCGGCACTTCCGCCACGATGGCTATACCACCAGCCTGCTGGTTGTTGAGCAATAAGCCGGTCTCCTGAAACCGGAAGTCAGCCTCGGTGAATGCCAGCCTGCGACCAATCGGATTGCCGTCCGCATCGATTGGCTGGAAGAAGCCGCTATCATTGGCGCCCATTTCCAGTATGAAGATAATGGTTACAGGCACATCAAATACTGTCTGTATGATTCTCGAATCATCCAGACTTGCGTATGTGGTCAGATCAAAGTTGTCCGCATGCGCTGCAGGGTGGTCCGCTTGCTTCTCAAAATCAGAGGTGGTCGTACCCACGATAAGATCATTCACATCAATCCCGTTAATCGCAAGTACTGCCTCTAAAGCTCTGGGATTGTCCGGATTGACAACTGCATCCAGGCTGTCGATTGGACCGGCTGAGATGACCGGCGGATTCATTGGGGAAGTTGTCCCGACCGACCAGTCATAGAGCAGTAACACCCATTCGTCATTACCCGGCGCAGTGAAGTCAATGATCCCGCCGGGATGCCCAGTGATAGTACTATCGTACTGCCAGGCTCCGGTCCTGGCATTCATCCACCCAACCATGTACTTCAGTGCCCTCGGCACATTCAGCGAAAAGTCACCCCCGTCGTCAGTGTACACGACCAGACAGGGCTTGCCATTGTCGTCCTTCCCGTACAGGCACCAATTGCCCGGTTCGCCAAAGTGGCCGTCCTCATTTCTCATGTTCTGGAACGGCACGGGCCTGCGATTACTGTCGCCGCGCGCCATGAAGAAATCCAAAGCATGCTTTGTGTCGTCCCACAGACAATGCGCATGGTTCCACTGATTGCTTTTGAGGTCGCTCCAACCATCGCTACGATTGCCGAAGTACCACTCTACACCAGAACCCCCACCCATGAGGTTCCCCCACAGAACCTCCCTCCGACACTCCACAATCACATCGTTGTTGTCACAACTGGGAACCGGATGGTTCGACTCGGTCACGTAAAGACAATAAGGCCGCGTGCCGGCCGAGTTGTTGCGGCAATACTGGGTGTCGTCCTTCACATTGAGACACCAGTTCTGCATCGAGGTGGCTTCGATAGTTGGATGGCCAAATAAACCGCGGTAACGTTCGCTCACCTTGTTGTTACGCGAATGACACGTAGCGGGGTGGTCGTACGGATCGACGGCGTGGAGGTAATCCGTTTTGCTCTTGATGTCGGCGGGGCTACCGTCATATTCCTCGGTGATGTCCCAAAGGATGCCATGGTGATGGGCGAAACGGGCCACGATCTCACGGTAACAGAGCTTCAGCCTGTCACAGGTGCTGAAGTCGCCGCAGATCATGCTGTCGTTCTCTGTCTCACCGAAGAGCATGTGCAGGTGGATACCTTTTTTGTCACAGTAGCTGAAGTAATACTCCCACTGCTCCAGTTTAGAAACATCGAATTTCTCCCAGTCTTCGGAATTCTGGCTGATCCAGGGAAAGCTGGTCTTGGTGTCACCCTGTGGGCCGGTGATTAGGATGATGTAGATACTGTTCATCTCCTCATCGGCAATATATTTGGTGGCACCCAGCAGATTGTGCCCTTTGGTCCCGTTCTTCCACAGGTAGGTTGCTGCGTCGGCCGCGCTGAAGTCGCCGCTATGCGCGTTCCAGTGATGCCCGCCCGTATTATCAAAGTCCTCGAAGCCCATCATGTCCTCCGGGCTGCCGGGCCCTCCCATGATCCAATACTCGCCGCTCTCACCGAACCGCATGTGGTGCTTGTTCACATAATATAGCATCCCCTTGCCGCGGAAATCCGTGCCGCGGGGATCCTTGCCGCTGGGGCCGACAACAAAGGAACCCGTCTCGCCGTGTGGTGCTACTGTCGTACCGGTGGTGGGTAAGGCCGAATCGTAGGCGATGCCGGAACCGGTGCGGAAAGATACCTCATAGTTCCAGGTTCCCTCCTTGTGCGGCATCAGGCGCACCCGCCATTTGTTGCCCGAGCCGGCGCCGCTGTTGGCGGCATCGCCGTCCGCGGCGAAGAAGCCAGGCGCCCAAAAACCAGGACCACTCGGGGGTGTGAACTTCACGTCCAGCCGGTAGTCCGTAAAGGTGGCGGCACTCGTCTCGCTACGCAAAGGACCGTCGAAGGTGATCTCCACCATGTGCCATTTTTTCAGGTTTCCTCGGTCCTCCAAATCACCCTTAATCGTGGTGGCAGAGGATGCCCTTGCGAGAAACGTGAACAACAAAACCGCAACGACAGTTAATAGCCTTTTCCAATTCATGATATACTCCTTCCTATTTGAAAAATATGTTGTAAAAAATTGCTCCAACAGCCCCACCAATAAGAATTAAAATATACAGTACCACTCGAAATCGCACTTGCGCCGCTGACAGGCTCTTATTCGGCTCCCGTTTAGGATTCATATACAACCAGGCAAAGATGGCGCCGATGTTCAACACAGCGGCAAATATAAAGTATGAATTAGCCGTGCCGGTTTTTGGTGCAAAAAACGGTAATGTTATATTCGCGAGAAAAAATGGGAAAAGGATGGCACTGAGCGCCGAGCCTATATTACCGGCCATGTTCATTGAGCCTGATACAGCTCCGGATTTCTTGCCACCAATGTCCATGCAAAATGACCAGCTCGGACTGAGCGTCATATCCACACCGAAAACGGCAATACTGAAGCAGAGGATAAACGGCACAATATTTGTCGTTTGTGTCGCGAAAAACAGTCCCAGAGCACCAAGAATAAAGCCGACGATGGCGGGGATACGTCGTGAGCCGACATGGTATCCTCGATTGTAGAGCCAGGTGACAAATCCACCGCTTACCCATTGAGCCGTAGCGGCGACTAAAAGGGGAATAGGTGCATAAAGTTCACCGGTCTGGCCCCACTGCTCTACAAGATAGGGCGTAAGCCAACTGAGACAGATAAAAAGGGTCATGTTGCTGGCGAAATATTGATACATAGCGAGCAGCATGTTGGATGAGACAAAGATTTGCCCGAATGTGGCATCGGACTTTTCGGCGAAATCACTCTGTTTTTGACCTTCCTCGATATAGTCGAGCTCTGCTTTATTGATGTACTTGTTATCCTTAGGTTCGTCTCGGAACCACCAAAGCCAAATCGTGGCCCAGACAATACCAACCAGGCCATTCACAACGAACGTCAATCGCCAACCAATCGCACGGATGAGAAAAGGCATAATGAACAGGGCAAACGCCGGGCCCAGACGCGCACCTGAAAAATTAATGCCATGGGCAAGGCCGCGTTCTTTCGGCGGCAGCCAGCGATAAAATGCGCGAGTGGCAGCGGGAAATGCGCCTGCTTCTCCCATACCAAAAACAAAGCGAAGGACAATCATCTGAAAAGCATTTATTGCTGCTCCAGTCAGCATTGTAAAGCAGCTCCAAACGCTTACCACGACAGTCAAAGCTTTACGCGGTCCGAAACGGTCGGCAATCCATCCGGATGGGATTTGGAAAATGGCATAACCCAATGCAAATATCCCGAATATGTAACCCATCATCTGGTCGGTGATACCCAAATCGACCATGATTTCCTCTTTCGCCGATGAGATCACAACACGATCCATGAGGGTGTTTACCGAGTGGAAAAACAGAATCGCTATGAGTACATAGCGTTGATGAGAGAGTCGTTGTTTTGACATAGATCCCTTCTCTTTCAAAGACCCCTTAAAACAAGAAAAGGTATTTTCTCTTTTTCATACGGTTCTGACGCACACATCCAAATCTGCCTTAAAGATTAGCAAGCTTGACAAGATGTCCCAAAAGGATCTTGCCAAATTTCTTCGATCATTTATGAGAGCTGATTTCACATAGAAGCCGCAAAAAAGGCGTCACTTCTTATTTACAAACGCTACCCAATCCTGATCAATATCGCCAGGCGGCAAGCCGAGCGAAACGGTTGAAGGCCCTCTGACCTCCGAGACACCGCCTTTAAGGAGTCTTCCGCCAGACCTCGGATTGTACCAACGCACCGAGTACTTGCCCGCCTCGACTTTCAGCTTGGTCGTACCGCCGGTCGGCAAGTACACCGCATACACGTCGCCGGGCTTGGCCAGAACAAGCGTCCCGGCACGACTGGCGAGTTTGTTGTCCGGTGTCATCTCGTGGAACGGAAGATGCTCCTGGAAGAAATCCAGGGCGTAGCGGGTCTGATCCCACATCGTATCGCGAGACCGCCAATCCTCACAGTTTATATCCATGTGTGGAAACTTGTGGCCGAAGTACCACTCCACGCCGGAGCCGCCGCCCATCAGGTTGCCCCAGAGTCCCTGCTTTCGCGGGATGTCGTGGGTCGGATCGTCGGCGTCGGGAACAACGCCGTGGCTGGCCTTGCTCTGCTCATCTCCGAAGATGGCCCACTTGCGGCCTGCGTCGGCTGATCGTTTCCGCAGCACGATTGCCTCGTTGTTGTAGTCGGCCATATTGCCCTGAATGGAGGTTGCCTCAAAATTGGAATCGCCGAGGATGCCGTCGTAAAACTTCAGTGCCTTGCCCGATTTCGTATGCACTGTGATCGGATGATTGTAGGGATCCAGTGAGCGGATGTACGCGGCGATTTCCTTCCGGTCGGCGTCGGGTGTGTTGTTCTCCTCGCCGAGGTTCCAGATCACGGCCAGGTGATGGCTGAATCGCGCGGCCAATTCGCGACAATACAGTTTGCGAATCAGATTAAGGCCCACCGAACCGCCAAGTTTGCGGTCATTCTCCGTTTCCTGCGTCACAACGTGCAGCATGATCCCCAGCCGATCCATGTGGTCGAAAATGATCTCCCACTGGTCCAGCTTGCTGCAATCGAATCGCTCCCTCTCCTCCACGGTCGACCACATCCACGTGTCCCGGCCGTCGCCGCCGTCCAGGTTGTACGTCAGGAAGTACACGCTGTTCATCCCTTCACCTGCGAGATAATTGAGCGCGCCGATGATGCCCTTGCCCTTGCCGTCCTTCCAGGCCGGGTCCCCCGGGCGCCAGTCCTGCAGGTGCGGTTTATACTTGTGAATGAATCCCCCGATATGGCTGTAACTTCCCGAGCCCGCATCCGCGTCGTACGTTCCGTCTATTTCGTCGTATGCCAGGAAGTTCTCCGGGCTGTCCGCACCGCCTTTCAGATAGTATTCGCCGGAACCGGCAAAGCGCAGGTAATGCTCTCCAATGTACTGCAATCTTCCCTTGCAGCGAAAGTCCCGACCTGCCTTGTCGGTTGGGCGGACACGGAATTCTCCGGTCTTTCCATGATGTTTTACCGACGGCTTGCCATCCATATCGGCTTTTATTGCGACGTTGTCTCCGGCTACCATCGAAACCCGGTACTTCCACCTGCCGGGTTTATCCGGCGACAAATGCGCTCGCCACTTGTTCCCGGAGTCTGCTGAACTATTCGCAGCTTTGCCGTCAGCGGCGAAATATCCCGGCACCGAATAACTCGGGGAACCTGATTCGTGACGAAACCTTACAGTCATCCGATAGTCGGTAAATGGATTGGGATTGGTATCCGATTCCCGCGCGAATGGACCGTCCAGTGTCAATGTGACCTTGTGCCACTGCTTCAATTCACCGCTGATCTTTACAGAGCCATCCCCATCCATAAGATGCTTCGGATCAGCGCCTTGTGTATCACAAGCAATTAAAATGAGTAAGCACATCGCAAATACGGCCAAATTCATTGGTGGGAAATTAGTGATATGAAATTGCTTTTTGCTTGTTTGATCGTGCTGACAGAGCCGGTAAACGCTTTGGACATACATACAACTTGTCATAATAGTTACCTCCAAATATTATTTCATCATTTCAACATTCAGCAAGGATTATTAACCTGCGAAAGTCTTCCTCAACCTACTCATCTGTAGGTGCTTTCAAAACCCCTTAAAAAAATAACGGAGAGGGCGGGATTCGAACCCGCGGTAGAGGTGTAAACCCCTACGACGGTTTAGCAAACCGTTGCCTTAAGCCGCTCGGCCACCTCTCCAACTACTTTAATTAAAAGGATTTATAAAATATCTACAATTTCTCCTTTGCATTTTTTATACCCTTCAGGGTAGTAAATTCCCGCGTGTAAAATCATACACTATTGTTGTAAAGCTACTTACCCGCGCACAAACGGGAATTTTCAATCGAGAGCACTATACATCCTCGACTACAACCAACATAGCTTGTAAAATTTAGTTTTGTTTCGTTTGTCGTTTGAAGCTGAAGATACCAGCCATGGTAAAATCTAATTCCAAAAGAAAAACTCATTCTGACAAATTCCCACTCACTTTACATCCGACGGGATAGTATTGCAAGATAATTAAGGGACAAACTTTACTATTTCGGCAGTGAAAAGAAAACGGCTTTGGAATACCCTATGTGATCTTGAATTCTTGAGCTTGAGAGTATATTATAAGTTTTTCTTGTAGAAAAGGTTAATTGGGCCTTTGGTCGGCCCATGCGAAAAAATGTAAAATACGCCATTCAAACCGGTTTTACTGTTCTGATTTAAAACCCGGCGAAAGGAAATCCGACTATGATCCAGTTTGTTAAATTCTCCTATTCCTTCAGACGGCCCAAACATGTCCCAATTGTATTGCTCGGTTTACTTCTATTGATTGTTATCTTAACCTCCCAAGCGGACGGACGGGAAAAAGACGGAACGGCCATGCGGCTCGGTGGATGCGGGGGCGTTTATTTTTACGCATCGTCGGGCCAATTGTGGGTCGAGGTGGAAAAACAGGATCTCAATATACGCCGAAACAAGACCCATTTGCGTGCTCTCCTCTTCGGCCCGGATCGAAACGTAGTCGATGAGGCATGGATTGGTGATGACGGGCAGGCGACCAAAAGCGGTCCGGGACCTGTACAAAGGGTATTGATGCGGACATACGTAGAGCATCCCGGCGTTTATGGATTGAACATTACCGTTACCGAAGACCGCTATGGCGAGAATGTTTCATGGGGATTCAGAAGCAACTGCCGGAAATATCTGGTTGAGACGTCGCGGGGGCACAAAGACGCACGCCACGAAGAGCCTCTCGTTCTCCGTAACACCGGAAGTGAAGGCGATGTTGGATTCATGCCGGGAATCAATCCATTTTCTATTGATGTGAGCGGTTTGACAAAAAGTGTCAAAGATTTACTCATCTATGACAGGGACGGGGAAAAAATAGTTACACTTGCCGTATCGCCGGAGGGAAAGGTGCGGCAAGCTTTTCCCGCCGGCAAGTCACGCGAAGGAAAGTTGTGGCGATTACATTTGAATGACGCTCAGGCCGTAATCAACATTGACGGTTTAACTCGCTGGGAAAGAGGCGATGCCTGGGAAAATCTTTCTCTGTGGACACCGGATTTATCTTCATGGTTCCCCTTTCATGAGAACCGTTGGCTGCTGACTCCATACAGCCGGAACGTTTATGCCGATGCCGGAAGTGAGGGTACAGTCAGCTTTACCTTACACAACAACAGCTCGACACCAAAGCGAGTGAAACTGTCCTTAGAGTTTGATGAAGATGCTGTTTGGTCGGCTGAATTGCCGAAAACAGAAGTCGAACTTGCGGCGAACTCCTCTGTGCAGGTACCCCTTGCATACAGAGTACCATCGAAAGGTACTGAGTGGAAATGTTATGCCCGGGCTTCTGTTCTCGATGAAACTGGATTTTCGACATGGTCCTCGGTGACGCTGCACCGTGGAATCGCTCCGGCTCAGCTGCCCGTGAAAGTGCCTGTCAAGCTTGAACCATACCGACATGAAAATGAGCAGTTTGGGTATCTGCCTGAGTACCCTCTTGACAGTCAGGTCTATTTCGATATGGACAACCGACCTTTTATCGTTGCGAACGACGGCGTCTTCTCGCTGCGCGCTAATGCCTGGACTAAAACGACCACGGCGTATCGTGCCGATACTGAGGCGACCATCCCGATCAGACCGGTTGGCACTAAAATTGCCTTCGACCAGGACAACGATGTTTATTTACTGGGACGAGATAACAGATCGACCGTCCTTTTCCGCTCCAGTGATCATGGTGCGACTTTCACTGCATGGCGGATCCCGGGTTCGGGCAGTTTCGATATTGAGCAGTTTTCCGGGCACAACCTGATAAGCGGACCGCCTCCTCTGGCGCGTTTCCGTGAGACGGCAAGAGATCCGAAATTGATATGGCGCCGCTTGAATGAACTCCACCTGATACTGCCGGCCAAGAAATCTGACGGCTCAATCGTCATGGGCGATCCCATAGCTGTCTCGAAGAAGTGCATCGGTCTTTCCGCTCATTCGGGAATACCCTCGGCAATTGTATCGCGAGGAGATAAGGTTCATATTACCTGGGGAGAAGCGACACTCCCGGAGGATAGAAAGCCGGGAGTACCTACTTACGTGGCAACATATAACCGATCAACCAGAGAACTCGGATCGCCGGCACTTCTCGGGTACGGTCCCCCGGCAAACGATGTGCACAATTCGCCGTGCATAACCATGGATAGCAAAGGCTATCTCCACGTGCTGATCGGTACCCATGGCCGCACGTTCAAGTATGTTCGATCAGTGTCGTCCAATAGTGCCGGCGACGGCTGGACGGAGGCCGAGGATGTCGGGCCCGGTCTTCGCCAAACCTATGTTGGCATGGTCTGCGATCATGATAACGCTCTGCATCTGGTGTTTCGACTGTGGCTGAATGACAACAAGTACTTCCCCGCAGGTCATTACGCTAATCTGGCGTATATGAGCAAGCTTCCGGGAGAGAAATGGTCCGATGCCCGGCCCCTGATTGTTGCCCCATTCTCGGAGTACAGCATATTTTACCATCGACTGACAATCGACAGAAAAGGCGTATTGTTCCTGTCTTACGACTACTGGTCGACGTTTTGGTTCTATCGCACCGATCACAAAGGAAACCGTCGATCGCTCTTGATGTCACCGGACAGCGGGAAAACGTGGAAACTCGCGTCGTCAAGAGAATTCGTGCAATAGATAAAACTCTATGGTAAGATCATAATCGCCCCTATAATTTGGCATAGAACAACTTTTGGTAAAAAAAAGAGGAGATCAAAAGTACCAACTGATATCAAGACTTCTTGACGAGCACCCCTGGTGCAAAGGGTCCGATCAACCAAGAACTATGAATACTGCCACACGACACTCTTTCATTCTTCTTTTAACAAACCTTTGTTTGTGCGCCTTCTTGCCATTACCCCCCTGCCGGTCTGAATCCCGAGAGGCCGAGTCCCCCGCGCGCTTTCCCTCTCGCGCTCCCAAAAACGGAAGTTTCAACCGACCGGCCGAGGGCGCAACCCTCGACGTTTCGCCGCCAGGGTTCTGCTGGTGGCGCGCGGGCGCCCGCAGCGAGGTTTTCTACCGCCTGCGCTTGGCGCGAAAGGACGGCTTTGAGATTCTCGTCTCGCCGAGACTCGAAGATCCCGTTCATGTCCCCAGCGAGATCCTTCAGCCCGGCGACTACTTCTGGCGCGTCGAAGCGCTGTCGCCGGACAACCGCGTGCTGGACACCCTGGGCCCTCGTGCATTCACGATCGCGCCGAACCCTGTCAATATGCCCTGGGTCGACCCGGCCGAACTCCTCGCGCGCGTGCCGCGCGAGCACCCCCGGCTCCTTTTCACTAAAGCCAAACTTCCGGAAATCAAAAAATCGCTTGTCACGACCCGAAAGAAAGCCTTCGAGGATCTGCTGCTTATAGCCGGGCCCGCCCTGTCGCTCGAACTCATGAAAAAACCCGATTTCAACCGTTTCGACCGTAAAACTCAGTACGCCGCCCGCCGCGTCGCCTATCGCGAGGCCTATCTGGAGTTCACCCGGATCTACAACCGCGGTATGGTTCCCCTGGCTTTGGCTTACCTCCTGACGGGCGAGGAGAAGTACGGCCAGGCGGCCAAGGCACACCTTCTGAACCTCCTGGACTGGGAGACCGACGGAATCGCGTCCCTCGAATCGAGCTTCGACGAGATCGGGCTGCGGATCGAGCGCACCGCGGCACAGGCCTATGACTGGCTTTACGATCTTCTGTCCGACGCCGAACGCCGGGCCGTCCGGCGCATGCTGCTGAACCACGGCGACTTGATGTATGCGAGGCTCCGGGAACGCGATTTCCTGAACCACTCAGGCTCCAGCCACGATGGGCGGCTGCCGGGTTACCTTATCGAGTTTTCCATCGCCTTGGCTGAAGAACCCCGCGCTCGCGATTGGCTGGATTACGCCATGAGGGCGCTGCTGACGGTCTATCCCCACTGGGCCGGCGAGGACGGGGGCTGGGCCGAGGGCGTAAGCTACTCCCTTTCCTACAACGACCGCTTCATCACTCCCTTTCAGTCACTCTACGCGGCGACCGGATACGACCTCTGGCAGAAACCGTTCTTCCGGAAGTTCCGCCATTTTCTCATCTACAACGTGGCGCCCAAGGGCGAGATACTGCCCTTCGGCGACGGAGAGGACAAGGACATTAGCGACCGGGGGGACGAACTGGTCTCGGTGATGCGTTTCCATGCTTCCCGTTATGGCGACCCGGCGGCTCGCTGGTGGGTGGGCCTCTTCGAAGGCCGCGAATACGACCCCGAGCGATTTGGCGCGATGCACCGATTGATCCTGCCCGATACGGTGGCGCCAGCGGCCCCCGAGGACCTGCCGCCCGACCGCGCCTTCCGCGGCGTCGGATGGGCGGCGCTCCACTCGGACCTCGCGATTCCTAACGATGACCTGATGGTCATGTTCAAGTCCTCGCCCTTTGGCGCCGTCAGCCACAGCCACGCCGACCAGAATTCCTTCGCCATAATGAAGGGGGGAAGGGCACTGGCGATTCCGGGTGGGAAGCGTTATCCCCAGCACGGCTCGCCCTTTCACGAGCAGTACGTGCAGCAGTCCCTGGCCCACAATGTTCTTCTGGTGAACGGCAGGGGCCAGATCAACCGCGACGGGAGCAAGGGCGGGCGGATCGTTGACTTCCGAAGCACGCCGCACATCGGCTACGTCGCGGGGGACGCTCAAAAATGCTACGGCGCTCCCCTGGAGCGTTACGTTCGCCACGTGGTGCTGATTCGGCCTTCGCTGGTTCTCGTCGTGGACGAGCTGGAAGCGTCGGAGCCAGTTGAAATAGAGTGGCTCATGCATGCGAAGGAACGCCTGGAACTGAACGCGGCCGCTCAGACCTTTATCTCCCGCCGCCGCGGCGCGTCCATGAAAACCCAGCTCTTTGTGCCGGGAGACCTCGATTTCGCCCAGACCGACGCCTGGCCCGTGGAGCCGAAAAAAGGATACTCCATGGTCACTGCGCCCGAACCTAAGAAGCAATGGCACTTTACCGCCAAAACCCGACAACGCGCCAGAAAATGGCGCATCGCGGCAGTAATGACAGTGAGTGACGAAGCGGCGAAACCCGCTGTCGAAATCCGCCGCCCGGATGAGCGGACACTGGAACTCGATGCCTTCCTTGGCGCAAACAAGGCGAGCGTTCGTGTTAACCTCGATCCAAATCGCCCTGAACAAGAACCTCTTGTCGAAATCCGATACCTACCGGTTAACGGCGAGGTAGAAAGTCTTTCCATTATGTAAAATATGAAAGACACTGCTTTTTACGTGCCAAACGAGAAAGTAAATCGCTTTTCCGCCTGTTATGGCCCAGGGCAGAATGGAGGACTCAAGGTTGTCGATGACCCGGCCAAAAGCCAATATCTCGCTCAACCTTTGTTGTTTTCCGGAGGAGGAGGTTTGGTTTCCACGGCAAGGGATTACCTGCGATTCTCCCAAATGCTGCTTAATAAAGGGCAACTGGATGGCAAGCGATTGTTGCGTTCGGAAACAGTAGAAATGATGACTTCAAACCAACTTCCTGATTCCGTTAAAAGAGGTGAGGGTGAAGGATTTGGATTGGGCTTTTCTGTACGGCTAAGGGACGGCAGATTCCCACAAGGAGAATACGGCTGGGGAGGAGCTGCCAGTACACACTTTTGGATATCCCCGAAAGACGAGTTAATCGTGATTGCCTTATCCCAATACATGCCCTTCTCATCCCA
>SDBS01001874.1_pt1 | contig 21201 bp, 28 predicted proteins | sample 2277091 | NCBI WGS metagenome assembly SDBS01 (sample SAMN10404972, study PRJNA504765) | marine sediment metagenome | isolation source: marine sediment core GS10_PC15, 163 cmbsf | place: Arctic Ocean: Southern Knipovich Ridge | collected 2010 | reverse complement strand
AGTACCCGAAGAAATCGAAATGCCGTTCACGACGACCGTCAACACCCAATCGGGCTGTTGTTTTGGCGACCCAAAGAGACGGAACTGGATGACGCTGAAGAACGGAATCCTAGACATCGACGAAATCCTGACAGGCAAGGACGTCCGGCACTGTCTGGGCCCCCACACGACGACCTGGCTATCCACAACCGCACTGGGATACAAGTTCCCAATCAACAACGAACAGACACAGCATCCAGAGTGGGACAAATTTCTCAATACAATTCTGGAAAAGAACGAAGCCCAGATCGCGGTACTACAAGAGGCGTTCGGATACTGCTTGATGAACAATGTACAACTGGAAAAGTTCTTCATCATGTACGGGGCGGGGCGAAACGGAAAGTCAACGGTGCTCCACCTTTTGTCGTTGATGCTGGGAGAAGACAACGTTTCGACATTGAGGCCAGAACAAATCGAAGACAGATACTAGGTCGGAGGACTCTACGGAAAGCTGGCGAACCTTTGCCCAGACATGAATCAGATGGACACTGTGCAAGAAGGGCTACTGAAAGCGATCGTATCAGGCGACCCGATCACGGCAGACAGAAAATACGGATCGCTACTAAAATTCGCACCGACAGCAAAGCTGTTCTTCAGTACGAACACGATGCCGCGATTCCAGGACACGTCCATCGGGATCTGGCGACGAATGATAATCATGCCGTTCAATTACACCGTGCCGATAGACGACGTGGATATCCACCTGAAGTCAAAGCTGGAAAAGGAACTACCGGCGATCATGTTCTGGGCAGTCGAAGGAGCGGCCCGGCTGCAAAAAACACAACGGTTCACCGAGTCGGAGAAATGCGAAGAGGCTGGACGCCGCTTCAGGCTTGAATGTCTGCCGATCCTTCAGTTCCTAGACGACTGCACAAGGACCGAGGGAAGCGTGACAGTCCGAGAGCTATGGAAGAAGTACCGCGAATGGTGCGAATACGTCGGCATGAAAAGACCAAAACCGATGAGTGCATTCACTCGCGACGTACTGGGGTATCGAGAAAACATACAATACAACAGGCCCAAACGCAGGATGGAAAGCCACGCGATTCTATACGGGCTGGAGATCACAGAGGAACCGTTCAACATGGCAGATACGACGCCGTTCGCATCGTAGCGGCAAGAAAGGATGAGACCAAGATGGCAAAGCAACTAAGGATATCCTGGGGAGAAAACAAAGAAAAAAAGACGCACAGCAGGAGATTTTTATTCCCAAGGCAAACAGGAATGGGAAACAAAACAGGAATCATAATAATACGGGATGAAGGGCTTTCATCATTCAACACTTTTTTCCCAGAGCGATTTGTCGCGGAATACAACGGCGAGACGAGATCGTGCACATGTATTCGTGAAGCTGAACGACAATATCTGATGATGCTAAGAACGTCGTTGAGAGAAAAGCTACGGAACCTCGATCAATTCAATCTGAGAAAGGGGAAATGAAAACGTGATTCTACCATTCGAATCATCAGAAGAACTCGACAATTTCGCGACGGAGGCGGCACGAGCAGCGGCGTCCGTCACCGAAGGTATAGGGGCGTTGCAATTGATACGACCGACTTCGAAGGTCGGAGAGATCGAGCACGGACGCCGTTTGTCCTCCGCCCGTGCGATCATGACGACCATAATGCGGGCGCACGCAGTCATGGACCCATACGAGATAGGACGGAAACACAAGCCGGTTTCGGTTTACCTGGAGTTCAGGAAGGATGTCGAGCCGGTAACGGCAGGAGATGGATCAAACTGGCAACCGATCAGTTACCCGATGATCGGTTGGATGCTCGGACGATGCCATTCAACGTTGGTCAGAGCGGTAGGTGGATTGATGGAAGAAACCGGTGCCGGAAACAGGATCGGCAAAGCACAAGCGTATTTGGCGGAGTCCTACGGGAACGAGACGATCGAGACGAAAATCCGATTCGTAAAGGTGGACACAGAGAGAGAACGGCTGATAGGGAGAGGGATGGCCAAATGCCCACATTGCTACAAAAAGCTCCCCAACTTCGCCAACTACACAGGAATGCCGCTCACATAGGCACCAGGGGGCCGGTTCCGGGCGATCGCGTGGCGGCTAAGAGCTTTTGAGGGGGTCATGCCCGGATACATGCAAAATCAAAAGAAACGCCCCAGAGGCCAACGAGCGGCTTCTGGGGCGTTTTCATTGGACGGGGAACGAAAGGGGTGTCAACGGGAGCGGACGCGGTCGCCTACACGGGCCACCAGGGCAACGTCGAGGTCCATTGCGTTCACGATCTTCAGGAAGGTGGACAGGTAGACGCGTCCGGCACGTTCAGGCTCATTCACGCGGTAAGCGTCGCCAGTCCCCTCGCAGCCCTTCAGGAGCCGCTTAACAGAATCAGGGGTGACGCCGGCCTTGAGAGACACTTTGTAGGAGGACATCCCGGACAGCTTGATCGTCTTGGCGACCATGCGAACGAATTCGTCCAGGTTCTTTATGCGGCCGGGGAGGATATGGGTCTTGCGGACGTGATCGTACGAGACCGTGACAGGCCGGATGGCCATAGTTTCTTTTCTTGTTTCTGATGTGTTCATGGGAAAAGTGTACTGCACGAATTCGCGTATGTCAAAAGGGTATAAAAAAACCACCGACGGGAGAATCGAAATCCCGCCAGTGGCCCAAGCGAAAGGAAGAGGGCTAGTCGGATAGTTCTGACGTAGGAACGGACGGCTGAGTCGTCGAAGCACCTCCGCCAGAAGCATACGGTATCGCAAACTTGGCGATCTTACCACCCTCGGCGACTGTATTAGCCCACGATCTCTCGAAGGATTCAGCAATTTTGATATGCCCAGACATGACGTCCGTCGGGGACGACCGCTGATACAACAGATGAGTGACACCAGTGATCGTGGGAATGCCGTGCTCATCCAACGTCACAGATACGCCCTCGCCGTCACGACTTTCGACCATAAGGGTAACGCGATTGTGTGTCGTGTTCTCGGAAATCTTGAGCGAATCGTCAGCACCCCACTCCGTTAGGGTATCATGCCTGGCCCTCACACGATCGTCATATCCACACCCGGCAATCAAGGCGACCGACGGCAACATGACCATCGAGAGAAGGAGTGATTTCGTAACGAAGCCACCAACCTTACCGCCAGGCCGTTTGGTCAACCCATCCTCTACGGCAGTGGCGGCGGAATAGGCAACAACAAGAGCCGTGATGAGCTTCATCAGGAGATCAGTAATCTCGCTGGCTTGCTCTTCAGATACACCGAACGACACGAGCACCAGGGACAGAATGCCCATCATCGTGATAACCGCTTTCGAACTACTGAACAATCGTTTCATTCTGATTCACTTGCTTTCTCTTCAGCCGGAGGCGGAAGTTGTTTGGCCGACCCAGGCAATGGGCCGGCGGACGTTGTTTGGATTGCTTGAATCAATTCATGGACGCGGTTGTAGGGCTGTTCGCCAAGCGACGCGACCACGGCCTGCATAACGCTGGCGTCCACGCGAAAATGTTTCGGACTATTGGCCTTGTCAGCCATTACGTTCCTCCAATTTGCTTGATGGTAAAATTGCCATGCTGGACACTAATTGTTTTGCCGCCAGATGTCTCATTCTTTGACGCCAAGCTGATTGCGGAGTTCGCAGGGAGATCAATGATAGCGGAACTGCAAGCAGAACCAGTATCTGACGTATTTGACAATGTCCTGTGTGCGGCACCCTCAACCTGAATAACGCCATCGACCATGATGCCGTATTCGAGTTGCTGCTTAGCACCGGGAGTAGAACTGTAGTTCGTGGACAACGACCATGCGATTTCATAACGACCAGCAACGAGGACAGTGACGCGGGGATCAGAGAAAGTGCAAAGATTCAACTGGCCAACATTCCAGGCAGTAGATCCGACCAGTTCATACCAAACATCGACCAACGCCATAGAAACGTCAATCGGCTCGTTGTTCGTGAAAACGTGGCCGTAGACGAGGCCAGTTCCTTCACCGACCCAAAACGTATCGCCCATGATTTCCAAGCCAGAATTTTTTACGGTGAGAATGATATCGGTGCCAAAACTTGTTGTTGTTACACCGGCACAAAAGGAGTGCTGTGTGGCCTGATTGAGATCATCGGACCCGCCACCCCAGAATAGAATATTGCCAAAAGGAGAAGAGCCACAGACAAGACCAACGATATCCAGTTCAGAACCGTCATGATGACGGAGAGAGATACCGCTAATATTCGAGAACTCAGTGCCGGCATGAGTGCCAAGACGAAGCTGCAAAAGGGTGACCGGATTAAAGCCAACAATATCGACAGGATAATCAGTCGGAAGAATACCGACCCCAATCATCCCAGGAACAAAGAGATCAGAACCAACAGACACGAGGCCAGAAACCGTATCGACAAGAAAGGACACGTCGCCGTTAGCACTTGAGACCTCCAGTCCGCGAACGGAATCATAAAGGACGCGTAGGGGACGGCGATCGGCGTCCAGTTCGTCAACCACAGGGGTCAACGACGGAAGGTTCCCAACGGGCAAGTTCGGATCTTTGATCGGTAGAAGACTCATGAGCTCAGATTCCTGATACCAATTTCAAGGCCCCACTCGCCGTCACCGGACCATGTGAATCGCAGCCGGTCCCTCGGCTGAAAACTCCACGGCGACGGCGAGTTGGGGCTACCAGACCGAACGAGGTGGACGTCCTTGCCGCTGCCCCGCTCGGAATATGTGTACAGATCGACGTTGTATTCTTCGCCGGAATCGGAAACCAAGCTGACGAGAAGATCGGCATTGGCAACAGAAGACGTGAAATGGATACGAACATAGAGCAGATCGAATCCAAGCGGGAACGGGCTTTCGTCGCCGGCAGGGACGTCGGGCAGAGTGACGTCTATGGAGCCTGTACCGCTTTGACGATAAACAACAGGGGATAGATACCTGGTTGGCATATCGAAGTCCTCACGATTAGGAAAGCAACTCGACCGTAGTCAAAACATCGGAAATTTTGCCACCCAAATGAGCACCGACCATAAAGGAGCAGGGATAGGAGGCGACCTGTCCACCATCTGGAGGAACAAGAGTCGAAACAGTTGACCCGAAAGCCAGCGGAGTAACGGCACCAAAAAATATGGGACTGAAAGTCTTCTGGAAACGCTTATCGCCAAGCTCATAGATGAACGAAAAGCGAGAAACAGAACGAGCCCAGTGAGGAGCCGTATCGACAAGAGCCTGAATAATTTCGGGATCATCGACAACGACCTCGCCAATAATAACTAAGTCACCGGGCCAAGGCTCACTCGTCGCAGAACCCTGAGACAATGCATCGGGAAGACTATTGAAACGAAGAAAGTTCCACGACACAGACTTGATGCCGGGAAGGTCGATGTAAGCAGACGTCGCCGTAACCGAATATTGGGCTGATATGACATTGCGAATAGAGAGCATCGCTAACCCCGCTTAATTCTGGCCACGCAAGACTTTGACGGTGAAGTTGCGAACTGAACTACCGATGACAAGGTTGCCGCGTTCAGATGTAGTATCGTTCGTGATATTCCACAGGCCGTCTTCAAAACCAGTAACACCGACAGGCTTAGTGAAGGCTTCCATTTTGTCTTCGACCTGGGCGATCTTGGACGCCATCTCTACCGTCATCCCCTCCGCGGTTGTGCCGACCGTAATCACGCGAAGGAAAAGTTCGCACTGCCATTGCTTGTCGCTATTGGACCGACTAATCGTCTTCATGCTCTGGAGACGAACACTCAAGCTGGCGGTCGGGTGAAAGTCCAGGGGGGCGTCCGCTTCGTACACCGAACGAATGGCGATAATACTGCCATCGCTTATCGTGCCGAGAAGTTCTTCGAAATGAGCAAAGAGCAACGCCCACGTTTTGCTTACAGTTGTCGTTTCTAACGCCATGATGGGCCTCAATAAAACAGTGGTTTGTATTTCGCACAAATGTCACGAACTTCGGGCAGGAGAGCCATACGAGACTTCGACCATGAGCTACCAGCAGCAGAGCCGCCGGCCCCACGCATTGATTGCTGGATACGGCCCGGCGACTTCCGGTTCTGCCATTCGGTAATCGCCTGGAGAAGATTGGCGTGGCGAAGGTCGTCGGGGACATCGAATATTTCGTCAATAGAATTGCGATACGACAGAGAGAGAGAAGGACGAAAGCTGGACGTTGAGTGGTTCGCACCGGCAAGGAACGTGTCGGTAGCGGAAGCGGGGGGGCCAAGGGAGTAGATCGAGAAAGCGGCATACCCTAATTGCAATGTCGCGGCGAGTTTCGACTGAAAAGACTCGACACCGGGGGGGACAATAGTATTAAGGGACGTGCCAACTTTTTCAGTGAAATCCTCAGAATTGGCAGCATAAGAAAATGTAGCAACGGCATCGACGGTAAGAGACGCCGCAGGATCAGTCCCGAACTCAGTGGCAGCCTCAGCAGCAAGAAAAAGAGATTCAGCCGTCGCGAAAGAAGGATCGATGGTGGGGCCATAGGTGCTCACGTACCCAGCGTCAATAGCCGGGGAGACCTCCTCATTGGCAAGATGGAACCGAAGGAGAATAGACCACACATCCCACGTCGGAAAGACTTGGTCGCCAGTAGCGAAACGGAGAACCGCAACCTGATCGGCAAAACTGATCTTGTCGGTATTGTCTGGGCGATCAAAAAAGCTGTACGTGTCCTGAACTTTGACGCATTCAAAATCCTGAACAACATTCTGGCCAGCAATAAGGATCGAACTATTCGCAAGAGCGATTTCCTCATCAGCACGAAACCCGCCGGCATAGGAAACCTGGACACGACCGGGACTTCTTTCGCTACCGAGCCAATCCTGATTCAAGCGTCGCAGTTGGCCACTGGCACCGGGGAGATCACCAATGGCACTCGGCTCGATGACGTAGTCAGTACCCTCGACAAGCTCATCGTAATTGTCGGAATCGACGAAGTCTCGCGTCTCGGATTCGCGGACGGAGTAAATCTTGACGATCGGGTAGACCTTGAGCAACAACAGGCGAGTGCCGCCAGCAAATATCTCCGTCCGCGAGTGGCGACGGCGGAGAGGGCGTCCAACACAGTTCTCGATCGCCCCTGCCGAGCTTTCGAGAATTTCCTGTAGAACGACATCGTCAACGGTATCATTGATCGCGAGACGGCCCTTGATGTTGTCGAGTGTTGCGAATCCCTTGTTGTCCATGATTCCTCCAGAGCACAAAAAGGTGACCGAGGGCACGCCATCCCCCGGCCACACATCAGAGAGACACGATCCTTAGTTGTTGTCGTAACCGATGATGAAAATCGGCTCCGTACCGCCGGCCATATCGGCGTTGTTGCTGGTGACAGTGATGACGATCTTCGCACCCGTGAGGGTAATCAGATCGGCGGCTGTACCGGTGAGCGTATAGGCCGTCAAAGTGTCGTCAGAGACGCCAGTTTCGTCCTCACTGCCACTTTGAAGGATCTGGTTCCCGCCGATCGTAATGCTAGAAACAACAGTACCACCAGCAGAAGACGGAGCGACAAGATAACGCCGACGAATGCTGGTAATGACGGCACCGGCGGGCATGTAGGCGGTGTAGGTCATCACGCCATTCGCAGTGAGGTCGTCAGCCCGAGCCTCGATCTGGCTACCGGAAAGACCCAGATTCGCAACAATGCTGTTGTGAAGGACTTCCGGCAACTGATTAGCTTCCGAGCGAAGGTGGAGCGAGCCGTTCGGCTTATTCGACGCGTCGATCGCACCCGAACCAGCCGTAACCTGAGCAGGCGACGAAGCACCGCCGAGGATCAGAGCACCCGAAACTTTTTGGTCACCACTTGTTTGATTGCCAACGGCCATGTCACCGCTCCTTAAATTTGTTGAGTGTCATTAGAATTTTCAGATCAGCACGGATATCCGCCAAAACGCCACTTCGCATATCGTTGATGTTCGAATCCAAAGAATCCATCTTGACCTGGACTGCGGACATCAGGGTGGTCACATCATCGACCCGCTGCACAACGACCGGATGCCCCGGCACCTGGATATGCGAAACGAAAGAGGACTGCATTTGGTCCTGTTTGTCAACGATTCGATTGCCGGAACCAATGACAAGAGCCGAAAAGGCTGCGGTCAAAACACCAACACCAATCACATTCCATTTTGTCGAATTCGGAGACGCCATAAAACAAACCCACACAAAAGAAAAACTTATTTCGACGCAGGGGTCACACAAGCATCCGAAAAGCCCTTGTCGATCGGTTCGCCCCATGCGACCCGATTACTGTAGTCCTTGTGGCCGACGTGAAGAATGTCGAGTTCTCGTGGCGCCGCGCCCTGGCCGCCCAGCTTCGACAAATGTCGCGAGAAATTCCAATCTTCCGGCACGACACGAGGAACGAACATGCCATCGGAATCCGTTTGGATCGCGTCGTTGATCGTAAAGCGGACACCAGGAAGCCAAGGGGCGTCCAACCGAATCGACATCAGGCCCGTATTCAACAGAAGGGTCGGGTGAACATCGCCAGGGAACCCCTCGATCCGTCTCGCCGCCGTCTCTGCGTTAAACGTCGCAGGAAGGGAAAGGACTTCAGTCGTCGTCAATCGTCGCTGACGGTACGCGACAGGGCCACTGTTCGGCAGATCAAGGGCAGTCGAAGTTAAACCACGACCATCTTTAATCGGGATGACGCAAGACAACACGTCCACGCCCTCGTCTTCCTGGATGGCCAACAACCGAGTCAGCCAATCCGCATCCTGGGGGCAAACGTCGGCATGCATCAGGACGAAATGCGTGAGGCCGAGCTTTTCTTTCAGGTTCAACGCTTGGCAAAGCAACGCATTGAAATTCTGGGCAAGCAATGACATGTTGTTGAAAGAAAGCGACAATCTCACAGACGAAATGACGCGAGTAATGGCCGTGACCACCGACACGTCAATCCGACGGTCATAGGTCGGAATCCCCAAGAACACCCGAGGTGGCGTCGCCAGAGGCTTCCGTGGTTCGTTCAGCATCATCTTGTTGACCGTTTCTTTCGAATTGCTCATCGTTCGTGTCTTCCTTTTCTTGTGTGACTGTTTCGACTTCGACACCGGGGGCGACCTCGCCAGGGGGCGGCGACCAACCAGCGTCCGTTGCCCGTTGCTTCCAGCCGGCTACTTCGCCACCCTCTGTATTGACCTTGCAGAGGATTTGCTCGAAGGGGCGATTGATGAACCCCGGAACATATACACCGGTCTCCATATTGAGAGCAGAGTACCGGTCGCTCCGGTCAGGGTTCGGGACGCAAGCGAGTCTGCCATTCTTACGAATCATCGGAATTCCCTTTCGTTAGAGATTCGACCCAGCGATCGAAAACTTGAGATTGATTTACCCAACAGTTCATGGTCGGGAGGACTGAAAAATCCTTACCGTAACATTGGGTCAGGGCACGATGGACGCTAGGTTTTTCCGCGTCGTGACCCGCGACCAGAGGGGCGTGCAGACGCCAAGTCTGGATATCGGCAACAACAGATTCGGTAGAATGATCGCCGTCGAGAAAAACGAAATCGACAGGACCGTGCCGATTGCAAATAAATTCAGCAGCTTGAGGTGAACACGAACGAACATCCGTGACCATGTCTCGAACGCCGGCTTGGCGGAGATTGGAATCATACACGGAATAAAGGGCGTCAGGATCATCACCAAGTTCAGCCAAATACCGATCAACGATCGGGTCGCCATACGAATCCATGCTCCATGGATCGACGGCGAAGACTTCAAAATCTGATTCTCTCCCATACTCTTTGATCTTCTGGCATAGGTACGAAATTGACGCACCCTTCCAGACGCCAACTTCAACGATGCGAATCACACCGTCGAAATTGACGAGGTGGCGAGCGGCAAAATCGTAAAGCCACTTCCAGGTGAACCAACCTTGAATTGTCGTGTTGTCAGGCATTGGGCTACTTCTCTCGAATCAAAAACCCTATCGGGGGTGAGCGGAAGGATGAAAACCGCCCACCCCAGGGCCGCAGGAAAGGGAAAAACTTTACGTCGCGTCGGCTTCGAACGACTGAGTCGTCGCGGCTTCCTCAGGACCATACAGAACAGCCGTAAGGCCATACATAGCCGAGTTGGCATTCAGAGTGTCAACCGGCTTGATGTACCGCTTCAGGCCGTCCAGGCTGAAGAATGCCACCGGCGACGTATTGTCGTCGGCATTGGCAAACGAAACTTTCCGGGGATTGATTTCGTTATCGACCGGCTCCGGAAGCGTGGCAAAGCTCGCAGCCGCCGCGTCGGACTGTTGGATATCAAAATCCAACGTGACATCACCGACGATGCCGAGATCGAACTGAAGGATCATGAAGTTGAAACCCTTCGTATCGACAGCCACGTTGTGGGTATCGGTGGTCGTCAGGTAATCAGCCGGCGCAATCAACTGGACCGATTTGATTTTCTCATGCGGATTGTATTGCTGAGACATTAGAAAACTACTCCTATTTCAAAAGGCGAAAACGCCTAAAACTCTCGAAACGCGTCAGAACATCCGACACGAAAAGAACAGACACTTAGGTGGTCGAGGTCTGGCCGTTGATGATCTGAGTGCCATCCAACTGGCCGATCGCAACACGAGCCGTCGAACGAACCCACGTCTGGTCAGCCACGAAACCGGCTTCACGCGAATTGGCGATTTCGAGATTACGACGCCGGCCCATACCCATCGCCAGACGGAGATCGCCGTAGCTGAAGAACTTCTTGGTAACGGCGGTCGTGCTCGGCATGACGTCCACCTCTTCAACCGGATCGCCCAAAAGGACCATTTTGCGACCCTCGCCACGATCTTCCCAGCGAATGACAGGCTGGCCGGTCGTGTCAACGAGACCTTGGACGATGGCCAGAACGAAACGATGCATGTACCACTTGGCACCGCTACGAGCCGAGGTTGGCAGAAGGCCTTGCATGGCAACGAGATCGCCATAGTCGAGATCGCTGAAGGCATCCGAACCGGTGTTGGTGAGCGACGCACCGATGGTGTTGCCCAGGATATGAGTGACAGAGTTGGGCAAGTTCAGCAGACCCGTCACGCGAGCGAAGGTTGACGAACCATCGCCGGTGAACCCGTTCGTGTCCCTGGCCTTCGCATGAGCAAAAGTGATCTTCTCGGCCATGTAGCCGCCGAAGTCGAGAGCCATGTCCTCCAGAAGCGAGTTGGGCCACTTGGTCAACGTCGCGTAGAGGCGGGCGAACAGGGTACGATCTTCGGCGGTCGGATCGGACTCAGTGATCGCCTTGTTCTGTTCGGGATAGTAGACGGTCAGTTCATTCGCGTCCTTGGGAAGCGTGACCGAATCCGAACCCATCGGGACGTGGCCGGCGTTTCTTTCGAAAACACCGTGAGACTCGACGTTACGAATCAGGTCGGGAAGGAACTCGGGCGGGATGAAGACGCCACCCTTGGAGAAGTCGGCGGACGCCATCGCTTTATGTGCGACCTGATAGAACGGACCCTTGCCCTTTTCGAGAGCCTTGAGGGCCATATTTCGCTCGCCAAGGTCACCGGCACAATGGGCCATCAGGAAAGTACCGAACGCGGCACACTGCTCACGCGACTTGAAAGCAACGCCACCATTGACACGAGTCGTGTACGGATCGGAATCGAACGCCGAACCGCTGTGGACGCCGGCGGGGATCGCCTTGAGCGCTTCACGAAGTTTCTCGACGTGATCGGTGAGCGACTTTTTCACGACGCCCAGTTCTTCATGGACAGTTTTGTTGGATTCCTCCAGGGATTTTAAGGACGTGCCTTGGTTGGTCGCTGTGGCATCCGACGCGTCCAAGCGAGTCCCAATGGACACGAGAGACTTGTTCGCGACCGACAGGGCTTCTTCGATGACAGCAGTCCCGCCATCTTCACCGGCTCGCGGAATGGCACCGAGGCACAAAAAGAGGCCAAGGCTCAGGAAGAAAATCGTACACATAATCGGAACTCCTTACTTCGTTGATGACGCAATGGCAGCAGCCACATCGCCAAAACTTTTAACTTCTGGAAGCAGCTTACTTGCCGCCTCACTTTGCCCCTTGGAAACCAATTCCTCGATTCGTTCCGTCATGGCCTTTGTAGCACTGACCAACTCGCTCATGCGATCGGCCGACGCCGCTTTGAAACTCGACAAATCCTTGCCTAACTTCTCAATTTGTTCCGTGCTCTTGTCCGAAACGGACTGGATAAGGGAATCGGTATTGACGGGCTGGGGCGTAATGATCCCGTGAACCAAAATGGATCTGGTGATAACGCGAACGTCACGACCATCGACCATACGGAACTCGAAATCCGTAATAATCAAACCAATGGACATCCCACGGATGTATCCACGATCGACCTTGCCGCGATAATGCTGGGACAATTCATCGGAATCGAAATCAGCTTTGCCAATAAAGATTCCGTCGCCCGTAGCACGGATATTATTCTCCGTCTTCGCAATGACAGTAGACATCCCATTGCCGAGAACGTGATGAGGTTCGTGGACAAACATGATGGGTCCACCGAGGGCCTTGAAGACTGAAAGATCGACACCATTGGGATCGAACAGATCGCCCTCAAGATCAACAGTGCTCGCGTTAAGCATGGCACTGAAAGATCCATTGGAAGATTTCGCATCACTGCTTTTGCACTTCACAGGGGAGACAGTCATCATCGCCAGGGCAGAGGTGCCGTCCAAACTTTTTGTTGCTCGCAGCAAACCCATTGCGTTACTCCTTTGCGTCCTTGGCGTCGGCACTGTCTTGAATCTTTTCGGGCGGCACCGCGTTCGGCGGGCCATCCATCAGCAACCGGGCAGGCAGCATGTTCGACGGGAACCACGCATCGTTGCCCCATTCATGAGGACCAAAGCCCATGCCGAACTGTTCAGTGACCTCGTTGAACGTTGCGCCGCCCTTGAGCCATTCACGTCCTTCTTTCGCACGTTCAAGCTGTCGGTCCTGCATGATCGGGAGCGAATCGTAATCGAAGGCGATGATCTTGGTTCCAAACCGCCACGAAATATTCGAATTGAAGAACCGAGCGAACACGCCGGCCCAGGGCATGGCGGTATTGAAGATGAAATCTTCCATCGGGGTGGACTGGTTCTTGCCGCTCATGTCGATACCCGACTGAGATTGCTCGCCGCCGATCAAACCGTTTGGGATATTGTAGACGGCGTTTATCTCAGACTTCGACCACATCTTGAGATCGCCAAAGGCCATTTCGGCAGGGGTGAACGAGGTGAACGCCGGCTTGAGGCCATTGCCAAGGAACGCCGACCCGTGCCCACGAACAGCCCCCTGGTGAGCTTCGTTCCACAGCTTCAGGGCTTCTTTCGCCTGATCCGGGCCGAACCGATCGTCGTTCGTGGTGAAGACGATACCGGGCTGGGCACCCTTGTCAAAAAACGCCTTGTTGTAGACGTTGGCCCCGAGGTCGCCGTAGATACTAAGGAAAGCAGCATTCAACGGGGAGAGGCCAAGGATATTATTGTAGGGATTGTAGAGCTTGACCTCGAAGATGCCGTCGCCGACCGTTTGAGGGACGCCGCTGGAGTTGCGTATCCACCGCGGGGCGAATTCTTCGTTGTCAGAATCGAAACGGATATCAGGTCGGAACTGGTCGATCGTCCCGATGTCGATCCACTTGGGAGCGAGGCCGTTGTATTTCACGAGCGGAAGCACAGTGCCACGTCTCAGCAGTTCGATAAAGAATTGCTCGATGAGATCAGGGAGCGATACGTTACGATCCATGCTGGCGATGAAGTCAACAAGCGGACCGGACGAAACTTTCTTGCCAGAGGAGTCGGTGACAATGACAGGGGTTCGGGCGACGGTTTTGGAGATGAGATTGACTGCGGCATAGACCCAGACGCTTTGCTGGTAAGGGGTCGTAAGATTGACGCCGGAATTGTTATCCGTTACGGAATCAGCACCGCGAATGAATCGTTCCGAAAAATCGAGCCAAGACATATCCTTGAGTGCGTAATTGACAACAGCACTTCGGACACTGGACACGACATTTTTTCCGATAACCGAAAGTTTTGACACGGAAAAATCCTCGAAAAGATCGCAAGCAAAACTCACTACCTAATAAGACGATAGGGCAAAGAGGGGTGATGTGTCAACCAAAGGGCAATTTTGGTTGTGAGTTATCCAACAGCCATAACAATACCATAGGGTTTATTCTTCGCAGCCGAATGGTTTGCCAAACAAGCCGACCAGAAACGATCGCCATGGCCAAAAGCAGAACGCGGGGCAGCGATGCGAATCAAGCCGCTGTCGGTAATCACGCGATCAATTGATTCGAAGTCGTCAAAAATGCCATCGTCTTTCGGCATATAAAAGTTACCGCTCTCCATGTTGATTTTCAAGCGGTGAGACATTTCCTGCTTATTAGTGTTAGTGAACGAAACGCCAGTGACGAGGCCGGGGAACGCTTGCTGGAGATTTTCGGTCATCTGCATACCGATACCCTGTTCGTCAATCGAACAACCGGCAACCCAGCCGCAAGACATGATCTCGTTCAGTAGACGTTCCTGTTCAGCGAAGGGGGCATTCTTCATGACGTACAACGATTCGGTCATCAGGCAATCACCCGTCTTAGACAGAACCCAAATCGACGTCAGGTCATGCCGCCGGCCCACATCGACGCCAACGTACAAATCCCGCTTCAGGGATGCGAGCGATTCCGGCGACCGCATAATTGGCATGTCGGGCCGCTCGCACCGTCGGATGGTCATGTAGTTCAACAGAGCGGTGATGTTGTCGCCGAACAGACACATGTACTCCTGATTGAACAATTCTTCGCCGATATCCCGAACTTCCTGGGCCTTGAACTCCTTGAACGTCAGCGGATTATTTTGGGGATCGAGAGGAACATACCCGTCAGCCACGGCGTCCTCGATCGTCGTCACATGAAGGGACCAACCCGACGCGGCCCCAAGCTGCTTGACTTGGCTGAACAGGTCATGAAACTTGTTCTTCTTGCCGCGAGGGGTCGAAATGACAATCATCCGCTTACCACGCATGATCGACGGCTTGATGACGCCGAAGACCTTCTCGGACAGCGAAAACAGCCCGAACTCGTCAATCGCCCAGTTGACCGTATCTCCGGTCGTAGTATCAGGGTCGCATGGCAGGGCCTCGATCGTGGCACCATTCCGCAAGCGAATCCGACGCCGACCCATGTCAGCCTCATCAGCCAGGGGTTCCGAACCGATCACCTCGACGGCGTACCGGTTCATCGCCCTCAGGTGCATCGTGACCTTCTCTAAGAGCTTTTCGGCCTGCCGTTGGGTTCGCGACATCATGTTCCAGCTATCGCCCGTCACAGCCGCGTCCATGAGCACTTCCCACGACACAGTGAACGAACCGCCGATCTGGCGAGACTTCACCCATATCTTGAGGCGGTTGCGGTCCTGAACAAAATCGGTCTGGAACTTGAAGAACGGGACGATAGGCGGGGCGGCGACAACAGCGGCGTCCATTACAAATCCTCCAGCGAAACGACGTCGTCGCCAGGGCCACTGAAATCGAACAGGGGAGGGCGGGCCGGCGGTGCGGATCCTGGAGAAATCGGGGGGACACGGGACGGCATGACAGGGGGTTCGGGTGGAGGTGAGATATCGACACCGAGTTCCGCCAAAGCCGCCGCAGGCTGGACGTCTTCGGTCTCTGCGTCCAACACGCGGTCGGGGGCCAGCGACGGAGCCTTCCAGGTGATCCCGTAAACGTCCTGCTGAATCTGACGCATCGTCTCGGCCCGCTCAATCGTCACCTCAACACGCTTCTTGGTCTTGTACGACTCGGTGTGCGTATCCAAGAAGAACTTCGCCGCACGGAACGCAGTAGGCCCGTCGCCAGCCATAAGACGATGAACCACCGACGAAGCGTAAACGACCGCCAGACCAGACGACTCATTCATCTGAACAGCCAACGCAGGATACCTGTTACGCCACAACTTCACAGTCTGGGGCGTGACACCAACAGCATTCGCCGCCTCACTGTCAGACAACCCCAAACACTTCATACGACACAAACTCGCGTGCATCCGAGGGTTGTACTTGCCGCGATAAGCCACATCAGCACAATCAGGAACGATCGACTGAGGGACCATCAATTCAAGTAACCGGGCTTCAGATTCGCTGATGTCGAGTACGGCTAATTCGCTCATGGTAATAGTATCGGGCAAAACAGGGGGAGAATTCAAGGGCAGGAAGAATTTTGAATGTCGGGAGATTTTTGGTAAGGGGGGTGTAAGATGACGAGCGCGCATATGTGGGGGAAGGAAGAGTAACGAAATACAGGGGGTATGGTACCCCAATAAATGACACCCCCGCCTACGAAAGAGAGACAGTCGTACACCACAATAGAATAGGTACTCGACAACGCTTGAAGATGTTCGCAATCAATGCTCACAGGATTCAGTTCGATTGAAAGAACGTAGCGAATACGATAATCATTTCAGTTCGATTGCGTTTCGCAAAAAGATGTTCGCGATCAACGCTCACAGATCACAAACGTTCACGAGTACACAATACTATCTCAGTTCTTGAGTTTAGTTTGAGGGAGACAAGTCAAGAATCGCAGACAAACCGACGGTGCTTTTACGTCGCGTATGCAGGTCGGTTTGTCTGCGGGAGCCATCGCTAACGGAGATCGTCGCGGTTACCTTTTTGCGCGTCACTAGCCCGTTCTCGCGACGATCTCCTAACCGCTCCGGCGGATACTACGCATCAGCCTGTTCAGGGGTACGGTCGCGGCGCAGACGACGCGGGGTACAAGACACGGACGGGTGCGGGCAAAGCACCCGCACCCTGGATCCCGTGTCAATCCCCGCTTACGTCTGCTTAGCTCCCTACCGGGAACATCCACTCCATCCGAAGAGAAGACGCTCGTGAAAATCACACGAGCGGGAATTGCTCGACATACTCGCAAGAGAACGCTCGTCATGCTCGCTTGAAGATGTTCGCAATCAATGCTCACAGGATTCAGTCCCCACGAAAGAACATCGCAAGCACAACAGTTCACGCAACATACAACACGTTTCGCAAAAAGACGCTCGTGAAAATCACACGAGCGGGAATTGCTCGACATACTCGCAAGAGAACGCTCGTCATGCTCGCGAAACTTGAGGGAGACAAGTCAAGATCGCGTCGAAAAAGACAAGGTTATCTCTTCCCTGGTAGGTCTTTTTCGACGCGGGACGCATCGCTAACGGAAACCGTCGCGGTTATCTTTTTTGGCTTCCCTTGTGTTTGTTTTCGCGACGGTTTCCTTACCGCTCCGCGGAAAAATCAGCACGCTCTTTTTAGGATAACACACACACCATCCAAAGAACGCAGATCAAGGTAGAACTAAAATCGCCTTTACTTGCGAAGCGCAGCACGGAGCTAATTTTAGTTCTACCTTGATCTGCGGGATGCGGACTGAACGTCCGCAGAAAACGCTCGTCATACTCGCGTAAAGAAAGAAGGGACATCGCATTCCCAACGCATGCGCTTCCTTGGAAACCTATGTTTGATTTGCGACACGATGGATAAACTGTCACAACACGTTTCGCAAAAAGACGCAATCGAAAATCACGATTGCGGGACAAGTTCGTCATGCTCACTTGAAGACATTCGTGAAAATCACACGAACGGGAAGGAACCGATCCCATTATCAGGGACGATAATGAAGTGGGATTGATTGCTCCTGAACGTCGCAATCCGATTCATTCTTTTTGCTATCGCAAAACCACTGAAGGGCATCGTGCCCTTCAGACTACCCGACCCCACAATCTGAAAGATATCACCAAGACGAACGAAGTAAAGTCGCGATTGTTTTTTGACAAAACCGGGTCCAGTGCCGTCATTAATTTGCCACGGTTTTGTCAAAAAACGGGAAGGCGACTTGACTACGTTCGTGGTTGGTGATGTTAAGAGATTGTGCGGGGGGAGATAAATCACTGTGTTGTTTCTGTTCTTTCGTTTCTCTTGCTTAGCGAGGTTTGTCATGTCCGATCTGGTTTATGCTCGTTCTCTCTACTCGTCTGATTTCGACTGGTTCGTCTCAGCTCCGTATCAGTTTCTTACTATGTCGGTTGTCCCATGCGTTAGCTCGTTTTCTTCGTTTCTAGGTTCGCTTCTCGATTCGTCACTCTGTCTTTACGCCGACGTCGTCGAAGCGGGTCCATCGCTTGGTGAGTCGCCTATCGTCGGTTTCTTTCTTCACTTCGTCATTTAAGAAGGTGTTCTATGATTCTCACTATCCATGTTTTCGATTCGTCTCTTTCGCCTTACTTGTCGCGTGGTTCAGACGCGCGTTATTCCTTCACCATATCTGGTGTCGGTTGCGTCTCTCGGTTGTTTCGCTTCCTTTGCCGTGTTCGCGATTCGCGTCCCGATTGCTTCGTTCGCGTTTCTACGTTCGCGTTTTCCCGTTTCTGGTTTCTTCCTACTGTCCCTACTCTTCATTACGGTTTCTAGATTCGTCTTAGCGGGCGGTGAGTCTTTCACCGTCCGCTTTTCTGAAAGGTTCTATCATGTATCAACTAATCGATCTTATGCCCGGTTCGGTTTTCGTTTCGCCGATCAAGTTTCTTCCGTTATGCATTGCTCTGCCGTTCATGATTCGTCTGTTGAGAATCGCATATCACGAAGGGGACATACGAGCAGATATCCGAACGATGTGGATCATTTCACCGTATGGTCGAGAAGGGGGTTTACTCGGTTTACTTCGTTGGGAAATTCAGCACATTATCCTCTGCGTTCGCATGGTAAAGGACATTCACTGCGAGAAATAGGAAAAGAGGCATCTCATAGCGTGCGCAAGAAACTTGAACACTTATACGCGCTCTCACCAAAAAAGACAGGACAAAAAATGGATGAACACGGGCATGAGTACCGGTATCGAAAAAACAGTTGCGACGATGACAGCAAAATGTCACTGGGTTCATCCCAGCTTGTTTCGTCTTGGGGATACCCCAAACCCCAGGAAGCATCCAGACGGATGGAGGACGTTTGCTTTGCGACCAGCGTTCAAATGCACGTTGATTACAATGCGCAGGTCGCAAAGCAAACCGGACTGTTCATTCTTGTGACCGTCCTTGGGGAGAAACCAGCTTCGCAGTTTTCTTCCCCAAGCCCCTCTTCCTTGAGCTCCTTCCCCCTCCCGTGATAGATCCTTCGGGATCTATTGGGATCCAAAGAAAGGCGTCGATAAATATGACTATTCGTTTGCACTACGCGAGTTCGTGTAGTATACTTAGCGTAGGAAAGGTGGTGTCATAATGGCATACAAAACTCTCATCGTTACGGGGTCACGTCACGCACCGGATAGCAAAGAACAACGCGACGACTTGCGTCGTCGGTTGGACCGTCTTCGCACGGAGTACGGCATTTCCGAGGTGGTCGTCGGAGACGCCAAGGGGGTCGATGCCGAGGCAGCCCAATGGGCAAGCGAGAACGGAATCGAGGTATATCGATTCAAAGCGGACTGGCACCAGTTCAGTCGTTCAGCCGGTCCACGTCGCAACGCAGAGATGGTCGCTTCTTGCGCAGAAGGCAGTGCGATCGTTCTGGCATATTGCGGATCGCTTCCACTGTCGAAATGCAAAGGCACGTCGGACATGGTTCGGCGTTGCCAAAAGCGAGAGATGACGATCTTCGTTGTGGACAACTTGTTTGTGACCGATGGGGTTTTCGAGTCGGTCGAACTGCTGAAAGAGAAGAGGGGGTCATAATCATGTGCGTGACCGAAACAACGCTCGACAAAGTCCCGGCGGGGGGAAGGTTCATGACCAGGGATGGAGGAATCTTTACCTGTCTCGGATCATACAACGCCGAATTCATCGAAGTCAGAGCACACACCACGGATGCCGGCGGATTGAATCTCCTTAGGAGAAAAACCCCCGTCCGCATCGCGGAATAGTACACCTTTCCCGGTGGTGTCGGCACTCCCGCCGATGCCGCCGGGGAACTTATCAAACCAATCACTCAGAAAGGTGAAACGATGGAAGCCACAACAAGAAACACCAACACAATAGCCGATGCAATCAAACCGCACGTAGATACCTACCTCCTATGTCGCGTGTACGCCGAGACTGTCGCCGAAGAATTCGACGGAATCCATCGCCGGATACTCGGCAACATGGGACACGCACACACCGACCCGAAACACACCTATCGGATGACGGAGCCCGAACTTCAGCGATACTATGCCGCTTGCGACCAAGCAGCGAAAGACGCCGGGTACATCATACCGAAGGGGCACTGCCCCGCATTAATAGCCGACCATGAGAGAACCAAAGCCGAATGGGCATTGATCGAAGCCGCCGAAGAATTCATGCCAGGGGTGACGAACAACAAACTATTGTGTGGGACAGGGAAAGCTGATGGACTTGAGACCCGCCAAAAATACATCGAACTCCTTGTCGGACTTGTAGTCACCCGTCCCGGATATCGATCACCTATGAAACAGCTTATGCCTACAACATAACCAACCACCCAGCCCCGCCGACATGGGGAACCATCGGGCACTGGACCAAAGACGAATACGCCGAGAAGGCAGGATATTGAACCATGACACGAAACAACAGAAGCACGAGAACCCAACCGGGACCGAACGACCCCAATTTTTTCACCGACGGGAGCCGGAAGCCGGCAACCGGACGGATGGTTGACCCTCGAATCGAGTGGACAGAAAAACAAGCGAACGAATTTTTCGAGAAGGGGGGCATCCCGTCGAACGTTGACCCACGAACCGGAGAACTCATCATGGACGTCCAGCAGCAGCCACACCAGCCACGACCGAGCGATGCCGCCATTGCCCACGCAATAGCAACGCTCGCATTGACACTACCCGTGTCGATTTTCACATTCGCAATCGTTATTGCATTTTGTTTTGCCGACTTCGATCAAGCCATAGTGGTCAACATACCCGAGGCGACGCCGGCAAAAATCGAAGTGATCGTTCCCGAACAAAAAGCACCTCAAGTGAACATTAAAATGCCTGACGTGAATCCGTCAATACAGGTGGACGCATACCTCGAATGGAACGGGGCCTTTGCTGGAATCCAGACAAAAAGTGAAGTCATGTCGGATTATCGAGAAAACGACGAGATTCCGTCAGAAACAGCCGAGAAGAAGACGAAAAGAGACGGAAAGCCGTCGACTCGGACAGTTCGGGGGGGCCGTACGCGGGTAGTCCAGGAAAAATC
>SDBS01001873.1_pt1 | contig 21202 bp, 27 predicted proteins | sample 2277091 | NCBI WGS metagenome assembly SDBS01 (sample SAMN10404972, study PRJNA504765) | marine sediment metagenome | isolation source: marine sediment core GS10_PC15, 163 cmbsf | place: Arctic Ocean: Southern Knipovich Ridge | collected 2010 | reverse complement strand
AAGATTAGTCAAGGAATTAATCAATGGTTTAAGTAATAATACAGAATTGGTTATATCTCCTATTTCATCAAGTAATACATCTGGATTGTATCTTCCTTTATATAACCACTTGTCTGTTAGCTTGGTTAGAAGCTTTCTTATCTGAGGAAAACCAAAGGCAATAACAAAACCTGCTAATAGGAACATAGGAGCTTGAGAGATGCCTAGGGTCTGTTGTAGAGGACTTCTTACATAGGCTACAACCCCTACATATATAATGCCTAGGAGAAATACCAATAAAGAATATATAATACTTCTGAAGATTATTAAACGGATGTCCATTAGGCGGTGTTTGATGATGGTATAAGAAGTGAAAGAAACAAAGAAGAGTAACCCATAGATACCTAATCTAGCAATTACTAATGGAATAATTATTAACTTAGGTAGCAATATATTAGTAGCCAAGGCAATAGTAGCTGATAAAAATAAACCTATAACAACATAGCCAATTTGAGTTTTTTGCATTCCAGTTGATTTTTTAAATTTACGAAATAAAATAAAACATCCACCTAACATATATCCAGAGACAAACAATTCATAAGGAATATCTAATATTCCACGAATACTATAAATTCCCTCTGGTTTAAATTCAAAACCATAAAAAAGCAGACTGGTAAATGGGGCTATAAAGAAAAATAAAGTCGGCAGCAATAAAAGAACTTTTTTAAATTTAGAAATTTTATAATTTTTGGGAAAAACTAGACAAAATAGCAAAAAGTAATAAGCTACAAATGTGCTAAAAGCAAAATCTAGACGGAAAAACAAAATTCTTAAATTATTACCTATCGGTTCATTACCTAAAAAATTACAAACAATCCATATAACTAAAAAAAGGATAAATAGGGAAAAAATTTTATTATTCTCTTTCTTTGGATTTCGAAAATAGACTAGTAAACCTAGTATTGTGTAAGTAAATAATATAATTGTAACTAATATAACATCTAACATTTTTTCATTTTTATTTTAATTTTGTTATTTTCCCGACGTAAAGTCGGGATCCCGACCAAAGCATCGGGAGATATTTGGAATTTATTTATTCTATATCTTCCGGCTTAAGTTCAACTGTATCCCCTCTTTTAATATCTCCAGATAATAATTTTTTGGCTAAAACACTTTCCACTTTATCTTGAATTAATCTCCTAAGAGGTCGTGCTCCCAAAGTAGGATCATAGCCTAGCTCGGCCATTTTTTCTAAAGTCTTTGGTTGAAATTTCAGAATAATATCCTGATTTTCTTCAAGTTGGCTGGACAACTCTTTTATTAATAATTCAGCTATTTTAACGATTTGACTTGGAGACAACGGCTTAAATACAACAATAGCATCAAATCTATTTAATAATTCTGGTTTAAATTTTCCCTGACTCTGCAGGTGATCTAATAATTTTTCATTTAAATCTGTAATATCCACATTTTCTTTTATGTTTTGGCGAATTAATTCTGCTCCTGCATTGGAAGTGGCAATAATAATACAATTGGTAAAATCAATCGTATCGCCTGAACTGTCAGTCAATCTTCCATCTTCAAAAACCTGTAAAAATAGATCTAAAATATTTGGATGGGCTTTTTCAAATTCATCTAGTAAAATCAATGAAAAAGGATTGTTTTTAACTTGTTCTGTAAGCTGTCCTCCAACATCTGATCCCTGATAGCCTGGAGGAGCACCAATTAATCTATTGATTGAAGAAAGATCTTTATATTCAGACATATCCAACCTGATCATATTTTTTTCTGAACCAAAATATGCATGAGCCAAAGTCTTTGAAAGTTCAGTCTTTCCCACTCCTGTTGGACCCATAAATAGAAAAGCACCTGCTGGTCTTTTACCTTTATGTAATCCTGCTCTAATCCGACGCATGGCGTCTGAAACAACTGTTATAGCTTCATCTTGACCAATAATACGTTTATGTAAAAGTTCTTCTAAATTCAAAAGTTTTTTCTTTTCACTTTCTCCAGCACGACCGATAGGAATATTTGTTTTATCGGAAATAATTTTTGCTACATGTTCAGGAAGTAAAAATTTGTCAGAAGTATTTGTTGCCACATAAACACAAACTTCATCCAGAATATCAATGGCTTTTTTAGGGAAAGGTTGGTTTTTAATATATCTATAAGCAAGTCGGGTAATTTCCCTGATAGCTTTATAAGTAATAATTATTCCAGTACGTTTTTCTTGATAAGGAGCAACATCTTCTAAAATTCTTATAGTTTCTTTTTCTTCAGGCTCTTTTACTTCCACTCTTTCTAAAACAGAAGCAAAAGACGGTTTGCTTTCAATATATTGATGATATTCTTTTTGTGATGTTGTGCCAATTACTCGAAGTTTAGGACTTTGAATATAAGGCGTTAAAATTGCTGTGGCATCAATACTGCCAGCTTTATCACTGTGCGAAGCCAGATTATGAATCCCATTAATATATAATATAATATTTCCTGCTTTTTGAGCCTCACTTAAAATTATATTAAGCCTTTTTTCCGCTTCTCCTTTTTGCCCCGCTCCTGACAAAAGAAGTCCAATATCAAGCTGAAGAATATGTTTATAAGCCAAATTTCCTATAGTGCGTCCTTCAGAAATACGCTCGGCCAGACCTTGAACAATAACACTTTTACCTACTCCAGGATCTCCAATTAAAATAACATCATTTTTTTGTGATTTAGTTAAAATCCTTTCCACTTCTTTAATTTCTTTATTTAATCCAATAATATGAGGGTGTGTCTCTAAAGCTTTTTTTAATTCCCTACAATACTGTTTTAAATTTGGAGCATACCCAGAAGCCCAATCTTTACCAATTCCACCTGATCTTTTTAAATTTTCAGGACTTAAAATCTGTTTTCTTCTTTCTTCTTCTTGATAAACAATATCCTCCCAATAGATAATATTTTCAATATCTTCAATTTCCAAATCTATTTCAAATAACAATTTTTTCAAAATTTCATCATGTATACACAGACCATAAAAAAGATCAGGAGGTTGTATATTTTTATGTTCTTTGTTTACCGCCTGATTTAATGCATTTTTAATAACTTCTAACAAGTCCGAAGTAAAACAAATCTTTCCTTTGCATTTTTTCCTTTTGGAAGAAGATATTTTTTTCTCTATTTTTTCTTTCAGTATATTTTTTTCAATTCCACCTTTCTGTAAAACAAAATCAACTCTAGGATTATCCAAAATAACAAAAAGCAAATGATAAGTATCTACATCCAAATAGCCATTTTTTCTTGCTTTTTGCATGCTCTTTGAGATTGTACAAACAGAAGAAAAATCAAGAAAAGAGGCCAAATTTGTATTGGCAATATCACTATTTTTAATATTTTCTGCAATTTGAGGAGTAATATTGGCTGCAAGTTTGGTAAGTTTAAATTGATAAAATAATTTCAATATTCCCAGTAAAGAAGTTATAGAAAAAATTATCATAAATAAACCAGTAAAGTTTACTGGCAAAATTTCCCCAAAAAGCGGTATTTCCATCCATTGAATAAATAATAAAAATAGAGAAATTACAAATACAGGTAAAATAATCCCTTGTATAAAATTGAAAGGAAAAGAAGAAAGCAATTTCTCTACTTTAACTAAATTATAGGAAGTTAGTTTTTGAGGGTCAAATTTTATTGTTTTCTGAATCATAATTTATTTTTCCTAACTTACAAGAAGGATAAAACCATATAATACTCCCAAAATGGATAAAAATGGGAAAATAAGCCAGAGTATAAAAGTAGCAATTATACATATAAAAGTTAATATTTCTAAAAATATTCCAAAAATGATAAAAACAAATCTTATTATCATTCCAAAAAAACGGCTTATTAAATTTAAAGCTATAATTCTTCCCATATCTTGCAGATTTTTTCGTGTTTCTAAAGAAATATAATCTCTATGCCAAGGTTGAAAAAATGTCCGCAATAAAGTAGGAATTGAAAAAAGATCTGATATAAAAATAAAGGGAGTTTTTGCCTTTTTTATAATTAAAAGTGGTATTTCAAAAAACCACCAATTAATATATAACAAAAAGTATTTTATAATTGGAAGATTTTTCTTGTATACTCCTATATTTTCAGCCATAAAACTCCTTTAATTACCAAAAATAGTTAGCTTTTATATCCCTTTGAAAACCCTTTTTATAAATATAAAGATTACTAACTTAAAACTAATACTAAATTATTTTATTGTATCATAAAAACCCCTATTTGTCAAGGGAAATAGGGATTTTCTATATTAATAAAAAATAAGAATTTTAAAAGGCGGTGCAAAGCGCCGCCTTTTTTATTAGATAGATAGATGTCTAAAACTAGAACTTATTTTTGTGTAATTTCGTATCTACATTTTTATCTCAATATCCACTCCTGAAGGCATATTCAAACTCATCAAAGCATCAATAGTTTTAGAAGTAGGTTCAGTAATATCAATAAGTCTTTTATGAGTGCGCATCTCAAACTGCTCTTGAGATGTTTTATGAATATGAGGAGAACGAATCACACTATATTTGCTTTTTTCTGTAGGTAAAGGAATAGGTCCAGATACTAAAGCACCTGTCCTTTCTGCCTTTTCAATAATTTGTTTAGCTGACTGATCAATCACTTTATGATCATAAGCCTTAAGTTTGATTCTTATTCTTTGAGCAACTTTCTGTTTATCTTTTGGCATTTTATTCCTTTTTAAATTTCCTATAACAATGGGATTTTATATTTTATCTACTTAATAATTTTAGTTACTATTCCAGCACCTACAGTGTGTCCCCCTTCTCGAATAGCAAAATGTAATCCATCTTCCATAGCAACTGGGACAATAAGTTTAACATTTAATTTTGTTGTATCACCAGGCATAACCATTTCTGTTTTTCCAGGCAAAGTTACATCACCAGTTACATCAGTTGTTCTTATATAAAACTGTGGTTTATAACCAGTTAGAAATGGGGTATGTCTTCCACCTTCTTCTTTAGTTAATACATATACCTCTGCTTCAAATTCTGTATGAGGAGTAATACTTCCTTTTTTCGCCAAAACTTGCCCTCTTTCTATTTCATTCTTTTCAACTCCTCTTATAAGTACACCAATATTATCCCCTGCTTGACCTTCATCAAGCATTTTTCTGAACATTTCCACTCCTGTAACTGTTATTTTTTTGGTAGGTTTAATTCCTACTATTTCAACTTCTTCATTAACTTTAACTTTACCTCTTTCTACTCTGCCGGTAGCAACTGTTCCTCTCCCTTTAATGGAGAAAATATCCTCAACGGGCATTAAAAACGGTTTATCCACATCTCTTTTTGGTTCTTTAACATATGTATCCAACGATTCTAATAATTTCAAAATCGGACCGCATTCTTTACAATCTTCTTTACCGCAACCGCATTCATTTGCTTTCAAAGCACTTCCACGAATTATTGGAATTTCATCACCAGGAAATTCATATTTTTTAAGAAGGTCTTTAATTTCTTCTTCAACCAAATCTAAAAGCTCAGGATCATCAACTTGGTCAATTTTATTTAAAAAGACTACTACTGATGGGACTTCCACCTGACGAGCTAGAAGAATATGCTCTCTTGTTTGAGGCATAGGACCATCTGAAGCAGAAACAACCAAAATTGCAGCATCCATTTGCGCTGCTCCAGTAATCATATTTTTTACATAGTCAGCATGCCCAGGACAGTCAATATGAGCATAATGACGTTTTTTGGTCTCATATTCTACATGAGATACAGCAATAGTAATGCCTCTTTCTCTTTCTTCAGGAGCATTATCAATAGAATCAAAGGTTCTTTCCTCTACTTTTTCTCCTGACCCCTTAAGACATTTAGTAATTGCTGCTGTTAACATTGTTTTACCATGATCAACATGACCAATGGTTCCTACATTTAAATGTGGTTTTGTCCTTTCAAATTTTTCTTTGGTAGCCATATTTAGCTCCTTTCATAAAACACTGATTGTGCAGATTAAATTCTAACAATACTGATTCTATTATATTAATCAGTGTAATTTTAAAAAAAAATATAATCAGCGATTAAATTTATTAAAATAGTCCACTTAATATATTCTACTATAAATTTATTCTAATTGTAAAGTAGATTTTGTCAAGAGTCAAGGCTATTTTAGTGCTTTTTTATTTTAAACTATTTTTTAACATAATGCAAGGAAAAAAAGTGACTCCGAAAAAAAACGGGGCAGACGCCAGTGACAAATATGACAGAAGTGACATAAAAAGAAAGTGTTAAATGTATAATAAAAAAAAGGCAGGACATCTATACGGGGAAACGAAATATAGACACCCTGCCAAAATATTCAATTGTGGATATTTTTTCCAACTAAGAAAAGAAATTTCTGATTTTTTCTAACCAAAGCTTAAATCGATCAATTATATTAAATTTTCTTTTGGATTTAATTTTAAAATCAGAATATTTCTTTCCAGATTTTTTTTCATTCCAAAATATATCACTTTCTATTAAATGTTGCTCCCACCAATATTGCTCAATCCAATCTGGAAGTCCTATCTCACCTCACCTCTTTTTTATTTAAATTTCAAAATACCTTTTGCTGATTCTGAAGAAGAATTGTTTGCATATACTTTTACTTCATAATCCCCATTTTTCTTTTCTACTTTAATATCTAAAATACTAGGCGGAATAATTGGTGAAAGAAAACTAAATTCTTTTATTCTGTTAATTTTTACATTATGTGCATTTTGAATAGTTTTTATTGCAGAATAAAGAGTAAAAACACCAGGCATTATGGGTTGTTTTGGAAAATGACCAGAAACAATAGGAGATTCTTCATCCAGATACACCAGTGATTTAATATAATCATCAGAAACATATTCAAAAACCAGATTGTTAAAAAAACCAAGGGAATTGAAAATATTTTTTTCATACTCTTTAATAGTAGTTTTTTCTCTCTTTGTTCGCTCAATAATACGATTAAAAAGTTTTTTCGATACTATTTTACAAGAGATATATCCTTTTAAATTAACTTTCTTATTATTGATTACTTCAATAAACGATTGATCTTTATTTCCAGAAATCTTTACCATAAACCTTACATCATTTAAATTTATATCATCTAGGAACTCCAGATCCTTAATATCCCCAAAAAGGATCATCTTATCTTTTTCATCTTTAAGTGCATAAACAACTGCAATTTGGCCACATATCTCTATTGTCAAAACATCAGATCTTATTTTATCATCAAGATTAATTATAGGATCATCATCCTCAATTTTTCTCAAGCGACCTTCTAATTTATCCTTTGATTCAGTTACTTGATCTATTAACCTCATTAGTAACCGATGAAGGATGATTTCTTCGATCTCAGACACTCCAAAAACTCTAGCCATTTCAACTCACCTCCAATAATTCTAATTTTGATTAAATAGAAAAATGCTTTAAATCATAATTAACTTCCTGAATATCATGAATAATTTTTTTTGATAATCCAGCTCTATATTTTTTTAGCAACTGAAGAGAATCTTCCAAAACCTCTAGATTTTTATTTATTAATTCATTAAACATTACTCGTATCTTTCCATTGCTATTTTTTTTGTTCCTAACTGCTTTTTTGAAATCTTCCAATACATCTGCCATTTAATCCACCTCCAATACCAAGAAAGAATTATATTAGGAATATAAATATTGTAAGTCCTTGATTTTTCCATCTTTTTCTAAAATCTTCATGGCACAGGTAGAACATCGAATCAAATGAGGACAACCATAGATTGTTTCACTACAATCTACACATTTTCTTTCACAAACGTTGAATATTCTGTTCTTTTTACAGTTACATCCATAGCTATACATATGCTTATGGAGTTTTAATATAAAAAGTTGTCTTTGTATGGACACACTCATTTCAATTCATCTCCAAGATTTAAATTTGTGATCTTTATTAAACACCTTATTAAACCCTTTTGTTAATTGGCTTACAACAAAAATTCCAGTTACGTTTTTCAGTTCATTCTTTTCTTCCTCTGAAATTTTTGAAATTTCCTTTCCATGATATTTTCTTAATTGCTTTTTATATATTTTTTGCATTTTCGCTCACCTTTTTCTTTATCTGATCTATTAAATTTCTAATTATTTCAAAAAACCCAAAAACAATAAAGGTTAAAAAATTGGCGATTTTTTCAACTGGCCAGATAAAAACCATAACAATCTTATCCAACTTACTCACCAACCTCACCTCTTCCTTTTCTTCTCTAATAGAAAACAAAAATAGTTATAAAAAATAAGCCAAAAAGTTAAAGCACTAATTAATTCAATATACCTGATATATTGTGAAACCCATAACCAAATTTTAAAAATTGCAAGCAGATAAACAAGAGTTATTATTATAAAAGCCACAAAAAATACAACCATACGTACCATATAAGGTGGCCAATTTTCATCTATTTCCTTTAACCAGTCTTTAATCATTACAAATCACTCCTATAATATAGCAAATATATCTATTATTCTTTTTTAAATGTACTTGAGGTTAGATTATATATAAATAACAAGATAAATGCAAGAAAAAAAAGGGCGGAAGTCTATGTTACAGGCAAACCCCTCTTGCTCTGAACATTTTAAAGACTTCCGCCAAAACAGTCTATTTTTAGCTAAGAATCAACAAATTTTGTTTCATTTTGACTTTTTTTTGTACTCAATGAAAAATCAACAATATTACCTAAACCTCGTTTACTTAAGATAATAAGAATGGACCATGCAATTAAATCAAGAATGCCATTACATAACTTAAATAACCATATCACAGCAAAAGCAAATCCTAATGTATATAAACCCTCAAGAAGCACCTGTTTTAACGAAACATCACCATCAACTTTCTCCATCTTAACCCGCCTCCATAATCAATATTATCTCGAAAATCAAGAACTAGATTTTTTTATCTTTTCTTGTTCTTCTTTTTGTCTAACTTTTTCTAATGGATTTTTACAGTTATCACAATCACCTTGAGTAGCACAAACATTACGACAATAATTATCTATTCTTTCCAATTCTGATTTTAAAGGACTGACAAATTCATTAAGCTTCTTTGGAATGTTTCCATTAAAATGTTCGTCAATTGCCGAAATAACATTCAAACCACCAATTTTTTCTTTATCTTTGCCAACATTTTTTAAAATATCAGCTTCTTGAATCAAATTTACAAAAGCTCCTTGTTCTTCTCTCACAGGTTTAAGTTCTTCTTCAGTTGGCTGAGTATCTTTTTTTCTCCATCTTCTAAAATTAATTTGTGAATCTAGAATATGAGCTGTTGTTTGTCCTTGCAAAACATGAGCAGCATTATTCATCATAGCCATTCTTATTCACCTCCAAATAACCAATAACCTTCAGGAATTGTTATTCACTATTTAAATTTGAATTTCATTTGCTTTGTCTTTCTCCTTTTCATTATCTCAATCAATAATCCTGGTCCTGTAATAATCGACATACCAACAAAAGAAAAAACTAATGCCACAAACATTATAGGTCCAAAATATGGAATAGACATCATCCCCAAAAAAAGAATTACCAAAAATACAGCTGTAACAATGAAAAAAAACTTTTCTTTATTTAGACGATTAAATTCAATTTGCAATCCTATTCCCAAACCACCTAAAATAGTCAAAATGTTTATTGTTAAAAGCAGATTATAATCATTATTTTCAATTAAGTAAGAACCACTGCATATCAACATTACAAGACTAAATCCTGATATAAAAGCAAAAATTACCCAAGGATTTACTTTTTTGTTTATAACATAATGTACATTTCTTTTTTTATTCATAAAAAGAGATATAACCAGAATTACAATATAAAAAAGTAATAAACCAGTAATCATCTTGATCATCTTTATCAACTCCTAAATTATCTTATCTGTTTTTTACTTTTGTTTTTGAATCTTTCTTAAGTTCATCAATTTCCTCATTAATAATTTGAGAAAGCATTGTAAGAATTAATCCTCCCCCGCTAATATAATCTTCCTTATCAAGAGAATTATTACACTTACGATCATAATTAGCAAAGTTATCACAGACCGGATATTTTCCTCCATCTTTAAATTTATATACATCATCAGATAATATAACATAATAATACTCTTTATGAACAAAAAGTATAAAACCACCAGCTGAATATTTTTCTCCGCAAGATTTCACAAACTCTACTCTATCTAAATAAATACTATCACAACTTTTCCATAATTTCTTTACAGTTTCTTGGATTTCTTTTTGAATCTCATCAGCTAAAAAATCCGCTGTTTTTTTATAGGCGCCTACTTTTAAATCTGCTTCTTTACATTTTTCTTGAGCCAAACGCAATAAATTAATTCTATGTTCCATCGCCACTTAAATCACCTCCAACAGATTTCAAATTATTTCTAAAAACAGACTTTATTCCATTTAAAATATCAATTCCATATTTTATATAATATCTATCTGGAAGTGGGATTATAAGACCCTCTAGCATTTCTTCTGATTCACTATCTTTATTGAATGGACTTTCATAGTATGGAATAGTTGAATAATCATGTTTTCTATCTATGTCATAATTATTAGTAAAAAAAGGATATATATCTCGCTTTCCTTTATAAATCAATGCCATAAAAATTTCAGCTTGTCGACCAATTTCTCTATAAATCTCTATACCCTGGTCTAAAACAAGAATCTCTTCTGTCAAAGCATCTTTTGCAACTTTTATCTGTCCGAAAGACTCTATTGGAATTTTTTTTATAAGCGGGGCAATAATCTCTTTTTTAATCTTATAACCATATTTATCTTCAGTTTTTCTTGTTTTATCTTTATAATCTTCTATTAATGGTTCAGCTTCTGCGCATTTTCCTAAAATATCTTCTATTTTTTGTGAATCAGTCATTTCCTCCACCTCTTCCTTCATCTTCTTTATTAACTTTTTCTTTTAGTTCCTTTGGATAAAAAAATACTAAACTGGAAATAATACATAAAATTGTTGCATCTTTTGCTGGTCCAAGATATTTTTCGTAATGCAAAGGTAAAATTTTCCAAATTACAAACAAATAAATAATTTCAATTATTATCAAACCTATAAGAGACACAGCCATAAATCTTATTGGAAAAGACCAATTATCTATCCAATTTAAAAAAATTTCAATCATTTCTCTCACTCCTTCAATAATTAAAATATATCAAATATTCTTTTTTAAATGTACTTGAGGTTAAATTATATATAATACTATAGATAAATGCAAGGGAAGAACGTAACAAAGGTAATAAAAGTGTTAGAGGACAAAAGTGTTAGAGGACGGGCCTCTAACAAATAAAAAAAGGCGGGAGTTTTCATGTTTTTCAAATAACATTGAAAACTCCCGCTAAATATACATCTAATTGTCAATATTGGATATTTAAATATTGAGTCTTAACCAAAATACCCTAATCATTTTGTTATATAACCACAATGTAAACAAAAAAGGAACCAAGAAACATGGAGAAGAGAACAAAATAAACAAAAACAAATCCCCTAAACTATTAGACTTCAGAAAATCAGAATACAAAAAAAACGAAATATTTACCATATACAATGTCGAATAATATATAACTGTCAGAACAAAACCAAAAATTATCCAAACAACCCACTTAGGAAACATTCTTAAATCATTTAAAACCATTAAATCTAATATTAATGATGAAGAATTTATTCTCTGATTCAGCTCTTCTTCTTCCTCTTCTGTTAACATTCCTTCCTGATATACTTTAAATTGTTTCCAAAGCGACTTTCGCAAACCAAATCACCCCTTCTCTTCTTTGTTTTTAACTATCTGCAAACCAATATATGCAACAAAACTGACAATAATGGTCAAAATTCCCCAGAATTTTGCTTCCATCTTACTTCACCCCTAAACCATCTATTATATCTTGAGCTCTTTTTATCTGTTTTGTTCTTTCTCTTTTTTGAATAGTTCTAATCCTATTTTCTTCTTTTGTACGCTGTAATTCAAGATATTCATCAATTCCTGCTAATGTTGAAAGTAAACTAACAAATAATATAAGTGGGATAATCCAATTACCTGACAACAATCCAAAGATCATATAAAGAATTAATACAACCAGAAAATGTATTTCTAAAAAAATAATCTTAAATCTTAAACTCATACGTAACATATTGAACAGACCTGTATAAAAAGATAATAATGCAATTACAACTAAAATACGTAATAATGTATCATCCACTTTAATTCACCTCTCTCTTAACAGCTATTATTTTGTATACAAGTATTGCAAATAATACTATTAGTCTTGCAACAAATAATACAACAGTTATTCCAAACGCTAAAAGCAGTAAATCAGTCTGTTGCAGCCAGAGAAAAAAGAAAAAAACTGGAATTACCAAAAAAAAAGTTATGTACATCAAAAAACGATCAACAATCACCAGAATCATTTCTTTTTCTATTAATAATCTTAAATCTTTTATAGGCCTTATTTTCACTATTTTCAGCACATATATAATCCAAATCAAAGGAAATATCAATCCAGTAATTACAGTTTTTAAATCCATTTCAAACCACCTCCAAATTCTGCTTGATTTTTTTAACTAGGCAGAAAAAAACTCCCAAAGCACAAAATTAATGGTAAAATAATTAAAACCAAACTTAATTTTTTCCAGTTTTCTGGTGCATTAATAATAACAATAGGCCCTAATATCAACAATATCAATAAAACAATTCCCAAAGTCTTCCTTTTCATTTTAATTCACTCCCCATATTCTTATATCCATTTTTATCACCCTTTTATTTAATTTTTAAACTACTGTTTTTTATTATATCATATTTTAAAATATCTAAAAAAAATTACTTAACACTTTTCAGATGATAGTAGAATAGTACTATATGAGACCCGACCTCCAATAGTAAGAAAAGAACTTTAGGGAGGTCGGGTCTCTAACAATAAAATATATAGAAAAATAAAAAAATGGTGGAAATCTTCTTCGGGGCCCCATGGAGGTAGGGTTTTTTAGAAAAAAGAAGAATCCCACCAAAATGTTCAGTTTTTAATACTTTTTACATCCTGCACTTTTTTATTTGATTTAAGACAAAGAGCAATATTCAAAACCAACTCTGTCAGGAGAAACAGATAATTTTCTTTTAGATATTCCCTGAAGTCCTTTAAATAAAACAAGAAGTTTATCTATCTGTTCAGAGGAAGCAGTCTTTTCCTCAATCAAAATTCCCAAAGTTGATTCAAAAAAATCAAAAAGATTTAAAATTTTTCGGTCAGTTTTTATATCTTTAGCATAAACAGATTTATTTTCCTTTATTGCTTCAATTATAAAAACTGCGATCTTAATATCTTTATCAAATTTACGTTCATGAATGGCTTTTAGTCCAGATTTTGCCTTATCTAACATCTCTTGAGCCTGTTTTAAAACAATTTTATCATATTTATTCAATGTAATGCCATCTTTTAATCTTCTTAGAGTAAATAAAACTCGATTTGAAATAAAAAGGTTATATATATTATCTAAAGAATTTTCTCTCACATCAAGTCACCTCCAAATTATTTCCAGTAAGCGGAAGGAAAACACCTGTAAAAATTGCAATAAATATTATAACAACTCCTATCAGATTGTAATATTTTGGTACGAAAAGAAAAATTATTGATCCTATAAATATAAATGGTATCATAACTGGAACTATATATTCCTTAAGCCAATTTTTCATCTTAGGTCACCTCCGAGTTGTCAACTTTATACCTCTTTAATCTCAGTCTCCAATTCCCAATATCCATTAATATAAATCCCAACACCCAAGACCCGATATGGAGATAAATCAACCAAGTCCATTCAGAAAGAAAAGCTATAGGAAAAATTAACAAAAGTCCAATCCAAATCACGATTTCTCCTATACTATTAATTATGCTCTTTTTTAGATTTTTCTTCATCATTTCTACAAGATTTACTCCAACAACCCTTTTGTAAAACAAATAGGTTAAATACAAAAAAATATACCATCCAAATATTATTACAAGCTTAGTTGATAAACTTTTCATCTCAACTCACCTCTATCCTCTATAGACTTTTACTGCATAAACTATTGGTTCTAATATGCCCCAAAAGACAATAACAATTATTAAAAAACCATAATAAATAAATGGGACATTAGATAAAAATGATCTCATTAAATAAATCACATAAACCGTAACAATCATCCCTATTCACCACGAAAGAGACATAATTAGCCATTCCTGGAATTTGTTATATATTTTCACATCAATTCACCTCTTTTTTTCTTCTTTCTCTCCATCTTTTGTTTCGAAGCTTTAATAGGTAAATACAAACACCTATTTCCAAAATCAGTATAACAATTGCAAAAAATATATTCATCTCAACTCACCTCTGAATTTTCTTCTTTTTTCATGTGTCTATAAGTATAATACAAAGGAAATGCAATACATAAAAATGCTCCTAAACCTATTGAAATTAATCCCATATAATTCATAAATTCTAATACAAAATCAACCATAGCAAAAAAAAGACCTGCTGCAATTAAAAAACCAATTAACATGCGAAATGGATATGGTACAAAATCCATCTTATTCACCTCTTTCTCACTATTTCTGTTTATTGCTACATTCAAAGTATTTTAATTCATCAAGCCTGCAATAACATCCTGCATTATACCAACATTTTAATCTACGACAACGTTGATTAATTTTATTTTTATTATCATATGGTATTTCTATATCATAATCTAATATATTACCAATCTTACCTCTCAATTTATTGGGAACACCTAATGCTACTGCCATTCTGGAAGTATCTATACCATCTAACAATCTATAAACATGCAAAGATTCTGCATAAGTCAACTCAACTGCTGATTTATTACAATAATAACCTTTATGTTTTTTCACTTCAGGGCGCCTCTTTTTTTCTTCATCTTCTTCTGAAACTGATTCATTTCTTAGTTTAAATCCAAATTTTTTAAATATTGCTCCAGATATCAACAAAAGAGGAATTGTTAACAATATCTGCTGCCACAAAGGTAAATGATCAATCAATTATATTACCCCCTTTTTTATAAAAGTACATTTTTTATATAAAAAGTTATTTTTTCTCTTCTTTTTTCTCTTCCTTGCCTATAATTTTATCAGTTATATGCTTGGGAACTACTTCATAATGGTCTGGTTCCATTGTAAAAGTTCCTCTTCCTTGAGTCATAGAACGCAAAGAAGTGGCATAACCAAACATTTCTGCTAAAGGAACAAGGGCGTCGATAATTTTCATTTTTCCTCTATCATCTAATTTTTCAATCTTTGCCCTTTTAGAATTCAAGTCTCCTACTACATCACCCATAAATTTTTCTGCAACAATTACTTCCAGTTTCATAATAGGTTCAATAAGACTTAAATCAGCTTTTTTTACTCCATCTTGAAGCGCCATTGATCCAGCAATTTTAAAGGCAACTTCTGAAGAATCTACATCATGATAAGAACCATCAACCAAAGTAGTCTTTATATCAACAAGCGGATATCCGGCCAAAACTCCATTTTCCATTGCTTCTTTTATTCCTTTTTTCACAGCAGGAATAAATTCTTTTGGTATTCTGCCTCCTGCTATCTTATCTACAAACTCAAAACCTTCTCCCCTTTCCTTAGGTTCTATATCTAGCCAAACATGACCATATTGCCCTCTTCCTCCTGTCTGTTTGATATATTTTGCTTCTTGTCTAACTAGCTTTAATATTGTTTCTTTATAAGCAACATGAGGCTTGCCTACTTGAGCCCCTACTTTAAATTCTCTTAACATTCTGTCCACAATAACTTCAATATGCAACTCCCCCATTCCAGAAATTATAGTTTGACCAGTTTCTTCGTCAGTTCTTATTGTAAAAGTGGGATCTTCTGCAGAAAGACGAGATAAAGCAATACTCATTTTTTCTTGATCTGCTTTAGTTTTTGGCTCAATGGCAACAGAAATAACCGGATCTGGAAAAGTAATAGATTCTAAAACTAAAGGATGTGAGGGATCACAGAGAGTATCTCCAGTTGTTGTATTTTTTAATCCAACAGCCGCTGCAATATCCCCTGCATAAACCTCTTTAACTTCTTCTCTATGATTAGCATGCATTCTTACAATTCTACCAACTCTTTCTTTTGTTGAAGTTGTGGAATTTGAAATATATGAACCAGCTGTAAGTTCACCGGAATATACTCTAAAAAATACTAAAGTTCCTACATATGGATCAGTTGCAACTTTAAATGCCAAAGCGGCAAAAGGTTCTGAATCATCAGTTTTTCTTTGTTCCTCTTTTCCTGTTTTTGGATGATTTCCAGAAACAGGTGGAACATCCAAAGGTGATGGAAGATATTCGATAACTGCATCCAAAAGAGGTTGAACTCCTTTATTTTTTAAAGCAGTACCACACAGAATTAAAGTTAATTTATTATTTAGGAGGGCTTTTCGTAAAGCATTCTTAACTTCCTCAGAAGACAATTGGTGATCCTCCAAATATTTTTCCATTAGTTTATCATCTGATTCTGCTGCTGCTTCTAAAACCTTCTCTCGCCATTTTGAAGCCTCTTTTTTTAGATCATCAGGAATTTCTTTTTCTTCATATTTAGCTCCCATATCATCTACAAAAATTAAGGCTTTATTTTTAATTAAATCTATCACACCTTTAAAATCAGATTCAATTCCAATTGGCAATTGTATAGCAACAGTTTTTGCGCCTAATCTTTCACCTATAGAATCAAAGGATTGATAAAAATCAGCTCCTGTTCTGTCTAATTTATTTATAAAACATATTCTTGGCACATTATATTTATCAGCTTGATGCCAGACAGTTTCTGATTGTGGTTCAACTCCAGCAACTCCATCAAAAACAACAACTGCTCCGTCTAAAACACGTAAAGATCTTTGAACTTCAACAGTAAAATCAATATGGCCAGGAGTATCAATAATATTTATTCTATACAACTTTTCCTTGTCTTTTATTCCTCCTATACCCCAAAAACAGGTTGTTGCTGCTGAAGTTATAGTAATTCCTCGTTCTTTTTCTTGATCCATCCAATCCATTGTCGCCTCTCCTTCATGAACTTCACCAATTTTATAAGTTTTTCCAGTATAATACAAAACTCGCTCGGTAACAGTTGTTTTACCGGCATCAATATGAGCTATAATTCCAATATTTCTTGTTTTTTCTAATGAATATTCTCTTGCCATTTTATTCCTCTCATTATTTAAAAAATGACCATAATTGGTCCTTTATTAACATTATAATATTAACATTTTTTTAAAATGGTCAATAGTTGAATATGAATAACTACAAATATAATATTCGTAACAAATTCGTATTAGTAATTCGTAGTAATTTACATTCTAGAATCTGGCTAGGTGAGCAAATGCCTTGTTTGCTTCAGCCATTTTATGAGTATCTTCCTTTTTCTTCACAGCAATACCGGTATTTTTATAAGCATCCAAAATTTCAGAAGCCAAACTTTCTGTTATTGATTTTCCAGATTTACTTCTTGCCGCATCTACAATCCATCTCATTCCTAATGTATTTCTTCTATCTCCTCTAACCTCAACAGGAATTTGATAAGTAGCTCCACCGATTCTTCTTGATATTGTCTCTACAACAGGAGAAACATTTTTTAGTGCTTGTTCAAAAATATCCAAAGGTTTTTTTTGAGTTTTTTTGAATATTATATCAAAAGCTCCATAAACAATAGAATTAGCTATATCTTTTTTCCCTTTTTCTAAAATCTTGTTTATAAACCTATTAACTAAAATACTATTATATTTTATATCAGATTGTATTTCTCTTTTTTTATATTTTGACTTACCACGCATAAAATCCTCCGGATTTTACTAAATAACTTAACAACAATTTTATTTCTTTGTTACTTGGTTCTTTAGTTTTTCGGTTATTTGGTTATTTTATTCTTTCTTACTCCCATATTTACTTCTGCTTTTTTTTCTATCTGCAACACCAGCAGTATCCAATGTTCCTCTAACTACATGATATCGAACACCAGGAAGATCTTTAACTCTTCCACCACGAATTAAAACTACAGAATGCTCTTGTAAATTATGACCTATTCCTGGTATATAAGCTGTAACTTCCATCCCAGAAGTCAATCTTACTCGAGCAATCTTTCTTAAAGCTGAATTTGGTTTTTTTGGTGTTGTTGTTGAGACTTTTACACACACACCTCTTTTTTGGGGTGATCCTTTTTTTAATTTTATTGATCTATGTTTTAAAGAATTAAAAGTCCTCCCCAAAGCAGGAACCTTGTTCTTCTTTTTTATTTTCTTTCTTCCATATTTTACTAGTTGATTAATAGTTGGCACGTAAACCTCCAGTCTAAATTAAAAATACAAAATGATATTCTAAAATTTAAATATATTTCTTTAATTTTAATTAGGTATTTGATTAATTATTCCTCATTAGAAAATTGATAATTGGTCATTTTTATACTGTTTACTCTTTCCACTCCTTCTTATATCCTGTTCCTGCTGGAATTAACCGACCAATTATTACATTCTCTTTCAACCCTCTTAAACGATCTACACTCCCTGTAACTGCTGCTTGTACCAAAACTCTTGTAGTTTCCTGGAAAGAAGCCGCTGACAGGAAACTTGAAGTTTCTAAAGAAGCTTTAGTAATACCTAAAAGAAGAGGGTCACATGAAGCTTGTTTTTTATTTTTCTTCTTCATTTGATTATTCATCTCTATAAATGAATTCTTATCTACTATTCCACCTGGCAAAAAATTAGTATCACCAGTCTCTTTAATTCTGACTTTAGAAAACATTTGTCTTACAATTACTTCAATGTGTTTATTATTTATACTTTGTCCTTGAGAAGCATAAATCTTTTGTGCTTCAGAAACTATATATTTTTGAACCGGTTTTTCTTTTAATATTTCAAACATTTTTTGTAAATTAAGGTTGCCTTCAGTAAGCGGCTGGCCAGCTTTTACTTTTTCTTGAGATTTTACTCTAAGAATTAAATGTACAGGAATTTCATATTCTTGAGGCTTTTCATCACTTTGAGATATTATAACTTTATCTTTTTTAACTTGAACACATCCATCAATATCAGCTTTAATTGATTTACCATGTGCTTCCATAATTTCTTTTTTTGAAGATACATTCTGACCATTTTTAACTTTTACTTTATATCCTTTTTTTATTGGATACTCTTTAAAATTAATATTTTCAGGAATAACAGTTACAATTTTATTATCATCTTTTTGAACAATACTTACTTTGCCTGAAACTTCTGACATTACAGCCTCTCCTTTTGGATTTCTAGCCTCAAAAAGTTCTTCCACTCTAGGAAGTCCTTGGGTAATATCTTCCTCTGCAATTCCTCCTGTATGAAATGTCCGCATAGTTAACTGAGTTCCAGGCTCACCAATTGATTGAGCAGCAATTATTCCCACTGCTTCACCTAAATCAACTATTTTTCCTTTACTTAAATCTCTTCCATAACATTTTTGACAAACTCCCCAAGTACTCCTGCAAGAAATTACAGATCGAACTTTTATAGTTTGTATATCTGAATTTTCTATTTCTTTAACATTATTTTCAGTTATCTCTTGATCTTTTTTAATAAGAATATTTTTATTTTTTGGATCTAAAACATCTTCTGTTGTATATCTACCAACAACAAGATCGGAAAAAGTCAAATCTAATTCTTTACTTTCTTTACGATTTATATCAATACCCTTTCTATCACTACAATCTTTTTCATAAACAATAATATCCTGTGAAACATCTACTAACCTTCGCGTAAGATAACCTGAATCAGAAGTTTTTAAAGCAGTATCTGATTTTCCTTTGCGTGCTCCATGAGTAGAAATAAAATACTCCAATACTGAAAAACCTTCTCTAAAATTAGCTTTAATAGGAAGTTCAATGGTTTGACCAGCAGGATTAACTACTAACCCTTTCATTCCGCCAAGCTGTACTATCTGTTTTTTATTTCCTCTAGCACCAGAAGAAACCATAGAAGAAATAGAACCATATTTATCTAATCCTTTCATCATCTCATCTTCTATTTCATCTTTGGCTCGAGTCCATAATTCAACATTTTTGGTATATCTTTCATAATCAGTGATTAATCCTTTTTTATACTGATTTCTGATTTCTTGACTCTTTTGTTCGGTGTTCTTAATTATTTCATCTTTTTTAGGAGGAACTTGGATATCATCTACAGAAATACTTAATCCTGATTTAGTGGCAAATTCAAACCCTACATTTTTAACCCTATCTACAAATTTAGCTGTTTGTTCATTACCTAACTTGCAAAAACATTCTCCTATTAGTTTTTTTAGAGATTTGTTATCCATAATTTGATTTTGAAATTCTATTCCAGGAGGTAATGTCTCATTGAAAATAATTCTTCCTACTGTAGTTTCTATTATTTTATTTTGAATTTTTACCTTAATCTTGGCTTGAATATGTAAAATATCCTTTTGATAAGCTAGGAGAGCTTCTTCAGGATATGAAAATATTTTACCTTCACCAAGAGTGTCAGGACGAATTAGAGTAACATAATAACAACCTAAAATCATATCCTGGGTAGGAATAACTACTGGGTCACCACTGCCCGGTTTAAGAAGATTATTTGATGAAAGCATAATTTCTTTTGCTTCTCTTTGAGCTAAAATTGAAAGTGGTACATGTACTGCCATCTGATCTCCATCAAAATCAGCATTGAATGCTTGACAAACTAAAGGATGAATCTGAATAGCATTTCCTTCAACTAATACAGGTTGGAAAGCTTGGATTCCTAATCTATGTAAAGTAGGGGCTCGATTTAAAAGAACATAATATCGAGAAATTACTTTTTCCAACATATCCCAAACTTCAGGAAGTGCTTTTTCTATCATTCGACCAGCAATTTTAACATTATGAGCATATCCTTCTCTTATTAATCTGCCAATCACAAAAGGTTTAAATAATTCTAATGCCATTTTTTTTGGAAGTCCACACTGATGAAGTTTTAAATCAGGACCTATCACAATAACCGATCTCCCTGAATAATCAACTCTCTTACCTAGGAGATTCTGTCTAAATCTACCTTGTTTACCTCTTAATATATCAGACAAAGATTTTAGTTTTCTTCTTGTTGTAGATACAGTCACTGCTTTTCCTCTTCTAGCTTCATTATCAATTAGGGCGTCTACTGCTTCTTGCAACATTCTTTTTTCATTCCTGCAA
>SDBS01001872.1_pt1 | contig 21211 bp, 23 predicted proteins | sample 2277091 | NCBI WGS metagenome assembly SDBS01 (sample SAMN10404972, study PRJNA504765) | marine sediment metagenome | isolation source: marine sediment core GS10_PC15, 163 cmbsf | place: Arctic Ocean: Southern Knipovich Ridge | collected 2010 | reverse complement strand
GCTTTGAGCTGCCGGCGGCTATGGGTGCCAAGATAGGCTGTCCCGATAAGACAGTCTGGTGCATTGCCGGTGATGGCGGTTTTCAGATGACAATACAGGAACTGGCTACCATAGCCAAAGAGGAAGTGGCAGTAAAGATAGCCATTCTGAACAACGGTTTTCTGGGAATGGTAAGGCAATGGCAGGAGCTTTTCTATGAAAAGCGATATGTCGCCACTCCATTGAATTGCCCCGACTTTGTCAAGATTGCCGAAGCATACTGCATTCCCGGGCTAACCGTTAAACATAAAAACGAAGTAATACCAGCCATAAAGAAGGCGATGGATGACCCCGGACCCTTCCTGCTTAACTTTATGGTGGAACCGGAGGAAAATGTGTATCCGATGGTGCCGCCGGGGGCATCTCTGGCTGAAGTAACGGAAGAACCAAAGAAAGGGGTGGCCAAATGGCGACAAATAAACACGCCCTAGTTGCTCTAGTTACCGATAAACCCGGTGTTCTCAATCGTATAGCAAGCCTTTTCCGCCGCCGTGGCTTTAATATTGAAAGTATTGCCGTCGGTCACAGCGAGGTGCCCAAAATATCGCGGATGACGATAGTGGTTGATGGCTCAACCACTCAGGTGGAACAGGTCAGAAAGCAACTGGAAAAGGTTATTGATGTCATCAAGGTATCGGACGTTACCGGGGAGGGTACCATAACCCGTGAGCTGGCGCTGATAAAGGTAAAGACAACGATGGCCAACCGCAGTGAAATAATACAGATTGTTGACATATTCCGGGCAAGTATAGTGGATGTATCCTCGGATTCGGTAATGATAGAGGTTACCGGTGATAACGAAAAGGTTGATTCCCTGTATAAACTGCTGCGGGGTTTCGGCATAAGAGAGATAGCCAGGACGGGTTCTATAGCCATGACCAGAGGTAGTTCGGATTAATCCATAGTGGATCAAAAACAAAGAAATTAAATAATAAAATTAAGGGAAGGTGTATTATGGCAACCATATATTACGATAAGGATTGTAACCTGGCACTACTTGAGGGCAAGGTAATCGGTATCATCGGTTATGGTAGTCAGGGGCATGCTCAGGCACAAAACCTGAGGGATAGCGGCTTACAGGTTATAGTCGCCGAGGCTGACGGCAGTCCAGGCTGGAAAAAGGCTACAGAAGACGGCTTTGAGGTATCATCCGCTGGTGAGGTAGCCAGGAAGGCGGATATAATCATGATGCTGGCGCCGGACACCCTGCAGGCCAATATCTACCGTCAGGCAGTTGAGGACGAGCTATCCGCCGGTAAGATGCTGATGTTTGCCCACGGCTTTAACATCCACTACGGGCAAATTGTGCCGCCGATTGATGTCGATGTCACCATGATTGCCCCCAAGTGCCCGGGTCATATGCTGCGGCAGCTATATACCGAGGGCATCGGTCCGCCGGCGCTGGTGGCGGTTGAGCAGGACGCCTCTGGCAAGGCTAAGGAATTAGCCCTGGCATATGCCAGGGGCATCGGTTGCAGCCGGGCTGGAGTGCTGGAGACAACCTTTGCCGAGGAAACGGAAACAGACCTATTCGGTGAGCAGGCGGTTTTGTGTGGCGGCGTTACCTCTCTGGTGAAGGCTGGCTTTGATACACTGGTTGAAGCCGGCTACCAGCCGGAGATAGCCTACTTTGAGTGCATGCACGAGCTTAAACTGATTGTTGACCTGTTCTATAAGGGCGGCTTTAACTATATGCGCTATTCAGTAAGTGATACCGCCGAGTATGGCGACTATACCCGTGGACCCAGGGTTATTGATGATATGGTCCGGGATGAAATGGCCGATATACTGGCTGAAATCCAGGACGGCAGCTTTGCCAAGGAATGGATACTGGAAAACCAGGCTGGCAGGCCGGTATATAACGCCCTGAAAAGAATGGAATCTGAGGAGCTTATTGAAGAAGTCGGCGCCGAGCTGCGCCAGATGATGCCCTGGTTGAAGGAAAGTAAGTAAAAAATAAACAGATAATAGGTTGATGGATATGGGTGTATATAACCTTGCTGGGGGGAATAAGCTCATCCTTAGCTACCCCTCTCTGTTAAAGGGGAGGGGTAACAACGGGCAGGTGAATTATTTCTCTCAGGGAGGATACTATGGATAAAGTAATTATATTTGATACAACACTGCGGGACGGCGAGCAGGCAGCTGGCGGGACATTAAACATTCAGGAGAAGCTGGAGATAGCAAAGCAATTAGAGAAGCTGGGTGTGGATGTCATTGAAGCCGGCTTCCCGGTTAGCTCACCTGGCGATTTTGAGGCGGTAAGTCTTATTGCAAAGGAGATCCGTGGGGCGGCTATATGCGGGCTGGCTCGTGCCCACCCCAATGACATTGATAGGGTATGGGAGGCAGTCAAAGCCGCCAGGCAGCCAAGGATACATGTCTTTCTTTCGGCTTCGGATATTCACATGCTGCACCAGCTGAAGAAGAGCCGGGAACAGATACTGGAGATGTCGCGCAATATGGTGGCGCGGGCTAAGAAATATACCGCTGATATAGAGTTCTCGCCGATGGATGCCAGCCGGGCAAACCCGGAGTTTATCTATCAGGTGCTTGAAGCGGTAATTGATGCCGGGGCAACCACGGTCAATATCCCGGATACGGTTGGTTATGCCATACCGGGCGAGTTTGGCCGGTTGATAGAAGACATCTTCCACAATGTAGCCAACATCGGAAAGGCAGTAGTCAGTGTTCATTGCCACGATGACCTGGGCCTGGCGGTGGCTAACAGCCTGGAGGCGGTGAAACATGGTGCCAGGCAGGTGGAGTGTACCATAAATGGCATCGGCGAGCGGGCGGGCAATGCCTCGCTGGAAGAGATAGTGATGGCTATCAAAACCCGCAGTGATTTATTCAATCTGACAACAGGTATAAACACCAGGCAGATATACAAGACGAGCCGGATGGTGAGCGAGCTAACCGGCTTTTCGGTGCAACCGAACAAGGCGATTGTCGGTGCCAATGCCTTTCGCCATCAGTCTGGGATTCATCAGGATGGCATAATCAAGATGCCGATTACATATGAAATAATTGACCCTAAAACAGTGGGTGTACCGGCCTCGAGTCTGGTGCTGGGCAAGGCAAGCGGGCGGCATGCCTTCAGGGAGCGGCTGGCTGAACTGGGTTATAGCCTGAGCGATGATGATTTTAGCCGCACCTTCCAGGCATTCAAGGAGCTGGCTGATAAGAAAAAGGAGGTAACCGACCGCGATATTGAGTCCCTTGTTGCTGAAGAGATGCGCACTGTAGCCGTCTACGAAGCCTATCACCTTGAACGTATCCAGGTGACCTGCGGCGACAGGGGTATCCCGACGGCGGCTGTCAAGATTACCAGCCCGGAGGGCAAAACTATGGCTGACGCTGCCCTGGGGACGGGCCCCATAGATGCGGTGTATAAGGCTATCAACCGATTGGTCAAGGTACCCAATGTATTGACCGAGTTTACGGTGAAGTCTGTTACCGAAGGTATAGATGCCATCGGCGAGGTCCTGATAAGGATAGAGAGTGAGGGCGTGACCTATACCGGCCGTGGCGCCGATACCGATATTATCGTCGCCAGCGCCAAGGCATACATAAATGCCCTCAACCGGCTATTGGCTTCCAGAAAGCAGCCGATTAGTTAATAAAGGGGGTTTACAGGGTGCCAGTCGAGCTGGAGATGGTATTACGCATCCTGCTGGCGATAGTACTTGGCGGCATGATCGGTTTTCAACGGGGTAAGGCTGAAAAACCGGCCGGCCTGAGAGATATTATCCTCATCTGTGCCGGCGCCGCCCTGTTTACCGTGGTATCCATCTATGGCTTCGGCGTTGTTGACCAGACACGGGTGGCGGCCGGGATAGTTACCGGCATCGGCTTTCTGGGTGCTGGCGCTATCATACGCCGCGGTGAGGGTGGTGTTAGAGGCTTGACCACGGCGACGACTATATGGATAGCCGCCGGTATTGGGATGGCTGCTGGAGCCGGTATGTATATTATTGCTTCGGTTACCACCTTGCTGGTACTGTTGGTCTTACTGATGCCTCGTCATATTAAGTAACTACCGCTACAGTAAGCCGTATAAATATTCTAACCATGGGGGAGTTCATTGACTTTAGTTGAAAAGATACTGTCCGCTCATAGCAGTAAAAAGAAGTTAAGCCCGGGGCAGTTCATAAATGTCAGGCTTGATATGGTATTAGCCAACGATATAACGGCTCCGATTGCCATAAAGGAGTTCAAGCGAATCGGGGTCAGCAGTGTCTTTGACCCTGAAAAGATTGTCCTGGTGCCAGACCACTTTACGCCCAACAAGGACGTTGCCTCAGCCGAACAGGCAAAGATGGTGCGCCAGTTTGCCAGCGAGCAGAGTGTCAATTACTTTGAAGTAGGCGAGATGGGCATTGAACATGTCCTGCTGCCTGAGAAGGGGCTGGTGCTGCCCGGGGAGGTGGTTATCGGGGCTGATTCGCACACCTGTACCTACGGTGCCCTGGGTGCCTTTGCTACCGGTATGGGCTCTACCGATATAGCCGCGGCTATGGCAACCGGTGAAATCTGGATGAAGGTGCCGCCGACGATGAAGTTTGCCTACCACGGCAGACCGGGTAAATGGGTGAGTGGTAAAGACCTGATTCTGTACACTATCGGTGATATTGGTGTTGACGGTGCCCTTTATGCGGCAATGGAGTTTGTCGGTGAAGCTATTGATAACCTGTCTATGGATGGGCGGTTCACCATGGCTAATATGGCTATTGAAGCCGGCGCCAAAGCCGGTATTTTCAGGGTGGATAATAAGACAATAGATTACATAAAGAAAAGAGCCAGGCGACCTTATACCATCTATGAGGCGGATGAAGATGCTGAATATATAAAGATAATTGAGTACGATGTCTCGGCTATTGAGCCTCAGGTGGCACTGCCTCACTCACCGGCTAATACCAGAGCTATCGGTCAGGTGGGTGAAGTAGAGATTGACCAGGCGGTAATCGGTAGCTGCACCAATGGTCGCCTGGAGGACCTGCGCATTGCCGCCAGCATACTTAAAGGAAAAAAGGTAAAACAAGGAGTTCGCTGTATTATCATTCCCGGCACACAGCAGGTGTACCTTGATGCCCTGGAAGAAGGGCTGATAGAGATATTTATAAGGGCAGGCGCGGTGGTCAGCACTCCCACCTGTGGCCCCTGCCTCGGCGGGCATATGGGTGTTCTGGCGGATGGTGAAAAGTGTATATCAACCACCAACCGCAACTTCATCGGCAGAATGGGTAGCCCTGAATCAGAGGTCTATCTGTCCAATCCGGCGGTGGCGGCTGCCAGCGCAATAGCCGGCAGGATTGTCAGCCCTGATGAGGTTGTGGCAGGAGAATAAGATTATGAAAATGCGGGGCATTGAGAAGTTTATGTTAAACAACCTGCAGAGCAAGAAACGTGTGCTGGCTCTGACACGGAAGTTATTGAGCCATACAGAAACCAATGGGAAACAGGATTTCCTTGAGGTGGGTTGCGGTAACGGAGTTGTCTCCAGGTATCTTGCCAAGGAATATGCCGGTGAGGTTACTGGCATTGATATAGACCGGCAGCAGATTGAGCTTGCCCGCAAGGATGCCGTTGGTATAGAGAATATTCATTTCCTTGAGGCTGATGCCGCAGACTTACCCTTTGCAGATGACGGCTTTAGTATCGTTCTGTCTTTCGGTGTCCTGCACTATATAGAAAACTGGCTGGATGTGCTGAAGGAGATAAAAAGGGTTCTAAAGCCTGATGGTTATTTCATCTATGCCGACATTATATATCCGGAAAGGGTAACCAGGATGGACAGGTCATCAAAGATGAGTTTCGGGCTGGTAACAATAGATATTGATGAGCTAAACTCGTTTCTGGAAAAGTTCGGCTTTACCACCATCCATAGTGCAATGGCGAACAGGTTGGTCTGCCGTAACTACGAGGCAGTCTATCGGAGGAGCTAGCATGAAGACAAAGAAATCATGGCGGGAGAAGCTGGCTGATAGCAAGGATTTACCCAGAGTCGTGGAAATAACTGATAATATGAGTAAACGGTGGGGCACAGGCACATTTGTTATCCCAGCGCCGATAGAAGTTAATGAAATAATGAAGAAAGTGCCGCAGGGTAAGCTTATTACTATAAACGAAGTTCGTGCTGCGCTGGCAAAGAAACACGGGACCAGCATTGCCTGCCCGCTGACAACCGGTATTTTCGCCTGGGTAGCGGCTCACGCCGCCGATGAAGCCGCCGCTGAGGGCAATAAGGATATTACACCCTACTGGCGGACACTGAAAGCTGGCGGGGAGCTGAATCCCAAATACCCCGGTGGCGTGGAAGAACAGGCAGCCCATTTACAAGAAGAAGGGCACCAGATTATACCCGGCAGGGGCAAAAAACCACCCCGGGTAAAGGATTACGAGAAGAGTTTGGTATAATTATGATGGTATTACAAGGGGGAGGGAGTAATATTGTGCATAAGTATCTCGTTATCTTTGAAAAAGCAAATAGTAATTATTCTGCCTATTCTCCAGACATACCGGGGTGTATTGCTACTGGAACTACTCGTGATGAAGTGGAGAAGAACATTAGACAGGCTATCAGTTTTCACATTGAAGGGCTTAAGGAAGACGGATTGCCCCTCCCCGAACCCGCCTCATCTACGGAGTATATAGAAGTCTAGAAAGAAAACCGCCCCGGGTAAAGGATTATGAGAAGAGTTTGGTATAATTATGATGGTATTACAAGGGAGAAGGAGTAATTAAAAATGGAAACAAAAACAAATTTATTGAGAGATAAAGCGGTTGAATTGATCAAGAACAATCCCCAGGGTTTAAGGTACTCCGAAATGATAAATGAATTAGCAAAGTACTTTAAAATGAATCCAGGTAACATTGCTAACTTAGTTTGGGACATACATAAAACACGAAGTAGAGAAGTATACAAGCCAACTAGAGGGCTTTTCAAATACAGATTTACTGCTGAAGAGGAGATTAGTAAAGTCGAAAAACCACCCCCAACGCTACAAGAAGAGGACTTTTATGAACCCTTTGCTAATTGGTTAAGAGATGAATTGGGTGAATGCACAGAGGCAGTTGCTCTTGGTGGGAATTACTTAGGAAAGAAATGGGGAACCCCAGATGTTATTGGAATATATAAACCGTCAAAGAGGGATCTCATAAAATTTACAGAAGAAATCATATCAGCAGAAATTAAGATAAATCCGTCTGAGCCTATAATTGCTTTCGGTCAAGCAATTGCTTACAGATTATTTAGCGCTAAGGTATATTTAGTAGAACCAAGTAGTTTGATTCCTGAGGATCAAGATAGGATAGAGGCACTATGTATTTTATTCGGTATAGGTTTGATTTTGTTTGATTTAAATCCTCAGAACCCAGATTTTAGAATACGTGTTCGCGCCCAAAGGTATAACCCGGATATGTTTTATGTAAATGAATTTGCAGATAAATTATTCAATACAAGAAAGGATGTATTTAATAGGTTATTCTAATGCTCAAAGGTAAAGTGTATAAATACGGTGCCAATGTGGATACCGATGCCATAATACCGGCCAGGTATCTGAATGTATCCCAGCCGGCGGAGCTGGCGAAACACGCTATGGAGGATATAGACCCTGGCTTTGTTAAAAAAGTAAAGTCGGGGGATATAATTATGGCGACCACCAACTTCGGCTGCGGCTCTTCAAGAGAGCACGCACCGCTGGCGATTAAGGCTTCGGGGGTTGCCTGTATTATTGCCAAGAGTTTTGCCCGCATCTTCTTCCGCCATGCCATCAACATCGGCTTGCCGTTGCTGGAGTGTGCCGAAGCTGTGGCAAACACTGAAGACGGGGATGTTCTTGAGGTTGACCTTGCCAGCGGCAGGATAAAGAATCTGAATAATGGCAGACAGTTTACCGCCGAGCCCTATCCAGAGTTTATGGCTGAGCTGATAGCCGCCGGCGGGTTGATTGAATATACCAAAAAGAGACTGGGGAGGACCTAGATGGAGTTTAATATAGCGGTTTTACCCGGCGACGGCATCGGACCAGAGATTGTTGATGAAACACTCAAGGTGTTAGAGGCAGCAGGTAAGAAATACAACCAAAGGTTCAACTATATCTACGGGCTGGTGGGGGCTGTGGCTATTGAGCAGGAAGGGGAAGCCCTTTCCTCGGATACTTTGAAAATGTGTAAACGCAGTGATGCCGTGCTGCTGGGTGCCGTTGGTGACCCCAAATATGATGACCCGCAGGCTCCGATTCACCCTGAGGATGGGCTGCTGGCGCTGCGCAAAGAGCTGGGGCTGTTTGCCAATCTGCGGCCGGTGAAGGTCTATGTGGCGCTTATTGATAATACCAATTTCAAGCCTGAAGTCTTAAAAGGGGTGGATTTCATCTTTGTCCGTGAACTTACCGGCGGGCTCTATTTCGGACGTCCCAAGAGACAGTGGCGTACAACCAGGGGGCGTAGAGCCGTTGATTCAATGAGCTACTCGGAGCAGGAAATAGAGCGCATCGTCAGAGTGGGCTTTGAGATAGCCCGCACCAGAAAGAAGAAGCTGATATCGGTGGACAAAGCCAATGTGCTGCAATCGTCGCGGCTGTGGCGGCAGGTGACCATTGAGGTTTCTAAGGGCTACCCCGATATTGAGCTGGAGCACATGCTGGTGGATGCCTGTGCTATGAGGATAATCCAGAACCCGAGGTATCTGGATGTACTGGTGACCGAAAACACCTTCGGCGATATACTTACCGATGAGGCGTCAATGCTGGGTGGTTCGCTGGGTATGCTGGCGTCAGCCAGCCTTGCCGGAGTGCCCAAAGCCGGCAGCCGTACGCTGGGTATGTATGAGCCAGGCCATGGCAGTGCCCCCCGCCGTGCCGGGCAGGATATAGCCAATCCTATCGCCACTGTCGCCAGTATGGCGATGATGTTGAAGTATTCATTGGGATTGACACAGGAAGCAGAAGCAATAGAAAAAGCGATAGAGAAGGTGCTGGATGAGGGCTATCGCACCTATGATATAATGGGGGCAGCTAAAACAAAGGTGGGCACCAAACAGATGGGCGATTTAATCGCCGACAGGGTAGGAGTATAAAAGTTGCCACAAGTACAGCTTTACGATACTACACTGCGGGATGGAGCTCAACGAGAAGGTATATCCTTCTCGGTGGTGGATAAGCTCAATATCACCCGCAGGCTGGATGAGCTAGGAATTCACTTTATAGAGGGTGGCTGGCCTGGTTCCAGCCCCAAGGATGACGAGTTCTTCAAAAAAGCCAGGGATATAAAGCTGACCAACGCCAGGCTGGTTGCCTTCGGCAGCACTCGGCGGCACAATATAAAGGCGGCGGCAGATGGCAACCTTCAGTCTCTGGCAAATGCCGGGGCAGGGATTGTTACTCTGGTCGGTAAAAGCTCGGATTTGCAGGTAACCCAGGTGCTGGAGACGACACTGGAGGAAAACCTGGCTATGGTCTCCGATTCAATAGGCTATCTCAGGCCAAAGGGGATTACCGTATTCCTTGATGCCGAACACTTCTTTGACGGCTATAAGTCAAATCCGGAATATGCTCTACAGGTATTGAGAGTAGCTGGTGAAGCCGGCACTGAATGCCTGGTGCTGTGCGATACCAATGGCGGCGCACTACCGGCTGAGGTAACGGCTGCCGTTGCGGCTGCCAGAAAAGTAACAGATGTACCGATAGGAATACATGCTCATAACGATAGCGAGCTGGCGGTAGCTAATACGCTGGCGGCGGTGGATGCCGGTGCCAGTCAGGTACAGGGTACCATCAATGGCTTTGGCGAACGCTGTGGTAATGCCAACCTGTGCTCTATAATACCGGCACTCAAGCTCAAGATGGGTATTGACTGCGTTACCGATGAACAGCTGGCTAACTTGACCGAGGCGGCACGCTATGTCAGTGAAGTGGCTAACCTTATCCCGGATGCTTTTCTGCCATATGTTGGCGCCAGTGCCTTCAGCCATAAGGCAGGCTTGCATGTCTCCGGTTTGAGCAAATGGTCAGGCAGTTATCAACATATAGACCCGGCAGTAGTGGGCAATAAACAGAAGATGCTGGTATCCGAGCTGTCGGGCAGGGCAAACATCGTCCACCGTGCCCGGGAGCTGGGTATTGAGCTGCCTGCCAAGAGCAAAGAAGCTCTGGAGCTATTGGAAAAAGTAAAGCTGCTGGAGAGCCGCGGCTTCCAGTATGAGAATGCCGAAGCCTCCTTTGACCTGCTGGTACACCGGGCTAAAGCCGATTACCAGAAACCCTTTGAGCTGGTTGACTTTATGGTGATAGTTGAAAAGAGACGGCGACCACCGGCTATAAAGAGTGCCGAAGAAATGTTGTCTGAGGCGGTGGTGAAGGTAAGGGTGGGTGGTGAAGTTATGCATACCGCTGCCGAGGGCAACGGCCCGGTAAATGCACTTGACCAGGCACTGAGAAAGGCACTGCTCCGTTTCTACCCCAGCCTGTCAGCCGTCAGGCTGGTTGACTATAAGGTTCGCATTCTTGAAGAGAGCACCGGTACTGAGTCTGCGGTTCGGGTGCTTATTGAATCCAGTGATGGCATTGAGCAGTGGCGGACGGTGGGTAGCTCGGCAAATATAATAGAAGCCAGCTGGCTGGCGCTGGCTGACAGCCTGGAGTACTGGCTGCTGAAACAGAGGTAGGGTAGAAATGGATGAAATGGAGGTTAGACCAACCTGGAGAAATGATATGTTTTTAGGTTGAGCTTCCTGATTGCAGTATATCTACTTATCATTATTCCAAAAGTCAAGGCTCAGATACTTCCAGCCGCCATCAGGCAGTATGGCTACGATATTACCCTCATCTATGTCACCGGCAATTTTAATTGCCTGATGGATTAAGGCACCCGAAGATATACCGGCAAAGATTCCCTCTTTATCAAGTAGCTGCCTGGTGGATTCAGCCGCCTGGTGGCTGGTAACGCGAACCCTCTCGGTAATAAGGCTCAGGTCCAGGATGGGGGGTATAAAATCTTCAAGGCATCGTAATCCCTGGATGACATCACCCGGGGGTGGCTCAACGCCGATTGCCTTGATATGCGGGTACTTCTCCTTCAAACGGCGGGTAGCACCGACTATTGTACCGCCGGTGACGATGCCGGCGATAAGAAAATCAAGGCTTTCATAGGGGAAATCATTCATTATTTCAACACCGGTGGTCTCGTAGTGGGCCAGCGGATTAGCCGGATTGGAAAACTGGTCGGGCATAAAGTATCTGTCATCTTTGGCTGCCAGTTCGCATGCGGTTTCAATAGCTCCATTAACTCCGTTAACCCCCTTGGTCAGGATGAGTTCAGCCCCGAACAGCCTGATTAGCTGCTGTCTCTCCTGGCTCATATTGTCGGGCATAACAATGGTTACTTTATAGCCCATCTTGTGCCCCAGCCAGGCCAGAGCGATACCGGTGTTGCCGCTGGTGGCTTCTATGATTGTTTTTTCTATGGTTAGCTGGCCGCTCTGCTCTGCCTTTTCAATCATATAATTGGCTATACGGTCTTTAACACTGGCGCTACCACCGGGGTTCTGCCCCTCCAGCTTGACTAGGATACGTACCTTCGGGTTTGGGCTTAGATGAGCCGTCTCTATAAGCGGAGTATGCCCCAGGGCTTCAATAGCGTTTTTAAAATACATTGGATAGATTATAGCACTAGTAGAGAAAAATAAAAAAACGGATAATAACGTTTAGCTTTATGACTGGTTGACAATCTAGTATAATATAGGTGTAAAGACTTTGTTGGCGCACTAAGAAGGGATAACTGATGGCTGATATAAAGAGTGCCCGTGAGATAGCCCAGCAAAAAACAGCCGCTTTGGGTGAGGTAACCGAAGAAGAACGCCTGAGGTGGAAGTATATTCCACAGGGAGAGAAGCTGGCGGTTAAATACATAAACAAAAAGATTGATTTAACTGCCGAGCTGGCTAACTACAAAAAGGAAGCACAGAAGTATGTTATAAAGGGAGCTGAGGGAGTATTACTGGCAAATATCAGCCTGCCTAAAAACGATGTGTCAAAGAGTAAAAACGAGAAGGCTATAAATGGCTTGATAAAACTCAAGGTTGATAAATCGGCTGCCGAGGCGATTTTCGGTAATATCAAACATTTATTTGAGCGTTACACCGAGCAGGGCGAGCAGCAAAGGCAGCAGGCTTACCAGTCCCTTAAAGCTGAGTTCAGCTCCAGGCTGCAGCAGGCAGTCGAGCAGCAGCTGGGCTCAGCAGCCGGGCTGGAGATAAACGTGGAAAACCTGCCTCAGTTCCAGGAAGAGTGGCAGAGGACACTGGCTCAATTGGATTCACAATACCTTGAACTTCTCGATGAATACAAGCAGCAGTTGAAGGGTATCAATTAGGTAATATCGGCTGGTGCTGGTAGGAGTGCATAATGACAAATGATGATGAGAGAATTGAAGATGCCGTCAGGCATACTGAAATACTCAGGCTGCCCAAACAGGCGCTGGCAACTTTTGGCAGCACCAATATCGGTTATTACCTGGTTACCAAGCCCGTTTATGCTGAACTGACACAAGATAGCAGCGAAACTGTTATCAGGGAAGGCAGGGTAATTGCCGAGCGGCCGAGGATAGTAACCCCTTACTATATGTCTCAGCTTGAAGGCTTCAGCACCGACGCTAGAAGGTACTTTAATATGATAATCCAGAACTATGGGCCGAATACTCCCGGGCTTTTTTACACCTACCGCAATGAACCTGGAAGCCTTACTATTGTTACCGAGGAACTAAGGTCGGTGGTGGACAGGTTGAACAGCGATATTGATAAGCGTGGTGACCCGCTGGTTACCATTATAAAGGGGCAGGATGAACTCTGGGATGTGTCTTTGATGCGGTTTATATATGAGATTACAAGAAGCTCGATGCAGAATAACCTGCTGCAGTTCAGGTCAAGGGGGCTGCTGGATGTGGATGCTTGTGGTGTACCGATGGATGCCAGGCTGCGGATTGAGGAGCTCTTTGCCGAACTGAGGCGGGGAGAAATCGAGCCCAGCGAACTGAAGGATGAGCTGGAGCGCTGGAATCTGTTTGAAGAGTATCAGGACAGATTCCTTAGAATGTTCCGCCGGAAGTGATAATCCAGGAAGAAGTATATTTTGAAGATATCATTTATAGAAGCCAGAGACCTGTCCGAGGGGTGGTTTCTGTGCTTGCGCAAGACACTGGCAGATGGATACGAGTATAAAATTGAACGTGGCAGCTATGCCGGCCAGCATCGCAAGGAGCTGGACTTTGTAGTTGTTCAGATTAGCAATCCCGGTAGCCGGCCGTTGACGCCCGATGTGCCACAGGGAGTGCCGGCGCCGACTACCATGGAATATATAGAAAGCTACCTGCCCTATCTTATGACCGCCCACCGGGCTGAGGCAGAGCAGTATACCTACGGGCAATATCTTGAGGGACAGATTGCCGAAGTAATCAAGATGTATAATGAAAATGGTTACAATACCAACCAGGCTTATATGGCTGTCGGTGACAGCCAGTCAATCTTCCTCAGTGACCCTCCCTGCCTGCGGGGGATAGATACCAGGGTAAGGTATGGAAAGCTCATTTTTATCGTCTATTTTCGCTCCTGGGACCTATGGGCTGGCTTTCCATCAAACCTGGCGGCTATACAGCTGCTCAAGGAGTATATGGCTTCTGAGATAGGTGCTGCTGACGGCGAGCTGATTGCTATCAGCAAAGGGATGCACCTCTATGAGTATTGCTGGGAGCTGGCTAAAACTGCCGCCGGAATTAATTAGGTCGGATTTAGCGGCGTCTGTTTCCTGATCTTTATATGAAGATACAGGTCGCCCGCCTTTTTGTTCTCTACCAGTCCCATCCCCTTGAGCCTGATTCTGGTGCCTGTTTGGGCGCCAGAGGGTATTTTAACCATTAGTTTCTTTTTGCGCTTGCCCCTCTGGTAGCTGAACTCTTTTTCACCACCGGCGGTGGCTTCTTCCGGGGTGAGCTCAAGCTCAGTGTGCCGGTCAAGATTGGGGGTATATTCAATTCCCAGCAGTCTTTTGAGTAGAAAACGGCTGGTTCTGGCAAAAAGCCTGGCAAACTGCCGTTCCAGCCAGTTCGGTTTGTAGATTGAAGCTCCGGGCGAAGGCTGCTGGTAGGATGCCCCCCGGCTGCCACCGGAACTGGTGTAGAACTGGAATACGCTGCCCCTGCCACTGAAGAAGACCTGGTTTAGGAAGTCGCTGTCAAATCTGAGCCCGGCCTGGGCAAAAATACGGTTGAGCTCATCAAGGTTGGCTTGATTGGAGAAAATGCCCTGGAATATATCCTGCTGGGTGTATTGAAAGCCTCCATAGCCGGCACCTGCAAACCCACCCGTGCGGGCAAGGTCATACTGCTGCCTCTTGGCTTTATCACCGAGCACGGCGTAAGCCTCGTTTATTTCCTTGAACCTCTCCTCGGCCTGCTTCTCATTGCCTGGATTGGTATCCGGGTGGTGTTTGAAGGCAAGCTTCCTGAAAGCGCCCTTTATAGCCTGCTGGCTGGCGTTTTCAGAGACCCCCAGAATCTGATAGTAGTCTTTCATATCATAAAAACACCAAGGCTGATTAAGTGAATGGGCTCATTGATGCCCGTGTTATAATTATAGATTAATGGTATAGTTGTTTCCAATGAGGTTTGAGATGGTCGGGTTAAAGAGGGCAATAATCGGCGTTGTCTGCATAGTACTAGCCTGTTTGCTGGCTGGTAGTTGCACTTCATCAAACAGCTTTGATGCCCAGCTTGGTAGAATAGTAAAACCCTACAGCTTCAGCATTGCCGGGTGGGAAATTGAGGCTCTATCTTATGAACTGGAGGATTTTCTTTTTGGCGGCGGTGATGAAACGGCTGATGATTCCCCGGTGGTCCTGGAGTACTTTTCTCTTAATCAGCAAATTGGTGGTTTAGAGTGGCAGATAGAAACGGGCCGGGATAGCATTGAGCCGGACGAACTGACGGCACTCAAACAGCAGCTGGAAGAACTTCAGAAACAGAAGAATGCTTTGGAGGACAGGGTAGAGAGGATTATGCAGCAGCAGATAAATGAGACCCTGAAGCAGCTGGGCATCTTCAATCCGCTGGATAGCCATTTGAATCTGGAAATTCACTTCCCGCCGGTGAATTTTGAGTTGGAGGCGCCACCCAAGCTGCTGATAGTTTCACCTAGGGACAGGATAGAAAGAATAAAGGAAATACCGCTTAAACAGGATATAACGCTGGAGGACAGAGAAGAAATTGAAGCTGCTGTCGATGAGCTGGGCGTCTCCTCAATAGTGGTCGGGATTGGTGGTATGGCTACCTATCCATCCTTTGTACTGGACAATGCCAGCCTGCAGTCCACCATAAATATAGCCATAGAGGAGTGGCTGCACCAGTACCTTTTCTTCAGGCCTCTGGGCTTCCTTCATGGGCTGAATCAGGCCGGTATTTTAAAGAACAGCGAGATTGTCGTTATGAATGAAACCCTAGCCGCTATAGCCAGCCGGGAAATAGGTTCAATTCTCTACCAGGCATATTACTCACAGTATATAGAGGAGACCAGCCAGCCGCAGGCGGCACAATCTACACAGCCGGAGTTTGATTTCTATAAAGAGATGAGAGAAATAAGGATAGCGGTTGATGAATACCTGGCGCAGGGAGAGGCTGAACAGGCTGAGGCGTTTATGGAGCAGAAGCGCCTGTTTTTAGCCTCAAAGGGATACTATATACGCCGGCTAAATCAGGCATATTTTGCCTTTTATGGTACCTATGCCGCCAGCCCGACTTCGGTTGACCCTATCGGTGATGAACTAAGAGCCTTAAGGGAACAGTCTGATTCACTGAGTGACTTTATAAATACAGTCGCCGCTATGACCAGCCGCAGTGACCTGATTGATAGTATAGAGTAAACCGCTAACGTGTTGCGCCATAAACTGTGTTTTGTTAGAATTAACACACTTGGGCCGCTAGCTCAACTGGCAGAGCAGCTGACTCTTAATCAGCAGGTTACAGGTTCGATTCCTGTGCGGCTCACACTCAAATTCTTCCGTATTGCCGGCATTTTGCCGATTACATATCAAGCGGTGCAATTATATTCAATCCGTCCACAAGTGTAAATAAATCTACCTGTCCAAAGCATATTCCGGGATTGGCTATTTGCCGGCTTCTATTGTATCTTTGAAATACCAGCGCCTCAGAGCGGTGTCTGTTTGAATACATATTATATATGACCTGTTGGGGGGGAGGACAATAGTCTCAATAGAAGATTGCTAACGATACTTGCAAACATAGTTCCATTAGTGTATAGTGATTATGGTGGTTTTCAGTACAAGGTTATCATAAATAGTGAGATTACACAGTATTTACACCGCTTTCATCAAACACTGGTTCAATCAAACAATGGATGACCTTAGCTCTAACCAACTAATTTAGAAGAGAGGAGGTCAGACATTGGGTTTTGAAGATAAGACAATCCAGTGTTCCGACTGCGGGGTAGACTTTGTCTTCAGCGCCGAGGAACAGGAGTTCTTTCAGACCAAGGGCTATACTAATGAGCCAAAACGATGTCCTTCATGCCGTCAGGCAAGGAAGACAGAGCGTTACAGTAGTGGTGGCTATGGCAGCAGAGCCCAGCGGCAGATGTTCCCGGCAGTATGCGCCGAGTGTGGCAAGGAAACAGAAGTACCCTTCGAGCCGCGTGAAGGTAGGCCGGTATATTGCAGCGAGTGCTACAGCAAAGTTAGACTAAATCAAAAATAGTATTTAGTCTCAAGCAGAATACACAGGTCGGTTAATTCCGACCTGTGTATTTATATTATAATCGGTAAGTAAATTGTTAAGAGAGACAAGCAGGTATTATTATGATAATATGAATAGAAAGATAAAGAGCCTGCGAGTTAATATACACGGCGCTTAGACTTAATATGATGGAGGCCAGCAAAGGAATATGGCTAAAAAACTGGGTAAGGTGAAAAAGCCGGCGGCCAGTAAATTCAAAAAAGGGAGGAAACTATTTTTCATTCCCCTTATTTTTACGCCGATAAAACCTGAAGCTGATTTGTCGGCATTGTTTGATAAGTACTGGCAGCAAACCCAGGCACAGGTAGAAAATCTTGAAGAGAAGCTGACCCAGGCTAAGAAGGTATATCATGAACTGATAACCTCCGCTGGTGATGAAGGGGCTAAAGCTATTGAGCAAATGAGTGCCGGAAGCCATAGCATTGTTAAATATAGCCTGGATAGAGGAGCTGAGCTTCAGCCGATTGAAAACGGGGACTTGCTGACAGAGTTTATGGACTGGAGCCGGTGTCTGGCATCCGGTCCGCAAAGCCAGAAGGTATTTTCACAGATATATCAATCATTCCTGGAAGTTCAAAAAAGAAGAAACGAACAGATTGCCAGACGAATAGATGAGACGCTTAAAAGTAATGAAATTGGAATACTGATAATGAGGGAGGGGCACCAGGTTCAGTTTCCATCGGACATTCAGGTGTTTTATGTTGCTCCACCCAGTCTGGACGAAATAAGGCGCTGGTTCCAGGAAAGTGAAACCAGGGTTAAAGAAAAACAACAAGAGAAGGAAGCCTGAATCCAGGGCAGAATAGACCTTGCTGAGACAGCCAGTATTTGGCTGTCTTTTTTTAACCGACTACCGCTGATAGGTGCCGATTAGCTGGCACTGAGCCAGGATATGACTTTTGGCGGCGTTGACTACCTGATTCTTGGATGAACCTGCCTCCAGGTCAAGCTGCTTGTCAAGTGCGTAGAGGGTAAAGCGATAGCGGTGTGGATAGCCCGGTGGTGGGCAGGGACCACCATAGCCGATTCTGCCAAAGTCATTCCTGCCCTGTAGAGCGCCGTTGACTAACCTGGATACTGAAGGGACAGCCTGAGCCAATCCCTGGCTATCAGGCAGCAGGTTGAATATGACCCAGTGAGTAAAGACACCGCCGGGGGCATCCGGGTCATCCATTATCAGGGCTAATGAGCGGGTATCTTCAGAAACCCCGCTCCAGTCAAGCTGTGGTGAAATGTCCTCACCCTGACAGGTATATATAGACGGTATTCTCTCCCCTTCCTGAAAGGCTGGACTGGATAGAGATAGTGTCATTTCCACCTACTCCCTTTATGAAAGGTATTCTACAAGCTGATAGAGGTCTCTTATTACAAGCTCCTGGGTGGCATCACCAAAATAGCTGTTTCTGTCAAGGAGCACACCCTGCATACCGGCCTCTTTAGCCCCGATAACATCAATCTGGTACTGGTCACCGATATACATTGATTCCTGGGCTTTTACTCTGGCTTGCCGGGCAGCTGCGTTGAATATCTCAGCCTGGGGTTTATAATAGCCTGAATCCTGCGATGTTACCACCACCTGCAGTAGTGGTGTAAGCTCCAGTTTGTCAAGGAGGGGGGTTATATCACTATCTACGTTTGAAATTAAGCCCAGAATAAGCCCCTTCTGTCTGAGCCGGTTAAGAGACGGCAGGATGTCGTCAAACAGGACGCGGCTGAACTTGATTTGCTGCATTTTGACTATGTTGTTGCTGATGAGCTCTTTGGTAGGCTCAATACCGGCTTCCTTGAGTAGTGTAGCCTGGTATTGTGCAAAGAGGGCTTTCTTTTCATCATCGCTGCGCTTGCCTATAGGCAGGCGGGAATGCTCTTTATAAATGAATTCGTCGGCGATGGTCATGGGTCGACGTAGTGCCTCCGCTGTTACTTCAATGCCAAAGTCGCTGATTATCCTGGCAAGGTGTTCTTCCAGAGGTGGCTGATAGTGAATCAGGGTTTGGTACAGGTCAAAAAAGACGGCTTTAATCACAACTTGCTCCGGCTCATGGGCTTGGCTTATGTTTAGAGTACCCAACAGGGTAATAGTATTTTAGCCGAATGAACTGGGCCTGTAAAGAGGTAGCCACTTATCTAAATTGACTTGGATAGTAAGGTATTGATATCATTGAAGCCAATGGTGTCAAAACTTTCAACCCTTCCGTTAACGGCTGAGGTGAGCAAGCAAGGTCATCTAGTAATTGGCGGCTGTGACACTGTAGAACTGGCGGCTGAATATGGCACTCCATTATATCTGTTTGACGAGTTCAACCTGCGTAGTAAGTGCCAGGAGTTTAAAGCTGAGTTCAGCCAGCGCTATGCTGATACCACTGTTATCTACGCCGGCAAGGCTTTTCTGAATGGTGCCCTGGCAGTTATCCTTAAAGAGGAGGGCCTGGGGCTGGATGTGGTATCCGCCGGCGAGCTTGCCATAGCCGAATCGGCTGATTTCCCTATGGATATGGTCTATTTACATGGTAACAACAAGTCAACCGAGGAACTAGGCCTGGCACTCAAGAATCATGTTGGCCGTATAGTGGTTGACAGCCTGGATGAGCTGGAGATGCTGGCGGCAATGGCTGAGGAGGTTGGCCGTATCCCCGATATTCTACTGCGCCTGACTCCGGGGGTAGATGCCCATACACACGAACATATTACTACCGGCACCACAGGCAGTAAGTTCGGTACCCCGTTGTTCGCCGCCGACGAAGCGGTAAACAGGGCTATGCTGGCTCCCAGCCTGAACCTTGTCGGCCTGCACTTTCACATAGGCTCGCTTATTACTGAAGTCCAGCCGTATCAGGAAGCTATTGAAGTTGTGCTTGAATTTGCCGCCACTATGAAACAAAAACACGGCTTTGAGCTTGAGGAACTGGATGTAGGTGGTGGCTTCGCGGTGCAATATACACTAGACTGCCCGGTGCCTCCGGTCTCACTTTATGCCGAAGCTATAGTTTCAAGGGTTATTGGTAGGTGTCGCAGGCTGGATTTGCCACTGCCAATGCTTACCGTTGAGCCGGGCAGAGCAATAGTGGCTCGGGCTGGAGTAGCGCTATACCGGGCTGGAGTGATAAAGGATATACCCGGTATTAAACGTTATGTTGCGGTGGATGGTGGCATGGCTGATAATATACGCCCCGCCCTCTATGGTTCGCGGTATGAGGCTCTGGCAGCTAATAGAATGCTGGAAAAGGAAGCGGGTCGGGTAACCATAGCCGGTAAGTTCTGCGAATCGGGTGATATACTGGTTAAGGATATCAATATACCACCGGTTTCAAGCGGTGATATTATAGCCATACCTGCCAGTGGAGCTTATTGCCTGCCCCTTCAGAGTAACTACAACGCCTCACTTAAACCGGCTATTGTTCTGGTCAAGGAAGGCCGGGCACGTCTTATTCGACGGCGCGAGACATTCAAGGACCTTACCCGTTGTGACCTGTTCTAGACGGTAAAATAGGGCTTTTAATATATGTGGCAGGTAATCGGACAGAGCCGGGCAGTGTCTTTACTCCAGCGCAGCCTGGAGAAAGGGGTATTGACCCATGCCTATCTTTTTATCGGACCCCCGCATGTGGGCAAGATGACACTGGCACTGAATCTGGCTCAAGCATTGAACTGTGAAGCGAGTCAGCCGCCATGCGGCGAATGCGTCTCCTGCCATAAGATAGCTCAGGGAAAGCATGCTGATGTCCAGATTATAGATTTAATAAATGCTTCAGAAAACGGTGAAGCCAAAAACCGAACCGAGATAGGTATTGAACAGATCAGGCAGCTGCAGCATTCAGCCAGCCTGCCGCCGTTTGAGGGCAGAAACAAGGTATTTATTATTGACGGGGCTGAAATGCTATCAATAGAGGCGGCTAACTGTCTGTTGAAGACACTGGAGGAACCGGTGGCCAGAGTGGTTTTTATGCTGCTGGTGACAGACACAGCCCTCCTCCCGGAAACAGTTATTTCCCGTTGTCAGCGTCTGGAGCGAAAACCAATGTCGGTGGACAAAGTGGAAGCGGCACTGGCCGACTACCGGGATATTGAACCACAGAAAGCAAGATTGCTATCACGGCTGTGTCATGGGTGTATCGGCTGGGCAATAACGGCTGCCCGGAATGATGAATTGCTCAACCAGTACCGTGAAAGAAGGAATAGCATTATTGATATAATAAATACCGGTTATAATGAACGATTTGACTACGCTGCCCGCTTAGCCAGTCAGTACAGCCAGCGGCGGGAATATACCCGGCAGATATTGAACCTGTGGATTGATTTGTGGCGTGACCTGTTGTTGATAAAGACTGGTTTTACTAAGGCTATAACCAATATTGATATTGAGGAAATAATG
>SDBS01001871.1_pt1 | contig 21211 bp, 17 predicted proteins | sample 2277091 | NCBI WGS metagenome assembly SDBS01 (sample SAMN10404972, study PRJNA504765) | marine sediment metagenome | isolation source: marine sediment core GS10_PC15, 163 cmbsf | place: Arctic Ocean: Southern Knipovich Ridge | collected 2010 | reverse complement strand
AAGAAGAAGCTTCGTATCTTAAAATTCCAATTCTTACGGCCAGGGAAAGCACTGAGCGGCCTATTACTGTTGACGAAGGGACTAACACAATAATATGGAACGATCTAGAGAAAGCTAAAAAATACATCGAAGAAATTCTTTCCAACAAGTATAAACAAGGAAAAAATATTGAAAAATGGGATGGTCATGCTGCGGAAAGAATTATAGAGGTAATAAAGGAGAAATTAAATATCTAAATTTTAAATTTTAATAAAGGAGAAATAGTTATGGAATTTACTGGAAAAAGAATAGTTGTAACAGGCGCCGCAGGTTTCATTGGAAGCAATCTCACGGATAGTTTGTTAGAAAAAGGCGCTGAAGTCATAGGCATTGACAATTTATTCAATGGGAGATTAGAAAATCTTGAAGAAGCTTTTAAGCATAATAAATTCGAATTTCATAAAGGCGATATTCGAGATTTAAATTTCTTACTCGATGTTTTTAAAGATGTTGACATCGTCTATCACCAAGCTGCTTTTACGAGCGTCCCCCAATCGGTAAAAATGCCGGAAAATTGTAACGATGTCAATGTTAATGGAGTTTTAAATGTTTTAAACGCAGCTCGGAGAATGGATGTCGAGAAAATAATTTACGCTTCCAGTTCGTCCGTGTATGGAAACACACCTACATTACCTAAACGAGAAGACATGCGTAGATTGCCAATCTCTCCATACGGCGTAGCAAAATTGGCTTGCGAAGCTTACATGCAAGTTTATCATCAGGTTTATGGTTTAAAAACAACATCACTAAGATATTTTAATGTTTTTGGACCAAGGCAGAAGGATTCTACTTATAGCGGCGTAATCGCTATTTGGATAGGGAATATTATTAGGAACGAAGATTTAACAATATTTGGAGATGGAAAAAATTCACGAGATTTCACATATATCAAAGATATTATTCAAGCCAATCTACTGGCGGCTAAAAACGATGTTTCAGGCGAAATTTTCAACATCGGGGCAGGTTCTCCGATTTCTTTAACAGAACTAGCAAAATTAATATTGAAAATTACAAATAAAGAGAATTTAAAGATAATCTGTACTGAACCAAGACCTGGAGATATCATTCATAGTTACGCCGATATAAATAAAGCAAATCGATTGTTGAAATTCGAACCTAAATACAACCAAGAGAAAGGATTAGAAGATTATTTAAAATGGTATGACCAAAAGTATGGGACAAATTTAATTTTGAATTAGAATTTTTTAATTGAGTTATCGACTCTAAATATAAAGTTGTACAACCTTGGACAAGTTACCAATAACAGAAACTCATAATAATTAATAGAACAATTATAGTGTTAAAATAAAAAGAAAAGACAGAATTTTAGTTAAATACTTTATATAGGGAATGAGGAAAAATTATTAAATTTTAAATAATACCATTAAATGTAGGTGTAATGAAGAAATTAATGAAGATAAAATGAGATCTCAAAAAGTAGGTATAATTATTCAAGCACATATGGGTTCTACAAGGCTTCCAGGAAAGATCTTGAAATTTTTAGATAATGATGAAAAAGTTCTTGATATTTTGCTAAAAAGGATGAAACTGTGTAAACAAGTAGATAAAATAATAATTGCTACAACTCCTGATAAACAAAATTCTTTAATTATTGAAGTAGCCAAAACTCATAATGTATCTTATTTCATTGGAAGTGAAAAAAATGTGCTAGAAAGGTATTACAAGTGTGCTAGAGAAAATAACTTAGATATAGTTATAAGGATTACTTCAGATTGTCCTTTCGTTGATCCAAAAATAGTTGATGATATGATTGATTTTTATCTTCAGAATAATTATGATTATATTAAGAATGTACATGAGTCTTCTAATTTTCCGAGGGGGTTTGATGTGGAGATCTTTAGATATGATGTTTTAGAGACGGTTTGTTCACTTGCAAGAAGTAAGCCAGAAAAAGAACATGTAACTTATTATATTTACACTCATCCCAAAGATTTTAATATTTTCTACTATAATCTTGACAATTTGAAGAAATTTGATAAGTTAAGGTTAACTATAGATGAAGAACAAGATTTGATTCTATGCAGAGAAATTTATAAAAAACTAAAGGAAAGTAGTAAGACTATTGATTTCTCATTATATGACATACTTGAAATTATTGAAAATAATCCTGAATTAATGAATATTAATAAACAGATTAAGCAGAAAAAAGTTTAAAGTAAAAATGATTGTAAAAATTGATGATAACAAATTTATTGGAAAAAGAAATCCATGCTATATCATTGTAGATGTTGGTGCAAATCATAATGGCAATCTTGAAACAGCAAAGAAGTTAGTAGTCGAAGCAGCGAAAATGGGTGCTGATGCCATTAAATTTCAAACATATTCAGCTAAAAACCTTTATTCAAAAAAAACACCCAAATTTTCAAAAGATCCAGAAGAACCCTACAAGATGATAACAAAATATGAGCACCCGAGAGATTGGCTTCCAATATTAAATGAAATTGCAAAAAAAAGCAATATCCATTTTACATCTTCACCTTTTGATTTTGAAGCTGTTGATCTTTTAGAGGAAATTGAGGTTCCTTTCTATAAAATTGCATCCCCAGAAATAGTAGACTTAGAATTAATTGATTATATTGCTAAGAAGAAAAGACCAATTATTCTTTCAACCGGCATGTCTAGTATTGGAGATATTGAAGATGCAGTAAATACAATCTTAAAAAATGATAATAAAGAAATAATTCTTCTACATTGCAATACTCTATATCCGACCCCTGTAGAAGACGTTAATCTTAAAGCAATGAAAACTTTAAAAAAAGCCTTTAATTATCCGATTGGATTTTCAGATCATACCCTAGGTATTCATATATCTTTAATGGCGGTTTCTATGGGTGCAAAAGTTATAGAGAAACATTTCACACTAGATAAGACTCAAGAAGGACCAGATCATGCATTCGCAATAGAACCTTTAGAATTGTATGATTTAATCAAAACAATCAGAGATATTGAAAAGGCTTTTGGAGATGGGATTAAAAAACCAAGTAAACTAGAATTAAAAGAGAATTACATAATGGCAAGAAGAAGTATTATAGCCTTAAGAAAAATTCCAAAAGGAACTAAAATAAGTAGAGATATGTTGATTATCAAAAGACCAGCTTTTGGTATTGCTCCAAAGCATATTAATATTGTAATTGGAAGAAAAGCTAAGGTAGATATTGAAGAAGATCAATGGATTACTTGGGAAATGATATAATTATTTCAAATTTCGGTTTATAATTAAAATGAAAAGCAATAACATTTATGAACATAATGGAAAAACTATTGGCATCTCAAAAGAAGGCATTAAGATTATCAATTGCTCAAATTGTGGATTTTATCATCAAAAACCATTACCAGAGGTTATTGAAAGAGAGAGATATTATGAAAAAGAATATTTTCAAGAGACTAAATCAGATTATTTTGAAAAACAAAAAGAGGATCTACATTTTTTAACAACAGTTTATATTGAAAAGGAAGAAATTTTAGCAAATAACATATCTCCATTACCAAAAAAGATTTTAGATATAGGAGCTGGTAGCGGATTTTTTTTAAATTTTCTTCGTGAGAAAGGTTGGGATATTTCTGGAATCGAACCAAATGAAATGGTATGTAACCTTGTCAAAGAAGAGCTCAAAATTGATTTAAAATCATGTTCATTTGAAAAATTTATGGAAATAAACAAGGAATCATTTTCTGTTGTTCACTTATCATATATTTTAGAGCATATAATTGATCCTACTTCAATGTTAAAAAAAATTTATAACGATTTATTATTATCAAATGGCTTATTATATATAGAAGTTCCAAACGATTTTAATCCTTTACAACAAATAGTTTATTCCAAAATCAAAAATAATTGGTGGATTGTTAAAGACCATATTAACTATTTTACTCCCATTACTCTAAGAAAATTATTAGAGCAAATAGGGTTTAATGTATTACATTTAGGTGTCTCTTTTCCTCTTGAATTCTTCATATTAATGGGTGATGATTATATTACGGATTCGAATCTTGGAAGACCATCTCATTTAAGGAGAATAAATTTTGAAAAAAATTTAGATTTATTTAATAAGAATTTGAAAAAAGAACTTTATAAGAAATTTTTAGAATTAAGAATTGGCAGAGCTATTACCATAATTGGGAGGAAAAATAAGTGAAATTAATCCAGAATAAAAAAATCTTAATTACAGGGGGTTCCGGTTCAATCGGGACTTATTTAATTGAAAAATTAGATGAGAATAATGATATCTTAAATATTGATATAAAACCTCCCGATAATATAATCAAAGATAAAATCCAATATATTCAATTGGATCTAAAAGAATTAAACCAGCTGAGTAAAGTTGTGTCAGATTTTAAGCCAAACATATTATTTCATATGGCAGCAGCATTTCAAAGAACTTCTGAAACTTACGATTTTAGAAATAAATGTTTTTCCTCTAATCTAGTAGGAACTCATAACATTTTTGAAGTTTGTGTTGAAAACTTTGTTGAACAAATCATCTTTCCATCAAGTTATTTAATCTATGATGAGAAACAATATTTATTTAATAAAGCAGAGCTTAATCACGATCCAATACCTTTAACTGAAGAATCTGCTATTAACCCTCGTAATATAACTGGTGTTGCAAAATTATATGCTGAAAGAGAACTAGATTTTTATAAAGAAAAGGGAATTATTACAACGTCATTAAGAATATTCAGGGTATATGGACCTAAAAATGATGATATAATAGATCGATGGATTCGAGCGCTTTTAACAGGTGAGGAAATAGAAGTTTATGGCAAAGAACAAGTTTTTGATTTCGTTCATGCTAAAGATTGTGCTTTAGGATGTATCCAAGCAGCAATAAATAAAAAAAATGGTATTTATAATATCGCTTCTGGTAAACCCACAAGTATCGAAACAGTTTTGGAGATTTTAAGTAAAGAATTTGGCGATAATTTTAAAATGAAAGAAATTGAGACTGATGGATTCACAAAATATGAGAAGAGCTATGCAGATATTAAAAAATCAAAAATTTTATTAGATTTCCATCCTGAGATGTCCATCGAAAATGGTATCAAATTAAATGTTAAAAAGTTAAAAGAAAATCTATAATATGACTAAAAAAATTATTGTTCGAGTAGATGGAGGGTTTAATGAAGGACTTGGGCACATAACAAGGTGTTTATATTTTATTAAAAATTTTAATTCTTCGTTTGATGTAACTTTTTGTATTAAACAAAATCCTGAAGTAAAAGAATTTTTAACAGCTCAATATTATTCCGTTTACGAAATAAATCCAAACATCTCTATTAATGAAGAGATTGACAATTTAGTAAGTTTATCCTCAGATTTATTAATATTAGATGTAAGAAATAAAAATAATTTATTTTTTAAAAGATCTGCCGAGGAATTCAATAAAGTTTTAAGATTTGATGATTCTGATAGAAATATTAGTATATATTCAAAATACTATTTAAATTATAATCTATATGCTGAAAATATTGAGTTTGATATTATCAATAAATACAGTGAGCTATTTTTAGGTCCTAAATATTATATTTTAAATCCTTCATTTAAGGAATATGAGAATTATGAAAGATCGTTTAAAAAACGGGCAAAAAATATTTTAATTACTATGGGTGGCAGTGATCCTAAGAATTTAACTACAAAAATAGTAAAATCAATTATAAAATTAAAAGATATTCATTTAGATGTAGTTTTAGGTAAACTATATGAAAATCATAACGAAATTGAATCGTTAAAGAATAATTTTGAAGATAAAATTTCAATTTACATGAATATCAATAATATGCCTGAAATGATGGCTAAAAATGAAATCATTATTGGTACAGGAGGAAACACATCATTTGAAGCAGCATATATGGGTTTGCCAGGTATACTTATAAATCAAATTGACCTTCAAGCTCGTAATTCAAAGAATTACGAAGAAAAAAGGATCTTCTGTGATGGAGGGTTGGGAGAAGCTAAAACCGAAGGAGAAATCCTAGATCTTGTTAAAAAATTAATAGATTCAAAAGAAATAAGAATGAATCTTAGTGAAAATGGTAAGAACTTAGTTAGCTATCAAGGATTGAAATCAGTTATAAAGAAATTTATAAATTAAAATAATCTCTACTAAAAATTAGATGAAGAAAAATAATTTACTCTTGTTGAGCTCCTCGAATCATGTACAATTAGTTAATTCCTTTAAGGATGCTTATAATCGTTTAAACCTAAAAGGGAAGGTTTACACTGCCGATATTCAAAAAATTTGTGCCTCAAGTATGGTTTCAAATAAACATTTCACCGTCCCTTGTTCAAATTCGAGGGAATTCTTCCCAACATTGGAAAAATTGATTAACGAAAATGATATTGATATTGTCCTATCAACTCGAGACGAAGAATTAGAACTCTTATCAAAAAACAAAAACCTTTTTGATGATTTAAATTGCTTCTTACTGATTTCTGATGTAAGTTCAATTCTATTATGTAGGAATAAATATAAATTAAATAAATTTTTCTCTGAAAATGGAATTCCTCATCCAAAAAGTTATCTTTATGAAGAAATTAAGAATAACGAGAATATTAAATACCCAATTCTTTGTAAGCCAATATTTGGAAAGGGTGGTATCGGAATTTTTTTAACTAACAATATTAATGAAATTGAAATTCAAGTAAATAATTCCTCGGATTATCTTTTTCAAGAATATATAGAAGGAATAGAATATACAATTGATGCACTAAACGATCTGGAAGGGAATTTATTGTCATTAATCCCTAGAAAAAGAGTTTTAGTTAAAGGAGGAGAATCTATTTTATCAATAACCGAAAAAAATGAAACTCTCTTAAATTATGCTAAAATTATCTCCGAAAAAATAGGATTCATAGGACATATTAACATCCAATGCATAATGAAAGAAAATATCCCCTACTTTATTGAAATAAACCCTAGATTTGGAGGTGCTTCAAATTTGGCATTTGAAGCTGGGATGGACTCACCATATAAAATAATGCAGATGTTAAACGGTAAGAAAATTTTACCTTTTATAGGAGAATTTAAAGAGAATTTTATGATGTTAAGATACACCCAAGACTTTTTTGTAGATTTAAATAAATAAGAGTAAATATTTATAATTAATTCTATTCAAATAAATCTTTAAGGATAGAATATGAAAATTAAAAAGATTTTGGTATATCTTGGAGACTCTGAGTTGGGGAATGAAATACTAAATTCATTAAAATATTGTAAAGATATCGTTTTATTTTCTGCTAGTGAAAAATCTCTAAATGAACACTTCCCTTTTCATAAAAAACATTTTAAGATTCCTTTAATTTCAGAAGAAAATGGGATAAATGCGTTAAATACAATAATACAAGAATATAATATTGATTTTATTTATCCGTCAACAGAAAAAAGTGCCATTGAATTATTAGAACAAAGAGAATTAAATAGGACTCCTATTATATCATCCCCCTTAGAAACGCTATTAATTCTCGAATCTAAATCAAAATTTCAGTATCTATTTAAAAATACTTTTTATATTAATGAAAAATATAATAATGAAATGGAGAAATGCACATCAAAAGAATATATAATTGGGTGCATCTCAGATAGAAAAAGAGGCTTACTATATTGTGTTGGCTTTGAAAACCTCGAGAAAAATGATAGTCATTCATACATAATTAAACTTGAATCTAAAGATTTTTTCAATTTCTGTGCAAATGAGATACTTAAAGAAATTAAGTTATTTGGGGGCTGGAGTTTCATATTGAGAAGGGAGTCTCAGAAAACATTTAAACTAATTAAAATAACACCACATTTCGAATTCTTAATGGGCATTCATAGATTGGTTGGTGTAAATTTTCCACTTCTTAGTATATATGAGGGTGATCGAGACAAATTTCAGATTCTCTCTAACAATTATGATATTAGTTATAAAGGAAATTTTAAGAAACTAAATGTTATCTTAAACTGTGATTATATTTATGTTGATTTAGATGACACATTAATAATTAAAAATACATTAAACATCCAATTACATGAGTTTTTGAAAAAATCTCATGCTAATGGAAAAAAAATCATTTTAATTTCTAAACACCATGGAGATATTAAAAAAACACTCCAGGATTATAAAATCTCCTTAGTTCTGTTTGAAAACATTATACATTTGAAAGATCGCGATGAAAAATTTCAATATGTTAAAGAAATGAACTCGATTTTTATTGATGACAGTTATCATGAAAGAAAAAAGATATTTGATAAGTTAAAAATTCCTATTTTCGATATATGTATGATTGATGGCTTAATTTTTTGAAAGATTTACAAATCTATTTTCTATAAAACTTTATTACTTTTTCTAAAGCGTTAATAACATCATAGACATCTTCATTGCTCATTTTTGGAAAAATCGGAATAGTTATCAATCTTGGAAATAACGATTCTACATTAGGCAGAATTCCTTTTTTAAGCCCGAATTTATTTATATAGTAGGAGTGATAATGAACAGGAATATAATGAACACTAACACCGATATTTTCTTCTCTTAAAGCTTTAAAAATATAATCTCTATCAACTTTTAAGTTCTCTAGCTCAAGTTGAATCACATAGATATGCCAAGAATGCTTTACATCATCTTTTACATAAGGAACTGTAATTTCCTCAATAAATTGTAATTCTTTATTATATATCTCCACGATTTCTCGTCTTCTTTTTTGGAAGGATTCTAACTTATCAAGTTGGTGTATACCAAGTGCAGAATGAAGTTCGCTTAGATTATAACGAAAGCCTAAGTATTGCATATCATAATAAAAACCACCTGATTTACCAAATCTTTTTCCAGCATCTTTTGAAATTCCGTGTGTTCTAAACATCAATAATTTCTCATATAAATCGTCGTTATTAGTGGTAACCATTCCGCCTTCCGCAGTAGTAATGTTTTTCACGGGATGGAAACTAAAAATAGTTAAATCACTAATATTACCTATTTTCTTACCTTTATATTCAGCATCAATAGCGTGTGCGGCGTCCTCAATTACATATAAATTATTTTCTTCCGCAATTTCCAATATTTCATCCATATCACATGGTTGTCCTGCAAAATGAACTGGAATAATTGCTTTTGTTTTAGTTGTGATCTTTTTCCTAATTTCATTTGGATCGATATTATATGTATCCTTCTTGATATCTGCAAATATAGGTGTCCCTCCTCTATAAACAACGCAATTTGCGGATGCAACAAAAGTTAGTGGTGTTGTTATTACTTCATCACCAGGTTTAATATCAATACCGGAAGTAGAGATATGCAGTGCAGCTGTTCCAGAATTAACAGCAATAGCATATTTAGAACCAATATATTTCTTAAAATTATCCTCGAATAATCTCATTTTTGGACCAGTTGTAATCCAATTTGATTTTAAAGTGTCAATAACTTCGTCAATCTCCGCATCATCTATCCATTGCTTCCCGTATGGAAGGAAATCATCTCTGACTGGTTTCCCTCCTTCAATCGCAGGTTTCTCCATTATTAACTCATCTTATTCTCTTTAATCCATTGTTGTAATTTTGATATTCCTTCCTCTAAGGAGGTTTTAGGTTCCCAATTTAGAATTCTTTTTGCTTTAGAATTATCACATACTAATTTCAAAATTTCACTTTGAGGATGATGATGAATCACATGTTCTATGCGATTACTGTCATTCATTATTAACATCGCTAAATTATTAATAGAGATTTCGCGTCCAGTTCCAGCATTTATTATTTCTCCTATGCAATCTTCATTTTCTGAAGCTTTAACAATAAATTCTGCACAATCTTCTACATATAATAAATCTCGTGTTTGTGTCCCATCTCCAAAAATTTTAATTTTCATATTATTAATTTTGTTTTTAACAAAAATAGAAACTACACCACCATCCATGTTTGTTTTTTGATAAGGCCCATAAGTATTGAAGGGTCGTAATATTACCACTGGTAATTTAAATCCATAATAGTATGAAAGAGCCAGCTCTTCAGCAGCAACTTTAGAACCCGCATATGGAGATAATGCTTTAATTGGTTGAGTTTCAGATATGTTTTTACCAACATCTGCTAGGTCATATACCATACAAGTTCCAATAAGAATTATTTTCGTATTAATTTTACGCGCTGCCTCAAGGATATTATATGTTCCAATTATATTATTTTCAAAAGATTTTTTAGGATCGTCTAAACTTTCTTGGACATTAATTTGAGCAGCAAGGTGAAAGCAAATAGAGAATTTATATTTCATAAATAAATCTTCTATTAATTGTTTATCTTTGATATCCCCTATTAAAACTTTTATTAAATTAGGATTGTCTTTAAATTCATCTAAATTTTCTTTTCTTCCATTATCTAAATTATCAATTACTATTACTTTTTTTTCTTGGTCTAATAATTTTTTAACAACCCATCTCCCTATAAAGCCAGCACCACCCGTAACTAAAATAACCATAATTAAGCCATCGATGTATTATGTTTAAGTTATATAACCTTTTTTTCAGTTAAAAATTTTTTAATTTCTTCCTTTATCAGAAAGGGCCCACCTTTTGAATTAAAGGGTTTGGAGATATCAAATTTTTTCGAATTGGGATATGCATCTATATCAATATTCAATGAAACTTCAGGCAATTGGGGGATGATTATATATATGTCATTAATTTCATAAGTTCTTTCTGCTTCTTCAATTGAGAATAACTCTTCATACAACTTTTCTCCAGTAAGTATCCCTATTTTATTTATTCTAACTGATTCAATATTTTTTTTATATTTTTTTGCGAAATTTTCAATTAATACATCTATTAAATCAATAATTTTTACTATATTCATTTTTTTTACAAATACTTCGCCCCCCTGCGCTAAAGTTAAAGATTTAATAATAAAATTTATTGCTGTATCAATTCCCATAATATATCTTGTCATTTCGCTATGAGTTAAAGTTATAGGTTGACCATTTTTAACTTGATTTTCAATTAAAGGAACTAAAGACCCTCTTGAACCTAATACATTCCCAAATCTTACTGAACAGAATAATGTACGTTTTGTAATACCATTTTTTGTAACTCCTTTATAGTAATTAGCAGCGGTAACTAGTTTTTCTCCCATTAATTTTGTAACTCCCATTGTATTACTTGGCGTTGCTGCTTTATCACTACTTGTAAAGATAAACTTCTCCACATTATTCTCAATACTAGCCTCTAAAATATTTTGAAGCCCAATTATGTTTGTTTTAATAGCTTCAAATGGATTGTACTCACAAGCTCCTACATGCTTTAGTGCCGCTAAATGAATAACAATATCAACATTCTGCATCGCACGATTAAGTCTTTCTTTGTCTCTAATATCTCCAATGAAATATCTTACTTTATTTTTGTATGCTTCAAGCTTTTTTGCTAGATAAAATTGTTTAGTTTCATCCCTACTGTATATTCTGATTCTTTTTGGAGCAAATTTTTCTAATAAAGTTATTACTAGCTTTTCTCCAATATAACCACTCCCCCCACTAATTAAAATGAGCTTATCTTTTAGAATTTCCATTATTATAAAAAATGTAAAATTGAATATTAATCTTTAAGTATTTCTCTGAAAAATACTATGTTTTTTACATTTATTAGATTCTCTCACTTTATTTGTTCTTTAGAATATGAGTTTAATTTATTCAGTGTGTATAAAATTTTTTGAATATTAAAGGGTTATAGAAGAAGATAAGAGATAAATTTAAAATTCTTATAAGAAATTATTATAATATGCATAAAAGATTTAAAATTCAATTGATAAACATCAGTCTACGACCTAAGAGCGAAAAATTATTTTTCCCAATTGGGTTCGCGTATATTGCTACAGCAATATCCAATGCCGGTTTCGATTGTGAAATACTCGATTTAGATGTTCTAAGATTATCAGATGAAGATTTAGAAGTGCAAATAAAGAATGCTGAGTTTAGTGTCGTTGCTATGGGCTGTATAGTTACAGGTTATAAATATATAAAGAAAATATGTGAGCTAATTAAAAAATATCATGATGTTCCTATTATAGTTGGAAATTCCGTTGCAACTTCAATTCCTCATATTTTATTAAATAAGACGAAAGCTGATATTGGTGTTATTGGTGAAGGTGATATTACTATCATTGAATTGCTAAGTGCTTTACGAGATAATAACTCAATTGAAGATGTAAAAGGAATATATTTCAAAAAAAATGGAAAAGTTATTTTTACAGAGGAAAGGGATTTGATCAAGTCTCTAGATGATATTCCTTTCATAAATTATGGTTTATTTGATATGATTGTTTATATTGAGCGCTTCAAATTGAATATTCCTGAACCCTATCCAATGGAATTTGATATGATCAAAGCGCTTCCAATAAATACTGCAAGAGGATGTCCATTTCAGTGTACATTTTGCTTTCATGTTTTTAGGGGAAAAAAATATCGACATCGTTCAGTAGAAAATATTGTTAAAGAAATTGAAATGCTTAAAGAAAAATACGGCTTAAATTATGTTCAATTTGCTGATGAATTGTCCCTCTTCTCTAAAAAACAAGCTGAAGAATTAGCGGATTTTTTCATTAAAAAAAAGATAAAAATTTTTTGGACAGCAGATTGTAGGGCAGGATTCCTTAAAGAAAATGATATCGAATTAGCTAGAAAATTGAAGTTAGCTGGTTGTGTTTCATTAGGATACTCACTTGAATCGGCGGACGAGACGATATTAAAAGCAATGGATAAACAAATTAAAATAACCGACTTTGAAATTCAAACAAAAATATTACATGAAGCTGGAATTATCCCCGTGACTAGTATAGTTATCGGATATCCCCAAGAAACCCCCGAAACACTTCAAAAAACATTTGATTGTTGTTTAAAATGTAACATATATCCTAGCACAGGTTATTTATTACCGCAACCAGGCACACCCATGTATGATCTTGCTATTGAGATGAGTATCATAAAAGATGAGGAAGAGTATTTATTGAAAATTGGAGATCGTCAAGATTTCACTATTAATTTCACAAAGATGAGCCAAGAGGTTATTGAAAGTATAACCAAAAAGAACTTAATGAAAATTTCTGACAAGCTGAATTTGGGATTGGAAGAGGAAAAACTTATAAAAACAGGTCATTATGTTCAAAAGGATTTTAGAAAAGATAAGAATTAAACAATATTTGCATAAATTGAAATTTTAGAATCATTTTTCTTACCATGTTTTTTCGGTAATTTTTCTAAAAAATATTTTTATTGATTTGGATTGTAGCACTTTCAAATCTAGAAAGAAAAAAATATAATCCACATTAAATAAAAATGTTACTCTTATCTGAAATTTTCCTTACTTACTTTAATTATTTTGAGTCTCTTCTTTTATGTAATTAACCATTTTTTTAGGATTGATTACATTAAGGATATATTTAAAGTCATTTCTCGTTAACAATTTTGTCAATGTCAAGAAACCTAAGTATAAAATCAATATAAACAAACAGAATAATATTCTTATTAAAATTGGAAAATTTAAGCTTAAAAAGGAAAAACTAACAAAAATCATGGAAAAAATAACTACCAAATTCAATGCATTTTTAAATTTCAATTTTCCAGTTTTAAAATACTTAAAACAATAATATCTAATAAAAATGGTTTGTGGTATAGCTGAAATCCATGTTCCGAAATTGATTGCAAGAATCCCGAGAAAGGGAAAAAGAAATACCCAAGAAAGTATGGAAAATATAAAACTAATAAAAAGAGTAACTGTGTAAATTTTAAATTTTTCAGAAGCAATAATTAATGGGGTATATGGACCGATTATTGAGAAGCTTAATAAGCTTATAAGATACCCTATATATAAAAACAAGCCTTTTTCAAGATAAATATTCCCCATTAATATTCTTATAATATAATCCCCAAATATAATCCCTATAACTATTATTACGCCATTTAAAATCGCCGTATATTTTTCAAATAAATTTATAGATTTTCTAATCTCGTCTAATTTATTAATTTTGTATAAACGTGAAAAATTAGGAATCAGTAAGGATCGTAATAATTGTTCTATTCCCTTAATCATAAGAAAAAATGAAGTTATAACATTATAAATACCTAATAATTCTTCACTATAAAGTTGAAGAAATAACAGAGGACCTAGATTAGTGATAACCACGTTAAGAAAAAATGGTAAAAGAAAAATGAGATCTAATTTAACATATTTAACTAATAAATCCTTTTTGATTTTAGTTAATTTAAATTCTCTCCCATAATAAATGCAAAGCGATAAAGAAAAAATATTTGAAACGGTTGTGGATATTAAATACAGAATAAAGTTATTTAAGATGAGGATTGAAATTAAAGCAAAAATCAATCCAAAAATTTGCCCAATGATTGTAGCCAATTCCTTCTTAGCGATTTTCATTGTTGCTTGAAAGCTGTAATTATAAACCATGAGAATGGTAAAAAACAAACGGTCAATAAACATAACAATAATTATTGAAATTTGGTTAAGGTTGTTTGTAATTAAATTATAATTTAAAGAAAAGAAAAGTATAAAGAAAAAAGTAATACTTGAAATAATAACGAGTAATACCTTCAAGAAAAAGTATGTTGAAAATGCAACGCTTTTTTCTCTTTCTTCAGCCATTAATTTTAGATGAGCAGTTGATAAATTTAGATCAGAAAAAAACAAAAAAAAAGCTAATAGAGATTGAGCAACAACCACATAACCGAAATTGATTGGTAAAAATCGATTTACAGCGAGTACTAAAATTATTCCTTGAATTAAACGTATAATGAGTAAGGATACTATGGATAATAATGTTTTTCTTCCTAACATATAACTTCTTATATTATAAATGAATTAAAAAAGTTATTACATAATGATTGAGTTTCAACAAGGTGGTAGCCAAAAAAGTACAAATCCTAATTTAGAACTTTTTGGAGGTAAAGTCTAATTTACTGAATACCCACCTCCCTTTTTAAGAATTTCCTATAATTCTCAGCCCAATTTGAACTATGGTAATATTCCAGATTTTGATTCAGATTTAGTTTTTCTGTATTTAAGATTAAATCTTTTAATTCTTCGTTTTCTTTAAACCTCAATCCAATGTCTTCAGGGATAAAATTCTTTGTCATATTATCCTCCAAAATAAATAGTTTTTTATTAAATCCCAAAGCTTCATAAACAACTGTTGAATTACCAACCACAATATTTTCATATATGGAAAGATATTCGTAGATATCTCCAGATTTAGCTATTTCTATATTTGCATATTTATACAATTCTTTATACCTAGCTTCAAAAGGCACTTCTCCAGGGTGCAATTTGAATAGAATCACATAATTCGGTAATTCTACGGATAAATATTTTGCAATTTTAACGAACTTATCTGTAATACCACCTTGAGATATTATTAATATACTATCTTTTTGCTCTTTGATTTTTTTATATTTTTTTATGCTCTTGTAAAAATGAGGATTTCCTATCGTTATTTTTTTTGAGGGTATTTTTATCTTATCGTTCCAGAAATCTCCATAAGTCAGAATATAATCTGGAAGATATTTTTTGTATTGTTCGCTTTTTAAAACCTCATTTCCATAATTATAGGCAATATGATCACTATACAGTGCCCCATGTTGAAATTCTCCCACTATTATACCGTTTTCTTTTGCTATTTTTAATAATACACTTTTAAATCCTCCATAAGAGGCTGTACGAACAAAAATAACCTTAGGATTTAATTTTTTAAAAAGATTTATAAGATAGAATCTATAAAAATCATAACCAAAATAGTAAAAATATAATTTTTTTCTGATTTTTTTAGCAAAATCTTCTTCAATATTAACTTTATCTTTCAGAAATTCAACAAATCTTTCGATATTATAGTTATTTTTTTTAGAATAAAGTTTTCTTACTTGATAGAGTAAAAATGCTTTTAATTCGTCATATTCCTTCGTCGCAAAGTTATCAGTATTGTCAGGAATATAATAGTATCCTCTGTGTGAAGCATCAATAACTAAAGTTTTAGGTAGCAATGAAGAATAATAATCAGCGCCTATGTTGAAATTTTTGTTATTTAAACGGCCTCTTGCACTAACATAATAAAAAATGTTATATTTTTTATTTAATCTATGAGGGGCATATTTCAGAGAATTATAAATATATATTAAAGTATTTAAAGACAATTTATTATGACTCGCCTGAGCAATAGTAAGATTATTTCTTTTTCTTATTAGATAAGATAGAACTATCCATCGTACTAGGGGCCATATCATTAAGTTTTTTTCTTTTATAATAAATTTGTTTTTTATAATTTCATCCTCCAATTCAAAAAACTCATGAGTTGACATATATCTACCTCTTAGTATTACAATTATCAAGCAACTTTATATTCATTTTTAAAATCTTAATTATTAATGATAATTAATTTTTTATAATAATACCAAATACCTTTCTTTTAATTGTTGTTCAATAAATTTTCCATACCAATAAATGTTCAGTAGAGAAAACGGGATTAAATGTTGATGGAAGAGATTGGATTAAGGGCCAATTATTTGTGCCGCCTGACGGGAAAATTTCGTTAATAGAAATAATATATTGAATTCTATATGATTGTAGAGCGTAAATGTCATTTTCTTTTGTCAAATTGAATCCTAATATAAATCTCATCAAATCTCTCATAGGATATTTCACAGTATAGTCATTTAAATTAAAAAAAACTAATCTATTTAAATTTAATATAAATTCTGTATGTTTATGAACTTCATTTGGAGGAATAAAACCATAATATAAGGATTTTCCATCGAGTGTTTGATTATTAAAAACAGGTAAAAATCCTACCCCTGCAAGTCTTTCTGCTATTAAGTTACCAGTAGTAGCAAAAATCAATCCATTAATTTCTTCTTTTTGAAAATAGTCAATAATTTCGATTTCCTCCTCTGTTAAATATCTATTTTCCCATGGATATGGGCTGTTATCGATACTTCTGAGTCTACCCTCTACTGTGGTTATTGTAAATATTAACATCGAGATGATTAAGATAAAAATCCATAATGCTTTTTGTAATTTAGCAGAATCATAAGAGATATTCAAAAAAAAATTACTACTGTTATTACTTATTAAGAAGACAAAAAGATAGAAGAGTAAAGAAATTATTAATAATACAAACAAATACCAAAGATTAATTTTTAGAATAATTTCGACATACAGAAGGGAATATCCTACTGACAAAAATAAGAGAATAAAGGGCAAAATTCTCTCTAATCTTTTAGAAATGTTTACAAGAATTTTTTTAATATAAATTAGACCGTTCACTGAGAAAATTATTATTATTGGTAAAAATATAGATGTTGCATAAAAACTTGGGGCCATAAATAAAAAGGGTATCATAAAAAGGAATAAATAAAAATTCTTTCTAAGAAATTGCTGATTCTTATTATTGAGTTGTGCATTCTTTTCAATATTAGATTTTTTTATTAAAATAGTTAGTTTGTACAGGGTTATTATTACTCCAACCGGGAAAAAAATTATCAATAATCCTGCTTGTAGTGCATAATTTATAATGAGATTCGTATTTGCTCCGATTAGAGTTGAATTATCAAAAAAAGGAGACCAAATTTTTAGAGGATCAAGCCCAAATATTACTAAACCAACAAAAAAAGCTATTACACTTAGGGGAAGAATCAAAAATACTATTAGCTTTTGTATTTTTTTATATTTTCGAATAATAACCATAAACAGCATGAATATTATAGTTAAGATTGTAACTAACCAGAGTCCGTGTGCCAAGGCTCCAACCATGAGGAGTAAAAGCATAAAAATCGTTGTTTTGAATTTGTTATTATTTTTCTCATTAGTTAATAATTTTAAATTCATTTTTAAAAGAACAATCATGACAATTGTTATAATAATTCTTGTATCAACATCCATAGTCGTCCTATAAATAATATACGGGGATAATAAAATAGCCGCTACAAATACAAATCGACTCCATTCTTCTTCAAATAGTTCATTTCCGAGATTTCGGGAGCTTTTATAGATAATTATGATGAGAATAATGTTGAAGGTTAATATCGCCTCAGTTAGACCAAAATTACCTAAAGAAAAAAAGTTTAAAAGACCTATTAAAAAGGCAAGGAACATAGGAACGCCTATCGCTCGATGAGAATAAGGATAAAATCCAAAATAAGAGAAAGGAGAAATTAACCACGTATTATCAGAAAATAATGCCCCCTCTCTAAGAGCATTTGTCATCCATATTACTTGAAATCCATCTGTCCCATAAATGCGCGGATAATAAGTTAATGGAAAGATAATAGCCACTAAAACAAGCAAGAAGTAATAAAAGTTGGGCTTTTTAATAGTTAACCCCAGAAAATTATAGCTCATCTATTCAATACCTTTAAAGCATAGGATTTTTTTATAAAAGAATGTGTGATGATATTGAATCTTCATTATCATTTAAAATAAATTTTTTGGTAAATTTCAAAATCGGCTTATTTTTTATATGCTATGATCTTTAGCGGCGAAAAACTGAATTAAATTAATATAATAAATTCCAAAATTAAAATTTTAATATTCGAGTATTTTTATGGTTGTTGTCAACAAATACAGAGCTATCTTTTAAAATTTTTACCAACTTTCTGTAAAAAAGTTCCATAACCTGTAAGAAAAGTAAAAAAAAACACCATCGGGACATAACTTGTTATAAATTTCAGAATTGATATTTTTTTCTGCTCAGATTTTCTTGTAAGATTAAATGCAAATATTATTAGTTGTATTTGTATCTTTAGTCTATTTAATAATACCTTGAAAATTTGAAAATTTGGAAGTGAATCCCCGTAATTTTTGATTATTTGTTGTTTACCATATTCAGTTCTAATTGTTTTTCCATAATGTTTATATCCAGTTTGCCCCTTACCATATCCAATTCTAATTCTCCTTCTATAATGACTTCTAAAATCATTTCTTAGGGGATGGTATATTATTACATCATCGACCTTTTCTATAACATATCCATTATTAAGAACTCTTTCACCCCATTCATTATCTCCTCCTGAAATCACTTTATGGTTGAAATAACCAATTTTTTTAAAAATTTCCTTGTATGTAAAGATATTATTTGTCGCCAATAAATTTCTAAAACCTGTAGCATAATCGTATAATGCATAAATATTTTGATAGGGATCGCCAATTAGGCATATCTTCCCAAATATAACTCCTTTTTTACCTTTTTTTTTTAATTCTATTAAAGATTTAACTCCATTTTTAATCCAATTTTTATCAACAATTACATCAGAATCAGTGAAACATAAAATTTCATTCTTTGAGTGTTTAATTCCTTTATTTCTAGAAGCGTAAGAACTCTGAATATCATTCTTTTCTAAGAATTTTACGGGAGATTTTTTTAAGAATTCCTTAGTTCCATCAGTAGAACCATTATCCACAATAATTATTTCAAAAAGGTCTTTATTATAATTTTGTTCTAGTAATGATTTTAAACACTTTTTAATTCCTCGTTTGTCATTATATACTGGAATAATAACACTAACTTTGTAATTATCATGGTTTAATTCTTCCATTTTGACTCTCATTATTTTTAAAAATGGTAGAACAAATAAATTTTTCTAAAACAAGGAACATATCTCTTTAGAATTATTAAGGAGTATGGGGGAACAAATTCAGATTCGGCGAATTTAAATAATTCTTGATTACATTATCAAAATGGAAAATATAAGTACTCTTTTTTTTCATTTTTCATAAATCACTAATTGATTACAAAACAATTCAAATTTTTTATATTTTTTTAATACTAGATTATATTTTAGGCCTATTTTTATAAAATTTCTTTTTGATAAAACAATTTTATGAGCATCCTTTACTGATTTTGGAAATAACCCCAATATCGCCACGCAGGAATGAATCAAATTTCCAAATTTAGTAGGTGTTGTTATCACAATTCTTCCACCACTTTTTAAGTTATTAATTGATTGCTTTATTGGATTCTCATAATTCTTTATATGTTCTATAAATGCTGCCATAAGAACTAAATCCACTTTCTCAGGTAGATTAATTGTATCAATCTCCAAATCTTTTGAGAAAAACTCTCCTAAGGGATACTTTTTAGTTAATTCCTTACATTTATATTCAAAATCTACTCCGTAATATCTAGTTACCGCTTTATAATTAATTGCTGTAGCCTCACCACATCCAATATCTAAAACTTTTCCCTTGATATATGGCTTAACTTTATTTTGTCTTAAATTTGTTAAATTTTTACTTAATTTTGCCATTATTAACTACTATATTTATTTATTTACTTTAAGTAAAGTTAAGCAAATAATAAAATTTAATTTTTTGATATTTTCAGATCATAATACAAATCCTTTTTAATATATGACAAAAAAAAATGATTAAAAATAAGAAAATTGTTTATAATCATTAAAAACAATAAATAAAAATTTAAAAAATCATTCGCAATAATCATATTATACAATGGCATCTAATATTTTTTCAATAATAATGTTCCACGAAAAGTTATTTTGAAGATATTTATATCCATTTTCAGCTATTTTTTTTGCTAAGTCTTGATTTTCAATTAAATTTAGAATCGCGTTAGCTAATTTATGGGGATCCTTCGGAGGTATCAATAATCCATTAACTTGATCTCTTAGTATTTCTTTAAATCCTCCTACTCTTGTTGCAATTATTGGTTTTTTTGCATTTAATGCAAAATTCAAAGAACCACTTTGCGTTGCGTTTATATATGGATAAATTATGATCTCAGCTATTTTAAAAAATGGTACTATATGTTTATCAGGTATAAATTTGTTAATGAAAATTATCTCATTTTTTAATCCATATCTATTAATTAAGTCTCTTTCTTTGCGTAAATTAATCCAAATCTCTCCTACAACAAGTAATTTATAATCGGAATAACCTTTTTTTTTTAAAAATTTTATAGCTTCGATTGCATATTCTAACCCTTTATAATTTCGCACGACGCCAAACATCAATATATATTTCTTCTCTTTGTTTAGATCATAAATTTCATAAATTTCACTAGGATCAACTAAATTATTAAAATCATTTAATGGTCCAAGCGGTAAAATAATTGAATTTACCTTGTTTTTTATCAAATTTTTTAATTTTTCTGAATTTTCTTTTGTATGAAGGATACATAAGTCTGAA
>SDBS01001870.1_pt1 | contig 21217 bp, 15 predicted proteins | sample 2277091 | NCBI WGS metagenome assembly SDBS01 (sample SAMN10404972, study PRJNA504765) | marine sediment metagenome | isolation source: marine sediment core GS10_PC15, 163 cmbsf | place: Arctic Ocean: Southern Knipovich Ridge | collected 2010 | reverse complement strand
TCCGTCGACGCGGAACCGCTCGCAGGCTTCCGGGAGGCGATCGCCGCGTCCCTGGCCCGGAAACAGCCGGAATCTGTTCCTTTGGGCGGCGACCGGGTTTCAGCCGGGCCTGCCCCGGAACTGCTTTTTATCGAGCCGATCTTCCCGCTGCCGCGGCTGGTGATCGCGGGGGCCGGCCACATCGGTTCGGCCGTGGCCCATCTGGGGAGCCGGCTGGAATTCGAGGTCACGGTGATCGATGACCGGCCCGAGTTCGCCAACGCCGAAAACCTTCCCGACGCCGATCACATCATCGTGGCCGACATCGGCCGGGCCTTCCAGGAAATGCCCCTGGAACCCGACACCTTTGTCGTCATCGTGACGCGGGGCCACAGCCACGACGGCGAAGCCCTCCGCGCCTGCATCACGTCGGAAGCAGCCTACGTGGGCATGATCGGGAGCCGCAACAAGGTCGCGCTGATGCGGGATCACTTTCTCGAGCAGGGCTGGGCCACGCCCGGGCAGTGGGACAGGGTGCACACGCCCATCGGGCTCGACATTAGTTCCCAGACCGTGGAGGAGATCGCGGTCAGCATCGCCGCCCAGCTGGTGCTGGAGCGCCGTCGTACAGGCCGGAAGAGCACGAACCCATGATCTGGGCCATCATCCTCGCAGCCGGCGAATCCAAGCGGATGGGCCGGCCCAAGATGCTGCTTCCCCTGGGAGAGAGGACCATCGTGGAGACTGTGGTCGGCACGGCGCTGGGCTCGTCCGTCGACAGGGTGCTGGTGGTCCTGGGTGCGGAGCGGAAAAGGATCTCCCTGCTCTTGAAGCACTTTCCGGTCGCAACCGTGTACAACCCGGATTTCCGAGCGGGCATGCTGTCCTCCGTTCAGGTGGGGTTCGCGGCCCTGCCCGAGGGAGTCGAGGCTGCCGTGCTGCTGCTGGGCGATCAGCCGTTCGTGTCCGTGGGTGTCATTGACCGCCTGTGTGCCGCGCATGCCGGATCTCCCGGATGCATCCTACTCCCGGTCTATGAAGGCAAACGCGGCCACCCGGTCCTGATCCCGGCCGCATTCCGGGGCGAGATCCCCCTGCTTTCCGAAGCGGTGGGGCTCAGGGAGCTCATCCACCGGCACGAGGATAAGATCGTGGAGATCGAGATGGAGGAGGACACTATCCTGCTGGATATCGACGACCCCGAGGCCTACCACGCCGCAGTCAAGGGGAAGACATAGGCGCTTCTACAGGGCCGCCTGTCCGCGACTACTCCTTGAGCGATAAGCCGGCCCGGTACACCGCCGTCTCCAGCAGGTCGGCCTTGTAGGCATTTTCCTTCAGGGGGCGTGCGTCCTCCAGGTCCATCCGTACGGCCTTGCGAAGCTGGTCTTCGGCAATCGGCTTGCCCTTCAAGAAGGCCTCCGCCTTCCCCAGCCTCCACGGGATGGGGGCCACCCCCCCGCAGACAATCGACACATTCCCGAAGCTTTCGCCCGCCACCTCGGCATTCATCGCCACGGAGACCACGGCGAAATCCCAGGTGCCGCGCTCCTTGATCTTGTGATAGGTGCTTTTGGCCCCGGATCTCGGCAGCGGGATGCTTATCTCTGTCAGGAATTCCTCTGCGGTAAGGACGGTCTCTCTGCGGACATCGACACGCGGCAGGGCATACAGGTCTTCCAGGGGCATGGTCCTCTCCCCGTTGGCGGAGGCGATGGTTGCTCCGGCGCCCAGAGAAATGAGCGCCGGCGCCAGGTCCGAGGGGAAAACGATGTAACAGGTGCCGCCGCCGAAGAGGGCGTGGTAGCGGCTGCGTCCCAGGAAGGCGTAGCACCGGCTGCCGCCTTTTTTGCGGCATTCCACCTGAGGGTCGCGGTAGTACCAGCAGCGCGGCCGCTGGCACAGGTTGCCGCCCACGGTACCGACGTTGCGCAGTTGCGGTGTCGCCAGGGAATTGGCCGCCATGTGGAGGCCCATGAAGGCCTCCCGGATCTCGGTGTTCTCACTCAGGGTGCCCACCGTGGTCAGGGCGCCGATCCGGATGCGGTCCTTGTCTCGATCGATGGAATCCAGCCCCGGGATGCGGCTCAGGTCGACCACGATCTCGGGCCGGATGATCTCGTTCTTGATCCCGTCCAGGAGGTCTGTCCCGCCGCTCATCAGGGTGGATCTCTCGTATGTCCTCTTCAACAGGTCGGTGGCCTGGTTTATGTCCCGGGGTTGGGCCAGCATGAAGTCTCTCATTGTCCCGCCTCCTTCGACTTGAGGGCGGCCAGCACCCTGTCGGGTGTCATGGGGATCTCCCGGATCGGCACGCCGATGGCGTTATAGACCGCGTTGCCTATCGCCCCGGACACGGGGATGCGCGGGGGTTCCCCCAGCCCCTTGGTCCCCAGGATGTTGATCCGGGGGTCCACCATGTCCACGAAGATGGGGACGATCTCCGGGATGTCCACGGAGGTGGCGATCTTGTAGTCGCGCAGGTTGGCGTTGACCAGGTTGCCGGTGGTGTCGTCGCAGATGCGCTGCTCGAAGAGTGTGGCGCTGATCCCCTGGGTCACGCCGCCGATCACCTGGCTTTCCGCGGTCTGAAGGTTGATGATCCGGCCCACCTCATGGGCGGCCACTACCTTGATGATCCTGATCAGGCCGGTCTCGGTGTCGACCTCCACCTCCACGAAGTGCGCCCCGAAGGAGTTGTAGGCGTATCCCTCGGGAAGGCCCTTCCGCTCTCCGTGGAAGATGGTCTCCCGCCGCAGCCTCCCCTGGCCCCGGAACAGGTCCTGGTAGGCGATGGATTTTTCCGGATCCTGGGGGTTGAAGACTTTTTTGTCCTGAATCACAAGGTCCGAGGCGGCTGCCTCCAGCTTTTGGGCGGCGATCTGCTTCAGGCGCTCGGCCGCCTTGAGGGCCGCGTCCCGGACCGCCGGGGCGACCGAGGGCACGGTCAGGCTTCCACCGGAGATCGGGGCATAGGGATAGTCGGAGTTTCCCAGCTTGACGGTCACATCCTCGGGATCCAGGCCCAGGGTGTCCGCCGCCACCACGGCCATGTGCGTCCGGGTTCCGCAGCCGATGTCCTGGGTCCCGCACTTGATCTCCACACTCCCGTCGGGGTAGAGCATGAGGTCGGCCAGGGTCCCCGGCACGCCCGCACCGCCCCAGATCTGGGTGGCCATGCCCAAGCCCCGGCGGACCTTGCCTGTGCCCGCCCCGGGCGTTGTATTGCGCCGCGGCCACCCGATCGCCTCGGCGCCCAGGTCGTAGCACCGGTCCAATCCTTTGGAGGAGTAGGGATCGCCGGTCCCGCCCAGGCTCTTGGTGGTGTAGTTCTTGCGCCGGAACTCCAGCGGGTCCATATCGATGGCTGCGGCCAGCTCGTCCATGATGCCGTCATAGCCGAACGTCCCCTGAGTGTGGCCGGGCGCCCGCATCGGCCGGGCGGCGCCTGTGTTCATGAACACGGAGAAATCATCCACCCTGCAGTTGTCACAGCGGTAGACCTCCCTGAATGGGACCCTGCAGCTGTCGCCGCCGCGCAGGCCGCCGCTCGTGTGGTTGACCAGCGAGAGGGCCGTTATGGTGCCGTCTTTTTTGACACCTCCCTTCATCTTCTGGATGGTGGAGGGCCGGTTGCCCACGCACAGGGCATTGTCCCGGCGCGAGAGCAGGATCTTCACGGGCCCCCCGGTCATTCGGGCCAGCCGGGCCGCGGCCACCGTCTGGTTGCTCAGGCCCAGCTTGCTGCCGAACGCGCCGCCCATGTAATGTTTGATGACTTTAACCTTGCCGAAGGGGATACCCAGGGTGGCGGCCAGGGCGTTGCGCACGCTGTGTACACCCTGGGTGGAGTCCCAGACCGTGAGGCGGTCGCCGTCCCATTTGGCTATGCTGCTGTGGGTCTCGGTGGGGTGATGGATCTCCACGGAGGTCTTGTACGTCCGCTCCAGAACCACGTCCGCCTGCTTGAAGCCCGCTTCCACGTCTCCCCGCTCGTATTCGCGCAGCCGGTCCACGTTCGGGCGCTCGGCATACACGCGGGGCGCCCCCTCGGCCATGGCCTGGTCCTCGTTGACCACGAAGGGGAGGGGCTTGTATTCGACCGCGATCAATCGGAGCGCCTCCTCGGCGGTATTCTCGTCCACGGCCGCGACGGCCGCGACCTGCTGCCCGGCGAAGTGCGCCGTGCCCTCGGTCAACTGGAGGACGGCCTTGACGCCCTTGAGGGCCTTGGCGCGGCTCAGGTCAACGGATACGATCTCGGCCTTGGCGTACGGAGAGCGCAGGATCTTTCCGATGAGCATGCCCCGGAGCTTGATGTCGTGTGTGTAAGGGGCGGCGCCGGTCACGATCTTGCGGCCGTCGATGCGCGGGGTGCGCCCTCCGATGTGTTTGAATTCGGCCCGGACATCCGCCTGAGGCGCCGGGGGGATATCGCTTCGGGTCTCTCCTGCCGCCTCGCCGTAGGCCAGGGCCGCCTCATCCAGAGTGTCGCTGTATTCTTTGTGTCCCATCTTATGCTCCTCTGACCTTCCTGGCCGCTTCCGCCACCGCGTCGAAGATCTTCTGGTAATTCCCGCAGCGGCACAGGTTCCCGGACAGCGCGTGCTGGATCTGATGCCGGGTGGGATCCGGATTCCGGCTCAGGAAGGCTGCAGTCGTCATGATGACACCCGGGGTGCAGAACCCGCACTGGTACCCGTCCTTGTCGATAAAGGCCTGCTGCACGGGATGCAGGTTTGCCTCCGAGGCCAGGCCCTCGATGGTCGTGATCTGAGAGCCGTGGGCCCGGATGGCCAGGAACATGCAGGCATAAACCGGCTTGCCGTCCAAGAGCACGGTGCATGCCCCGCATTCGCCGCGGTCGCAGACCTTTTTTGCGCCCGTGAGGTTCAGGCGGTCCCTGAGGACCTCGAGCAAGGTTTCGTTAGCATTGACGACCAGGGAGACGGGCTTGCCGTTTACGGTCAAGGAGACCTGCTTCTTCGAGTAAACCGCGACCTCACCCGAACCGGTCTGAGCGGAGAGCGCCCCTGGTGTCAGCAACTTGGGCGCGACCGCCGCTCCTAGGGCGCCGCCTCCGAATCCCTTTATGAAGTCCCTGCGGGAGACTTCCTTCCCCTTTGGTTTTGTGTCGTTATCCATGTTTCTTCTCCAGTTGTTCAAATCGAATCCGGCTCAGATAAGGCGGATGAGCGCCACGCCTGCCAGGCAGAGGGCGAGGGCTGCCGGAGACAGGATGAAGGCCCACCTGCTGCGCGGGCTCGACTCCGAGAGCCGCGATTCCCTGGCCCGGATGCGCGCGCCCAGCCAGAAACCCAGGGGAACCGTGGCCAGGGAAACGGCCACGGCGATGTGGATGTAGTAGAGGGAGAGGGGATAACCGGTGCCGGCCACCACACACGCCGGGACCCCGGTGGCGAACCGCACCAGGGGGAACAGGTTGGCCGCCAGCAGGGCGGACATGCCCCCAGCCAGGGCCTGCCCCGCCGGCTTCTGTGTGAGCGTCCGCTTCAACACGGCCACGATCACCAGGAAGGCCAGGCCTTCCATCACAAAGGAGAATATCGGGTTGCCGATGGCTCCGTGGTTCAGGGCATAGCCGAGGAGCAGGGCATCGAACATCTTGAACCCGGCCGCGATCAGGATCATGAGCGCCACACCCAGCACACGCCGGGTGAGCACCCAGCCGGTCGCAATGAAAAACAAGGCCACGCCCGTCATGAGCGCTCCGGAAACAAAGGCCGCGCAGCTGCGCAGTCCCATGCCTAGGGCCGCTTCCGAGAGGCCCCAGACGGCTCCCAGGGCGATGGCAAGACCAAAAAAGGATTTCGAGGCAGACTTATCCATGTTGTCCTCCTGGAGGGGTGAAGATCCCTGCATTTTCGTGTGCTGGCATTATAACAAATGTAGATACGATTTCCAAAATGAGTTGAGTGTACATTTGTCGATTCAAAGAGGTAGGCCTAAAAGAAACTATGAGACTTTGTGCGAGGAAATCGTCGACATCATCAGGGAGGCCAGGGAAAAAAAGTCGACAAGGACAAATAAAGGGGACAGGTACATTTAGAGCGCTAAATGTACCTGTCCCCTTTACATTTCCTTTTTCATGACGTCGATGGTTCCTTCCCAGGTTCCGACGAAGGGCTTGGCGTCCTGCGCCAGCACTGCCCGGGAAAGTCTTGCAATATTTGAAGCTGCAACATAATATTAGCCTGTATAATTCATCAGGATAGATACACGGAGTATTGAAGATCCATAAGGGGAAAAAATGAAACGGAAAACACTATTGATCAGTGCGGCATTCTGCTGCGCACTCCTTTCGGCCTGCGGCCCGGAGGTGCAGGCCCCGGCGGGTGTCCTCGATATCCCGGTTTATCAGACCGGGACTCAGAACATACCTATCCATCAAGAGTTCGTGGGCCAGGTCTATGGATTCAAGGACATCGCCATCCGGGCCCGTGTCGAGGGATATCTGGAGGGGATCCATTTCCAGGAAGGGTCCCATGTCAAGCAGGGCGACCTGCTCTACTCCATCGAGAGCCAGCCTTTCGTGGAGAATGTGGCGGCCAAGCAGAGCCAGGTGGCCGAGGCCAAGACCATGGAGGTCAAGGCGAATAACGACCTGCAGAGGGTCCGCCCTCTGGCCGAGCAGAACGCGCTCAGTCAAAGAGACCTGGACTCTGCCATCGCCATTCAGGAGGCGTCGCAAGCGGCCGTGGCGGCGGCCGAGGCCATTCTCCGGGCCGCCCGGATCCAGCTCGGCTACACCAAGGTCCACTCCCCCATCTCCGGGATCATCGGGAAGACGCGGGCCAAGGTTGGGGATTTCGTGGGCCGGAGCCCCAATCCCATCATCCTCAACGTGGTCTCCCGGATCGACACCGTCCTGGTCGAGTTCTTCATCACGGAGAACCAGTATCTCTACCTAGTCCGCAGGGCCCGCCTTCTGGACGATTCCTATCTGGATGAGGATCGGCCGGCCCGGCTCGAGCTGGTCCTGGCCGACGGCTCCCTCTACGAACACAAGGGCGTGGTCGGCTTTGTCGACCGGGAGGTGGATCCCACCACCGGAGCCCTGCTGATCCAGGCGTCTTTCCCCAATCCGGACGAGATCCTCCGGCCCGGCCAGTTCGCCAGGGTCATCGCCGAGGCCGCGGTGATAGAGGACGGGATCATGATTCCCCAGCGCTGCATCATGGAGCTCCAGGGGCTGTATCGCGTGTATGTAGTGGACGCCCAAAACACCGTCGCCCTGCGCGAGGTGACGGTCGGCCCCACCATCCGGGATTTCCGGGTAATCCTCGACGGCCTTCAGGCGGGAGAGAGGGTCGTGTACGAAGGCCTTCAGAAGGTGAAGCCCGGGGCGGCCGTCAACCCGGTAATTCAGGACGTACAGCCCCTGGGCCCCGAAGAGAAGTAAGCATCCATGGATAACTTTTTTGTCAGACGACCTGTCGTGGCGATGGTCATCGCCATCATCATCGTGCTCGTGGGCCTGGTCTCTCTCGCCGACCTCCCCACCGAGCAGTATCCCGATATCACGCCGCCCATCGTGCAGGTGCGGGCCCGATACACCGGAGCCGACGCGCTGAGCGTGGAACAATCGGTGGCCACCCCGCTGGAGCAGGAGATCAACGGTGTCGACAACATGATCTACATGAAGTCCACCAATGCCAATGACGGGACCATGGTCATCGATGTCTCCTTCGAGATCGGGACCGATCCGGACATGAACACGGTGTTCGCCCAGAACCGGGTTTCCGCTGCCACGGCCAAGCTGCCCGAAGAAGTCACCCGCATGGGTGTGACGACCCGGAAGTCGCTCCCCAACATCCTGATGCTGGTGGCCTTGACCGCGGAGGGAGGGCAGTACGACCAGAACTTCCTGGGCAACTACGCCCTCATCAACATCCAGAATATCCTGGCCCGGATCCCCGGGGTCGGGCGCGTCGATGTCATCGGGGCCAGCGACTACTCCATGCGCATCTGGATCCGCCCCGACCGCCTGGCGCAGCTGGGTATCACGGTGCCGGAGATCATGGGCGCCATACGCGCCCAGAGTGTGATCGTTCCGGGCGGGAAATTCGGTGCCGAGCCCGCGCCCAAGGGGACGGAGTTCACCTACACGGTCAGGCTTCCAGAGAGGCTCCAGTCGGAGGAGGAATTCGGCGAGATCGTGATCCGGACCACCGAGAGTGGCTCCCAGGTCAAGATCAAGCACATCGCCCGGGTCGAGCTGGGGGTGGAGACCTACAATGCCTTCACCCGGTTCAACCAGAGGGAGTGTGCCATGATCACCCTGTACCAGGCGCCCGGCTCCAACGCGGTCGAGCTGGCGGAGAATGTGGTCGCCACTATGGAGGAGCTGTCGCAGTCATTTCCCCAAGGCATCCGCTACGACGTGGGCCTGGATGCCACCAAGCCCATCACGGCGGGGATCCAGGAGATCGTGGTCACGCTGTTCATCGCCCTGGCGCTGGTCATCTTCGTGGTGTTCATCTTTATCCAGGATTTCCGGGCGACCCTGATCCCTACCATCGCCATCCCCGTCTCTCTGGTCGGGACTTTTATAATGTTCCCGATGCTGGGATTCAGCATCAACGTGCTGTCGCTCCTGGGACTCGTCCTGGCCATCGGGATCGTGGTGGACGATGCCATCGTGGTGGTGGAGGCGGTGCAGGTGAACATCGCCTCCGGAATGGAGCCCAAGGAGGCCACCAACAAAGCCATGAGTGAGGTGACGTCCCCAATCATCGCCACCACCCTGGTGCTGGTCGCGGTGTTCCTCCCCGTGGCCGCCATGGGCGGGATCACGGGGCGCCTCTACCAGCAGTTCGCCCTCACCGTCACGGTCTCGGTGCTCTTTTCCTCGCTCAACGCCCTGACCCTGAGCCCGGCCCTGTGCTCGCTCCTGCTGCGCAAGCCCAAACCCTACCGGGGACCCCTGGGCAAGTTCTTCGGTGTGTTCAACTCGGCCTTCGACCGCTCGACCACCGCCTACATGGGCTTCACTAAGGTCATCGCCCGCAAGATCGCCCGGGGCCTCGTCTTTATCCTGGTCCTGGTCGTCGGTATCGGCCTGGTAGGCCGCCTGGTACCGGGCGGCTTCATGCCTGAAGAAGACATGGGATATTTGTTTGTCAACATCCAGCTCCCGGATGCGGCCTCCTTGCAGAGGTCCGACGTCGTGGCCAAGAAGGTCGAGTCCATCATCGCTCGCTATGACGAGGTAGAGCATGTCACCAGCGCCGCCGGCTTCAGCCTGCTTTCCGGCAGCATGGCCTCCAACGCCGGTTTCATCTTCGTGTCGCTCCGGGATTGGGATGAGCGCACCCGGACCGCCAACCAGGTGGTCGAGGCCTTGAACCGGGAGTTCGTCTCCCAAGTCATGGAGGCACAGGTGTTCGCGTTCGGCCCCCCGCCCATCCCCGGCCTGGGAAGCGGATCGGGATTCACGCTGATGCTGCAGGACCGACAGGGAAACACACCCGCCTTCCTGGCGGAACAGGCCGCTGCATTCATCCAGGCTGCCATGCAGAGGCCCGAGATCAGCCGGATCTTCACCACCTTCCGGGCCAGTGTTCCCCAGAGGTACCTGGAGATCAACCGGGACAAGGTCCTCAAGGCTGGCGTGTCTCTCAATGACATCTACTCCACGGTAGGTGCGTTCCTGGGCGGGGCCTATGTCAACGATTTCAATCGCTTCGGCCGCCTGTATAAAGCTTACATCCAGGCCGAACCCGAGTTTCGCCGGGACGAGAAACAGATCGGTCTCTTCTTCATCAAGAATGCGGAAGGTCAGAGTGTGCCGCTCTCGGCTTTCGTGGAAGTACACGAGATCACGGGTCCGGATTACACCACCCGCTTCAACCTCTACCGGGCCATCGAGCTGACCGGAGGCCCGGCCCCCGGGTACAGCTCGGCCCAGGCCTTGGCCGCCCTGGAGGAGGTGGCGTCCGAGGTGCTTCCTCCGGGGATGGGGTATGAGTGGAGCAACATGTCGTTCCAGGAGAAGAAGGCGGCCGGCTCCGGCAGCATGGTGTTCGTGTTTTCCCTGGTTTTCGTCTTCCTGATCCTGGCTGCCCAGTATGAGAGCTGGTCTCTTCCCCTCAGCATCCTGCTGGGCACTCCGTTCGCGATCTTCGGCGCATTCCTGGCCCTGTTCCTGGCGCGCCAGTTCAGCGTCAGCTACGAATCGAATGTGTTCGCCCAGATCTCCCTGGTCATGCTCATCGCCATGGCAGCCAAGAATGCCATCCTGATCGTGGAGTTCGCCAAGCTCGAGTTCGAAAAGGGACTGTCTCTGTTCGAGGCGGCGGTCAAGTCGGCCAAGCTTCGCTTCCGGCCGATCCTGATGACCGCTTTTTCCTTTATCCTGGGTGTCCTGCCTCTTGTCTTCGCCACGGGTGCCGGAGCCGAGGCCCGGAAAGTCATGGGCATGTCCCTGCTGGGAGGCATGTCGATGGCGACACTCCTCGGGGTTTTTATGTACCCCATGCTGTTCGTGTTCATCGGCAAGGCGGCCAAATATGAGCAGAAACGCGCCCCAGCAGACAATCCCGAAGAGAGCGGGTGATACGATGAGAAGCACACCAAAACTCATGGCGCTGGCCTTGGTCTTTTTCCTTGGAGCCTGCATGTTAGGCCCCGATTACCAGAAGCCCGTGCTGGAGACCCCGCAGCATTTTCGCTTCGACACGGAAGAGGGCGCTGCGGCCGGTGAGCTGAAGTGGTGGGAGCTCTTTGACGACCCCGTGCTGCACTCTCTGGTCACTATCGCCCTCAACGAGAACAAGAATGTCCTGATCGCCGCCAGCCGTATGGAAGAGGCCCGAGCAGCCCTGGGATTCACCAAGGCGGACCTGTATCCCCGGGTGGATATCGAGGCCTCTGCGGCGCGTGGAAACCTGGCGGGAGGGACCCAGCTGGATGCCGTGTCCAACCAGTTCTTCGTGGCGCCGGTGTTGAGTTGGGAGATCGACTTCTGGGGAAAATTCCGCCGCGCCAACGAGGCCGCGGCCGCCGAGATGCTGGCTACGGCATACGGACTGCGGACCGTACAGATCGGACTGATCTCCGAGGTGGCGGGCACGTATTTCCTGCTTCTGGATTACAAACAGCGGTTGGAAGTATCCAAAGAAACGCTGCACTCCCGGCTGGACAGCCTGGACATCATGCAGAAAAGGTTCGATCAGGGATACATACCCGAACTCGACCTGAATCAGGCCCAGATCCAGAAGGAGATCGCTGCCGCGGCTATCCCAGTGTACGAACGGTTGATCGCCAAGACCGAGAACGTGCTGGGGACCCTGCTGGGCAGGCTGCCCGGTACTCTGGAAACGGGTGTGGATCTGGCTGATATGCCCATGCCGCCCGATGTGCCGCCCGGCCTTTCATCCACCCTGCTCGAGCGGCGGCCCGACATCATCCAGGGGGAATACCTGCTGCAGGCGCAGACCGCCCGGATCGGTGTGGCCGAAGCCATGAGGCTTCCCTCCCTCAGCCTGACGGGGATCCTGGGGGTGGCCAGCGACGAGCTTTCGTCCCTGACCTCCGGGGATCCGGCTTGGAGCATTACGGGGAGTCTGTTCGGGCCGCTCTTCAACTTCGGCCGGAACAAGCGCCGGGCGGAGATCGAGGAGGAGCGCACCAGGCAGGCCCTGTACGTCTACGAGGACACGGTGCTCCTGGCATTCCGGGAGGTGGAAGACGCACTGGTGGAGGTCCAGACCTACAGGAAGCAGATGGCAGCGGTGGAAAATAAATTGGCGGCCGCCTCGAATGCCGCCATGCTGTCCCGGGAGCGCTATGATCAGGGTGTCACCAGCTACCTGGAGGTCCTGGACACTGAGAGGACCCTGTTCAACGTCGAGCTCGAGCTCTCCCAGCTGCGGCAGGAGTTCCGCGCCGCCTATGTCAAGCTGTACAAGGCCCTGGGAGGCGGCTGGATCTCAGAAGCTGAGATGGAGCAGGCTCGTGATCCCGAGAAAAAGACAGAACAAGGTCACGATTAGGCATTCTGATTAGGAAATAACCCGTGAAAATATTCCTCGATGATGACGAAATAGCGGCGATTAGCAAGCGCCCGCGCCTCGAGAGGTTCAGGGCCCATCGGTTTACGTTCCTCTTTATCGCCATTCTGGCCCAATTCATCCTGGTGCCGCTGCTTGAAAAGGGAGCCCGGAGCCTCGTTCCCCTGCTCTTCATTCTTGTCGTGTTGGGTGTCCTGGGGACCCTGGACCTGTGCAAACGGATTTTCTTCGTATGCCTGGGCCTGGGTTTCGCGGCAACCGTAACTCATTATTTCGGACGTCAGTTATACTTGGCGAATGAGGATTATCCGTATCTGTTTTTGTTTGGCCTCAGCTTAGATATCGTATTTCTGCTGGTCGTGGCCGTGATCCTGATGATCAAGGTTTTTTCGGAAGATCGAGTCACGGCCGAAACCATCCAGGGCGGGATCTCCGTCTACTTCCTGCTGGGTTTCCTCTGGGCCTACGTCTACTTGATGGTCCTTTTTCTGGATCCCGGGGCCATCTCTTTCCCTGCTCCCTTGGCCGAGACCTCCACCATCATCTATTTCTCGTTTACGACCCTCACCACCCTGGGATATGGCGATGTGACGCCTGTGGGGTGGTTTGCCCGCAACCTCACCATCCTCGAGTCGACTCTGGGGCAGATCTTCCTGACCGTCCTGGTCGCCCGCCTGGTCGGCCTCCACGTCGCCTCAAAGTCGCTCTCCAGGTAGCTGAGCACCAGGTTGACCATGGCCTCCACCCCCACCGGAATCGATCCCTCATCTGCGCAAAAGTAGGGGCTGTGGACGGGGTAGGAGGTCGCCTTGTTCTTCAGGTCGGTTATGCCCAGGAAGTAGAAGAAGGCGGGGATCTCCTGGCTGTAGTAGGCGAAGTCCTCGGACCCCATGACCGGCGGCATCTCCATGATCCTGCTGTCCCCCATGAGCGTCTTCAAGACCTTCACAGACCAGCCCGTGAGTTCGGGATGGTTGTAGGTGACCGGTGAGCCCGGGCGGATGTCCAGGGTGTATTCGGCCCCGTTGGCCTCGCACACGCCCTTGATCACCTGGTCCATGAGCCTGTGCACCTTGACCCGGATGGCCTTCTCATGGGTGCGGATGGTGCCCGTCATCCTGATCTCTTCGGGGATGATGTTGAAGGCGGTCCCGCCGTGGATGGTTGAGACCGAGAGCACGAAGGGCGTGCGGGTGTCGGTCATACGTGAGCGGATGTTCTGGAGCGCCATGACCACCTGGGAAGCGGTGACCACCGAGTCCACCCCGCCCCAGGGCATGGAGGCGTGCACGCCCTTGCCCTTGATTACGATCTCGAAGCTGTCGTTGGAGGCGAGCGCTCCGCCCGAGACGTAGGCGATCATGCCCACGGGCAGGCCGCTCCCCACATGCAGCCCGAAGATGACCTCGGGCGCCGGGTCTGTCAGCACGCCTTCCTTGATCATGAGCGATGCCCCGCCGGATTCTCCTGCGGGCGAGCCTTCTTCAGCCGGCTGGAACAGGAACTTCACAGTGCCATTAAAACGGTCCTTCATCCCGGCCAGCACCATGGCCGTGCCCAGCGCTATGGTGGTGTGGATGTCGTGCCCGCAGGCGTGCATGACACCGTCGACCTTGGACTTGAAGGGCACGTCCGCCTTTTCCAGGATGGGCAGGGCATCCATGTCGGCCCGGACTGCCACGATCCGGCCGGGTTTATTCCCTTCGAGTATGCCCACGACACCGGTGTGCGCCACCTTTTCCGTGACCGTGAAGCCCAGGGCCTTCAGCCTCTCCGCCACCAGGGCCGCAGTCTTGAACTCGCGGTTTCCCCTCTCCGGGTTCTCGTGGATGTGCCGGCGGATCTCGATGAGCTCCGGTGTGATCTGCTCGATCGCCTTCTGGATCTGCCCCTCCCGCTCGCCCCTGGTCTGGGCGAATGCAAAGCATGCCACCACCAGCAGCAGGACTACGGCCGTTTTTTTCATCATTACCTCCTTAAGGGATCGGATCCTCGTTTTCTGTCTTTGAACCTGAATAATTCATGAGTCGGGTTCCACTCAATTTTACTTTTAATGGAATGAAAAATGAAGACCTGATCCCTTTTTCTATGTGATTGACCTTTTCTGCTTGTCCTGATACTATTTTGAGCACCACATGGGGCGAAACCCGACATGAAGTGTCCAAAGTGTCAGTATCAGAATCCTGCCGACACCCGATTCTGTGGGCAGTGCGGGGCATCCATCAATCCGGCCCCGGCGCCCACCGTGACCTGGCAGGCTCCGACCGGCCGCCTGTCCCGCGGCAGCCTGTTCGCCTCCCGCTACGAGGTGATCGAAGAGATCGGCCAGGGGGGGATGGGGACGGTCTACAAAGTCTACGATCAGAAGGTCAAGGAGAAGATCGCCATCAAGCTGATCAAGCCGGCCGTGGCCTTCGACCCCAGCATCCTGGAGCGCTTCAACAACGAGGTCAAGATCGCCCGCAGGATCGTCCACAAGAATGTCTGCCGCATGTACGACCTCAGCGAATCCGAGGGCGCGCATTTCATCACCATGGAACATGTCCCGGGTGAGGACCTGAGCAGCCTGATCAAGCGCATCGGCCAGTTGGGCACCAAGAAGGCCGTATTCGTCACCAAGCAGATCTGCGAGGGCCTGGCCGAGGCCCACTCCCTGGGCATCATACACAGAGACCTGAAGCCCCAGAACGTGATGCTGGACAAACAGGGAAACGTCCGCATCATGGATTTCGGGATCGCGCGCTCCCTGTTCACCAAGGGGCTGACCGAGACCGGCATGCTCATTGGGACACCGGAGTACATGTCTCCTGAGCAGGTGGAAGGGATCGTGGTCGATGAGCGGTCCGACATCTATTCCCTGGGAGTGATCCTCTACGAGATGCTCACGGGGCTGGTCCCCTTCGAAGGGAACACGCCCATGAGCATCGCCCTGAAACACAAGACGGACACACCTGCGAATCCCCGCACCTTCAACGCGTCGATTCCGGAGGGCCTGAATCGCCTTATCCTGAAGTGTTTGGAAAAAGACCCGGACAAGCGATATCAGTCGGCCCGCGAGGTCATCGAAGAGCTCGACAGGCTCGATGTGGGAACCCCGGCGCCGGAGCGGCCGAGCGTGCAGGAGAGGCCCTTCACACGAAAAGAGACGGCCCATAGGCCCGGGACGAAAAAATTTCTCGTTCCCACACTCGCGGTCCTCGGTACCGCCGCCGCCGCAGTACTGCTGTTGCAGTTCGTCTTCAAGTCCCGGCCGGTGGCGCCGACACCCGGGCCCCCGATCCTTTCCATCGAGGAGCGGCTGTCCCAGGCAGCGGATTTCCGGGAAGCCGGACAATTCCAGGAGGCGCTGGTTCATCTCGATGCCGTTTTGGAAGAGGATCCCGACCACTTCGAAGCCCGACTGAGCAGTGCGGAGATCTGGATGGAGCAGGGGCAGGAGGAAGACGCGCTCGCCGCCTATAAGGGCCTGATCGACCTGGATGAGGGGGATCCCAGGCCCCATCTTCGGCTGGGGGAGATCTCCGAGCGCAGGGGGGACCTGGAGGCGGCGCTCGCCTATTTCAAGGATTATGTCCAGAGAGCACCCCCCAGCCCGGAGGCGGACCGGATCGCGGGAAAGATTGGGGAGCTGGAGGAGCGCCTGCGCCCGGAGCCTGAAACCAAACTCGCGGCCAAACAAGCGGCACCCAAACAGAAGCCGGAGACGCCGGCGGCCAGGATCCGCAGAGAGCTGTCGCTGGCGCAGCAGGACTTCGACTCAGGGCGCTATTCCGATTGTCTGACGCGGCTGGACCGGATCTTCCGCCTGGATCCGCAGAATACCCAGGCTCGGGAACTGCAGAGCAGGACCCAACGTTCCCTGGGCGAACGCGCGGTCAACGACCTGGTCGTCCGGTATGTCCAGGCCCTGAACGATAATCGGCTGGTCGATTTTTTCAGGGAGAACTGCACCCCGGAATTTTTTAAAGAGATCAAGCGGGATGCGGAACTCATTACCGGCCTGTACCAGTCGTTCAAGTCTGTAGCCAATCAGATCGTCATCACCGATATGCAGGAGGACAGCGCCGAGGTCTCCTTCTCTCATATGATCGTGGGGATCTCAAAGCAGGACGGATCGGAGCAGGTGCTCTTCGACGGACAATATTCATGGACCTTAAAGAAGGCTGCGAAGGCCTGGAAGATCTCGGCGATCCGCACCCGATCTTCGGACAGGAAATAAATCAATAGGGAGGGGCTGCGAATGAGTGAAAAACTGAGGAGGAAATCTGGAATCGGACTCGCTCTGATCCTGGGACTGCTTTTGCCCACCGGGCTCTATGCCCAGAAAGTCAGACTGATCGTCATCGAGGAAGGCGCGGTCGTCCAGGTGAAACCGGACGCGGGGAGTGATGTCATCCAGGATGTGCCCCTGGGGGCGTTATTGGAGGCGGAGCAAAAGGTCGGGGAGTGGTACGAAGTCAAGGTCCCATCCCGTTTAGGGGTGTCGCTCACCGGCTATATCCACGAACGCTTCATCAGGACGGATGAGGTTCCTGTTACCATAACGCAAACACTGCCGGAGGCATCCCCGCCAAGGGAAGTGCGTCAGGCAAGCATAAAAAAAGGCGATATCGCTGTTGCCGTCGGGTATGTGTCGGCGAGCTTCATGAATGAAAAGAGCACGTATACAGAAAGCTGGAGCGACGGACTTTTGGTCGGTGTTTCGGAACGTGGAGAGATCGCGCATAAACTGGAAAAGAAACCCTACGGCCTCGGATTTTCTTTCAGCTACTTGATCGCCGGAGGGCTGGGTATCCAGCTCAGGCTGGACTACAATTTCACCGCCAATCTGGAGGCGGTGGAGGGAGGGAGCACCTATACGATGACCTGGTCCTGGGAGGACGGACGCGGCCCGTTCGACCTGACCGATGCCTGGAACGTCAGCGGTGAGCTCTCTGTTTATCCCATAAGCGCCAACCTGATCTACAAGCTGCAGTCCGGGGGATCGCTGGTTCCCTATTTCAGCGGCGGAGTGTCGTATTTTTTGGGCAGCGTCAAAGCCAGCAGCACCCGGGGTGTGGGAATCACATGGGAGGCCGAAGGCTCACAGTTCCTGGATTATCTGGATGTGCCTATAAAGATCGATGAATCCATCGGACATATCGGCTTCAACCTGGGCGCCGGACTCGATTTCCTGTTCTCTCCGGGCTTCGGTGTCAACCTGGACGCCGCCTATTTTGTGGGGAAAAGTATTGAGCAGGCCTGGCAGCATTCTGCCGGCACTTATTACGGCAATAATTTCACCGATAAATCCTGGACATTGGATCAGGAGAACATCGAATTACTGAACGGCCAGATCAGCCCCCTGGATGTGAACACTTCCTTTTTCAAGATCCAGGCCGGTATAAAAGTGCTGTTCTGATCCGGAGGCCCGGGCCTGCGGGCTCATCCGTGCTTTTTCAAGAGCGCAGAAACCGCCAGTACAAGTACGCCTACAGACACCACCTGGATACCATGCAGGCGGTTGCCGAAGACCGCGGCCGAGCAGAGCACCGGATAGACGATGGCCGCCGTGTACTGGACCGGGCCCACGGCCAGCATGCGTCCCATCTTGTAGGATGCCTGAAGCGTGAGGAAGGCGGCCAGGGAGAAGACCAGGTACAGGTAAAGGTAGGGGGATGCGAAATAGTCTGATACCCGGAACCCGTGTGCCGCCACCAGGACCTTCATGGTCACGATGATCAACCCTGCTGACAGGCCCGAAACACAGGCGAAGATAAGGCCCCGGACCCTGCGGGACAGGGCCGGGATAAGCCCGGGGAGGACGAGCACGAATGGCACAGCCAGGGCCGCGATCAGGGGTCTGATCCGTATCACGTCTTCTCCTGTTTCCGGACGCTCAAAGATGTTGAGCAACACGATGGCCGCCACGACGAGCGCCGTATATGCGAGGTCGGAGCGAAACATGCGTTCCTTTAGCAGCGCCTGTGAGAGAAACACCAGGACGATGACCCCCCAACCCGCCATGGCCGCGACGATATGTGGATCGAGGCGCTTGAGGGCGGCCGCGTTGGGGACGATGTAGAGGTTCATCAGGAGGAAACCGGCGGCCCAGGTCGCCAGGTTCCTGTAAAAAGCCTGGTCTTTTGTCCCCTTGTATCCGATCCAGGAAACCCCCTTCTTCTGCAGGACGTATCCGCAGGAGAGCAGGGTGTAGGCAAAGACCGTGAGAGAAAGGCTGAACCAGATAGTCATGGCGCCATTATACATTAAAAAGGGGATCGCTTGTGTTTGACCGTGGGGACGGACTCTGATATATATTCACATCAGACATGGGGAGGAGTCCCGTAATGGAACGCATAAAATTTCGCCGTACCGTAGTGATCATCTCCGTGATCGTCATCTCCGCGATTTTCTTCATGATGATCCGGGGATTTCTCATGGCTATCCTCATGGCGGGGATCTTCTCGGCGCTGGCCAAGCCGCTCTACCGACGCTTCGCGCGCTGGTACCGGGGCCGCTGCGGCCTGGCTTCGATCTCCACGCTGCTGATCATCGTCTTCCTCATCCTCATCCCCTTGGGAGGCCTGCTGGGGATCGTAGCCGCCCAGGCGTTCAAGGTCGGCCAGTCCATAACCCCTTGGATCCAAAAGCAACTCGCCGACCCGGCGGGACTGGCTGGCCTGCTGGAGAAACTGCCGTTCTACGAGCAGATCGCGCCCTACCAGCAGGAGATCCTGACCAGGGTGGGCGAGCTGGTGGGTTCGGTCAGCCAGTTCCTGATCAGCGGGCTCTCCTCGGCCACGGTCGTCACCGTCACTTTTCTGCTGCAGCTTTTTATCTTTCTCTACACCATGTACTTCTTCCTCATGGACGGAGATAAGCTCCTGGCCAGGATCATGTACTACCTGCCGCTTGAAGAACATGACGAGCGCCGCCTGCTGGGCAGATTCACCTCCGTCACCCGTGCCACCCTGAAGGGCACGGCCGTGATCGGCATCCTCCAGGGGGGGCTGGCAGGCCTGGCGTTCGCCGTGGTGGGCATTCCCAGTGCTGTGTTCTGGGGGACCATCATGGTGGTGCTGTCCGTCATCCCCGGCATAGGGACCGGCCTGGTGTGGGCCCCGGCCGCCATCATCCTGGCTGCCACCGGACACGTGGGCGCAGCCATCGGGCTGGCCGTGTTCTGCGGCCTGGTCGTGGGGAGCCTGGACAACATCCTGCGGCCGCGGCTGGTGGGCAAGGACACCCAGCTCCCGGAGCTCCTGATCTTCTTCGGAACCCTGGGCGGGATCTTCTTCTTCGGTGTTTTAGGGATTATCATCGGTCCCATCGTGGCGGCCCTTTTTGTGACCATCTGGGAGATCTACGGCGAGGTCTTCAAGGATGTTCTGCCGGAGGTCCACCATATCGATGAACATGCATCGGTGGGGGAAGAGGAGCCGCCTGCCGTGCCCGACACCACTCAGGAATCATAACTTTTTACAGTATCCCCGGAATGAAACTCCTTTCCCGCAGCGAGGAGATCGTCCTACTGGGCGTGAGCTTCCAGTCCCTCAGGGCCGCCTTTGCCAACCCCATTGACTCTCTTAGGTATGAGTGAAAGGGCATCCTCAAAGAAGAGCGTTTGTATTTTCTTTGTTTCCTTTGCATTCTTTTGTTAACATTTAAAAACCAACCTGGGGAAAACAAGGAGTTGATTTCATCGCACGTGACATAACGAAAACCGATACGGATATTGAATCGGTTTATAATGAACTAGAGAGTTCAAAAGAAGAGTTAGACGGTGTGCTGATTATTGGCCTTACCAACGAATACAGACTGGCATTTACCGGATTACCCACAATATATGTTAATAATCTTTTTGAATGGATGAATACTCCCTATAGACTTTACCTTACCGGAAAAGACGAAGGTAGCATAAAAATCGGAGGACCGGAGTATAAAGATGGAAGAATTATTACTGCCCAGTTAGACAGAAGAAATGTCTGTTCCCCGTCTGTTACTTCAGCCATGTTTGAGGATTTAATTGGCAAAATTAATTTAATTCAAGCTGTAAAAAGGCTGAAGGAATCAAGAATACTGGTAGTAACACACACGAAGTATCTTGCCCAGGTGGATTACCAGGGAGACAAACATAAACATTTCCCGGAAAATTATAATGAGACCTATACTCGTAAAATAAAAGAGTTATTAGGAGTTGAACTTGTAAAAATTAAGCCTGAGGAGTTTTACCAAGCGGTGAGAAGAGTTGATTTCAGTGAAGCCGAAGAAATCGCACAAGAGTGGATAAATGAAGCTGAAAAGATGACGGATACTACAAAATTTGAGGTCATTAAAACAGCTAAGTCGTATCTGGCCCTTGAGGCATTGAGAAAGAAATATAAATGTAACGCAATATCTACTCACATGAGGTCAATCACCGGTAGCGGAAAGTTAGAAGATCTCTTCAATCCCGGCTTGGGCCTTATGGAGTTTCAAAAACGCGGCATACAGGCAATATGCCAGGAGTACGAAAATGTAATGGCCGCTCATCTGCTCGGTTATTTTATTGCCGGCAGACCGAGTATGCTTGGCGACTTCATGATGGATACCGGCAACGATGTTGCTATCATTATGCACTGTGGAGCTCCGCTCAATCCTTACGGAGACGACAGAAGGCTTCCTTATGTTTTAAGGAGTCATGCAGAGAGTCCGGTGAAAGGCACTCTTGAACCCGGTTCAAGCACCGGCGCGCAGGTAGAATTTCCTGAAAACGAAACCGTTACCATATGGAAAGTATATGTACTTCACAAAAAAATCGGGCTGTTTACAGGCAAAACTGTTGATGGTCATTCCCTATACAAAGATTTTGACAATATAATGTGCACAAGCAAGTTAGTTGCCAAAGTCGATAATACTGAGAAGATACTAAAACATTCTTCTCCCGATGCTTATGGAATTCACCGGGCAGCAACTTTTGGCGATCTGAGACAGCAGATTAAAGATCTGGCAGTATTGATTGGATTCGAGGTTATTGAAGAAGACAGGTAATCGGACTTGAAACATGCCCCTTCGGTCGGGTTAATCACCTTGTTAGCTGGCTCATGTTTCTTACTGTTTTAGAAAGCACCTTCCATACTTTTTTATTCAAATCTTTGATCCTTGATTCTTTTACTTTAAGGTTGGTTTCATCAAAATAATTTTTGGTTAAGTACAAGGCCCTGCTCATTTCAATTTGAACC
>SDBS01001869.1_pt1 | contig 21223 bp, 15 predicted proteins | sample 2277091 | NCBI WGS metagenome assembly SDBS01 (sample SAMN10404972, study PRJNA504765) | marine sediment metagenome | isolation source: marine sediment core GS10_PC15, 163 cmbsf | place: Arctic Ocean: Southern Knipovich Ridge | collected 2010 | reverse complement strand
GGATGGTAATCAGTGTTCCACACCTTCCGCTCCGGGCTAAGGAGTCCATACGGGGACTGCTGGCCACCTCCAAAGGAGTCTTACCACCCAACTCCGGCAAGGGATAGTCGGCCATCCCATCCCTTTTGTCAATCTTCTTCCAGTTTCAAAAAAGGCTCGTTTCTACCTTTTGATCAAAGATTAGGAGGAGGAGTTGCTTAATTTGTTCCTCTGACTGGATACGTTTTCTACGAGTTCTGCTTTGTTCACCCCTGCCCTCTTATTAATTGTTTTGCTTGTTCTATGCGTGTTGGACCGCAGCATTTCCTAGCGCTGAAACCCGTATAAGATGCGGATTCAACTTTTGACCTTTGAAGCAAGGGGGATGAGCGTCATAGTCTGCGAGACACCGGCAATTTTTCGAACTTTTCCTTTGACAATTTCTCCCAGCCTTTCAGGAGCGGGCTTAACAAAACCTCTTTGTACTTCTATGACTGCCAGAAGATCATAGTCACCAGGAACCGTATGAACCTCACGTATTTCCTCAATCTTCAGTAACCTATCCACAGTGGTATCTTCCTTACCGGCCACCACATTGATTAAGAGGAAGGCTCGAGCAACACTCCTCATGTCTTTGAACTCGGCATTTTCCAAGGATACCACCTCCTTTGACTCTTAAGATGATTATACTAGCCAACAATGAGTATCGCAAGTAGCTCAAAGGGCCGGAATTTCCCTTGAATTTTGTTAATTCCTATACGGTCTTTGATGGTCCTGGCTTAGGTAAGGTCTCCCGGGACGAGTTAGAGAAAGTGGCTAGGAAAGAGTCAGTCCTTCTACTGAATTTCCTCTTTCGGCCCCACAACCACTATGGTATAACTCCCGAGGTCAAAATACTTAGCGGCCACCTTTCTAATATCTTCTTCAGTAACTCGGTTAATAGCGGAAGCATATCGTTCAAAGTTCTGATAGTCCAATCCGTACAGCTCATCTAAAACGCTCTGAAAAGCTAGTGCCTGGTTAGTCTCCAGACCAATAGTCTGGGTGCCGATTAAATTTTTCTTAGCCCGATTGAGCTCCTCTTCCGATACATCGCTGGTGGTTAGTTTTCTTATCTCCTCCAAAAGCCCATCGCTCGCTATTTCTATCTGTTCCGGAGCAGTGGCTATATAAAAGACGTAAGCGCCAGGTTCCTCCAGTCCCATAAAGGCAAAACTTCCTACACTATAGGCCAAGCCCAGCTCGTCTCTGAGGATCTGGTAGAGACGGGAGCCTCCCCCGGAAAGGATAGAGGTCATGACTTCAAAGGTGTACCGGTCCGCACTCTTAATATCGATCCCCTGGAAGCCTATCATAATTATAGCCTGTTTTTTCTCCATATGTTTAGTAGCTGCCCTTATCTGGGTTGGTGTTAGTTCTTGGGGAATCTCAACCAAAGGTAGGGGTCGAGGCTCAAAATTGGAGAAAGCCTGCTCTACCTTCTTCACTACCTCGGATGTCCTCACATCTCCATAAACTGCCAAGACCATATTGTTAGGAGCATAGAGTTCATCATGGTATTTAATTAAATCGGTTCTGGTTATCCGGGTTATGCTCGCGGCCGAGCCGATACGCTGAAATCTAAAGGGATGGCGGGTAAATAAGTTTTCTTTGAGCAACTTGAAGGCAGCATTGAAAATGTCATCTTCTTGAGTTTTGATCTGAGCTAAGATGATTCTTCTTTCCCGCTCTATTTCCTCGGGAGGGAAAGTAGAGTTCATAGTGACATCGGCCAGGATCTCAAGTCCGGTATCAAAATCTTCCGTTAGTACGCTGACCGAGGTACCGAAACTGTTGTTTCCTCCGTAAGTATCAATGGCTCCACCCAGCGACTCTATTTCATCAGCTATGGCCTGGCGGGTTTTAGTCTTGGTTCCTTTCAGCAACATTCTTCGGGCAAATTCACCTATGCCATTATTTTTCTCATCTTCGAATCTCAAACCCCCCTTAAATACTGCCTGCATGAAGACAGTGGGCAAGGTATGATTTTCCCGTACTAAAAGAGTCATGCCATTGGCAAGCTCATACTTACTGATGAGCGGTGATTTTTCGACCGAAATATCTGGTCTGGCAGCTACTTTTTCCCTGACTGGCTTGAGAAGGCTTATGGTGAGATTATTCTGATGAAAATATTTATTGGCCACAGCTCTAATGTCTTCTCGTTCCACCTTCTGGATCTGCCTTACGTAGGTTTGAGAAAAATTAAGATCTCCAACCACCAGCTCACTGGAGGCGAGATCTCCGGCCCTGTCTTCCATAGTCTCCTGGGAGAATATGTGCCCACTTATCACCTTTCTCTTGGCCTTCTCCAACTCCTCTTCGCTGACTAACTCCATTTTGAATTGATCCAGTTCTCTTAAGATTTCCTCGATAGCACGGTCTTTATTTACCTCATCCAAAGTCGCACTTATACCAAAGATACCTCCATACTTGGGAGTGTAGGACCAGGATGATATGGAATTTACCAGTTCCTTTTCTTCTCTAATTCTTCCAAACAATCGGGAACTTCGACCTTGCCCCAAAATGATAGCCAGAACGTCCAGGGGATACATGTCCTTACTCTCGATGCTTACCGTACGAAAACCCATTAGTAGGTAAATCTGATTAACTTCAAATTCTCTTTCCACTCTCCTTGGCCCCAGTTGATCAGGTTCAGTCGGAATGTAGACTGGCGACAGCGACCCTCGCTTGAAGCTGGAAAAAGCCTCCTTAATATGGGCAAGAGCTATTTGAGAATCAAAGTCTCCCACTCCTACCAGTATTATGTTATTGGGGCGGTACATGCTATGGTAATAATCCAGAAGATCTTCCGTGGTTAGTCGTTCAAAGACAGTTCGGTATCCAATGACCGGATGGCCATAGGAATGCTCGCGATAGACAGTAGACCAGAAAAGACGACCTAAGAAACGATCGGGATCGTCCTCCCCCATATCAATCTCCCGAAGTATCACCTCTCTTTCTTTTCTTAATTCCTCCGCGTCAAAAGCTGAGTTCATCACTGCATCAGCCAGAACATCAAGAGCGGTAGCAAAACTGTCACTGGGTACAACTATATGAAAGACAGTACGATCGAACGTGGTATAGCCACCAATTTGCCCTCCCAGGCCTTTTATCTGCCGATTAATTTCTCCCACCCCTCTTTTTTCGGTTCCCTTAAATAGCATGTGTTCAACATAATGAGATATCCCTGAGCCTGAGTATTCGCCTTCAGTAATGCTTCCGGCTTTCACCCAAACCTGCAGGGCTACTACCGGGGCAGTGTGAATTTCCTCGAGAATCACTATCATTCCGTTGTCCAGGACGTATCTTTGAGGTTGAGGGCGATTTTCCGAAACAGTGGCGGCTGGGGGGGCAGCGAAGGCAGACAGGACGAACAAACTCAGACCCACTAATAATCCCGAAATTGGCAAACCACGAATCCATTCTTTTTTCATCTTTATTCTATCTCCTTTCCTATCGACAGATCCATTTTTTGGCAAAGCGAGTACTGTTCTCGGTGCTTGTAATGATGGTCAGGGATCGCGAATCAGTGGTCAATAGAAAAAATTAACCAGTGAACGTTTGTCTACTGGTTCGCATCCTGGGTTCCAGGACGTCACGCAGAGCATCCCCTAAGAAGTTAAATGCCAGAATGGTGACAAAGATCAAAAAGCCAGGGATCAAAATCCAAGGAAAGCTCACCAAGACCCGGGTGTTCATAGCAGCTTGTAACATATTGCCCCAGCTAGCTTGTGGTTCCTGAATTCCCAAACCCAAAAAACTCAAAGCACTTTCCCCTAATATATAACCTGGCACACTGAGAGTAGCTGCGACAGTGACAAAGCTCATAGTGTTAGGCAAGATATGTCTCAAAATAATACGAAGGTCGCTGCCGCCTAAGGCTTTGGCTGCCATGCTAAACTCCTGTTCTCTTAAAGAGAGAAACATTCCTCGGATCACTCGAGCAAACCCAGGCCAACCAATAAAACTCAGGATAAAGACGATCAATAAGTACACCGTACTCGAGGGTAACGCGGTAGGCAAAAGCGCGCGCAAGGCTAAAAGTAAATAAAACCCTGGGAAGGACATGATCATCTCTGCCACCCGCATCAAAATATTGTCCACCATCCCTCCGTAATAGCCGGCTATTCCGCCAATTAGGGCTCCCATACTGAAGGAGACTAGGATGCCAACTAGCCCCACCGAAAGCGAAATACGCGCTCCAAAAAGAAGCCTGGTAAAAACATCCCGCCCAAATTTATCGGTCCCCAGAAGGAAGATGTGGCCAGGTGCCTCCGTACCAAATAAATGAATATCGGAAGGGATTAGCCCCAATGACTTGTATTTTTCTCCTCTAACAAAAAAGCGAAGGGGATATTTTGCAGTGAGATCCGGCTGGTACACCTTGAAGACTTTGTCCACTAATTCGTAGCGATAGACAAAGGGTCGTAAACTAAAATTACCCTCTTCATCAAAAAACATGAGTCGTGTAGGAGGATGGAAAGCTTTTGTCCGAACCTGCAGGTCAGGTGAGTAAGGACCGATGAACCCGGCAAAAAGGGCGAACCCGTAAAGTGCGACTAATATAATTCCGCCAATGATTCCTAACTGGTGCCTCTTGAGCTGTCGCCAGATAAGCTGGGTCTTAGTAACGGACCTGAACTCCGAGAAAGTCGTATCTTCATCCCGAGAACATTTCCTGGCCACGACTTAGTCCTCCCTCAAGTCGAAAGAAAATCAATCATAACGAATCCGGGGGTCAACCCAAGCAAGTATAAGATCGGCCATCAGGTTACCCAGAATCAGTAGAACTGCACCCATGATAAGACCCCCCATTACCAAATATAGGTCCATTTTCAGCACTGCCTCGAGCATCAATCTACCCAGTCCAGGCCAGGACATGACAATTTCTGTTAAGGCAGCGCCGGAAAGAAGCCCTGGCAGTGCAAAACCAAAAAGGGTGATCATAGGGTTCGCAGCATTGCGCACGGCATGTTTTAAGATGACCACCCTCTCACTCAATCCCTTGGCCCTGGCAGTAATTATGAAGTCTGCCTTCAGGTAATCCAGAAGGTTTCCTCTCATCTGCCGCACCAATCCTGCCATCCCCGCAGTACCCAAAACTATGGTGGGTAGAATCAAGTGATAAATCCGATCCCAGATTTTCCCCCCAAGACTCAAGGATTCATAATTAATACTGTACATGCCACCCACCGGGAACCAGCCGCTCTTCATAGCCATATACAGCAGTAAGAGAGCAAAGAAAAAGTTGGGAATGGCCAATCCCAGAAAGGCAAAAACGGAGATTGATTTATCAAGCCATGAATACTGTTTGACTGCCGAAATAATACCCAGAGGAATCGACAATACCCAGGTGAAGATCATGGCACTCAGGGAGAGGATGAAGGTATTATACAATCTGCTCTTGATCAGGGTGAAGACGGGCATCCGGTAAGCAAAGGAGTATCCAAAGTCCAGACGCAAAATGTTCTTGAGCCAGATGAGATATTGCAGGTAGGTGGGTTCATCCAGTCCGAAGCGAGCTCGCTCCTGAGCAATTCTCTCGGCAGAAACTTGAGGGTTCAAAGCCTGTTGACTCAAAAAATCCCCCGGAGCTAATTGGATGATGAAGAACGAGATCAGCGAGATCCCTAATAATAGTGGGATCATATGCAATAGTCGTCGGACAATATATCTTACCAAGCTCCTCTCCTTTAATTCTCAGGAGATTCCCAGAAGGCTAAATCTTACGAATCTTTCTTAGGAAAACATCAGAATTTGTTATTATTCTTCTAGATAAAGGACTTCCACATTCCAAAGGGTACCTCCATAGGGGGTGGGACGGGTATTTTTGAGGGTGTTTCTGGCCGCACTAAGGTAAGTAGCGAGAGCGATATAAAGAAAGGGAAGCTCCTCAGAAGCAATCACTTGCCACTCGTCATAGACCAATTTCCTTTTTTGAGGATCTAATTCCTGGACACCTTCATTGAACAGATCATCGACCCTTCTTTCCCAGTCGTACCTATTTTCCGGATCGTAGTTCCAGGAATGCAATGCACCGTCAGATTTCCACACATTAGCACCGCCGTGAGGCTCCACCCCGCCAGTCAAACCAATGATGATGGCATCCCAGTCACTTCGTGGTTTAGTGGTTAATTTTTGCACTAAGAGATTGAAATCAAGGGGTCGGAAATGAACGGTCATTCCTAACTTCTTGAGATCATCAGCTAGCAAAATACCCAGAGCTTCCCATACATTATTACCGCTGTTGGTGAAGAGCTCAAACTCCACATGATTACCATCCGGATCATATAGTTTGTCTTTCTCTAAAACAAAGCCAGCCCCCAGTAAGATCTTCCCCGCTTTGGCCAGGTCATAAGGATACTTCTTTACCTCGGGATTGTAGAAGCCTTTCACCGCGGGAGAGACTGGGCTCCATTGAGGCACGCCAAATCCGTACATGACGTTATCAACAAAAGTTTTTCTATCAATAGCGTGAGCTAAAGCCTTTCTGAACAGGCGATTGTTAAACCATTTGAACTTAACCGGCTCGGGATGACTCCAGTTGAGGATAGTAAACACAGAACCAAATGTTGGTCCCCCTTCGGTAATGGTGAAATTACCTGTCTCTTGTTTTGGTTTGAGGATAGCGTAGTCTTCTCCTCTCATCCCGTAGATGTCAATCTCTCCTGCTTGGAACTTGAGAAGCTGAGTATCTATAGAAGGAACGATCAACATAATCATACCGTCTAGATAAGGCAGCTGATTCCCTTCCTGATCCACCTTCCAATAATGGGGGTTTCTTTGAAAGATAATCCGGTCATCCGGCAGATATTCCTTCATCATGAAGGGTCCGGTTCCGATGATATCAGGAGGTGAAGTATCCACTCCCCAGGTGGTCATATAGGTACCTTTCTTCACCGCATCCCCCAGAATGTGTTTGGGCATGATGGCTGTTCCTAAGTGCCTCAGCAGAGGTGCGTAGGGGACCGGTAAGGTGAATCTTACCGTGTACTGGTCCACTTTCTCTACCTTTATTCTCTTTCCCTCAACGGTTAAAAGATCTCGCATGCCAGTGGCAATATCCTCGTTATAGATGATATCGTTGTAGGTGAAGACAACATCATCTGCCGTGAAAGGCTCACCATCAAACCAGCTAACACCCTTGCGCAGGCGAAAGGTCCAAACCAGCCCATCTTTACTGAATTCCCAGGACTCTGCCAGGGCAGGTTCCACCTCAGTAGTTACCCCGTGAGTTTCGGTTAATCCGTGGAACAAGAAACCTAATGGAGTAGAAGAAGAAGTCTCCTGAGAAATGGGAAGATTAAAAGTCTTAGGACCACTGCTCGAGACCGACCAGACCAGGGTACCTCCATACTTTCCCACTTCTCCCTCCATGACTTTCGGATTCTCAACCTTGGCCAGAGAAAGACTGGGAACGACAAGTAAAATACTGATCCCAACTATTAAGTTTACCACCCTTTTCATTGATTCTTACCTCCTTTATTTGAATTTGTTTCATACCCTGCTTTTTCCCTCAAATGGCAGGATACCCAATGCTGGCTGCCTAAGTCCTTTAACTCAGGGCTCTTCTGCCGGCAAATGGGTTCTGCATATGGACAGCGGGGATGAAAATAACAGCCTGAGGGAGGATTTACCGGACTGGGCATCTCACCCTTGAGAACTATTCGGTGTCGATGCACCGTGGGATCCGGTATCGGCACTGCCGACAGTAAGGCCTCGGTATATGGATGTTGAGGTGAGGTGTATACTCTATCCCGGCTGGCAAGTTCCACTATTTTGCCTAGATACATTACGGCCACTCGATGAGCTATATGTCGCACTAGGTTTAGGTCATGGGCTATGAATAAATAAGAAAGTCCAAACATTCGCTGCAGATCTTTTAGTAGGTTTATGATTTGCGCTTGGATGGAAACATCGAGTGCCGAGACTGGCTCATCACAAACGATCAACCTGGGATCAACAGATAGAGCCCTGGCTATTCCTATGCGTTGTCTCTCTCCCCCACTAAATTCATGAGGGTATCTTCTCAGGTAGTGAGCTGATAGCCCCACTACCTCCAGTAATCTTAATACTTTTTCCGTTTTCTTAGGCCCCCTGGCCAGGCGGTGAATGACTATACCCTCGCCCACAATCTCTTCCACACTCATACGGGGGTTCAGGGAAGCGTGAGGGTCCTGAAAGATGATTTGTAGGCGCCGACGTAGCTTACGCAGTTTTTGTCTGTTTAGTCTAAAAATATCATCTCCCTCAAATAGAACTTGGCCATCAGTTATTGAGGAGAGCCTTAAGATTGCCCTTGCCACGGTACTCTTTCCTGAACCACTTTCACCTACCAATCCCAAGGTTTCCATAGGCTTAATAGAGAAGCTTACCCCATCCACCGCCCGGATTTCTTCCGCAGCGCGAGAAAGAAACCCTCCTCGCAGGGGAAAGTATTTCTTGAGATCCTTCACCTGCATCAGATTTTCATTGGTTTCAACCATTCCTAGTCTTCTCCCTCTGAGTCATAGAGCCAGCATCGTACCCAATGGTCCTTTTCTACTTCTAAGATCCGGGGAGATCTGACTTTACACACCTCCATCACTTTTTCGCATCGAGGATGGAATCGACAGCCGTCAGGCAAATTCAATGGGGTGGGAACAGCTCCTTTTATGACTTTTAACTCATCACCCACTTTGTCCAGTCTGGGGACCGATTCGAGTAATGCCATCATGTAAGGGTGTTTGGGACGCTTAAAGATGGAGATCGTATCTGCATATTCCACGGTCTTTCCCGCATAGATGAGAACCACCCTGTCCGACACTTCCGCTATCACTCCCAGGTTGTGAGTAATTAGAAGAAGAGCCATCTCCAACTCTTCTTTGAATCTCTCCATTAACTCCAGTATTTGGGCCTGAACAGTTACATCCAGGGCGGTAGTGGGTTCGTCAGCGATCAAGAGATCAGGATTACAGGCTAAGGCCATACCTATCATTACCCTCTGACGCATCCCTCCGCTCAACTGGTGAGGGTATTGACGAGCTCTTCGCCCCGGAGAAGACATGTCCACTCTCTCTAGCATCTCTACTACCCGGAGTTGGGCTTCCCGCCTATCCACTTTCTGATGAAGAATAATGGCCTCAGCTATCTGATCCCCGATGGTAAGCAGGGGATTGAGCGAAGTCATCGGTTCCTGAAAAACCATGGCTATTTCATTACCTCTGATTTTTCGCATCTCAGGCTCGCTTTTTTCCCTGAGGTCCTCGCCTTGAAAGTTGATTTCACCCTCGATTATCCGTCCCGGCGGCTCAGAAATGAGTCGCATGATAGAAAAAGCGGACACACTCTTTCCGCATCCTGATTCCCCTATCATGCCGAGGGTCTCCCCCTTTCTTATGTTGAAACCTATACCATCAACAGCCCGAACTACTCCCTCGTCAGTGTAAAAATAGGTCTTGAGGTTTTTCACTTCAAGCAAAAGATCCTTCATCTCTGCACCTGATTATGTTCTACCAATGATCAAGAATTTCGGGGTTCCAAAATTATCTCATCCTCCAATCCATCTCTAAAATAGATTTGTTGTGATTGGCAGAATATTAAAAAATGTTTACTCATACTCTGACTCGTCTTTCAGCGTTTTGACTCAGGGAGATGAATCAGCCGGGAAAGAAGCAAGACCTGGACAATCATATGTGTTTGGCAGGAGATGTCAAAAGGAGAGATAGTTGGAAGAACGGTGACTCCATTGCGCCGCGCCAGCATAACAGTGAAGAAGCTGCATCCCTCTTGCACCTACCACTATTTTCGGAGATCCTGTGAAGTAAGTCCCACTCATCTCGAGGAAAATAGGCAGTGACTGTTCTATCCGATCTATCGTCTTCTCAATTCCTATTTCCGTGTCGCTTGTGCTGATTTCCAGTGGCTAAGAAAGAGGAATAGCCATCCCAATACAAGATATACAATTATTGCGACAGGACTGCTAGGGGGTAGAGCTGACAGTGCCTTTTGAAACGGCCATGAAAGGGTCCCACAAAGGAACCACATAGCGATGAAGAGGAATAGATAGCCAACTAATTGCAAATCGGCAGCCGTCTTAGCCGCACCTTCAAGCATTGCGTGTTTTTTGGCCCAAAGCCAGAGTATTGCCAAAAAGAACGCCAGTATCAAACCGCCTCCTATGCCAAATAATGGCGGAAAATGTGAAAGCCTCAACAAATTAGCAATCAATACCACAGCAAATACCCCTATTCCAAAAAGCCAAATGCGAGATCGTTTTGATCGGGTACGGAGTAATATACCAATACCAGCCAATATTGATCCCAGAGGAACAGAAAAAGCCCATAACCAAAACAGAGGACTAGTCATTGCCCAAATCGTTTCATTGACTCGGTCAAATGATAAGTTTCTGAATGTTGGCGCAACCGACCAACTCGCAATAAAACTCATGCCTATCATATACGCAGCGCCTATCCAGAATATGATAAGGCCTAATCTTTTAGTTTGCTGAGTAGACGTCATCTAAGTCTCCTTTCAGGGATTCGTCTTTTTTGGCTAATTTTGCCTAACCAATAGAAACAGCCGAATTTACCCTTTCCTCTACCTTGATTGCTTTGTTCACCCCCCTTCATTCAGCCTAAATATTGGCTTATCTCTAAAAGTAACCTGCCTTTACCCTTAACGTTCTCTGTTCGCATTATTTTGAAGAGTGACTCTATTCTAGGGAAAGAGAACAAGCTGTCAAATAGGCCTATTTTCAGACGTGCCTCGAATTAGGTGTTACGGAACAACTAAAGCTGGACAGTGAGGACATTCTTTGAAGAGGGAAATCGGCCGCGCAGGTAACGAGCTTCTGAGCGCTTAGGAGTATCAATGAGAGTAAAGACCCTTTCGAGGTTCCGAGAGCCTACTCAAATTGTTCTCCCATCCCTGTGGTATTCCTGAAGGCTTTTTACGGTAAGCTGTCCTTTTCTCATGGCCTCAATACCATCTACAGCAGCTAGAGCCCCGGGAATAGTAGTGATAATAGGTACCTCATGAATAGTAGCCTGCCTCCTGATCCTGTATTCATCAAACTTCGGTCCCCTGCCAATGGGGGTATTAACAATTAGATCGATGTCCCCACTCTTAATATGATCCTCGATATTGGGACGGCCTTCGGCAATTTTTTTCACCAGGGCCACCTCGACACCATTTTTCCGGAGAAACTGGCCCGTCCCGCTGGTGGCCACCAATTGAAAGCCGAGCTCCTTCAACCTGGCCGCGATCCGAAGTACCGCAGCTTTATTGCGGTCCGCTACAGAGACAAAGACTGTCCCTTTGAGAGGTAGAGAACGGCCCGTTCCTATCTGAGCTTTGGCGAAGGCACGGCCAAAGTTATCCGATATCCCCATGACTTCACCAGTAGAGCGCATCTCTGGCCCGAGGATAATATCCACCCCGGGAAAGCGAATGAAAGGAAAGACAGCTTCTTTGACCGCAATATGTTTGACTTCCTTTTCCTTGGTGAATCCGAGCACCTCCAAACTCTTCCCCACCATTACTTTGGCGGCTATTCTGGCCAGAGGAACCCCGGTGGCTTTACCAACAAAGGGAACAGTTCGGGAGGCGCGGGGATTTACCTCCAAGATGTAAATTTTGCCATCTTTGATAGCGCACTGAATGTTGATGAGTCCCACCACTTCAAGCTCTTTGGCCAGGGTGAGGGTAAGCTCGCGGAGCCTTCCAACCGTCTCTCGGGAAAGAGTGTAAGGGGGAAGAGTGCAAGCACTATCTCCAGAATGAACTCCGGCTTCCTCAATATGTTCCATAATCCCACCGATGACACACCGCTCTCCATCAGCGACGGCATCAATATCTACCTCAATAGCCTCCTCAATGAATTTGTCAATGAGGACTGGATGAGCTGGTGAAACCTCTATCGCTCCTCTCATGTACTGCGCTAAGGAAACCTCGTCGTAGACAATTTCCATAGCTCTTCCCCCCAGAACATAGGAGGGTCTTACCAGAACAGGATATCCAATCCGCTGTGCAATATGCCTGGCTTCCTCAAAAGATCTGCCAGTCCCATTGGGTGACTGACGCAGGTTAAGCTTTTCTATGAGACAAGAGAACAGTTTCCTATCCTCAGCCCTATCGATATTTTCCGGAGAGGTTCCAATTATAGGTACTCCTTCTTTCTTAAGGGAAAGAGCCAGTTTCAGAGGAGTCTGTCCTCCCAATTGAACGATTACCCCATAGGGCCTCTCTTCATCGCAGATATTCAGGACATCCTCTAGGGTAAGAGGTTCAAAATAGAGTTTATCAGAGGTATCATAATCGGTTGATACGGTCTCAGGGTTACAGTTAACCATAATGACTTCGTACCCTTCCTCCTTGAGGGCAAAGGCGGCCTGGGCACAGCAGTAGTCAAATTCTATTCCCTGTCCGATTCTATTAGGACCTCCTCCCAAAATCATAAGCTTCATTTTTTCAGAGGCTCTGGTCTCGTTCTCAATCTCATAAGTGGAGTAATAATAGGGGGTATAGGCCTCAAATTCTGCCGCACAGCTATCCACCAATTTAAAAGTTGCCTGAATTCCTGTTTTCTTACGATACTTGCGAAGATCTAACTCCGTGCCCCCCAGAAGAAGGGATAACTGACGATCCGAGAAGCCAAATTGCTTTGCCCGGCGAAGAAGGGTCGATGGGACATGAGCAAGGCCTGTCCCATGGCAGCTTCTGATCTCTTCTTCCATCCTGACTATTTCTTCAATATTGTGGAGGAACCATTTGTCGATCCTGGTAAGCTCATGGATCTCCTGCAGGGACATACCCAGCTTGAAGGCGTAGCGAATATAGAAAATCCTGTCAGGATTGGGCATGACAAGACGCTTTTTGGTCTTTCCCATCTTTTCTTGATTCCCTGAGGACTCCAGTTCCCACTCGTCCTTTCCGTCTGCTCCCAAACCAAATCTCCCCTGCTCCAGGCTGCGAAGGGCTTTTTGGAGGGCTTCCTTAAAGGTCCTTCCGATGGCCATGACTTCCCCCACAGATTTCATCTCCGTATTCAAGGTAGGATCGGCATCGGGAAACTTTTCAAAATCCCAGCGGGGAATTTTGACCACGCAGTAGTCTATGGCAGGCTCAAAACAGGCTGGAGTTTTCTTGGTAATATCGTTAGGAATTTCATCCAGACTGTAGCCTACTGCGAGTTTTGCGGCGATCTTAGCAATGGGAAAACCGGTAGCCTTAGAGGCTAGGGCTGAGGATCGGGAAACACGGGGATTCATCTCAATCACATACATTTTTCCATTTTCAGGATTTAGGGCAAATTGGATATTGGAGCCTCCCGTTTCTACTCCAATCTTTCGAATGATTCTTATGGCCGCGTTTCTCATTTCCTGATATTCCTTGTCGGTAAGAGTTTGAGCCGGAGCCACGGTAATGCTATCGCCGGTATGGACTCCCATGGGGTCGAAGTTTTCTATAGAACACACAATAACCACATTGTCTTTCTTGTCTCGCATAACTTCCAGCTCATACTCCTTCCATCCTATGACTGATTCTTCTACCAGAACCTCCGAGATCGGACTTATCTCAATACCTCTGTTTACTCGCTCCTCTAGTTCTTCTACATTATAGGCGATGCCTCCCCCTGTTCCCCCCAGAGTATAGGAGGGGCGGATGATAAGGGGATAGCCCACCTCTTTAGCGAACTCTGCGGCATTTCCTACCGTACTAACGTATCGGCTGGCAGGGACGGGGAGCCCTATCTCCTGCATAGCCTTTTTGAAAAGCTGTCGGTCCTCCGCCTTTTCTATAGCCTCGGACTTAGCTCCAATTAATTCAACTTCGTATTTTTTGAGCGTCCCTCTGCGTGAGAGGTCTCGCGCAATATTCAAACCCACCTGGCCTCCCATTGTGGGGAGCATAGCCTGGGGTTTTTCTCTGGCGATTATTTTCTCCACTATCTCGGGGGTAATGGGCTCTATATAAGTCCTGTCAGCCATGTCCGGGTCCGTCATAATAGTGGCGGGGTTGCTGTTCACCAGAACTATTGTGTATCCCGCTTGTTTGAGAGCCTTACAGGCCTGGGACCCCGAGTAGTCGAACTCACAAGCTTGACCAATGATTATGGGGCCGGATCCAATTATGAGAATCTTTTTGATGTCTTCCCGTTTGGGCATCTTTTTACTTTTGAACCTTAATTTCCGAGCCTAGGAAACCGCCGGGTCTCATGCGCACCCGGGATTTCATTCCCTTGAGCGGGAGTGGGCCATAAGGTCTATGAACTTTTTGAAAAGATAGCGGGAGTCGTGTGGTCCCGGAGAGCCCTCTGGATGATATTGAACGGAAAACACGGGCAGCTCCTGGTGACGCATTCCCTCAAGGGTATTGTCATTGAGATTGATATGGGTCGGAATGAGCCCCTTTGAGGATGAAGGAGCATGGTCCAATCTTACACAGAAGCCGTGATTCTGGGTGGTGATCTCCACCTTACCACTGGCCAGATCCTTCACCGGGTGATTTGCTCCACGGTGACCGAATTTTAGCTTGTAAGTCTTGAGACCAAAAGCTCTCCCCAGAATCTGGTGGCCAAAGCAGATACCAAAAATAGGTATCTTGTCCAGAAGTTTTCTTATCTCCTCGGCAGCGTAGGGAACGCCTGCCGGATCCCCCGGTCCATTGGAAAGGAGAACTCCGTCAGGATCAAGCTCCAGAGTTCTCTCGGCCGAGGTGGAGGCCGGCACCACGCTAATCCGGCATCCCTCCCTAGCTAGCAGCCTCAGGATGCTATGCTTTATCCCATAGTCAACCACCACTACCCGGAACCCGGGCGAAATTTCGCGTGATGCAGATAGCGTACAGGCGGTTTTATCTTCCCGCCAGAAATATTCTTCGCCACAGCTAACCTCTCTCACTAGATCCCGTCCCACCAGCCCGGGAGCGGTTTTTGCCTTGTTAACCAGTCTTCCCGGATCAAGGTCTTCGGTAGAAACGATGCCTTTCATGGCTCCTGCCTGGCGGATATGTTTGGTGAGAGATCTGGTGTCTATTCCCTGAATTCCCAGGACCTCATGTTCCTCTAGAAAATCCTTCAAGCTCGTCCGGGCTCTCCAGTTGCTGGGAACCTCAGTATACTCCCGTACAATGAGCCCTTCCACCCAAGGATGGATAGATTCTGAGTCTTCCTCATTGATGCCGTAGTTCCCTATGAGAGGATAAGTCATGGTGACAATTTGACCCTTATAGGAAGGATCGGTGAGGATCTCTTGGTATCCACACATACTGGTATTGAAGACGACCTCTCCTGTTGTTTCACCTGACCCAGCAAAAGCTTCCCCTTCCATAACCAAACCGTCCTCCAAAGCTAGAACTGCTTTCATTCCCTATCCTGGGACCCAAAGTCCGGAATAGCTGTCATACTCCGGTAGGTCTTTTTGTTTTATCCTATGACCCCACTAGATCCTGATATTAATACCCCTGTTTCTAAGATATTCCTTTATCTGAGGGATGGAATATTCCTGGTAGTGAAATATGGAGGCCACTAAGGCAGCATCAGCCTTGGCAAGGGTGAAAACTTCCCATAGGTGCTCCATGTTTCCCGCACCTGCCGAGGCTATGATGGGAATGTCAAGAGCATCACACACGCTCCTGGTTAGTTCAATATCATAACCGCTTTTGGTTCCATCCCTATCCATGCTGGTTAAGAGGATCTCTCCCGCCCCGGAGGCTTCCATTCTCTTTGCCCAGCTGAGGACGTCAAGGCCCGTGGCTTTTCTGCCTCCGTAGATATAGACCTCCCATGAGGCAATATTGGTGATCAGCTTATCCGGCTTCTTCACCCCTTTGGCATCTATGGCTACCACAATACACTGACTTCCGAATTTTTCCGCCGCCCGGACCACAAAAGAAGGATCTTTGACAGCCGCCGTATTTATGGATACCTTGTCCGCCCCGGCCTTGAGCAAGGATCGGATATCGTTCAAGTTACGAACTGCTCCGCCCACGGTAAGAGGCATGAAAACTTCTTCGGCCGTCTTCTCCACTACCTCTCGGATAATCGTACGGCGTTCCCAGGAAGCGGTAATATCAAGAAAAACGAGCTCATCGGCCCCTTGCTCTTCATACATTTTGGCGTTCTCCACCGGGTCTCCGGCATCCCGCAAGGCCACAAAGTTTACCCCCTTCACAACTCTTCCATCTTTCACGTCCAGACAGGGAATGATCCTCTTGGCTAACATTTTTTCTCCGAGAGGTCCCCGAAATTTTTTAAAATCTCTAATCCCAGTCTTTGACTTTTCTCTGGATGAAACTGGCAGGCAAAGATGTTATCTTTCCAAATGCTGGAGGTAAATTCAACCCCGTATTTGGTGGTAGTAGCAATGACAGCATCATCTTCAGGAATAACATAGTAAGAGTGCACAAAATAAAAGTATGCTCCGTCCTCAATTGAGGAAAAAAGGGGTGACTGTTTTGTTTTTTTTATACTATCCCACCCCGTATGAGGAACTTTCAGGTCTTCAAAGCGTGGAAATCGAGTTACCTTTCCTTTGATGACATCAAGGCCCTCTTGCCTGCCAAACTCTTCACTTTCGGTAAAAAGGAGCTGAAGTCCCAGGCAAATTCCGAGATACGGCCGTCCACTCTCAATAAACCGATAAAGACAATCTACGAGGCCATAGTTCTCCAGATTCCTCATGCAATCCTTGAAAGCCCCCACTCCGGGAACGACTATTCCATCGGACCCAAGAATCTCATCAGGATTCCGCGTAACTAAACTCTTATGTCCTGCCTTTTCCAGGCTGTTCTTTACGCTCCTTAGGTTTCCCATGCCATAATCCACAACGGCGATCACACTCTACCTCCCTGTTCTCCCTGACTTACTCTAGTCTTCCTCACCATGGTGTCCGATTACTTTCCCTTTCACCATAGATAGCATGCATCCCCTAGGTGTCGCTGGAGATAATGGTTAGAGAAGGGAACACCATGAACTTATCGGCTACCGAAAGACAACAGATTCCTTTCACTAGTGCATGGAACCCTGGATCAGCGAGGCAAAGGGTAGTGAGGCATCAGGCCATAATGGCTGCACTGACAAGACTCCCTTCATAGAATGGGAAGAAATCGCTCTATTTCGTAGGGGTGCACACATTTTCGGTAGTCATCCCACTCTAATAGTTTATTTTCAATGAAATTAGCGAATATGTGATCACCCAAGGCCTTACGTACGAGTTCACTCCTCTCCGCCAGCATGATGGCTTCAATCAAACTTCCCGGAAGTGACCCTATACCGAGTTCTTTCCTTTTCTCGGTACTCAGATGGTAGACATCGTGTTCCACCGGGTCGGGAAGGGAATATCCTTTTTCTATCCCTTCCCAGCCTGCTGCGAGCATGACTGACAAAGCAAGGTAGGGATTACAGGCTGGGTCGGGGCTACGAAACTCCACTCTGGTGGCCTTCTCCTTCCCTGGTTTGTACATGGGAACCCTGACCAGGGTGGATCTATTCCGATGAGCCCAGGATATATATACAGGTGCTTCGTAACCGGGTACAAGCCTCTTGTAGGAATTCACCCACTGATTGGTGACCATTGTTATTTCGGGCGCATGCTTTAACAGTCCGGCAATGTAAGCTTTGGCTAGGTCAGAGAGGTAGTGCTCATCATCAGGGTCAAAGAACGCGTTTGTGCCGTTCTTGAAAAGAGATTGATGAGTGTGCATTCCGCTCCCGTTCACTCCAACGATTGGTTTCGGCATAAAGGTAGCATAGTAGCCGTGTTTGTTGGCGATCTCTTTAACCACAATTCTGTAGGTCATGACATTATCAGCCATGGTGAGGGCATCGGTGTATCTTAGGTCTATCTCGTGTTGAGAGGGGGCTACCTCATGGTGACTGTATTCGACCTCTATCCCCATCGCCTCCAGGGCAAGAATGGTATCCCGACGAAGGTCGCTGGCCGCATCTAAAGTTGTCACATCAAAATAGCCTCCCCTATCGAGAATCCTCGGCTCTTTTTCATCCTGAAAGTAAAAGTACTCTAGTTCCGGCCCCACATAGAGGGTGTAATTTTCCTCTTTGAGTCTTTCCAGGTTCCTCTTCAATGTGTAACGTGGATCACCCTTGTAGGGGGTGCCATCTGGTTCGAGGATGTCACAAAACATTCGGGCTACTGCTTTTTCCTTGGGCCTCCAGGGGAGTATGGCAAAGGCAGCCGGGTCAGGTTTGGCAATCATATCGCTTTCATCAATTCTGGCAAATCCTTTGATAGAGGAACCATCGAATCCCATCCCTTCGGATAGAGCTTTTTCCAACCCCTCCTTGGTGAGGGTGAAACTCTTCAGTTGTCCCAGGATATCAGTGAACCACAGTCTGATGAACTTCACGTCCCTCTCGTGTACCAGCTTGAGAACCTCTTCCTCGGTCCTGACGGACATATTCTTCCTCCCTTCCATTTTCATAATAAGGAGAAGTCCTATCTAGATAGGACTTCTCCGCTCTCATCGGTACATACACTTACTACCACATTAACGGAGGAGATGAGTATCTTACCACCGCCAACCTCAACCCACTTTAGTGATCTTGACACTGGTGCCAATAATCCGGCCTGGCTTGATTATTCCTAGTCCTCTTGCATCAGGCAGTCATCCTCGCGTGGAACCTTGGGATCGTAGGGGAATAGAAATTCCTCAGTTGGGCGGATGTTCTTCTTGTGGGGCTTCCGATAAATGACACTGGTTTTTCTGCGGTATTCCCTAGCGAAGCGTCCCCTTTTTCCCCCTGCACCTTCATTGTTACACATAGCAGTAGCCCCCAATCAAGTCACACCTTTGCACCAATTCTTGATTCACTAATAAAAAAGTCCCCAGGGGAAAACGTCTCCCGTGGGGACCACACTGTCCCGAGTACCACACTGTAATCTACACAAAAAAAGACCTTCTGACAACACGTCGGAAGGCCTCCTTGCCTTTCTCTGAATACCTCAATGTATTCAACTATGAAGTATAGTGATTTTTCCCCTTCTGTCAACCCCCCTTCTTAACGTTTTTTTTGGCAACCCGCCGCACCAGCCCGAAGGTCAAGAGCCTCATTTACTTTTTCTCATCTCCCAGGTTAGAATGATGGCGTCGGCTATGTCACGCATTGGTTTACCGGTATCCATGCTCTTACCACGGATTATCTTGTAGGCTTCATTTTCACTGATTTTCATCTCTTCCATGAGGATTCCCTTTGCTTTTTCCACTGCTTTACGCGTGTCCAGAGCTTCCTTCATTCTTAAGAGGTCTTCCATGAGCTTGGTGTGTTCAATAGCCACCGCGGCTTGATTGGCAATGGTCTGAAGAATCTTAGTCTCCTCCTTGCTAAATCGATGCCTCTCAGGTGTGTAGACGTTTATCACTCCGATGACTTTTTCTTTGACCATCATGGGCACCGACAAAAGGGAACGTAGATCTTCCTTTGCGGCTAACAATCGATCGGTATAGCCTCTTTCTTGTTGGACATCCAGGACGAAAATCGGCTTTTTCTCTTCAACAATTCGACCTCTCAGTCTTTCTGTGATTTTTATGTCGGATTGTGGGTGGTACCCTGGACTTGGGGTCTGGATGACTTTTGTGACCAATTCACTCTTTTTCTCATCCAGAAGCATCAGGGAACAGATTTTGGAATTCATGGTCTTGGCCGTAATAGTGACAATGAGCTGAAGAATTTCCTCCAGATATTTGCCCGAGGAGATGGTCTTGCTGATTTGAGAAAGAGTATCCAGTTGTGCGGCTTTGCGGCGGGTCTCCTCGTAGAGGCGGGCGTTTTCCACCGCTCCTCCCACTTGCCGGGCGATAGTTGAAAGAAGAGCTATTTCGTTTTCTGTATGCTGGTGGTGTTTTCTATGCTGAACATTAATGACCCCCACTACCCGATCTCTGGTAATAATGGGAACTGAGAGAAAAGCCTGGTATTGGTCCTCGGGAAGATTCTGGAAGAACTTGAAACGAGGATCCTTAGCTGCATTTTGGGAAATGGCCACGGGCTTTTTTTCCCTGGCTACCCATCCGGTGATACCTTCTCCCACTTTGAGTTTGATTTTCCCCAGGACTCTTGGGTGGGGGTGGTCCGAGGCTCGGAGGGTTAGCTCTTCCCTTTCCTCATTGAAAATGTACAAAAGGCAGGCATCGCCTTTGATGATCTCTCTGACCATCTCAATGGTCTTCTTGAAAATCCTCCCTAGTTCAAGATTCGAGGTCATCATCCGGGTGATGTACCTCAGAATCCTAACCTCAGCATCTGCATCTAAACCCGACTCAACTATGGAACCTGGAGAACTATGCTTTTTGCTCATACACGCTGCCCCGGTATTTGAAAACGCAATTATCTACTAATAAGAAGATCATTTCGTCTCGTATACCAATTGTGCCCATTTCTCGCTTGCTCGCCGCTTACGTTGGAGCGGGGCAATAGCGAACCTATGTTCCAGCAACCGTATTAGGCCAGAAAATGGAAGGGTCGTCTTATAGAATAGAAGGAACCCTGCCCACAATTTCTTCAGGTGTGGCTAGTGTCCAAGCTATGGTGGTCCTTCCGGTTCTTGTGTCCTCGAGGTAGCTCACAACTCCGGCAAATCTTTTCACTTTGTGGATAAGATCGTCTTTGGAGATCCCCGTCAGTTACTGAGCCTATAGTAGACTCAGGATATAGCTGTTCAAACCAGTAGTGTTGTTGGCTTCGTTAGGATCATAAGTATCAGAGGTGAGAGTTACCGTATTGGATAAAGATTCTGGTGCAGAGGGGTCAACGACTCCAGTGATACTGATAGTCTGGCTTTCCCCTGCTGCAATTGATGCGAAGGTCCACTGATTAGTGGTGTCAGTATCAGGGGAAGGGGTAGAACGTGAGAATGCAAAGTTTTCATCGTAGACTTCAGTAATAACTACATTAAGTGCATCAGAAGGACCAGAGTTGGTGATATTGATGATATAGGTTAAACTCTCCCCTGCAAAGACCACGTCAGAAAGAGAAGATTTAGTAATGGTAAGATCAGCCGAAGTCTCAATAGAAGTAGTGATGCTTACCTTGTTGTTTACAGGATCAGCATCAGAAGTAGTGGAAGTTACCATGGCAGTGGAAGTGACGGAATCTTTGGTATCAGAGAGAATCCTTACCGTAATATCTATGGAAGTGGAGCTTCCTGAAGTAAGTTTGCCAATAGTCCAGATACCTTCTGCCGGATCATAGGTCCCGTCTGATGAG
>SDBS01001868.1_pt1 | contig 21223 bp, 15 predicted proteins | sample 2277091 | NCBI WGS metagenome assembly SDBS01 (sample SAMN10404972, study PRJNA504765) | marine sediment metagenome | isolation source: marine sediment core GS10_PC15, 163 cmbsf | place: Arctic Ocean: Southern Knipovich Ridge | collected 2010 | reverse complement strand
GTAGAGATTAAGTTAGGAAATGCTGTACAGACAATAAATTATTCGAAAGGTTCAAAATTGAAATGGTACGCAATTAAAGATAATACCGGTTTGCCTATATTAATATCACTTAAGATTCAAAATAGTCATGAACTCCAAAAATTTGAGCCCAATATAAATAAGAGATTTTTTGAACTGAAGATAACAAAATTTTTAACTGGGAAAGGTCCACCGACTCTGTTGAATCTCTCTCTCTCTTTCTTAAGTTTAATTGGAAAGAATGTGAAATAAATGAATATATAACGGTTAAACCGAGGTTAAACCGAGTTTAAATTAGCCAGATTTTATGACAAAAATAAGTGACAAACACTTACAATAAGTGTTTGTGATAGGACTAATAAATAAAAAAAAGTAAATTAAAAATCCTTGCTTAACAATTCTATGATAAAGATCCAGCAAGCTGGCTCTCAAAAACACACTTGTTGAAGAGCGCATTATATTCTAAACATTCATTTTTTCGATCTTCATTCAATTTTAATTGTAGTTTTTAGATAATCGTTTTTTGGATAATTTTATTAGGTTGTTCTTGTCGTTCCATCAAGAAATTTCTTGCTTCAAGTTGTAATTGCCCAATTGAATTTTGGATAAGGATGTTTTCAAATTTTTTTCCTAATTTTATGTATCCGCCAGCTCCAATTAAAACACCTCTTTTTTTCCCTATAGAAACTGCGTCATCTAAATAATCTTGCAGGTTTTTATCTAAATATTCATTAAAACTTGAGGATCTTTTCCCCTTAACTACATATTTCCCTTTCTCTTTTACTTTATTAAATGCACTCAAACATTTGATCAAGGTTTCTTGTTGTATATTGAGTTTTATTTTTTCCTCTTTTTTTTCTTCATCTTTAATCCCGTCGTCAGGCTTTACTTCTTTTGTTGTTATATCATACCATTCTTTTGGAATTGTATTGCCAAAATTCAAAAATAAGTCAAACCATTTTTTAAGATTATGAATTTCAGTTTCTTCAGTTAATTTCATTTTTCCACCTATTAATGGAGCAACGCCCCATATATTATTAAAAACTACAGGTTTGAAAAAATCTAAAAGTTTTACAGGGTTGACCTTATCTTCAGGACTTAGCATCTCCTTATTTTTAATTAATTCATCTTTTACAATATCGATCAATTCATTTTCTGTTATATGACTATTATATATAAAGTACCATATTGGATATCTGTCAATTGTATTGAGGGATATAGCAAACAATCCGGTGATAACTTGATGAAGTTTTTTCAATATATCATTTTTATCTGAAGTATTCGTGAATTTCGCCTCCCCCCAACACTTACCACCTCTTTTACCATAAGTTATTTGATAGTCTAAATTATGAGTTTGTTCATAAGGGATATCTCCCACATTCTTAGAAACCTTTTTCATTCTACCGACTCCATATTTATTAAAGACTTTAACGAACATTTCTTCGAAATTATCACCGCATTCAAGAGCTCTACCAGTAATTGGTATCCATTTTCGTCCATCTTCAATTGATGTTTTTATATTATCATATAAATTCATTATACTTATTATTTTACTGTTAATGTCTCTCTTCGACCACTCTATTTTATCATCCATCTGTAACTTGATTTCTCTTAACAAATCTTTATCAATTTTAATCCCCTTACGTCTTGCTTGATAAAGACCATGTATATATTTTAAAATATTATCGAGATCATCGCCTACATAGTTTCTAACAACAGAAACTTGATCAGCATTTTCAAATATTTTTTTTAACCTGCTTATTGAGGCAATATGGTTATAACGAGTATTCTGAATCGCCGTGATATATATGTTTGTAGCCATGAACAGAAAAGAATGTGGAATATCTAAACCTAGAGAAAATAATTCTCGAAAGAAACTATCCAATTCAATAAACTCTTCCTTAAAATCATCAGATTCAAACCATTGATCAGTTTCATCGATAATGAAAAAATAAGATAAATTTAAACTTTCTTTCCCAAATTTCAACAAACGTTTTAATATGGGGAACAAACTTGCGCTTGGAGAAGATGGCATAGAAGAGATCATTATTGTTAGATTATTAACCAGTTCCAATCCTCGTTTATCGCTATTCCTTTCTAAGTGATCTTTTAGTAGCTCTATTTCTCCTCTTATAAGATTAATATTTTCTCTTATCTCGATTTTATGCTGAAATTTTTTATGAATTTCATCAACACTTTCTTGATAATGGGTTCGATCTCCTTCAATATCGAGTGAAAAGATCTTTTCTGTAATTTTTAATCTAATCTGTCTAAAAAGATCTTCTATATTATAATAACCGTTAAATGTTGGAATAATTACTGTTCTATCGAATTTAAGTTGTGATTCAATATCATTAATTATTAAATGAACAAACTGAGTTTTAGATCCTCCAGTATCGGTTACATACAACATGTGCTGATTTTGGGATCGATCTCTTAAGTTTTTCAATATTTCATTAACTTTTTCCTTGGCGTTTTTCATATCTTCAGTAAGAATTATATGATCTCCAAGATCAGCATGCGGGAGGAAATTTTTAGTAATAATTTCATTTTCCGATCCTAAAATTTTCCAGATTTTTTCAGCTTGTTCATCCAATTTTCTAGCATTTTTTTCATAATCAATTTTCAAAATATCCTCAACTCTAATATTCCCAGCTATATTTATTTTAATTTTATTATTAATTCATCAAGAAATATCTCTTCAGTTATTTTTAATTTCATTTTATCGGTACTTTTTGATATTTTTACGTATTGCATAATTAAAGGGTATTTTTTTACTAAATTCTTCGTTAAATTATTATCTAGATATTCAAGATCTATTAAAATTGGAAGAGATTTTATAGTTTCACTTAACGCTATAATTAAAATTTGTCTAATTTCATTTGGAAAATTAATTCGATATTTCTTTCGCCATTTTTTCAACAATTCTACTCTAATTTCTTTTTTATTTACATTATAATTAGATGCAATCTGGAATAGTTTTTTGAATAATATTCCATCTCTATCAATATAAGAGTTTAAGAAAGATTTTGCTATTAATTCAAGATATTTTTCTTCACGAGGTAACTCATTATATAAAAAAAATGAAGATAGTAATATAGACACTACATATTGACCGATTATCCCAAGTTTTCGGGTATTTTTTGATGTTTTAGCTAACTTTTTGATGGATTTTTTAGGATTCAAAAGAAAATTATGTTTTAAATCAAGAAGAAGTTCGTTTAAATGTTCACCATTATTTAATAGTTCGAATAATCTATTAATAAGGATAAAGCCTTCTTTTTTTTTGCTTAGGATTATAAAATCTCTCCCCTTTTCTGTCACAGTTATTGAAGTATTAAGTCTTATCAGTCCAAATTCTTTAAGAACATTTAAATAGATCATATATTTTCTTTTTGACCATTTATACGGTTTAAACTTTTTAATATATTGAGAAAGATCATACGATTCCTCGGATAATGAGTTTAAAATCAATTTAAAATCCCTAATTGTTGAAGCTAGCATGATTTAAGTACTTAATTTATTATATGATCTATTGTCTTTTTTTAAAAACATCTTTATTCGTATATTAATCTATCTTCTGAATAAACATATTTATTTTTTTATATTGATATTGAATATATTCCTAAAACTTAGGATTTATAAGATTGATCCTATTTTAATTTTGAAATATTGTATCTAATTGTACCTGTACTACAATTTAATTTTTTAGAAATTTGTTTGGTAGTTAATTTTTCTATTATACCAAAAACAACATCTCCCCCATTAGCATTGGCAAAAGAGGAGATTGTAGCAAGAAACTTTTTTTTATCTGAATCGGTATTATTTGGTAATTTCTCTTTATATTCTAATGTTTTTAACTCTATTATTTCCTCATCTATAAGATGTTGTAAGTCCGATTCGTTAATTTCTTCTATATTATTTATATACATTCTTTAGTAACAGTCTTTTATTTATTAATCCAATCGAGTTAAATTTTAATGTTGTCATTTAATGCTTCTTCCAATGATTTTGAAACTCTATCTATTGTTTCTTTTTTATAAAGAATTTTTTATTAATTTAGCTCTCTGTAGAAAGAAGCCACAGGTATTGATTTATCCCCTGCACCATATAGTTCATATGCCATTACAAATCCTAGATTTTCTATAAATTCTTATTCAAAACAAACAGTAATTAGTTTCTTTAAGATGATGGCTTCTTTTGAACTATATTATAGTGGAAAATTAAATGAAAAAGTCGTTGTATTTTATTTTAGAAGCAAAGAAGAAATGTTCGAGTTTTTAGATCATCTAAAGGTTAAAATCAATGAGTTTAATGTTAGAGGTTTAATTCAATGGAGAAAAGCTTGCAAAAAATACAAAAATTTAAATCCTCTACTTTGGAGAAACGCAAAAACATTCATTCAAAAAAAATAAGCTTCACATACAATAATGTTTTCAAAAAGAATATTAAAACTCCCAAAAGATAGGTCTCTTACTTTATTGGTTGGAATTCCTGCCACGGGAAAGAGTTTTTTAGCTGATAAAATGAAAGCTATTAACTCCAAGAAGCGAATCATAATATCAAGCGATAAAATCCGTAGAGCTATCTTAGATTCAAAAAACACAAAAATATTCTTTAATCAGGCTAAAGAAGATGAGATTTGGAATGTTGTGGAAAAAAAGGTATATGATGCGTTATTAAATACAGAGATACAAGAATGTGTATTAGATGCGGTTAATATGACTTATTTCAGTAGATTTAGATTTATTCAAATGGCTAAGGACCTTGGATTACGCACCCGAGGAATTGTACTCTATCGCCCATTAAAGAAAATATTGAGATGGAATATCAATCGCAAATACCCCCTATCCGAACTAAAAATCAAACATTTTTTCAAACATTTTGACCCTCCGGTTAAAACTGAATTTGATAAGTTAATAAAAATTGGCTCTCTTAAAAAATTTCAAAAAGAGAGAAAGAAAATGAAGGTGGATATATTGAAAGTTAAAGAAAGTAAAGACTTTTTCTAATTAATCTTGAATTCTATTAATAGAAGCCAAAGATGTGATTTATTATTAGTTTAATAGCCAATTATAATATTTCTCATTAAATTAAATTAACATTATATGAGTTTATTACGTGATAAAAGTGCAGATTGATCAAAATTTTATTATAGATGAGATTAAGAAAAAAATTGATTTTCAATATTATCATAAAGTATTTACTGAGAATAAAAGAATAAAGGCTGAATGGATGTTAGAAGGTCAAAAACCAGAGAATTTGGTAGAAGATATCTTTAGGAAAATATTAACGAATTTAAATATTCCTGAAAACCAAGTAATATCTCAAAGTAAGGTAATGATATTTGATGTCTTTAAAGATAAAAATCGATATCCTGATTTTAAATTATTGAAAAATCGAAAAAGTGAACGTAATCTACTTATTGAATTAGAACCTTATAATTCAAAAATTCAAATAGGAATTAACCAAGCAAAAGAATGGATTCAAGATATTCGAATAGGTGTCATCAGCGATGCTTTAGCTATTAATCTAAATAGCTTTATTTTTATTTCTTTTGATGGTATGGAAGTAAAGACAAAGGAGCTCACAATCGAACAAGTTTGCGAATTAATATCTGATGTCGTTTTTGGAGAAAAAACCAAGATTAAACTTGAAGATATAAATAAAATAACAGAACAATTCTATAATCAGTTTTATGCCATTATTCACGGAGGATCTTATTTCAATACTAATAATGAAAAAATTACTATCTCCACAGAAGATTGTGTGCTCAATAATTTATTATTTGACGAACGGCTTGTAGAAGATAAAAAAGTAGAGTTTGTATATACTATTTTTAACAGACTCATTTTTATCAAAATTTTAATGGATTGGAATCTATTTCCAAATATTTTTAATTATCTCAAAACTGTTCCAGAGCATTTAATTCATACGGATCTAAATAATTTGTTTTTTAAAACCCTTGCAGTTAAAGAGGATGAAAGAACTAATTTGCCAAATGCGTATGACGGGATTCCTTTTTTAAATGGTGGTTTATTTAGAAAAACGGAAATTGAGAAAGAACATACAGATCTTATAATAATCCATAGATTATTAGTCATAGTCTTTGACTTCCTAGAAGAATATACTTTTATTGATAATGGAGATGATTCTAAATCTATAAATAGTGAGATATTAGGATATATTTTTGAAAAGACTATAGATTTTAGAAAAGGTACCGGATCTTATTATACACATAAACTTATTTGTGATTTTATGTGTGAAAATGCGTTATATCCTCATATCTTAGACCGTGTAAACAATTATCTAAAAGTCAAATTGGATTACAGAGATCAAGAATTATTAGAGAATTTCGAAGAAATTTTCATGCTTCGAGAAAAGACATTATCTGATATATACATGGAAATTATTAAAAATTTAAAAGTGTGCGATATTTGTGTAGGGTCAGGAGCATTTTTATTATCGATGGCTAATTTATTGTTTGATATTCATAAGAAAATTTTAACAATTTTACACAAAGAGATTAATGAGACTGAAATCAGACAATTCATTGTGGAATATAATTTATTTGGTGTAGATTTTATGTTAGCAGCAATTCAGATTTGCCAATTACGCTTATGGCTATGGATTTCAGAAAATTCAGATAAAGTGAAACCCCTTCCAAATATCGAATATAATCTCAGAGTTGGCAATAGTTTATTAGGAACAGCAACGAAAATTGATATCAGTACAGTAAATTATAAGTTTTTAAATAAAATAAACGAAGCTGATTTTTTAGATAAAAAAGACCCTAATTTAAAAAAAGTCATTACCGAATTAAATAAGGGAGCAATTAGTTTTAATTCTTTAAAATTATTGAAGACAGTTCTCATTGATCTCTACCTTTATAGTCATGATAAGCATACTATTCATTTGAAAGATTTAATAGACAGTTTGAATGAATTAATTGTAGAAGATGCTGACAGAATTTACTTAGATTATCTTAAAAATAAAATTCGTAGTAAAAAGTTTGATAAAGGTTTGTCTATTAAGTTTTTGCGTAGATTGAAAGCGTTTCATTGGTATCTTGAATTTCCTCAAATATTCCCTAAAGGATTTGACTTAATTGTTGGAAATCCTCCTTATATATCTGCTAAATTTATGGAAAAAATATGGTTAGAACAAGATATACAATCTTTAGAAAAAATTATAAAAAAGAAACAAAAAAGAATTAAAAAATTAAAAGATCCTAAAACAATCGAGAAATATAATAACGATATACAGAGTTTATCAGTAGAGGTACAAGAAAAAAGGGAGCTTTTTCAAACTCCATATTATCAAGAAGAAAAGCTATATAACTCGATATATAAAGAATTTATAAAAAAAGAATATCATTGGGCCTATAAAATTTATGATATATTAGTTCCTTTCTTTGAGAGAGGTTTTCAGTTATTAAAAAATAATAGCAGAACTTATCTAAATTTTATCACCTCTAATAAATTTCTTGCAACGGACTATGGGATTAGAATCAGGGAAGATTTTTTAAATAACTATCAAATTAAATTACTCGTTGATATTTCAATGATAAAAGTCTTCAAGGATGCAGCTGTCTATCCTATAATAATTGCCATTAAGAATACGAGTCCTCTTGAATCTAGTTCTATAAAAGTTGGAAGATATAAAGATATAAACAAATTGGGAAAAAAATTATTTAAAATTGAACAAGAACGTTATAACAAAGAAGATGCAAACTATTTAATTTATATCCCTCTTCATACAGAATCTTTTGAATTATTTGATAAATTATATAACCATTCAAAATGTGAGCCTGTAGGAAAGGTCTTTAATAATTACTATCGCGCGTTTGATTTTACTCATTGGGGAGATTATGAAATTTTTATAAAAGATACTCCTGGACAAAAATTAGGTATAGATTATTACAAATATATAACTAATAATGATTTTTCTGCTTTTCAAATTAAAATTGAAGAAAATAAATATTTCCATAAAATAATTCCGCCAGAAGAAAATCCCAAACAATTAGATATTCCTCAAGAGAAATGGGATCTATTCAAAGGCGAATTATTGATGGTGAAAGAGGTAGCATTAGACATAATTTGCGTTTTTGGTTCTGATTATGCAAATATAGGAAAGCTATATGCGTTGAGAGTTAAACCAGAATCAAACTTAAAGGATTTATCCAACTACTTTTTTCTTGCCATTTTTAATTCAAGATTGCTTGATTTTTATTTTAGAGTTATTTTTTGGAATACACATCTTAGCGGAGGTTATTTGAATTACCATTTTAGTTATTTATCTATACTGCCTATTTTAAAAATCGATAAAAATTCACAAGATTATAGATATATTATTTTTTTATCTAAAGTTTTAGCGGTTCAATTTGATAGTAAAATTAAAGACCTCTTAGATATTTTAATTCTCCATGCTTATTTTCCTGAAGATATTGAAATTGAGAAAAAAATTTTATCTCATATAGAAGAAATATATGAGAATAATATTACTGATAATACTGTTGATAAAATAAACCAATTAATAAAAGATGAAAAAAATTCCATTGAGATTATAAAAAAACATAAATATTTTCAGATTTTGCTTAAAGAGCGAAAATTTAAAGAGTAAACAGCATAGCTAACATAATTTCAAGAGTTCATTTGAATCTCAGTCAAAAAATAGTCCTTAACCATTTTTAATTTAAGGTTTCTTAATAATATTTATTTTCTCAGTAACAGCAACAAAGCTTCCTACATTCTGAAGATAATTATACTTATAATTTCCCTTTGTGGATCGAAATTGAAAATAAAAAATAAAAAAAAATTTAATCCATAAATTATTTTTTTGAATCTATGATTTCAGTATAAATTTAGGGATTTAGAAAATATAAGTTGAAATTTTCCGCATCGAATTTTTGATTGGGATTAATTACCCATTTCAGATTAATAGTAAAATTTATTAGAACGAATTGATTTGGGAATTGCAATAAAAACAATAATTTTTTGAATTGGAACGACGACTTTAAAAATGTTGATTTTGAAATGAACGACAATAAAAGGCGTGGACAGCATTACAATCCAATTTTTTATTTAAAAAATTTTTCAACGAAAAGAAACGGGGAGTATTACATCAAGTGTTTTAACAAGGAAACAGGACAAACATTCGAAAGTAATATTAAAAATGTGGGAAAAGAAAATTGGTTTTATTCTAGAGATTCGGAATTTGAAAAAATATTAAGCCAATTAGACGCGCACCATTCCACCGTGTATAAAATATTAAAAGAACAATCAATTTATGCATTGATTGAACCAGAGAAGCGAACAATAGCGGAATTCATTTATTTGACCGCAGCCCGCACCCGAAGAGCACGTCAAAATAGGATGAAAATCAACGAAGATGTATTACACGACGAAGAGTTTAGGAAAGGATTTAGGTATGTATTTCCAGGTAAAAATATTGAGGAAGAAATAGAAGATATGAAGCGGATATTCCAATTATCCGTAATGTTTGATGTAAATACGATAGCCACGAACCCGAAAGCAGCCCAAGTGATTGAAACAATGACCAATTACGATTATTTCATTTTCAGGAACGAGTCAAACACAAAATATTATACGTGCGACCACCCCATCCCACATTTTGATATTTCAGACAAGGAAGGATATAAGGTCGTGTTTCCATTGACGCCAAAGTTATGTATTGTATTATATAATGGTCAAAAATTAATGGACGAATATCCCACACAAATCATCATAGCAAGCGAGGAATTCGTGAAGGGAGCCAACGAGGCAATGATTCAAGTAGCCCACAAGTATATATATTCACGAAATAATGATTTTCAATTTGTTAAAAAATACATGGAGAACCATAAGAATAATGACCGAGAAAAAAATTAGGCAGCATTATGTCCCGCAATTTTATTTGAAAAGTTTTGCGAGACAAAAAAAAATCAAAAGAATTCATAATTCGATGTTATAACAAGGAACTTTAATATTCTTAACTAATTTGAGCAACTGTTCATTTCTATTCAATCTCCTATTATCTCATCTAATCTATTACACATTTGACCGCAAAATTGGCAGCCCATGTAATCTCTGTTTTCTGTTATTTGATTAATAGAAGATTTAGTTATATTTTTGGAAATTTGTATCTGTCTATTTATTAAACTCAATTTTTCATCTCTAGTTAACATTATTGATTTTATTGGAATTTCACGGGGGTTTTCAGGATGAGAATACCATAATTCTAATTTCACTTCAATATTCTCAGGAAAAATATTTCTTGAGAGCTCACCGTAAATTCCCAATTGATTTGAATGACTATCATATTCGTTTTTACCTGTTTTGAGCTCAATTAAAATTATTGAAGAGTTATCCCAAGAAATCATGTCAATTTTCCCGTGTAAATAGATATTGCAATCTAATTTTTTTTTGATCGTAAGCTCGTTATCAATTAATGTACAATAAAAATTTCCATTATTATCTAATTTTATTAATTTTTGGGCAATTTCAGCCAAATTCTCTAATTGAGGTTCAATTAACTCTATTATCTCCTGTGCCGTATAAGTTTCCAATAAAGTATCAGTATCTTCGTAATTTAATTCTAACTCTTGTAGTAAAGAGGATATCTCGTAAAATTTTTCCTTTAAAACATTATAAATTGCATCTCTTATAGCTAATTTCTTTCTAATAATATAAAATAATATTTTATCAAAAGATTTTTTCAAAGTATCTTGGAGTAAAATATGGATCAATCGTCCCATTATCATTGAATACCGCCATTTGGTAGGTTTTTTCAACTCAGTTCTATTTTTTTTTGCCCAGAATAAAAGTGGAATTTTTCTTTCACATTTAAAATCGTTTACTTCGGTAACTCCAATTTTAATATTGAAATTCATAATAAATACCTCTTGTAATCTTGATTAAGTATTGACATGATTGGCAAGTTGAAAATATTTAAGATTTGATGCAATTCTATAGGTAAATTTGGTTTAATTAAACTGGTTGGGTGTAAAAAAGTATGAGAGAAGATGCTATTCATGATGTTTGAAATAGTGGAATTATTTTTCGAGTTAATTTTAAGTAAAATCGGATTTGGTATTCCCTTTTCAGGCAAATCTGGAAATCCATTTGAAATAAGACAAATCCTAGAATGTTTAGAACCTTTTGAAATTATGAAATAAGTACCATTTTTCGGTAATTCAATCTTATCATTCGATACTTTAAACATCTTGAAAGGGATGTCTAATATTTCAGCAACATAAATTTCTTGCATTTCTCTAATGGCAAGTTTAACATAAGTTTTTAAATCTAAATTATTTTTATACATGACTATTATTTTTTTATTTTGAATTTGATTTTTTATCTTTCTTAATTCCGCAAAAATAAATTCACTTGCTCTTTCTTCAAGAAAAGCATGATTATCATACGTAAGTGGAAGGAGAACATGGTTAATAACGTGTTCTTGGTCTATTAAAGAGGATGAAAATACACAACAATATCCCAAGTCAAAGTGTTTCGCGATATTAAAAGCGATTAAGACATGACGTTCATCATTTTTAATTTTTAAATAGTTTTTATTGTTATTCCTAAATTTTAATGACAAATAGATTAATATATGTTGAATTTCAAAATCATTAGATTCTAAAATTGTCTTTAATGTAATAATTTTGTGAGGAGTAAGGATTCTTTTTTTAATCTCATCATAGATACTTTGGGAACCAGGTTCTAAATTATTTAGAATAATAAGTGTATTAACAGTAGAACTATCATTAAATTCTAATGCGAAATCCTCACTATTCAACACATCCTCAGATTTTAATCTCAGATCTTCAATTAATTTTACATCAAATAAATCATCTAAATTATCTAAATAATTATTTAACACTTTTTCTGACTCTTCAGGTAATTCTACAGTCTTATCAATCATAATTCTTAACGGTAATTTTTCTTTTATTTGGTTTAAAATTTCTCGTTTTAATACATCTTTGAAAGATCTATTTCCATCGCAAGTAAAAGATTCAAAGACGGGATAATTAAGAGTTTCATCTTGAAATAAATTAGTAGTCTCAGTAATCTCCACATAGTTATCATTAATTAGCAAATTCGTAATTAAATTTGAAATGAATTTAAATCTATTTTGAAATTTCTCTTTTGTGTGGTGATAAAAATCTTCCCATTTCTCATTTATTCTTCCTAATATGAATTCTTTTTGCGGAAAATTTAAGATAGAATCACATATCTCATAGCGAGGGACATAGGTTAATAGAAATTCTTCATTACCGTTATTTATAATACCAAATTCTTCCGCTTCACATAATTCATATATAGTTTTATAAGGATAATCTGCCTCTATAGAGTCTATTGGTTCAGCCCTTTTACTTATTCTGCCTTTTGAATATTTTCTCAAGCAACTTCTAACTTTATTGGCTGGAGTATATGCACCGTGGGAATGTGTAACTATAAAATATTCTATATATAATTTTATAAACAAACCAAAAGATTTTGATTGATAATCAGACCATTCTTCAGTGATTTCATCGTGAATACGTATTAAATTAGAACTAATTAAGAACGAAAAATCTTTCCTAATATCAATGTCTCTTAATATGATACCAAGTTCTTTATTCTCATCTAAAAATATTGAGAATGGAATATCTATTGAATATTCCCCTTTTTTTATATAATATCTTAATGAATCAATACTCATTGGATAATCAAGGGAAATTCTATACCTTTTAAACCGCTTTTCATGGATTTTAAATATCCATCCTGGTATCCAAATCATTTTTATCACTAAATAAAAATTGGTAAGGTAGTCTCAAGTTCCTTAATATCGTAATTGATAAGATCATTTAAAATTTGCCTTGATGCATGTAAGGGAATTGGCAATGTTATTCGATAATGCGAATAACCAGTATAACATTGAGTTAAATCAAAAAAATGTTGTAAATATTCATCAAAATCTAAGTTAAATGATGATTCTTTTTTGATTACTTTGGTTGGTTGACTAGTTCCTTGATAATTTTTAAATGATATGAAATAAGCTTCAGAGTTATTTAAAATAATTGAATCTCCAATTTTAACGGGGCCTATTCTACCATCTTTTTCAAAATAAATTCTCACGAGTGAATTATGATGTATTTCAAAAATTGAATAATTTAAATCATGGTTTTGAAAAGTATTAACAAAAATATTTTTATCATCATCATAAAGATTCCCTAGAAATAAGCAATTTAAAATTAAATCCTTATTATTCTCGATAATTTTATTTAATAAATTTACTAAAGTACTTTCAAAATCATTAAAATTACATTTAAAATAATAAATCTTAATTAAAATTCCAATATTAGAATAAATGGCTATTGCGATTGCTTTTTCTTCTAATTGCTTATTAGAATGGATATTGATACCTAGATATAATTCATTTTTTCTCTCTTTTTTATTCAATCTCCATGATGTATAACCTGATTTAGCATATATACCCAAAAAAATGTTTCTAAAATAATTTGTAATATTTTTATTATAATTTTTTAAAAATCTGAAGAAATTTATTCCTTGAGAAGGGATCAATTTGGATCTGTTATATAAATATTTTTTTAACTCATCAACAAAGATTTCATCTTGTTCGCTTAGATTTCCATAAACAAGAATAATTAATTTAATTTCATTATTTTGGAGGAAATTCTCTAAAGTACCCACACTGATATTTGCACTTGAAAAATCATTGATTTCTTTTATATCAACTTGTTTAAAATTAAACATTTTGGAGAAACAAATCCGAAATTTTTTCTCATTATTAAGGGAATCTACAATTAATTTAGGATCTATATTATTGAAATGTCCAATATAAAATACTCCTAGAGAGACTATTTCGTGAGTTTTTTCATCATAATCATATGGTTTATATCTTTGTATTTCTAAAGCAGGAATTAAGGAAAGATTCCCGTTAAACAATTCTAATTGGGTTTTTTTAAAATTAATCCTTCGACCGACATGCTCTTTTCGTTGCAAATAAAATGGATTTGAAGATTTAAATTTAATGGTTGATGCAGAAATTTCTTTAAGAATTAATGCATAATCCAGAGAAATTTTAAAACGAGACACGGGATCTAAAACAATCTCGTCCATGACTTTTGGTCTCTCCTCAGGATCTATTTGGTCAAATCTAGGTTGAGGTCTTAATCTTTCAGGAGGGAAATCATAAGCTTTATTGGATATATCTACTCTTATGGTCTTTAACTCTGGATCTAAATTATCTCCTAATACCTCCTTAAAACAAATTCGTTTTTTATTATGATATTGTATTAAATTTTCGCTAGAGACGAAAGTTTCAACGCACGTTTCTGAATTTATGCCTCTAAAAATTAATCCTGAGGAAGGAATAGAAAGTTTACAACTGCTAAAAGAGTTCGATTTTTCATTACAATTTTCTATTGGACAATAATCAATTAAATATTTATGCTCAGATTGTTGAACCATATCCAAGAGTTCTTTATTTTTCAAAGAATCAGTGTAAAATAATTTAACACGTGAGTCAATAAATAGACCGATTCGACCATCAGAAAGTAATCTTGGAGAAAAGATAAATCCCCTTATTAACTCAATATCCCGGCTTTCGTATACATATTCTTCATATTTCAATACTTCATAGACTTGTTTTTTTGTTTTTTCAGAGATTTTCCAAGTTTGAGATGGATCGTTCATGAGAAAATTAATTACCACAGATCCTAGTAATGTTTCTATAATTTTTACGTGATCGGGATTATTATAATCAAGCTCAAGTGTAATCCTTGATTGATAAATTTCATCAAATGCATCCATCGTGGTTTTTATAACCTCATTGGAGTAAAGATCTTTTCCAATATGGAAAATCGCAATCCTTTTGTTCATCCTTCTTAGCTCTCTTACAATAAATCCAGCTTTGTAAAAATCAAGATTAGCTCCTTCTAATGGAGAATATTTAACAATTTCTAATTGCTTGTTTAAAGGATTTTTATCAAATTCAAGAAAATTTAAAAGAATCCCTGTCATCTTATTTACTCCTTGAAAATTTTATGTTTTTAATATCAAAATTGATGCTATTTTTGTAAATATCATAAAATACGTTTTGAATTAAATCATAGCAATAATAAAATCCGAATATTTGAGGAAAAATTAGGAGTTTTTTTCTTTTTGTATCACTTTGGCCATCAGAAAAACCTAAAAACTTTAAAAAGTTACGATTGCGTGGCTCAATACTCGACGTTATTCTAATTATATTATTATTTAATTGTAATGATATGAGAACAAAATCAGAATATATCTCAACATTCATTAAACCATTTTCTCTAATATTTATGTTAAACATGAATAAGTTGTTATCGATTTTTTCTTTTAAATGATCTTCTATCTCTTCAGGATGAAATTCATTTTCATTAATATTCAAGCTAAAAGTACCAATTATATTCCAATCAAATTCATCTTTTAAATGACTTATATCTCTTATTAATTTACCCTCAACCATTAATTCTGGTCGTAGAGATAACTTTTTAGGCCATATATAATCGTTTTTAAATTCAATTAACCCTTCCTTTTTGAGATCTAAAAGTAATTCTTGTAAATCTTCTTTAGATAATAGACCGCTGTCATCCAAAGATTCCTCTGAGAATTTTTGAATATAAAAATCATAAAAATCATGAAATTCTCCAACTTCCAAGGAACTTAAGTATTTTTTTAAAACTTCTTCAAGATGTATCATATCTCATCAATTATAAGTTCTTCAAACCATTTTTTGAATTTTTCTTTATCAAATGAAGTAAAACAATATTCTACATCCAAGCCATTTAAATTTAAAATATTTCCTCTAAATATTAATATAAATACATTTTTATCTCCATTTATCAAGTCATTCAAGCAATTAATATCTGATTGAAGTTCTCGGGTAATTTTTCTATCAATTAAATTAAAAAAATACCAAGTACCATTAATATTTATTTTTAAAGGTATAACAAATTTATTATCTTTTTTTCTATATTCTGAATTTATAATAATTTCATCTATTTTTTCAACGTACTTTTCGATACAAGAGATTACTATTTCAAAATCAATAGGAATTTCTTCTCTCAAATCCCTATTCTCATTCGTCTTATAAAACATGACAACTTTTTTTAAGTCACTTCTATATAATGTACGTGAATTTACAGTTTTTCCCTCAGATTTTTTCAGTATTAATTTTAGGATTTCACTGAGAATCTTTGAAGATAAGATCTTATTGACTTTAAACTTTTTTTCAATTCTATTTAAGCATTCTTCTTCCACACCGTCAGTAGTACTATTGGGATTTCTAGAAGGATAAAATTGAAATATTAATTTTGCACATGTTAAAAAATTTAAAAATCTATTTTTTTCCTTGCTTTCAAGTAAATATTCCAACTTTTGAAATTCATCTTCAGCAGCTCTTTCATTATTTCGTAATTTTTCTAAAAAAACTAAAAATTTTCTGATATCGGAATTATAACCTTGATTTGTATAGAATGAAAATGTGAAATCTAATTCTTTTACTAAATCTAAATTTAATTTTTTATATATTTTTTCCCGATCTTGCGAAAAAATCTCAAAGAAATGATCTATCACATCTTTAATGCCTCTTAAATTCCATTGTCCACTATCTTTCTTTTTAATTTGTTGAAATGCTATAAAATTATCAAAAATGCTGTTTATATCTTCTATAACATTAGTCGGACTTTCTATTACTATAAATCTAAAATCTTTTCTTTCAAAATTTTCCATTAAACACAATAATGTGCAATAGTCTTGGTAATTAAATCCTCTCTTACTCTCTGTTCCACTTGATGGAATTGTAATACCCTCTTTTTTTTACATTTTAGTTTAAATCCTGTCTATTTTATCTAAAATCTACTTGATATATAAAAATCAAAAACTCTGAATTTTTATAAAATTAATAAGATACATGATTTATTATAATTTTGTTAAATTTTTATGTTTTAAGATAGGGTAAATGCTAATTTTCAGTTGAATATAGAAATGAATATGTTTAAAAAAAATAAAAAAAAATTAAAAAAAATAATGGAGATATATCTACTTTTAGCATAACAAGCGCAGCGTCATGCACTATAAGAAACCTAAGAATAAATGCTACTGGTGTAACAGACTCTAGGAACATTATATATATATCTGAAAATAGCAATAATCCAGTATACATTGAGAATGTACAAATCTTCGACCACTCTATCAATAAAAATGGAAGGGGCGTTTTCATAGATTCTGAAAATGTCTGGGTCTCTAATTGTTATTTTTCTAATCTCTCTACGGGAATTTACGTTTATAATGGAGGAAATAAAACATATATCTATGATAACACAATTCATGACTGTGAAAATTATGGAGTATTTTGTAGAGGGGACAATGTAATAATTGAAAGTAATTTGATCTATTCGTGCATCACAACAATTTATTTTCTTCTTGCATTCTCTAATACAATTGCGAATAATATTATATTGAGTTCGCTTATCTATGGAATAAGACTCGGTGAATCCAATAATTCCGTAATCACCGGAAATGTTATTGATGGAAGCAATCTGGCTTCTGGTACATCTCGTATTGGTTTTTACCTAGGGTCATTAAGTAGTTTCAATCAATAACAATCGTGTCTTTAATTTTATCAATCCTGGAGCTGGCTCAGGATATGGTATACAAATTACATCTGATTGTGTCGAAAATACAGTCGTAGGAAATTCTGCTTTGAACAACGATTTTAGCTTCGATGACAGCTCCACTTCAACCTTTGGAAATGCTTCTTTAAATAATTTCAGCTGAGTAAACCTATTCTAATCTAATTATAAAAATTTACATTTTTTTTTCTCATTAAAATTAAATAGAATTTTGGAATTTAACCCGAATCTTATATGGTTCCATTTGGAACCTATTTCATCTTGAAACTTACGTTCTAAAATATCCACTTCCATCTGCATTGCATGATTGGCCAAAAATAATAAACTAGAATATTCTTTAACAAAAGTAATTAATATGATCGAATCTCTTGTTAGACTATCCAATAATAAAAAAGATTTTGATGTAAGAAATAATCCTGAAGAAATTTTCCCAATAATAAAGAGGTGATAAAATATTTCAGGTAAAACGCGAAGGAATCGGGAACGCCGAAAACGTAATAGGCGAGAGGCAGTTGAAAAATGTCGTTCTCTATCCACACAAATTGCAAATACAACAGATGAGGAAGAATTAGCAAAATTAAGAAGAGAGTATAATTATTATTCTAATAAAACCTCAAGAAGTGACAATAAACTCTAATTACAAAATTTATAATACGGATAGAACGCCTCCCGCATTAACAAGTTGGTTTTTTATTTTTAAATAATGAAAGAAACATAGATCATGGATTATAATTCAGTTCTAATGAAGAAAAGATATAATGAAATAGCAGACTTGGAAGATGAGGCAGAGAAAGGAATTGAATAAAATTTCAAGTGAGATGATCCATTCCTCTATCCTTAGAAGGAAAATAAAGTGTTAAATAGGGAAATATTATCTCAATTTATGGCATATGAATTCTAATTTATATAACGAGTGATATCATTTAATTCTTTTCTTAGCGTAGGTTTAGAAACATTTATCTTTATATAACCAACTGAGATTAATATTTCTAAGAACTGTTTTTCTTTTAATCCTAACACTTGTTTAGCATAATCTCGATCAATGGCACCCACACAACAAGCTCCCATTCCCAATGAGTGAATCATTAATAACATGTTCATTATAGCAAGACCGCAACATAAATGTCTTGTCATTAATCTAATAGAGCCATGCTTCTTGGGATCTCCCGCATATGTAGAAACCTCGTTTTCTTTCACAGCGGGGTCGATATTTGAAACCACCCCTATTGATACCGGAGCTCGTTTTAGCACAAAACCACCTATTCCCGTTTTAGCAATTTCTTTTATTATGTCTCTATTTTTATTAACAAGAAATTTCCAAGGTTGACTGTTTTCTGCACTAGGAGCCCAGCTTCCAGCCTCGAGTATCATGTTGATTATTTCATCCGGAATAGGTCTCTTTAAAAACCCTCTTATACTTCTTCTATTTTTAATAAGTGATAATAACTCTTCAGCTTGCAATAATTTCACAATTTATCCTTAAATTTAGATAATTTAAATAACCATTGAATTTAAATTAGATAAGAACAATGCAAACAAATTATTAATATTCTAGAATAGAAAAATAAATTTAGATCTGTTACTGTTGAATGGTTTCCATTAAGTTAGAATCAGAAGTATTTAAAGACTATCATTTCAGCATTTTTATTTTACATGCATATCTTCCTTTTAATTGAATCTGGAATTGAAATTAGTTTATTCTTGGATAAATAAATCTCTTTCAATTTAGGAAGAGATACTAAAATTTTTAAATAATGTCTTAACTATTGTAAGAATAGGCCAAAAAATTAAACCGAAAAATGAAGGATTAAAAAAAAAATGACTTCCGCTCAACGGATGCCAGTAATACCTGATCCAGAATCAGATGAATTGTTATTTAGGATGCTCAAGTTAATTTTAAAGCACCCCTCGTGTTTACATGTGTACATGCTTGAATTTAAAACATCACCTAGAAGAACAATGTATTTTGCAGATAGTGAATGGAAGAAACTATATAAGGAGTATAAAATATACGATCTTCCTGATGGGGCGGGGAATAAGGAGAAAGCTATAGAATTAGTGAACTCATTAGAAAAAGGAGATTTAACTATATTTCGTGAGTATGCAGGAAAAGATTATAATCCTCCTAATCTTAATATCTCAGTAGAATGGAGGGATTTTACTCTAATTGAATTATTCGGTAATATCAAGAAGGATAGTAGAACCCTCGTAATCGGCTATTATCCAAATGCAAGGGAATTCATTCATAACGAAAGATTCTGGGATAAAGAGGGTTATTTAAGTCACCTCTCGAAACCCTTTATTAATTTTTTCCAACAATTTAAAGTGATGTTTAATCGGATTGACAGAGATAAATATGTTATAATACCTGAGATTAGTGATAGTAAGGAAAGATCTTTGATCTTATCAGAATTAAGGAAAGAACCCCACAATCCGAACAAATACAAAAAATTAGACAAATTTTTTTAGAAAATTATACATCGGCACCGATAAGGATATAAGGATATACATTAAAATGGTTCAAATGGAAAATTAATGAATATATATAGAGCGAAAATTTAAAGTCTCGTAATAGGTAGCATTGACATTTTACGCAGTAGGATAAGGCAAATCAGAGCTTAAGCTTGCTTTTGAATGCTTTTTAGAATCTTAGAATAATATCTAAATTCAATATTAATATTAAATATTATTTCAATACTTAGGAATTTTAAAATTTCTAAAGATACAAAATCGTATGAATACCGTTAATGTATTTCTCCTTTTTTTGATTTAATTAGGTTAATTCTCTCAGGTAAAAATATATGTAAGGGTATAGTAGAGAGCACAAGGAAGGTATCAAACAAGAAAAAAATCTATATCTATATTTATCTTTATTTAAAAACAAATTTACCATTTAGCTCACCCATTTAGTTATATCTTGATATAATTCTCTTTTAAAGTCTAATACTATTGGTAAAGCTTTTAATTTAGATTTTAGTTGTATTCTCATTGTCTCTTAGGGAAATTTTTGTCATTACAAAAAATTGTCAGTGTCTCCCGACTAATATGCGATCATTTTTTTTTAGAGATTATGTTAGAACAAAAAAAAGAAGAAGAATTTGTAAAGATTAATAAGACCGAATATGAAAAGTTTCTCAAAGAACAAGAAAAAATGAAGAAGAGTGAAACGACCACCATTCAGATTCGTATTACAAAAGAAAAGAAGCAAGTTTGGGAGGAATTTGTGGAGAATAATCCTAATTTTAGGACCACATCCCAATTGATTCGAAGCTCAGTTAACGCTTATATCTTTCCTGATTATTATAAGGGCTCATCCGAAAAGAAACAAGTTCCCGAAGATTTTGACGACTGTTTTAAGGGGTCGCTAAACTTGATTGATAATTGGAGCAATTATTCGAACATAAGGGAGCTCGAAGAGATAATAAAGGAATACAACAAGAACACCAAGAAAGAACAGAGAAAAGAGAATGTCCAGAGAAAGTTATTAGACATTCAAAATTACCTACTAAATATTATTCTCGAAATTTCTTCACTCATTAT
>SDBS01001866.1_pt1 | contig 21229 bp, 15 predicted proteins | sample 2277091 | NCBI WGS metagenome assembly SDBS01 (sample SAMN10404972, study PRJNA504765) | marine sediment metagenome | isolation source: marine sediment core GS10_PC15, 163 cmbsf | place: Arctic Ocean: Southern Knipovich Ridge | collected 2010 | reverse complement strand
ACCTGCCTTTGCCAAATAGAAACGTGCCCAAGCGACTCGGTTATCGAAACGCGGCTGTCCGCTAAGTAAAAGTTCTTCCTGTTCTTCGTCAGTAATCTCAGCAAGTTCAACCACTCGATCACGGACTTCGGCTGGCCTTGCAGACCCTCCAAGATCTTTTAAGGCAACAAGTATTATTGGAAAATACTCGACAAACTGAGGACCACCCTTTTCTTTACGAATTAAAGCCATGAAATGCCTCCAAGTGTGAATCTTCAAACCCCTCAAACACTGTATAGCATAGCATAGGTGCGCGGGCAGGGGTCAAGCTCACATCAATGAGACCGGATCAACATCCACGGTTAACCGAACCGTTCCACCCGCTCCCGCTGTCCTAATGGCCGTCTCCACCGCCGCCGTGAGCGCTGCGCCGGTCGAGGCCTTGACCAGGAGCTGGAAACGCCAGCGGTTTGCCAGACGCTGCAACGGCGCGGGGGCCGGGCCGAGGAGTTGTAACTGCTGCTCATCGAATCCGGCTTCACGTATGGCTGCCTGGATGACCTTCTTGGTCTTCACCGCCAGCTTCCACGCGGGATCCGCCTTCTCCGCCGATAATATCAGCGAGGTCAGGCGGACGAAGGGGGGCCAGTTGCCCAGGCGACGGTGATTGAGCTCCTCGGTAAGGAACAGATGATGATCCCCGCTCACCGCCGCCCGCACGGCGTAATGCTCGGGAGAGTAGACTGCTAAAATCGCCCTTCCGGGCCAGATCCCACGCCCGGCCCGACCGATAACCTGGCTCAAGAGTGTAAAGGTCCGCTCGGCGGCGCGGAAGTCGGGGATTGCCAAACCGGCGTCGGCCCGGAGGACCCCGACCAGCGTTACCCTGGGGAAATGCAACCCTTTCGCCACCATCTGGGTGCCGAGAAGGATATCGGCCTGTCCGGTGGCGAAACGGGAGAGGACCTTCTCGTGCCCCGCCGCCCCGGTGGTGGAATCGGTGTCCAGGCGGGCGACACGGGCGAAGGGCAACTGGCGCGCCAGCTCCCGCTCCACCCGCTGGGTGCCGGCGCCAAAGTTTATCAGGGTGTCCCGGTTGCCGCACGATGGACAGACGCGGGGCTTGTGCGCTCTGTGCCCGCAGTGGTGGCAATGCAGCTCTGCGCCGGGCTCGTGGAGTATTAGCGGGATACCGCAGCCGGGGCAGGCGGGGATGTACCCGCAGGTTTCGCACTGGACCCGGGTGGCGAAGCCGCGGCGGTTGAGGAGGATTATCGCCTGCTGTCCCTTGCCGATCTCGTGGTTGAGGGCCTCCAACAGCTCGATCGGTATGAGTCGGTCTTTGGGCCGACCTCGCATGTCCACCAGCTGTACCGTGGGAAAGCCGGCATCGTCCACCCTCTGGGTGAGCCTAAGACGTTCGATCCGACCCTCCCGAACCAGCCTCTCCGTCCAGACACTTGGAGTGGCGCTGCCCATTAGGAGGGTCGCCCCCTCGAGGCGACAGCGCTTGGCCGCCACCTCCCGGGCGTGGTACCGGGGTTGGTCCTGTTGTTTGTAGGCGTCTTCATGCTCCTCGTCGATCACCAGCAGACCGAGATTCTTCACCGGTGCGAACACCGCGGACCGCGGGCCCAGCGCGACCTTTGCCTTCCCCTTCTGGAGGCGGAGCCACTCCGAGCGCCGCTGGGCGGGTCCCTGTCGCGAGTGCAGGAGGGCGACCTTGTCTCCGAACCACCGCCGAAACAGGCGCATCAGTTGGGCCGTCAAGGCGATCTCGGGAACCAGGATGATTACGCCGCGGCCCTCGGCGAGACAGGCATCGGTGGCCCTCAGATATACCTCGGTTTTCCCCGAACCGGTAACACCGTCGAGGAGGAGGGAGCCATACCCCCCCAGTGAGTTGGTTACCCAGTCCAGGGCCCGGTGTTGCTCGGCGGTGAGCCTGTGTCTTGGCGGGGGGGCGGGGTCCTGTTCGTCTAACCGGTCTACGGGGAACAGCTCCACGAGTTTTTTCCGCTCCAGAGAGTGGAGGGTGGAATAGCCAACGCCAGCCAGTCGGCAAACCTCGGCGGCCCAGACGGCGTCCCGGCCCGCGGTGTGAGCGATGAGGAAGGAGAGGGCGCGGGCCCCGGCCGGGGAGCGCTTGGCGAATTCCTCCAACGCCGGCGGCGGGTCGGCGATCAGACGGACGGCGAGATTTTCCTTCGAGGTCACGGGGGGCGCCAGCGCTTCATCCCAGCTGCGCAGATGTCCCTCGAGTACCAGGCGGTCCAACGTGGCGCCGGCACCCTTACCCAGACCGCGGATCAACCTGCGCTTATTAACCGGTCCCTCCGCGAGCCGGTTCCAGATCTCCGCGACGACCCCGGTTAGGTCCAGGGGCGGGCCCAGGGGACCGTGGTGGTACAGGCGGCGCGTCCGGGTCCCCACGGGGAGCATGGCCGCCAGGGTGACCCCCAGGGGCTCATGGTAGTATTCGGCGGTCCAACGTCCCAGGATGAGCCTCTTCTCGTCGAGCAGTGGTCTTTCGTCCACCACGGCTTTTACGCAGAGGATCGAGGCCGGTTCTATCCCCGGGGGCGGCTCCCCGGACATGGCCACCACGAAGCCCATCGCACTCCGGCTCCTGAGGGGTACGTGGACCCGGGCGCCCACCTCGGCCCGCATTCCCAGGGGGAGGATGTAGGTGAGAGGTTGGCGAAGATCCAGGTTCAGGGCTACTTCGAGGTAGATTGTGTGGTTTTCTCGACTCATTTTTGGACTTCGCTCAGCCGGGGTCTCCGGTTGACCGTTTTCCCCGCGTCTGGTAGATTATGCAATGGTGTATCGTGCGGGTCAAAGTTCTCCCCTAATCCTTTGTGTAGGTCCGCAATGGCCGGAAAGCGTCTGTTCCTCATCATCGCGCTCGTAAGCCTCACCCTGGGAGCCGGGGCGCTGGCGGTGCTCCTGAATGTTAAGATGGTGGAGGTGTACGGCAATGTGAAGACCACCATCTTCTTCGGCAACCTGAGCGCCGACGAAACGGAACGCCTGCTGGATCTCGCCGCCGAGGCTCAACGGGATGGTGATTTCGAGGGAGCCCTCACCCTGGTGACCTTTGCCTACACCTACCATGACGGCGAGATGAAGGATGACCTTCTGCTGCTCTGGAGCACCCTGCTTCTGGATCAGGGGAGGTACGGGGACGCCTGCCAGGTGCTCGATGAGCTGGTTACACTCGACCCCGAGGGGGATGTCTTCAGCTGGGACCGGTTGGGTGAGATGGTGCTGGATCAGATCGCCCGGGACCTCGTCTCCTCCGAGGGCTTCAGCTACGCCACGGCGGTGAGGTTGAGGGGATACGGGGTGCAGGCCGGGTCCGACTCCCTGGAGGCCGTTGATGTGATCTTCGACCGCGAGTTGGACCGCGCGTACGATCTGGAGTGGGTGCTCGAGTACGAGAGGGAGATGGCCTACCGTGATCCCGGGACCGCCCAGCGTGATGTTGGGGCGGCCGAGATGGAGGCTGAGCGTCGCGCTCCCGGTGAACTGGCCGCCATGCTGGGTGAGAGGCTCGAGCTCGGTCCCCCGCCCCTTGAAGATGCACCGCTGATCTCCGAGGTTAAGCTGGGGGAGTACCTGCACTTCGCCGACCGGATCTCCTACGAGGTGGAAGGGACGGAGTTGACGAAGGTTGCGGAGGATGAACCCCGGCGTTTGGAGGGCGAGTCCCTCGTCCAAGAGGAGGAGCCGGAGATCGAAGCGCTGGACGATCCCTTCGCCGATCTCTCCGAGCGGGAGCGCGCCCTGATCGAGGAGGCTCTGGCCGCGGCCCGCTCCAGGGAGGGACCAAAATGGAAGGCGACTACGCGGATCCGGTGCACCCTGACCAGTTTCACCCTGCGCGAGGTTCTGGATTACCTGAAACTCGACCCATACACGGGCCGGCCGCCGACTACGACGAAGCCCGAGCGCTTTGAGCCCACGGGCGATGACTGATGATTATCGGGGGAAGGTGAAGAAACGTCCTGGGGGCGCACCTAATGAAACAAGGGATTTAAACCCCTTGTTTTTATAAAAACACAGCCTATGTTCCCGGCAGCTTCTCGAACTCCTCGCGCAGGTATTGCAGGTCGTAGTAGCGATCCGCCGCGTTGATGAGCTCGATGGCCACCATCCCCCGGGTAGAGACGACGATGACCTCCTTGCCCCGGGTGCGCAGCAGTTCCAGGGCCCGCTCGAAGTCCGAGTCGCCCGAGAAGATTATCGCACATTGGTAGTTGTCCACCGTGTTGAACATGTCAACGACCATCTCGGTGTCCAGATTGGCCTTGCGGATCTCCTCGCCCGAGTCCAGATCGAAGATCACCTTCACCCTCTTTCTCCGCACCGTGTATCCCATCATCGTCAGCGCGTTGAGGAAGTTCTCCTCCTTGGTCTCGGTGGGATTCTGCACGCCGGTGTAGTAGAAGGCGTTATAGAGTTCGTCGGGGTTGGGAACGAAGTAGTGGAGGATGCGTTTGTAATCCAGGTGCCAGTTCAGCTTTTTCTGAGCGTAGAACATGTTAACGCCGTCCACGAATAGCGCGACCTTCATATTTCACCCCGGATGTTTTTTTGTATTCGGTAAGACAAGGGGTTTTAAAACCTCTTGTCTTTTTTAGAGTTGCTAGCTTACCAGGGCCTTCCGTTAGTGTCAAGAAAGGCTCCGGTCGGGGTTTGTGGTTGTGAAAAGGGGAGCCCTACGGGCTCCCCTGGTTATATCAGTTCTTACTTACCGGGCTATAACAATCTGCTGGGTGGCCGTTGCGTTCCCACTCGCCAGGCGGATCAGGTAGACGCCGTTGGCGATACGATCCGTTCGCCAGTGGATCTCATGGCGACCGGCCGTGAACTCTCCGTTTACGAGGGTCTCCACCAGTCTGCCGGCAAGGTCGTACACCTCGATTCGGACGTAGCCCTCGGCGGCCAGGTTGAAGGGGACGGTCGTGTGAGTGTCGGCCGGGCAGGGATAGCACCTGTCCAGGATCGTGCCCCGCGCGCCATTGGCCGGGCCGGTCACCTCGATGGGACCGAAAACGGTGGCTGATCCGTCGGCGCCCAGGACTTCCAGCCTGTAGCGGTAGCCGAGAGCCGGGGTAACATCCATGTCCAGGTAACGGATGCCGGTCAGCGGTGCTTCGTTCAGCCGGACGTAAGCGTCACCTTCCTCGCGAAGGACGTTGATCCCGGCGATCTCGGCCGGGTCGTCCGGCCGCCAGCTGAGCAGAATGCCCTCGTCCACGGCCTCGCCGGTGAAGGCCACGGAGCCGATGTCCGAGGTCTGGTCCTTCACGAAGAAGTCGTCGAAGTAGAAGCCCTCGAAGGCGAAGTCGCTGCTGGAGGAGAAGCGGAAACGCACCTCGACGATGTTGTCGACGTAGGAGGAGATATTGAGACTCATCCTGGTCCATTCCAGTCTAGATCCGCTGAAGATCCCCTTTTGGACCCAGTCGCCCCCGGCCACGGAAACGTCGAGGTAGACGAAGTCGCGGTCCGCTTCCAGCTCGTATCTGGTCCAGAAGCTCAACTCGTCGTGGTCAGCGTCCACGTAGATAGGGCAGGTTTTGATCCAGGATTCCTGGTCGTTGTCGTAGGTTCCCTCGCCGGTGTCGCCGCACTTCCAGGAGTGGGTCGGCGAGTGGGCGTCCTCCGTGGAGACGTGCCACTGGTCGTTGGTTCCCCCGTGGGTCCAGAGGCCGTCGTCCGACTCCACGTCGTCCTCGAAGCCGGCTCCGACGACGATGACGAAGGAGGCGTCGGAGGTGTAGCCGCCGTCGGCAGAGATGGATAAATCGGCTTGGGTGAAGTATGGATCGGGGCAGAAGCTGCTGATGATGAACTGGAAGTCGTCGGATGCGGTTTCGCCGGCGGGGATGGAGCCGTAATCGCCGGAACCGTCAGAGACGATGAAGTTCTCGTCGGCGATGGTCAGGGTGGCGGCGACCCCCTCGGCGGCCTCGGTGCCATCGTTTTTAAGGGTAATGGCTACATCAATGGTCTCACCCGGATCGAGCTTCCCATCACCATTCCCCCCGATCGAGTCATCGAAGGCGACCGAATCCAGGGTGATGGTGATCGGCTGCACGGGGTACGGATCTGCGTACATCTCCAAGAATTCGTCCCACAGTGTGTCGGAGAAGTTAACCAGGGTGGTGTAGGTGTTCCAGTTCGGATGGTCCGGGCCGTTGGAGGGGAAGTAGATGGCCATTCCGTCGCCCTCATCCAGGGGGTTGTGCATCCCGCCGGCGACGATGTAGTTCTCCAGGTCCGTGACGACGTCCGTTGCTTTGCTACGCAGATCGCTGGGCAAGGATGTATCGTCGGCAAGAGCTTTTACGAACTGGTACAGGTCGCGGTCGTTGGCGGTGTTCCAGAAGTCGGCGGAGTTGCGCGCAGCCGTGATTCGGTCTTCGTACGTGTAACAGTTGTCGAACAACAGCTGGCACAGGTCTGCCCAATCGCTCTCCAGGTTGCCCCAGTTCTTCACATCCTGGGCGGCCTGGGTCACCCCGTAGCCGTAAAAATCCAGGTAGTCGTCCACGATGCGCGTGGCCAGCTCATCAGATGTAACAGCGGAGATTTCCTCGAACTCGAAGATGTTGAACGCTTGGTAGTCCCACCCGTCGCCGGGTTCGTTGGCCTCGCTGGCGATGCAGATGCCCACGTTGCCCAGGTACTGGTAGCCGTTCTCTATCTGCCCGCCTAAGCAGACATCGAAGCCGATGACATCGATGAACTCGCCGACGTTCTCCAGGGCCTCCTCGATCTCCCAGATCTTTAAATTGCTGCACATCCCGCGGTCAATCCAGTCCTTGGTGTTATCCTCCAGGAATATGCCGCTGCCGTGGTTCCAGGCTGAGAGAAGGTAGTTATCGGCTGGGTAATTGGTGGTCACCCAGCCGATGAAGTTCTCGAATATCTCGGGGTCGTCCATGTCGGCCTCGTCGCCGGTCCAGATGTCGTGACCGGTTATCTCCGTGGAGATGATGTCCGAGTAGCCTTCGCCGGTGTAACCGTTGGGGTCCGTCTCGACGTGGAAGAGTCTCGATATATTGTCTGGGTCCCAGCCAAGCATAACGATTACATCAACACCGTCGCCATACTGGGAGTAATTGCAGTCCTCCATCTCGTTTAAATCGTCCCAGCCGTATGTCTTGAGGCTGTTCTGGTTGTTGAGCCAGACCAAGAGTGTCCAGGACTCGGCCATCGCCGCGAGGGGCAGGATCAGGATGGCTAGAATTATAAACAGCTTCTTCATTGACCCACTCCTTTGTCTGTCTTAAAAAGGGTGCACGGTTTTGCCGGAGGCATAGCTCGCTTCGCTCGGTTTATGCAAACCGTAAAAAGTACCCATCCACCAGGCAATCTAGCGGAAAAAATCCAAACTGTCAAACTTAAGGGGGCGTCGGCGTGGATTATTTTATCGGTTTCTTGTCGAGGGCAAGCTGGGCTGGTAGACTGGTGTCGTGGAATCGAGGTTGAAAAGGGTTGCCCGACGGATTATCCGGCCGCTTGAGACCTTGGAGCGGACCGACTTCGCTCTGGCCGACCGGATGCCGGGCCTGGGAGTGACGCTTATTACCTGGCTCGGTGAGCTTGGAGCTGAGAGTGATGACGTTGTCCTGCAAAAATGCCGAGAGTTGGTGGATGATCTCGACTCTCTGCCCGGTGAGCAGCGGAGATCCAGGCTGCGCGAGTTCACCCGGCTGTGGAGGGGGTACATACAGCGAGAGATAGGATCAGAACCTCTCAGCCACAAACCGGCTAAGCTTCCCCAGAGCTGGAGTCTGGATGATTTAGCCGAGCAACTCCTGCTCTACGAAAAGGGTGTCGGGCCTGCCCGCTTCGAGTGTTTAAAGAGGCTCAACCTGTTCACCGTAGCCGACCTCTTAACATACCGGCCCCGTGATTACCAGGACCGGTCGCACCCCGTATCCCTCAAGGGGCTGAGGGCCGGTGAGGAGGTTACGGTGGTCGGTGAGCTGCGCAGCGTTGAACTCATAAAGGGGTTTAAGGGGCGAAAGTCGCGACTGGTGGCCCTGCTGACCGACGGGACGGAGCATCTCGTGCTCACCTGGTTCAACGCAGAGTATCTGGTGGATAAGGTCAAACCGGGTCGCCGCCTGGTGGCCTTCGGCAAGATCACCCCCCACAGCGGCGGCGGACTGGTCAACCCCGATTTCGAGTTCCTGGAAAAAGACTCAACCCCACTTGCTTTTGGGAGAATCGTACCGATATATAGTCTCACCAGCGGTCTTGGTCAGCGTTTTCTCCGTTTGTTGACCCGCCGGGTCCTGGACTTCTATATCCCCGGTCTCCAGGATCACGTTCCGGATGAGGCGTTGGCATCTCAGGGGTTGCCGGGGTTAGCCGAGGCGCTGGAGTGGCTCCATTACCCGCCGGACACCGACGCCCCGGAGAGGGCTCGTCGTCGGCTTGCCTTCGATGGGCTCTTCCTGTTGCAGTTGGGAGGACTGCGTGAGCGCATGCGACTGGATGGGACCGTAGGTACCGGGATCGAGGCCGGGGGTGTCCTGGTCCGCCGCGCCCTCGAGCGGCTCGGTTTCGAGCTCACCGGGGCGCAGGGGCGTGTCCTGGAACGCATCCGCCGCGATCTTGCCCAACCCCGACCGATGAACCGGCTGGTTCAGGGTGACGTTGGATCAGGAAAAACGATCGTCGCCCTCCTGGCGATGCTTCTGGTGGTTGAGGCTGGCCGGCAGTCAGTATTGATGGCGCCCACCGAGGTGCTGGCCAGGCAGCACCACCGCACCTTCAGCCGCCTGCTCGGTTCTCTGGGGGTGCCCTGCAACCTGCTGACCGGAAACGTCAAGGGTCGTACCCGTCGGATTGCCCTCGAGGCAATAGCCGCCGGAGAGCCCGGCGTGACGATCGGCACCACGGCCCTCATCCAGGAGGGAGTCGAGTTCAGCGCCTTGGGGCTTGCGGTGGTGGACGAGCAACACCGATTCGGCGTGACCCAACGCGGTAGACTCTTTGCACCCACGACTAACGTCCTCGTTATGACGGCCACCCCCATCCCCCGCTCCCTGGCGCTCACCGTCTACGGTGATCTGGACTCGTCGGTCATAGACGAGCTTCCCCCGGGACGACGACCCGTTGAGACCCGTCGGCTCACGAAGGAGCGTTCCTCCGAGGCCTATGGCTTCATCCGTGAGGAGGTTGACCGGGGGCGTCAGGCCTTCGTCGTCTGCCCCCTGGTGGAGAAGTCGGTGGATGGTGAGCTCGCCGCCGCCACTGCTCATTTTGAGGACCTGCGGGAAGGCCCTCTGGCCGGATTGAGGCTGGGGTTGGTCCACGGGCGACTGGATCCGGGTGTGAAGGACCGGGTGATGCGTTCCTTTGTGGCCGGAGAACTGGGCGTCCTGGTCGCCACCACGGTCGTGGAGGTGGGGATAGATGTCCCCAACGCCACGGTGATGGTGGTGGAGGAAGCCCAACAGTTCGGCCTGGCCCAGCTACATCAGCTCCGCGGTCGAGTTGCGAGAAGCCCGCATCCCGCCCGGTGTTACCTCGTCTCGGGGCTCAACCTGACCGCTGAGGCCGAGAGACGTTTGCAGGCGATGACGGAGACCAGTGACGGTTTTCGCCTGGCGGAGCTGGACCTCGAGCTGCGCGGACCCGGGGAGCTCCTCGGAACGCGTCAGCACGGTCTGCCGGACGTGGCTTTGGCGACTCTGATCACGGATCGGAGGCTGCTCGAAGAGGCCCGCGAGACGGCCCGGCGCTTACTCGAAGGTGACCCGGACCTGGAGAAAAATCCGCGGCTCGTGAGACGCCTCGAATCGGTTTTCGGTTCAGGCGCCACAGGGATCGTGGCCTAGTCCGAACCGGTGTGATTTCAGGGGGTGAACTGGTAAACTGAGCGAAGCGAGCTATACCTCTGGTAAGATGGGTGAAACAATAACCGGGGTGTTTATGGGAAGATCGGCCCTTCTTCTACCGTTACTCGCTACCCTGACCTTCGCGGCGCAGGTTACCAATGTCCGCTGTTACGCCCAGGAGGACAAAACCTATGTCGTTTTTTACCTGGACGAAGAGTGTCCGGTCGAGGTGTCCACTTCCCTCACCGCCGGGGAGGCCAGCCTGGGTCTCATCGTCCGGGGGGCGCATCTGGACAGTGGAGGTCGGTTGGGCGGTCCCGTGGGTCATGTTGCCGGTGGAAACTTCTACCAGTTCGGTGAGGACGCGGTATTCCTGGTCTATCCCGCAGCCACGGCGGGTTCGTACACCGCCTATCTGGTAAAAGACCCTCTCCGGGCCGTTTTAGAAATTTCTGAAAGAATCGGAGAAGAATCGGTCGAGGTAGAAGTAACGTTTGAGCCGGAGGAGCCACCCGACCTATCACACCTGGGTATCGGTCCGGTGTTGTTGGTGGACGATGACGACGGCGTGAATAACGGCAATCCCTACGGGGTTGATGTCCACGAGCGGTACACCGAGGCCCTGGACGCCCTCGGCGTAAACTACGATCTCCATGTGGTCCGGCACAACGCCAGCGGGCCGACCTACGTCGAGCTCGCGCCCTACCCTCTCGTGATCCACTTCACCGGCCTGGATGCCCTCAAGGTTTGCCTGAGCGGGAGCGACCGCCGGTCCCTCCGCCGATACCTCGACGACGGTGGCAGGCTGCTCCTGATAAGCCAGAACTACCTGGGACAGGTTTCCCGGAGCGGGGCGGCGTCAGCCGGTTCCCTCGAGGAGGCGTTGGGTGTAAAAGATTGGCGCACCGATGCCAAAACGAAGGTGGCCATCGCCGAACCGGCGGGAGAGCTGAACGGCGGCCTGACACTCATCCTCTTCGGCGAGCGGCAGATCGTGGGTAACTGGAGCGACGGTTTTACCACGTCGGAGAGGGGGCGGGTGATCTTCCGCAACCGGTCCCGTGACGACGCGTGCGGCGTGTCCATCGAGGGTGACGATTACCGGGCGGTTTTTCTCTCCTTTGCCTGGGAAAACATCTCCAGTGAGAGCGAGGCTGTGGCGCTTCTGCAACGGATAATCGAGTGGCTCGTCGCCGAGTAGGGCGGGTCATAGATTGACCGGCAAGGGTCGGACCCTTGCCCTTTGTATAAAACGCATGTCCCGAACCGAGCTCATCAACGCTTTTCGCAAGCGCATCGCCGGCGGACTCATCTCCGCGCCTCTGGCCGGGACCAGTGACGTCCCCTGGTATCGTCTGCTTGCCGATCAGGGGATCGTTGTTTTCTACACGGAGATGACCACCGCAGACGGACTTTATCGGGGAAGCCGTAAGACCCGGGCCATGCTGACCGCTGAGCCGGAGCGGTTCCGCCCCGGCGATTCATCCCACCAACTTTCCCGGCTCTACCCCGATCTGGGCGTGCCGGTGGTCTGCCAACTCTTCGGCCACCTGCCCGAGGCCTTCGCCTATGCCGGCCGTTTCGTCGAGCTTTGCGGCTATGATGCCGTTGATCTGAACTTCGGTTGTCCGGCGAAGAAGGTGGTGCGTTCGGGGAACGGGGCGGTGCTCCTGCGGGACATACCCCTTGCCGTCGAGATCGCTGCGGCGACTTTGGAGTCCACTTCACTGCCCGTAACAGCCAAACTCCGCCTCGGCTTCGACTCGGACGACAGGGCTTTTATGCGCCTGGGAAGAGGGTTAGACGGAATGGGAATCGCGGCCATCACGCTCCACCCCCGAACTGTGGAGGAGCGGTTCACGGAAAGCTCGCGGTGGTCGGCGATCGCCGAATTGGTTCGGTCGGTGGGTTGTCCGGTCATCGGGAACGGTGATGTAAAAGGACCCGACGACGCCCTGCGGATGTTGGAATCCACGAGGTGTCATGCGGTGATGGTCGGGCGGGCGCTCATCAACGAGCCCTGGCAGGCGCAGCGGATCTCCGGGGTACTCCGCGGCGAGGCGGTTTCCCCAGTACCCGACTGGGTCGGTCGGGTTGAATGGACTCGCAGGCACGGGCGCCTTCTGGAGCGTTTCTACGGCGAGAAATCAGCGATGTACCGGGTCAGACGCTTCGCTCTTCACTACCTCCGCGGGGTGGTCGGCGCGCGGGAGCTGCGCCGGCGAATGGCGGTGGTCGCAAGCCTAAGCGAATTCGACCGGTTGTTGGACGCGGCTCTCGTCCTTGAGGGGGTTTGAAACAGGGGATTATTGGGGAAGGGGGATACCGACCAAAACATTACACGGCGGGGAGAAGACAAGGGGCCTGTGCCCCTTGTTTGGGTTATGCAGCGGGGGGTGCGCTTACGAGGTGATCCGCCGCAACACCTCGGCGTAGAACTCCTCCACCTGCCCCAGGTCCCGGCGGAAGCGGTCCTTGTCCATCTTCTCGTTGGTGAGAGAATCCCAGAAGCGGCAGGAATCGGGACTGATCTCGTCGCCCAGGAGAATATTGCCCTCGTGGTCGTAGCCGAACTCGAGCTTGAAATCGATCAGCTTGATGTTGCGTTCGGCGAGGAAGGGTGTGAGTACATCGTTTATCCTGAGCGCCGTCCGGGCGATTTGTTGAAGGTCCTCTCTGGAGCAGATCTCGAGCGCCTGGATGTGGCTCTCGTTGATCAGCGGATCGCCGAGGGAGTCGTCCTTGTAGTAGTACTCGAGAATCGTCCTGGGGAGCGCCGTACCTTCGGGGATCCCCAATCTCTTCGAGAGTGATCCGGCGGTCACATTGCGGACCACGACCTCCAGCGGGATCATGCGCAACATCTTGACGCGCATCTCACGGTCGCCGGGGCGGTCAATGTAGTGGGTGGGTATCCCGGCCTCCTCGATTAGCTTGAAGAACACCTCGGTGATGGTGTTGTTGAAGTAGCCTTTGTCCTTGATGGTGCCCTTCTTCTTGCCGTCGAAGGCGGTGGCGTCGTCCTTATAATAGAGGAGCACGACTTTCGGATCGTCGGTGGCGTAGGCGATCTTGGCCTTACCTTCGTGGAGTACGCGCTCTTCGGCCATCTGATCCTCCGGCGTCTAGCGGAATGATGGGATTGACGTTGGTTCCCTAAACCAGGCCCAGTCGGCGGAAGGTCTCGTCAACGTATCTAGGCCTCGGGTCGAAACAGTATTTGATGGTTTTGGTATCCAGGTGTTTTTTTATCTCTGGGTCGGCCTCGACGGCGGAACGGAAGTCGGTATTTCCGTTCGAAGCGGCCAGGGCGTGTCTCTGGACCAGCTCGTAGGCGTCCTTGCGTTCCAGACCGCTTATAATCAGTGCAACCAAAAGTGTCGATGAGGCAAGTAAACCCTTTGTGAGCTGTAGGTTTTCCAGCATCCGGTCCTCGTCTACCACCAGGTTCTCCACGATGAAAGTCATCTTCCGCAGCATGTAGACGGCGAGGTGGAACGAGTCGGGGATGATCACCCGCTCCACGGAGGAATGGCTGATGTCGCGTTCGTGCCAGAGAGCAATGTTCTCCAGGGCGGCGTGGGCGTTGGCCCTCAAGAGACGGGCCATCCCGGTTATCCGCTCCGTTACGATGGGGTTTTTCTTATGGGGCATGGCGCTGGAGCCCTTCTGCCCCTCGGTGAAGGGTTCGAAGGTTTCCCCCACCTCGGTCCGCTGGAGGTGGCGAATCTCGACGGCCAATCGCTCCAGGTCGGCCCCAAGAATCGCCAGCGCGGTCAGATAGGCGGCGTGGCGGTCCCTCTGCAGAACTTGGGTTGAGATGGGCGCCGGTTCCAAGCCCAGCTTACCGCAAGTCCGCTCCTCCACTTCCGGATTCAGGGTGGTGTAGACTCCGACCGCCCCCGAGATTTGCCCCACGCGCAGCCCCTCGGACGCCGCGGACAGCCTCTCGCGGTCCCGCCTTAACTGGGAGTAGAAGGTGGCCAGCTTGAGACCGAAGGTTGTCGGCTCGGCGTGGACCCCGTGGCTGCGGCCGACACACAGGGTGTCCCGGTATCGGAGGGCCTTTTTACGCAAAACCTCGATCAACCTGTCCAAAGAGGCAGAAAGCACTCGATGGGCCCGGGTGATCTGTAACGCCAGGGCGGTGTCAAGAACGTCGGAGGAGGTCATCCCCAGGTGCAGGTAGCGGGCTTCGGGGCCGATAAGCTCGGCTAGATGTTCCAGGAAGGCGATGATGTCGTGGCGGGTGGTTTGCTCGATCTCGGCGATGCGCGCTGGGTCGGGCGGATTGCCCTTCGTCTTCTCCCGGCAGGTTTGAATCGCCTCCGCCGGAACCACGCCCAGCTCGGCCATCGCCTCGCCCGCCGCCAACTCCACCTCCAACCAGGTTTTGTATTTACCCTCGTCGGAGAAGATGTTGCGAATCTCGGGAATTTCGTAACGTTGGATCATAGAGATGAGGTGGTTGATTCTTTCTAATCCTACCACATAAGCCGGAAACGGCCAAGGAGAAGTGGACCAATAGAGAAAGGCGGGTTGTAAAGCCCGCCCTTTGGTGGTTTAAATTGGTGGCTGGGTCAGATATCCTCGTTCTGTTCCGCAATAACGAGGGCCACGCGGTACTGTTTCCCATCCCGTTGCACGATCAGAACCACGTCGTCCCCCGGGACGCTTTCCTTGAAGAAGGTATTGAAAGCATCCACGCCGGTGACCGGTTCACCGTTGTAGGAGAGAACGATATCGCCGGGTTCCAGGCCCGATTCATCCGCCGGGGACCCCTTGTCAACCTGCGTAACGAGGGCCCCGTCCGTTGAGCCGAGTGTCATCGCCTGAGCGATGCTGGGGGTGACGTCCTGGAGGTAGAATCCGATGTATGATCGGCGGACGCCGCCGAATCGGATGATCTCCTCGGCCACTTCCCGGGCTACATTGATCGGGATGGCGAAGCCGATTCCCTGACTGCCCCCCGAGGTGGAGAGGATGGAGGAGTTGATGCCGACCACCTCGCCGATGGAGTTGACCAGAACGCCGCCCGAGTTGCCCGGGTTGATCGCGGCGTCGGTCTGGATCAGGCCTTCGAAAATCCGCACCTTACCGGTGGAAAGCTGATAATACATTGTCCGGTTCGTGGCGCTGATGACTCCCACGGTGACGGTGGGTTGGGGGTCCCTAACGATGAAGCCGAAGGGGTTGCCGATGGCGATGGCCCACTGACCGACCTCCAGATTGTCCGAGTTGCCGAGTAGGGCTACAGGCAGATCGTCGCCGCCGATGATGCGGACAACGGCGGTGTCGGTGTAGGGATCTCTGCCGACAACCTCGCCTTGGAAGCTGCGTCCGTCTGAAAGCGTAATCTCGATTTCGTCGGCGGAGTGGACGACGTGCTCCGCGGTGAGGATGTAACCGTCGGGTGAGATGATGAACCCCGAGCCCATGCCGGGTATCTCCCGCTCGCGGTATGTGGGCCCCTCCGAGTGGGGGGAGGTGAGGTGACGACCGAAGAATTCCTCGAAAAAGGGGTTGCTGAAGAAGGGATCGCTCCACGGGTCGTACACGCGCTCGGTGATACGGGTGATCGTGGCCACGGTCACCACGGATGGGGCGGCGATCCGGGTGGCCTCGATTATCGCGTTGCCCCGCTCCAGGGTGATGCCGGCGTCAACGGCTTCGACTCTTCCCGGATCGCTGTTACTTAGCGTAAGCTCAACCGGTTCGATCCCCTCCCCGGCGTATCCGGGTTGGACCGAGGCGGCAAAGAGAAATGCTACGAGAAGGGCGTTCCGCATAGGTGCACCTCCCACCATTGGTTTCGTCCACACGCACTGAACTCTTGGTTTGGGGTGGTTTGCATACCGATTATACGAAACCATAAATCGCTTTGTTCCTCACCCAGCCCGATTAATGAACGGGTTTTGTAAGTTCAATAACTTGCCTTGACCGGACATCTGGGTTAATATGAAAATGTAAATTGGGTCTCGTTTCGAACCCACCTTGTCTGAGACCGGTAAAGGGATGATTAAACGAAGCCGAAGGATACTGCTGTGGTCTTTGGCCGGCATTATCGGCGTCGGGTTTCTTCTGTTGGTCGTATTCGGCGAAATTTTTCAGTGCCAGCGCACCGCCCCGCCGCCGCAGATTCACCCCCCCGATGTCGGCGATATCGCACAGCTCAGGCCCGGTGTTACCGCCCTGGTGAAGGTCTCCGTCGGTGAGATCGAGCTTCCCCCGGGCAGCTTGATTGAGGTGACCGGGGTGCAGGGTGATTTGGCCACGGTCAGACTCATCTCCGACGACACCGAAGGTGAGCTTGAGTGGAACGACGGCTTCAGCAGCTTCTTTGAGAGAGCGCCCGGCGAGTTGGTCGAGCTTTACGCCAAGGATACCTGGACGGCGTTGGAGGTTCTCGAGCTGACCGAGCCCCTGGGGCGTGGTTGGTCCCCCGACGCCTACGCCTACGCCGCAGTTTCCGGCGATCTTCCCCTGGGTGGCCGGAACCGGGAATGGGTGGTCGCCTACTACTCGGAAGGTCTTAAACGTATCCTGCGGGTGGTGCTCACCGTGGGAGCGCAGCCGGCGGTTCAGGAGGATTCAACGCCAACCGCGCCCACCGACGACCATACCCATTGGCCCCTTGGCTCGGCGAGGCTGGATTTAGGCTCTCCCATAGTGGATTCCCCCGCCGCTTTGGAGGCCGCTCTCGCCGCCGACGATCGCGGTGAGGAGGAGAAGAGCCGCTGGGAATTCTATCGGATCTACCTGGTCCATCAGAACGACCCGGATAACCTGGGGGATCCCTGGAGGAATACCGTTACCTACCGGATCTTTCAGAGGCTCACGGTGCGGATGAACCCCGATGACGAGGCCGCGTACACAGATTTCGCCGTGGACGCCCAGACAGGCGAGGTGATCGCCCGCCTGCCCTGAGTTGGTCGGATAAACGTACTGGTTTCTAGAGAACCGGGATTCCCCCGGCTCAGTCGTTCTGAGCAAGGGTATTAAAAATACAGCACAAATCCCGGTAACCTCTGTCGATTACCACGATGGAAGACCGAAGCGACGTTTCGTCTTCGTTAATATGAATGAATAAGCCGTCGGTTAGACGGCTTTTTTTTAAAAGTAAATCAAAAAGAGGGGGCTTAAAAATCAGGCCCCCCTGGCTGGGGCGGTAGGATTCGAACCTACGAATGACGGCTCCAAAGGCCGTTGACTTACCGCTTGTCGACGCCCCAGGGTTTAATCCAAACTACCCGTCCTTCCCCGGATACTGCCGTCAAGCCGGGTACGAGACTGGCGCGTCGCAGGGTTACCGGTAATGAGTTGCGTGAACGCCTTTGGTTACTCTTCGTCCTCTTCCGATTCTACGGGCGTCTCTTCAACGAGTGTCTCTTCAACGGGCGTCTCTTCAACGAGTGTCTCTTCAACGGGCGTCTCTTCAACGAGTGTCTCTTCAACGGGTGTCTCTTCAACGAGTGTCTCTTCTATGGGTGTCTCTTCTATGGGTGTCTCTTCTACGAGTGTCTCTTCTACGAGTGTCTCTTCACCTTCGGTGGAGTCCTGGTAGAGATTTTCCCGCATAAGCTCGTCGTACTTCGACAGCACCGCTTCCTCGATTAGCGTGCGTGTTTCGGCGTTGAGGGGATGGCAGACGTCGCGGCGTGTGCCGTCGCGACGCTTTTTATTGGGCATGGCCACCCAGAGACGGTCGTTTCCGTCTATGACACGCAGGTCTTTAACGATGAAACAGTTGTCGAACACGATAGAGGCGTAAGCCTTCAGCTTTTCCTCATCGCGTAGACTAACCCTCACTTCGGTGATGTCCATATATGCCTCCTCGGGGGTGACAAGACCTCAGGTTATTTTATTTTCTATTATCGAGACACCTTTGTCAATAGTTTCCGTGGGGATCGAGGCGATTCCATTCGATTCCAGAGAGCGGGCTGCCTGAAACGCCTGGTTTTCGTCCTGGGCGATGCCGAAACAGCAGGCGCCGGAGCCTGATAGACTGACCGGTTTCAATCCGCTCCGCCGCAGCGTTTCAAGGGTGCGACCGATCTCGCCGAAGAAACGGGTGATCTTCCGGGAAAAGGCGTTGGGCAATTCCCGGGGCACCGGACCGCCATCGAGCCAACCCTCGATTTCCTCCAGAGGAAGTCTGCCGAAGTCTTCATCCGAGAGCTGTCCGTAGGCCCAGGTCGTAGAGACCGCGGCCTTGGGGAAGGCGAGGACTATACATATCTGCGCCTTGGATTTCAACCTCCTCAGGCGCTCACCGCGCCCCTCGGCCAGCGCAATTCCGCCATTCAGAAAGAAAGGGACGTCGGCACCCAGCCCGGTGGCGATCTCTCTCATCTCATCGGGGTCGAGGGGACTATCGTGGAGGTGATTTAGGGCTATCAGCGCGCCGGCGGCATCGCTCGATCCACCTCCTAATCCGCTCCCGGGTGGAATGTGTTTGGATAACTCGAATCGTACGCAAGGTGGAATTCCTGTCGCCTCGGCAAAAGCCTCGGCAGCCTTCCAGACGAGGTTGCGCCGGTCCGTCGGCACGCTGTGCTGGCCGTACACCGTGAGGGAAAGTTCATCAGCCCGTAGGGCCGTCAGGCCGTCCCCCAGAGAGATGGCCGCCAGAATCGTCTCGACGTTGTGGTAGCCGTCGTCGCGTCGGTTGAGGACGGCCAGCCCGAGATTGACCTTGGCGGGGCACCTTATCTGCAGCTTTTGCAGCCCTTTCATTCTCCAATGGATTCTGCCAGGGGCCGTTGGATTAGTCAAGTCGAATAATTTGTTGACGCTCCGGATTAACGGTGCTATATTTAGGTGGGATGTAACTTTATGTTAGAATGCTTGTCGAAAAGGCTCCGTTTACGCGGGCGTCCGTGAAAAGGGCTTTGGGATGAAAAAAACGCTTCTCCTTTTACTCGGTGTTCTTACGATCTCTGTTTCGGCCTACGAGTTGCTGCTACTCGATGATAATGCTGCTGATAGCCACGATCCATACTACGTGAATTTTGCCAACCTGGATGAGGTCGAGAGGATCTTGGACGAGATGGGGATAGACTACGATCACGAGTGGAACAACCGGTACCGCTATCCCCTAATTACGGCAGATCCCGCTTTTCTGGCCGGTTACGACATCATTATCTGGTACAACGACAACCGGGCCATCGAACAGGCCGAGTACGACGCGGTTCTCGACTGGGTTGGTGAAGGCAACTACCTGATCGTGACGGGCTACGACTCACTGGGTAACCCGAACGATCCCCGGATGGCCGATCTCGTCGGCTCGTTGACCTACGGTGACTACCCGTACTGCGACAGCTTCGGCGTCTCCAACTCGGACAACTGGATCATGGACGGTCCCGAGGGGTATTTTCAGGGGGTATTCGATATCCTGCCCGAGGCGACCGATCACGACTGGGCCCTGGCGGCGCCGGGCACGGTGAAGATCGCCGGCACCTTCACCGGAGGCGTGATCGGCCCGGACAAGATCCTGCTCACCGAGGACGTCGGCGAGTGGGGCGGGATCATCGTCTACTGGAACGGAAACTGGGACTCTGTCGAGTGGTGGCGAATGACACAGACTCCGGATACGGTAAACATGTTCAAAAATGTGATGTGGCACCTGCTCGTAGACGCGGCTGTTGAAGAGGTTTCCTGGGGGGAGATCAAGGACATCTTTACGCCGTAGCAGTAGTTGATTTATACTCCCCTTGGACTGAAGGCTGTCGAGGACCGTCCATTCGACAGAGGGTGCCAAGAAGGGGAGTTTTATTGTGAAAATTAGAATCGTCTGTCTCTTGTTGATTCTGGTCATCGGTACGCCGGCTTACCAGCTTCTGCTTTTGGATGACGCACCTCCCGATCCTAGCATGCCCGACGATTACCCCAATCTGGATGACGTCGAGGGGATCTTGGACGAGATGGGGATAGACTATGATCACGAGTGGAACAACCGGCACCGCTATCCCGGAATTACGGCAAATCCCGCTTTTCTGGCCGGTTACGACATCATCTTCTGGTACAACGACAACCGGGCCATCGAACAAGCCGAGTACAACGCCATGCGGGCATGGGTCGGCGAGGGCAACTTCCTGACGGTAACCGGTGAGGACTCCCTGGGCAGCCCAAACGACCCGCTGATGGCTGCCCTGGTCGGTTCGACAATCTATGGAGACTTTCCCTTCTGTGATAATTTCACGGTCACCAGACCCGAGAACTGGATAATGGACGGACCGGCAGGGTACTTCGACGGCACCTTCGATATTCTCGAAGTGGCCTCCGACCATGACCTATGCTCTCCGAAACCCCCGAATACATACACGGTGGCATTGACGATCATCGGTGAATTCACGATCGGCCCCCCTAAAATTCTTATCACAGAGAATCCTAATCCCAGCGGCGGTACTATAGTCTACTGGAACGGCAACTGGGACGCGGTGGAGTGGTGGCGCATGTCGCAGACGCCGGAGACGGTGAACATGTTCAAGAACATGGTGAACTACTTCATCGATAACGTGAACGTGGTGGAAGAAACGAGCTGGGGTAGTATCAAGGACATCTTTTCGCCCTAGCACGTCTTGTTTTTGAAGGGAGGCTCCTGGGCCTCCCCTTTTTTTTATCGTCAATGGAATAGTCATCGCTTTAGAAACCCCGGTGGAGACCCAGGCCCCGCGCGTACACCCAGGCATCGTTCAGTTCCGCTGATGTCGGACGCCGATTCGCCCCCTGATACTCCTCCGCTCTGTGATGGGGATGGTACTGGGCCATGATGTTGACATAGGTGTCCGTTGAGAGTTCCTCGGCGATGAACCGGAGGACGTTCCGAGAGTCGGCCAGGTTGTTCGGCAGGACGAGGTGGCGGATGAGCACCCCCTTCCTGGCGACGCCCCGGTTGTCGGTATGCAAAGCGCCTACCTGACGGTGCATCTCCCTCAAAGCCTCGGAGCATCTTTCAAAGTAATCGGGCGCCTGGGATAGCTCTCCGGCGGGAGCCTCGGGACCGTACTTGAAGTCGGGCATGTAGATTTCGACGATCCCGTCCAGGAGCTCTATGACCTCGAGGTTCTCGTACCCGCCGCAGTTCCACAACACGGGTACCCGCAAGTCCATCCCGCGGGCCATGCCGATCGCACGTGCCAGCGATGGGGCAAAGTGGGTCGGCGTCACGAGGTTCACGTTCTCACAGCCCATCCGCTCGAGATTGAGCATCAGAAGGGCCAGCTCCTCGGGCTCCGTCGGGCGCCCCGTTGCGTTCTGGCTGATGTCGGCGTTCTGGCAGAACAGACAGTGAAGATTGCACCCGCCAAAGAAGATCGTCCCCGAGCCGCCACGCCCGACCAGCTCCGGTTCCTCTCCGTAATGGGGACCGGCGGAGGTGA
>SDBS01001865.1_pt1 | contig 21236 bp, 48 predicted proteins | sample 2277091 | NCBI WGS metagenome assembly SDBS01 (sample SAMN10404972, study PRJNA504765) | marine sediment metagenome | isolation source: marine sediment core GS10_PC15, 163 cmbsf | place: Arctic Ocean: Southern Knipovich Ridge | collected 2010 | reverse complement strand
TAGATGGAAGGAATGGAATTACATCAATCTATACAACAGATTTCTCACTTCAAGACCTTGATCATGCAATAGATAGACATGGAAAAACATGGACAAAAATAAATAACATTTGGCAGAAAGACTATGTAATGCCTGATTTAAGTTGCACAAAAGCAACTTACTTGGGATATGATAGATATTGTCCAGAGTTTAATGTAATGAAACAATATGAAGCAGATATGGGAAAACAATTCTTCGATGGTTCAAAGATTAAAAGTGAACTCACAGAACCGTTTGCGTGGGAATTTCCTGATCGAGATAGAGATCGTCTAGCAGGAACACAACTCCGATGACGGTGGAGGTAGTTGTTTGCCTTTTACACCTATTTTACGCCTGAGATTTTTTTCAGACCGCTACGTAGTTCAGTTGAATCTTCAAACAAATTTCGAATTACTACAAAAAAGTTTTGTAGACTACAATTTTAGAGATAAATGGATCAACGTTAACTAATTACAGTAAGTAGGATGAGGATTCTGAGAACTCGTAAACTCAGCGAGTTCCTCTCCTACAAAGTCAAATTAGATATGACTGAAATTTTAACATCGATTTAGAGAAAATCACATTTTATAGAGTCACCATCGTTTAGGGGAAAAACCCAACAAGGTAGATTACTCAAAACAAACTTTTTGCACATGCGTAAACTGATGTGACTGGTCAAAAAACAGCGATCAACTACTACCACCAAAGAACTTATCTAGTTTTTTTTGTAACCGTTTGGAAGGGAAAGATGTGTGCGCTGTCCAAGATGTGATGAAGAAGAACTACCAGTACCAATTGAATCCAATGCAATTTCCCATCTTGATGCTAAAACATGGATATGTAAGATGTGTGGAAGAATGGAATCAATAATAGATTTTTGGAAGGCTAAAAACATGCCTGAAAGAATACCAGATAAAGAGTTAGCGATTGAGAAAATATTCAAGGAGAGATTAAGACTTGGTTGATATTCCATTCATTCAACCATTTATTGATCAAATAATGCGTTTTATCTCAAATGATGCTTATACAGTAACTATTGTATTTGGAGTTCTTGTAATTGTAATAGGACTAGCGTTTCTTGGAGCAAGGAGAATTGAATCAGATTGATACCTTGTGCTGAATGTGGCAAACTTCAAAACGTTAGTCTTTTCTTTTGTTCTTTAGAATGTATTGAGAAATATGAATCTAAACGAGGTAGAAATTAAGAATGATCTTCTGTCCAACATGTGAATCAAGAGCAAAACCATTAGACAAATACAATGAGAAAACAAAATACAAGTGCGTTAAATCAGTTTGCGGTAAGGAATTCAAGCCGAGAAGGAAGGAGTAATTCTTGAATCGTTCTAAAATTTACATGTGGGGATTAAAGAATATCCCTTTACATATTTGGGTTCATTATTGTGCTTACATGATTAAAAATGAAATGAGAACAGAATGGAGTAATTCATGACTAAAGGACTTTGCCATAGTTGCCTTGATTCAGATGTTGAAATCACTGAATACAAGAAGGGGGATTTACTTTGCAAGAACTGTATATTCAAAAGGGAAGAGAGGAGAAATAAAAGATGAATCTTAAAATGAATCTTAAAGGTTATCAGGAAAAAGTCGGTAAACTTGCTAAGGAAAAACATTACAATCAAGAATTATTTTACCTGCATAGTAGAATGATTCAAGAGGGATCTGAAATGTTAGATGCAATTTGGCAGGGAAAATCCGATGAGGAAGTTGCAGAGGAAGGCGCAGACCTATTACATTTCTTTTTTCAATTATTGGATCTTAGACCAAAGGCAGACATTGATGATGCAATGCTGAAAAAAATTGAATCAAACTACATTAACAAAAAGAAAACAAACCAAGATGGAAGTATGATTAGATTATGAATCCAAAAAACACTGATCAATTAGTAATTTCTAAGGTGGATATGTTACTAGAATCAGGTTTCATTGACAAAGACGAAATTGTAAACAAAGTTGCAGACGAATATTTTCTATCAAAATCAATAATCAGAAGAATTATGAAGGAAATGACATTAGAAATGCAAAGAAAGATCAGAGTTTTATCAAAACAGTATGAAAAGGATGCAAATGAAAAACGAGATTAAAAATAGATTCTGTGCGTTATGTACAGCAGGTGGAAAGATGTGTGTTATGAAATGTGAGTGTGATTGTCATTGAAGGTTGCAATAGTAGGAACAAGTCATGCAATGACAGAAAATGAAGAAAGGGATGTAAGACAATTCGTTACAATGATTTTAAAAGACTATGATCCTTTTACGACCACGATAATTAGTGGTGGTGCAGAAGGAGTGGATTCAATTGCTCAAGTAATTGCATTACTACAACACTTTGCAGTAAAGCCAATATTCCCTATGGGTATTGGAACAAAAGCAAATTTAGCAAGAAATTTAGAAATAGCAACAGAATGTAATGAATTATTTTGTATAACAATTCCAGTTCATGACAAAAAATGTTATCATCACAAACCTTTACAGGATCATCAAAAAACTGCTGGATGTTGGACTATGAATAAAGCATTAGAGATGAATAAAAAATGCAGATTATTAGTAACACCAAGAAGAATTGTGGAAATTAAAAATGAAAATTAAATTAGTTCAAAGATACACTGGTAAAGTTGACCAAAACTTTATGGATTTAGAGTTTGCAAGGCTTGATCAAGAAAGAGAAATGGAAATTGTTTGGGAACGAGAAGAACTTACAAGATTAATTTTAACAGGACATGGTGAATATTATAGCAAAATGTAACCATTGTAATTCTGAAATTACAAAGTATGAACAACATTTTCCTATAATTAAAGAGAACAAGGGAAAGGAAGTAAAATATTGCGAAATTAGAATCAGTAGAAGTAAGTTAAGGGATTATAGAAATCTATGAATATAAAACAAAAAGCACTAAGAACAAAATGGGGAATGGCATCAAACGATTATCAAGCATTAGAAACTGCTTACGATTACATTCCTAAAAAATACAAGAGACATAAAAGAATGATCAAACATACAATGGAAAAACTAGAAAAAAAGATGAAGGAATCAGAAAAAAAATTCACTTACATGGGAGATTAATCTATGGCAAATTTATTTTACCAAACTAACGATAACATTGCACGATTAAGTTCAAGAATCAAAGGACAGAGAAGGAGTACAACTAAGGGGAATACGAAATTAATGGCAATTTGTGTAAAATGTAATGGAAGAGATCAAGAACACGAACTAAGTATGCCTTCTAAGCGGTATGAATTGCAGGGAAGCAGAAAAATTGAAATTTGCGATGGCTTCTCAAGCATACCGAAGGACTTTTTCACAAAGATAGATAATGAAAAACAAAAACGTGTGGAAAATCCTCCAAAGGTTATCGTTTGAAGATTAAAGAACCGTTTAATACAAAGATCGGACAGGTTTGTAAAGAGTGCGGATTTGGTTCTAATCCTAGATCACTTTCTAGACCATTAACAAAATTTGATTTACTAATTCACTTGTATTCCCATATAGATGATAAAAAGAAAGGAAGAACTCATTATGTCTGATGAAAAATTTTTACAAGCAGAAAAATATAAAGAGTTTTGCCAATATTTTAACGAACTAGAAAGTAATGACATTCCATTTGGGATTACAGATCTAATAAGAAAGGCAAAGGATTTGGATTTACCGTTGTTATCAATACCAGAATTACAGGAGTTAAAAAAAAATGCCGATTGATTTGGTTAGGGTTAGGGAAAATATGTTTGAAAGAATAAATCTTCAATATTGTTATCTTTGTAGAGACAGAGATGGGAACAAAGTATTATTGGGTGCAAAGATTGATGAATTGATCGCAATAAAACATACAAGAAAAAGTCGTTATGCTCATCTAAAATGCGCTGTTCGCTACAATTGGATAGATAAATCGGAAATTGTAAAAGATTATTTACTACCTCATCTAGCAAGAATTAATGGTAGATAGGGGAGTCATCACATTAGAGCAAATTTGTAATGACACAGGAATAGTTTCATTAGAAGAACCACTGTTAATTGAAAAAGCAATATTAGGAAAATAGTTTTTCTCTAATATAATCAGTAAAACGTGTATTATTCTTCATAGCGTTCTTTCTCAAAAATTCTTTCTCCTCTGATGTAACTCTAATTTCTAATCGTTCACTACGGTATCTTTTTTCATTTTTATCAAGAATCTTTTTAATGTCAAGTAAACGCATCAACGGTTTTTTTCCATAAGACATTTTTTTATTTTGTGTGAGAATCATTTCCTTTAGTTTATCTTCATCTTGCCACCAATCAAACACAGGTTTTGGATTGTGAATTGCATAATGAAACACATGAAACTTTTTTTGCTTTCTATCATACTCCTTAACAATAATTTCACCATGTTTTTTCCTACAATTTTTTTTCTTGGAAGGACAAGACTTTCCACTCTTAATTTTATAAGGTAAATTTTTCTTTTTCTTAAAAGATTCAAGTAAAAGATCTATGTAATCTTCTAAATGTCTCTTATTTCCCATCAAAATATGATAAAATACCCATATTATAAGAATTAATTTTGTCCGACCATAGATCCTCTCTAGAAATCCCAAATTTTCAGTTGCGTAGTCAAGATTATAACTAATAAAACTATTTTTAATTGTGAATAAAGGAATAACAGGCACACTAATTTTAATTGTGTACGTAGCAAGTTTGAATTTTGCCTACGCTGAGGAATTAGAAGATGAAATTGCAGGCATGGTAGGGGAAGGCGTGGGAGACTTGGTTGATCGCCTAACAGATGACATTGACTTTACCGATGAAAATTTCTTAAACGTAACAGAACAAGAGGCAGATGACATTAAAGTTTCTGGTCAAGATGTAATGGAAGTAACAATTGATTTATTTCTTACAGTAAAAGATTTTGCCAAAGATGCTGTAAAATTAATTTCTCCTTATGAAATATCAGACTTTTTACTTGCAATTATTGCATTTGCATTTGCAATAGTGTTTATTCTTTCAATTGTTAAAGCAATAGGAAAACACATCTTCATAATGTTAATGATAGGCTTATCTATTGTTGCATTGTTTGTGTTCTTAGGTTTATGAGAGAGTTTAGAGAAGAAGAAGATCCACAAAAACCAAGTTATCAAAAAATAGGAATGTTAATGCTGTTACTAATAGTGATAATGATCTTTTACTTTTTTGATGGTGCTGGATTTTTTTCGGAGGAAGAGAAAATTAACTGTGATCCTGAGTTAGATAACTGTGACAGACTGAAAATAATTGTACGTTTTATTGGAAATTATGAACAACTTATATCATATACATGATCTTTCCCATTTTACTACGTAGAAATGGCAGTTAAAGAAACAACACAATTATCAATTTTCCTGTTTCGAGTAGCAGTAATAATTTTAGCAATTGTATTGGCTTTTCAACTACTTGGTGAAACAGGAATAGTTGATTTTGACTTTACAGATTTCTATACATTACAACAAATAACATACGGATGGATAATTTTAGTAGTTACACTTTTGGCATTGATTGAGGCAAGGACTATGCAGAATAGAGCAGGAGGAGGAGTTGAAGGCGCATCATTCGGTGTAGTTATTTCTTATATAATTGCAGTTATTGGTATTGGATTTACAATATTTGTTTTCACTGGAGGAGAAATAGCATTTCCACCACAAGGTTATGAATTTACCAATGGAGAAATAAACCAGTTGATAGGATATTATCTTTTAGTTGGTGTATTATTATTCTTCATAAATTCAAGAACATCAATCGCTGGATTTAGAAGTTTATTTAGAGACATTTAATGAGCATATATGTCACAAGTTCTCCAAGAAACTTCACCACTTCTCGCTGAACTTGTAGGATTATTTTTCATTAGTATTTTAGTTGTAGGTCTGATAGTTTTTACTGACATTAAATTTCATGATGATTACGTAAAAGACTTAGTTGCTAGGTGTCATGCCAATAATCAAGAGGATGTGTGCGTAGAAAAGCGACAGGGATTCGGATTGGCAGAAGATGCACAACTTGAACTAGGTAATCCGTATTGGGAAGTGTTAATGGTTCAATTTATTGTAATTCCTATTGGTTTTGCATCATTTAGGTTCATAACAATTGCAATTAGAAAAAGAAAATTTACTGCAATGAGAATATTTATGATATTTCTTTGGGGAGCAATACCATTAATTTTGTTCTTGTTTGGTGTGATCGATGTATTTTACTACGTGGGAAGAGGAGAAGATATTCCAGATCAGTTATCATGGTTAAACAATGTAGGAGTGTTTGAACACACAAAATCATTAGGAAATGATCCATTAAACGTAGAAAAAAATGATTTGATAATTACTTTTGCGTTGGGAGTCATGTTTATTGGATTACTATTCTTTATTGCATTTAGAATGTATCAGGATTCTAGATTGAGAGGGTTTGTATGAAAATTAATATTAGAGATGCAGAAGTTCCAGTTCCTTCTCAAAGAAGTTTAGCACACGCATCAAACGTAATGGAACATACACTTAGAATGAGAATTCACGAACTTTTACAAATGGTTTTAGACAATGGAGGAAGTTTGAAACAAGGAGTGAGAGTGTATCCATGATTTTAGCATTAATTTTTCTTTTTATTCAAAAAGCAACTACACTTCAAGTTGGTTTTATAGATGAAGATCTTGGTACTAATATTGGAATAATTCTTTTCATACTAATTGTACTTGCAATAGCAGTTGTTTTAGGAAGAGGATTACAAAATAGAAAAAAACGATGACTCGCTTAGGTGGATTTGGTTTTCTAGATTCGTTTCATTGTGAAAAGACTTCATTTCTAACTTTTGGTGCGTTTGGTATCTTTGTTATACTAGCAATAATGTTTGTAGCATACGATCAATTACCAACATCAGATGTATTTGGTTTGTTTGATCCTCCAATTTCTCTTCTACTAATTGCTGGTGCTTTTACTCTTGGAGGATATTTAGGTGTCCTATATTACAGATACACAAACAACAAAAAACCTTTATTCGTAATACAGTTCTGGAGTGCAGAGGCATGACCAAACAAAAACTAAAAATGCGCTATAACAAAGGTGCATGGGTATCATCTATGAGATGTTTTAACTGTAATTCAATTTCAATGTTAAAAGGTCTAGAAGAAGATCGTAAAAAATATGAAGATAAAGGAATGATATTAGGCGATGATAAAAAATTAACTCGTTGTGTTATGATGTGTGATAAGGGATGGTTTCATTCTACTGGTAAAATAACCTCCTAATTTTCTATTGTAAATGGCAGAAAAAAAGAAAAAAACCGATACAAAATTACTAATATTATTCACGATTCTAGCAGTAGGATCTATCTTATTTCTAGTATCAACTGATATTATTACATTATTTATTACTGCAAGTTTAACTCTTGATCATACAGGAACGAAGGCTACACCAGATGAAAGGGGAGCAGATGGATTAACTGGTCAGTTCACAGCAGAGGCAAACTTGGCAGACTTTATTGAAAGATTTCAAGGTAAATTAGATAATTACCTTAATCTATTAGCAAACAATCGATTGCAAGTTGTACCACCATCACCTGACAACCCTCCAATGTGTAGTATGGGAGCGTGTTCTAAAAAACCACCAGTCGGTGATTTACCAGTACCAGAAGATATTCCTCCATTCGGTGACGGAGATCCTGTAATAATAATTGAAGAAGGAGATGATCCAACAACAATTGATCTTTCAGGAGGAGGAGGTATAAGTTCAAGCACATTAAGCACAGGAGTTCAAGAATTTATCAGAAACAATGTTATTGTTCATGAAAGATTTCACACTCCTGCTAATGCACAGACAACTACTGGATCAATATTGATAAAGTGGGGACATGGTGAATCAATTACTGTACAACAATTTCTTATTCCAGACGATTATTTTGATTGGTTTGAGTTCGAATTACCACAAACACTTAGGGGAGATGGCGTTGCTACATTTGATGGAGTATCAGAAAATGAATTCTTTTACAAACTAACAATACCAGAAGATCTAATTAATAGGGACACTGTAATTCCAATTAGAATGATAATTAACACACAGGATAGCGTAGTAGATGCAGTAACTGAGATTCAAATAGAACGACCAGTAGAATTTTCAGAACAGTTTTCTGTTGCAGAATTTGTTCGTTCAATAATTACGGAGGTAAGACAATTCTTTGCCTAATCTATTAACAGATTTAGAGAATCATAAGAGAATTACAATTCCTTTAGTCTTAGCAGGTTTTCTAATATTACTAATTGTATTAACTGGTGTAAATACAATTGAAAAAATATTATCACCAGACATTTTTGCAGAAACAAGTGATAAGTTTCTTAATGATACTTTTGTCAGATTAGGAATTTTAGTCATATTCTTTTACGAATTAATTCCATTTACATTCAGATTTATTACAGACTCTGGTTTCTTTGCAGGATTAATTCAAGAAGGAGTCAATCCTATTGCACTTATACTAATTACTGCATTAGGAAAACTTGCTGGTTACTATATTCTTTACATGATAGGAAGAGGGATTTCAAGAATTTTACGAGGTAGAGATAAGGAATTAGCAGGAGCAGAACATATTTTACATAAATACAAATTTTTCGTCTTTGTAGCAGTTCCGTTCTTGGGATCTTTAGGTGATTTAGTAGTTTTGATTGCAGGTCATGAACGTATAGGCTTTTTGAAAATAGCACCATTGTTATTCGTTTCTAGTATTTTGAGAATTTCTATTTGGATATTTCCATTCATGGCACAACTACAATTAGTAGATTTACTCTAAATGGCATTTCACAAATTAGGAATCTCACTGTTCTTCTTGGGAGTTCTATTACTAGGATTTGGTTTAATGATGGCATTTAACATGATGAGTTCTGATTTTGTAATTATGTTAATTCTAATATTAATTGGAATTAAATTAATTGTACTTTCGTTAACAATGCGGAATAGCCTAAAATTAAGGTAGAAATTTCTAATGGCAAAAAAATATAGGGCAAACCACCCACCTTTCTTGACAAAATGATTGTTAAGAATGACACCTTCCATAATTTTTGTTAACACATTCTTTTAATTTCACTCATTTTCAAATGGAGGATGTTGATTGATAACTTTCGTGCTGGAATGTCGTTCAAGATACAAAGAAGGTACAAAAGCAAACTTTGGAAGTATGGATATAGTGATATTCCAAGATTGCAAATAATCTACGAAAAAAAAGACTAAATGGCATTTACACAACATGATAAAAGAGATTGTCAGTGTATAGCGTACAAACCAGATTTTGGTGTTTTCGATCTAAGATTAACTGGTAAAAACTTTTTTTGTTCAGGATGCCATAGATATGTCTCATCTAAGTGGAAAGGTGGACTTGTCCACTTTGGTTTTAGAACAAGATATGTAAAATATTTCTACTGTCCTTGTTGTGGAACTAGGATGAGAAGAAAGAGAAGAGCGAAGAATAGAATTGTAACATCAATACAAGATCAGATAAAACATCCAGAGAAATACTCAACTTATGTTATTTCCAAGTTAAAGAAGAAACAGAAACTATTGGAAAACAATACTCTAATTCCTACAGTCACATGAGTCTACGTGTGAGTCAAAAGAAGGAACTGATACACCTACCTTGTTGGGTTTTTCCCCTAAACGATGGTGACTGTATAAAATAGTATTTTTACCAAAACTAACTAAAAATTTTAGTAATACGCATCCGTTCATAAATTGTGGAAAAATGTCCTAGATGTGAAGAAACCATGACTAAAATGCAGAGTTGCCATCTGATTTGTACTAATTGTGGCGCACATCTTGATTGTTCTGATAAAGGAAGTTTTTGGTAGTGACTCCTATTCCAAATTTCAAATTAACCAAAAAACAATGGGATAATCTCATTGAAGTAGCAATAGAATTAACTCCACCTGAGATAAATCCTAAATGAAGTGTAGAATGTTAGGTTGTGGTCATCGAGTTCAGAAAACTGCTTCATCTCGTCATGTAGGTCAATCTTGGCATGATCATGGAATTTGTTCATGCTGTGCAATGGAATTATTTGATATGCGAGCAGTTAATGGAGATTATCATGAAAGTCAGACATGTTTACGCCTAATTAAAGAGGAGTTACAGTTAATCACTACTACAAATTGACTAATTAACAAATTTTGTTCATTAACATATCATATAAGATAGCAATCATGAGGGCATTTCATGAGCGAACAAGCATCAGTAACAGCATACTGTGTTAAATGCAGAGAAAAACGTGAAATGAAAGATCCAGAAGTGGTCAAACTAAAAAACGGTAGACCTGCAAGAAAAGGTAAGTGCGGTACATGTGGCACTAATATGTTTAGGATTGGAAAGTAATCCTAACATCCATCTTTTTTATCTAGAAAGATTTTATGAAATTTTGCGTGAGGATCAAGTTCCTTCATTAATGAAACAGGAATTAAAATTTGATCATTATGATGACTAATTTCATTAGCACATTCAAAATGTAAGGGCGTTATCCAAACTAATTTATCAAAATCTCTTCTCTCACAAAATGTGACTAAATCGAATTTTGAATCGATTTCTTTGAAACATTTACCACAATCTATTGGAAACCTTCCAAAAATTTCAGACAGTTCTTTCTTTGGTTCTAAATTATCATCGACTTCAATTAGTTTTCGAATTTTCCCCAAAATTCCTCAAAACTTTTTACACCAGTTTGACGTATAAGCATTGTGTAGAAAAAATCAGTAACAAATATCAGTTTTCAAACGTTTTCTAGTTAATTCTCAAGTAAATCTAAAGTCGATAGTCCTGCAAATACACAAAACATTTTATATTCATCTTCTCCTGCATAAACAAGTTTTTCACCGCAGATTTTACATTTAAAAAAAGATTCAGTCTTAGAATAACAAATAGCGTTATGTTCACAAGACATTTTTAATTAATTGATCTAGAACTTGTATTTGCCTTCTTTCATGTTGCTTTGTACTCATAGTCCATCTATGTTTTCTTGCAATACTATCTTGAATTAACAAATCATCAGGTGTCAATAGTTTGGTTTCAGACATTTTTTCAGACATTTTTCTTTCTCCCAAATTTGTATTTGTCCTTACAGAGAGGACATTCATCTCTTTTCGCAAAAACTCCTCTAATCATGATAATACTTGCAACTACCAATAATAATGCGACTCCTAGAATAAACAATTGGTTAATCGTATCCTCAGCAAGAGTGACTGTAAATGCCAAAAAAACTGCTATTCCAAACGTGAAAAACGAGAGAGCAAAGCCCATCCAAAGTTTACCATGATTATGTTCAGGCACTACATGATTTTTTTGATATACTGACTGATAAAACTTTTGCAATTACACGTATAAATCATCAAAAATAGACTATTTAATCCATAATTCATAGTCCATGTGTATTGAAATAATATTCTGTTTTTAAGATATTGTTGATATTAAAGAGATTATTAGTAATTACGACTTTGATAGTATTACTAACTGGTGTAACAGTTCCTACTATTGATGTGAGTGCTGATAAAAAGTCAGATAATGATAAAAGGAAACAGGCAAAGGCATGGATAAAAGAAAAATATGAAAATTATAAAGATTATAAAAAAGAACAAAAAGAACAGAAAGAAAAAGAAAAACAATATAAAAAAGATAAAAAAGAAAAAGAAAAACAAGATAAAAAATACAAAAAAGAAAAAGAAAAACAAGATAAAATAGAATATGCTAAAGAAAAAATAAAAAAATTCCAAGAAGAACAGTCACAAAAAAGAGATGATTATAAAAAAGAACAAAGAGAAAAAGATGATGATGATGACGATGATGATGATGACGATAAGGGAAGAGATAGGGATGATGATGATGATGATGATTATAAAAAAGAAAAAGATGATGATGATGATAAAAAAGAACATGATGATTATGAATTAGGTCAAAAATTCAATTGTAAGTTCAGTGGAGCATACTATTCACCAGAAGATCATCCATTAGGACAATCTATTGTTTCTGTTGGATTTGGAGAATGTACAGGATTTGATACTGTAATTAGTTATGGAAGATTAATTGTTAGTGATACGCTAAATGATAATGATTGTTATGATGTAGTTTCTAAATCCAGATCGCAATCTGATACTAGAGGAATGAAAATTTTTAACAAAAAAGGTTCAGCAATCTACATTGAGATTACAGGAGAGCAATGTTTCCAAAACGGAAATGGTGATAAAATAACGCCTACTGGAATTTGTGGTAGAGGTATTTTTCCTATTTCAACTTTTGATGGGAAATTTACTATCACGAATGATGCAAAAGGATCAGGAACTTTTTCATCTACGGTAACTTATTGGGTAGATCGTTTAGGAAATAGTTATTGTGATTCAGAATATCCATTAGGAAGTTTATTTGAAAGTAAGTTTAATGGATCAATATTATTACCAGTTGATAATTTTGCTGTTCCCCATACATCATTTACATAGATCCAGAAAAGCGATCTGAATTATCAATATTTTGCGATCTACAAAATTCTTTTAAAGACCATTATGATCCCTTCATTAATGAATGAGGGAAACAGAGGCACAGACACAAAAATTAATCAAACTACTGAAATTCTTGTTTGGTGGAAGAAGTTAGGTAATGGAAAACTAGAAAAAGCAAATAATGATCTCGAAAAACTGAAAATAAAGAGTGAGATCTATGATAAAATCCTAACAGAACTTCCACATGTTAAGAGAGCAACAATTCGTAGGGCAGTAAATACTCATCTAGGATGGACTCCAAAACCAAAAAAAGTTGAGGTATCAGCATAAATCCATCTTTTCTCCTATTTTTTACTATGGCAAAGACAGTATCTTTCTACAATGTCAAGACTAGGAAAAAAGAATCAGTACCAATTGGAAAAACAAAATTAGTCAAAACAAAAAGAGGAGGACATGCAAGAACAGCAAAGGGAAAAGACGGAACAAAGATGTTTCGTTTTGTAAAAAAGGGTTAATTCCCTATCACTTTTTTTATGGTGTTAATGGTGAATTTTACTATGATGGAGAGCAAAATCAAATATCCTGTATTCATTGGTATGTTTGTTGCGATGCTGGTTTTCTCTCCATTGAATGTTAACGCACAACAAGATGTACCTATTCCAACAGTTTTACCAGACAATCCATTTTACAATTTCAAATTATTAATTGAAAACATACAAGAGGCATTTACATTACAAGAAGATCGCAAAGCCGAATTACTTCTCAAACATGCAGGAGAACGTGATATAGAGGCTAGAGCATTAGAGGCACAAGGAAAATTAATTCCTCTTGAAAGACTAAAACAAATTCAAGCAGATAAAATCATGAAGGCAGAGCAGATCATTATAAGACTAGAACAAGTTAACGCACAGATTGTTGAAACTCAACAGGAAAGAGAAGAAAGACAAAAGATTTTACAAGCAAAATCTGAGGCAGAAAGAATTCAAATAATTCAAAAAATAGAAGATAGAAAAGATCTACCAAGTTTTATAGAACCAGTGACTAACAGACCTTCTTTGATTGAACCTACTATAATTGGAGGAAAAATTGTACTAAGAGCAGAAACACCAGTGGAAATTATTCCAGTAGACGATATTAAAGATACAGATGATATTTCAGTTGTTCTTCAAAAACTAAGAGACAGACTAACAAACTCATTTACATCATCAGAGATAACTGAGATAAGAGCAGACTTCCAAGAACTCCAAGCAGAAACTGATCTTGAACGTAAAAGATTACTTGCAGATCGGTTAGATGAAGAAGTTAACAACACTATAGTATCTATAACTTGTTTTGGAAGAGTAGATACTTTCGCATTGTCAGTTGCAACAGATCCAGTTATTGAACTACAAGAACAATGTCCAATACTCAGACCTATACCAGACGATCAACTTCGAATATTGGCTAACAGTGTTGGATAATGGTTAAGGATGGTTTTACCAATGCATTATTTGCAGTAGCCACAATTTTCTTCTTTTTTGGATTCGTAATTTTTGAAGGGTTAAAGGTAGAATTTCCAAAAGATACTGGAAGTATGGTAAATCCATACGTAGTTTTAGGATTTTTGTTTGCATTTGTAGCAACCATGTATAGATTTAGAAAACCGATAAGGGAGTTTTTCAAGGCATGAGTATTGTTGATAATATATTACGTAGACCAAGTTCAGTACCATTTCTACTGTTTGGAATAGGAATATTCTTCTTCGCTGTTGGAGCATTATACCCAACTCCTTCTGAGATTGTTAACATGATCACTTTACTAGGCATAGGATTTTTCGCATCAGGAATACTTATAGGATTCATTCAAGCACTACGGAGAAGGCATAAACTATGAACAAAATATTACTTGTAATCCCAATTATTATAGCAATAGCAGGAATTTCTGCATTTATCTTTATAGATTCAACAAGTGTAGAGGCAGTAGAAACGGATCAAATTCAAGATGTAGATACTCTAAAACAAGAACCAGAAGGAAAGGATTACTATATTGAGATCCATGATGGCGTAGGATCTTCGGACAGTCTCAACTAAATTACCTATTTTATATTGCAACCTTCCATTAAATCAGGAGGGATTGGCGACAACACTGTAGAGGAGTCACCTGTAGAACGATGGGGAATAGTCTCTGAGTGGATTCCTCTGCAATTTTATTACAATTTTATAGTAAGATGGCAAAACTGACTACTGAGCGTAGATTTGGAGGCTTACTTCTCATTGGATTTGGCATTTATCAAATAATTTTAGGAATAATTACAATTCTAATTGGAAATACATTCCTTGTTGGAATTGTTGATTTAATTTTAGGAAATATTCCAATTACTGGACTTCTAGGTGGTTTTGCAGTATTCAATATTCTATTTGGTATTCTATTGTTTTGGGCAGGAAGAACTATTAGAAACGAAAAGTTCCTACCAAAATTGTAAGTAAATGGCAAAGAAAAAGAAAGCAACTAGAACAAGAATTGCAATGTTTGCAGTTGGAATGGTAATTGGTTTAGGTTTAATTATTTTTGATCAGTTTGAAACAATTGAAGGTTTTATTTCTGGAACTGAAACTCCTAGTCTTGGATTTATTGATGTTCCAATTGATCCAGCGACAGGAGGAATACTTGGAACAATTGTACTTGGCGCACCAGATGTTATTCCATTTGAACAAGCAGGAACTATGATTGGAGTTCCTTTTGTAACAAGATTATATCCAAATAGTCCATGTACAAGTAACTTAACAGATGGAGATAAGTTCCCACGACTTGCACCAGACTTTGGTAGAAGATTAAGTGGGGAAAGAAATCAACTTGATCCTGTATGGTGGGGATCAAGAGATACAGGAGTTACAGATACAAGGGACTGTGCGTTTGCTTATGCTCAATTTGACATTGTAGACATTCCAAATGACTTTGTTGCTACAAGTATTGCTATGAAGTTGGAGATACTAGAAACAAGAGGAATAAGAAATACAAATAATCCATCGCAACAATGTTTGATTACACTTCAAGATTTTAACATAGATACAATAGCAGATGCAGGAGTAATAGACAAACTTTATGAGGGATTAGTTGTTGCAAGTGGAACTTGGTGTAATTCAAAGAGTGTTAGAACATTTCAATTTGGTCAGTCAGCAGTTGATTTGGTTAATGATGCAATCAGTGGTGGTGCATTTGATCAAGGGGTAAGATCAGATAAATTACTTTTTGGTTTTGTTCCAAAATTATTTGATAATCTAGGAACAGGTAAAAACAGATTAAGCACAGAATATTGGAAAACTCAAGGTTCATTGTTTCTTACTGGTTCTAGTCCACCTATCCAATGTAATGTAGGATTTACCCAAGTAGATTTCAGATGCGAACCTATAATTTGTATTGATGGTCAACAAGTAAATGCTACAACAAACGAATGTGAACAAATAATTTGTGCCAATGATGAAGAACTCATAGGAAATATTTGCACACCGATCATTTGCAATGTCGGAGAATCTGTGGTTGGAGGATTTTGCATACCGATTCAATGCGGTTCTTCTGATCATTTGGTAGGGAGTGAATGTATTCCTTTGATTTGTGACGTAGGGTTTGAGGCAAAACAAAACGAGTGTGTTGTAAAAACTTGTGGAATAGGGTTAGAGTTAAATCAAGATACTTGTCAACCGATTGTTTGTCCTTCAAATACTATTTTAAACGGTAATGATTGTATTGAGAGAAGTTGTCCTGCTGGACAAATTTCTGTAAACAATGAATGTACTTCTACACTAGAGTTCGATGTTGTAAACGTATTTGATCAAAGTTTATGTCCTGCTGAAACCGTTCAAGTTATACCAGTAGATGATTCATTCGATTGTATGATTGAACGTAGTATCATTCTACAATGTGGATCTGGGACTCAACAAGTAGGTGACAGTTGCTTACCTATTGATCTCAGTTGTCCAGAAGGATCAGTTCCACAACAAAATGTCTGTGTACAAGTATTACCAGACTTGATGATCTCTCAAGCACCAGAACTTTCTACAACTACAATTGTGGGAATACTTATTTTTGGTGGTTCTTTCTTTGGTTTAGTCGGAACAACTGTGAGAAAACCATAATGGCATTAAAGAGAGTATCAATGATGATTACCATCTTAGGACTTGTACTAATTTGGTTTGGAATTAATCAAGATAATGATATTCTATTGTTAGTTGCTCTTGCAATGTTATTCACTGGATTCACAGGACTGTATTGGGGATTCAGAAATATGAGAGGCGCAGGATTCTTTAGGCGATTGTAATGGTTGCCATTGTAGATCTATTTAATGATCTTGTCAACCAAATAGCATCAAACCCATTCTTAGAATCATTAGGAATATTTTTTATTTTTATTTTCACAACAATTCCTTCTGCAAAGTCAATTCCTGTAGAGATTTTTTCATTTCCGCTTTTACAATCAGGTGTTTCTCCTGTTCTTTTAATCTTAATGGCATGGCTTGGTGCAATTACTGGTGATTATATTTTATATTTAGCAGGTAGGGGATTGTTTCATGTTGTTAAGCGAAAAAGCAAAAAACTCGCAAGTGCAGATCATCTATTACACAAATACAGATACATTTTTCTTGTGACTCCATATCTTGGACTTATCGGTGATTCTATAGTTTTTGTTGCAGGAGTAGAAAGAATTGGATTCAAAAGATTACTTCCATTCATACTAATTGGTCATTTATCTAGGTTTACCATAGGAATGTTAGCACTTTTAGGCATAGTTCAGTTACCAGAGTTGTTAGGAATTTAGTTATTAGATAAATTTTATTTTTCAAAATATTCTTATCCTACTTTTCTAATCGATCAATGTTGTCAAAGGTTGCATTAGAACAGATCAATAATGAAAATTGGACTCCAATAAAGAAATTATGGAGAAAACTAAAGATGATCAGATCCTTATGGAAAGTGGAAACTAATGAAAAACGTAAAAATTATCTAAAAGAATGGGAGATAGAGATCTCTGGTAAAATTGTAAAACTTTCAAAAACAGTAACTGATGGAAAAGGTAATAGGATTACAATACCATTCTTTGCAATATTGGGGAGTAGTCAAGATGGTAAATGATTCTTCAAGAAAACTTGCTGGACTGTTAATGTTGATCCTAGTTTCAATGGTTATACTTTCAATGTTAGGGACTGAATCAAAGATAATTGCATCACAGGTTATCAAAAATACTAGAGAGTTTGATCTTGGAGAAAAAATTACAATTTATGAGATGCCTGATATACTAACTCAGGAACAAAAGGATGCACTAGCAAAATATGCTACAACAGAGTTTTTCCAAGATGGTTTACCATCTGATTATGTAGTAAAAGGAGAACGTGATCTATTAGCAGAACAACAGGCTACACAACAATCAGATCCTAACCTTAACGTAGTAGTTAATGCTACAAACGGAACAGGAATTAATACACTCCAAGAGCAACAAAACGAGGCTTTCAAGTCGGTAACTACGTCAGAGTTAACATCAAGTAGAACGGAATTATTACTCCAAGAGAGTTCTGTTCAAGGAAATGTTCATGACAGAGGATCAATTATAAAAGTTGCAGGAAAAATTGAAATGGCAAAACCTGCACCATATTTCTACACAATTCACATGACTTGTTGTGGAATGGATACTTTCAGAGTTTCCACTTCTAATACTGATGCTTATGGAAACTTTGTAGTAAAGATCGCAACCAGTGGGAAGTTTCCACTAGGAGATTGGGTTTTAACGATTGGAACTATAGGAGATGATAATAAGATTATAAAGCACTACTATAATTTCAAACTAATTGACTCCTCCATCGACATCAAAGAGTAGTAAAGAAAAGTTCAAAGCAGAAGAAAAGAAAGTTCAGATAATAATGTTAGGAGTAGTCTCTCCCATATTGATTACTCTTGCAATTTTAATCGGATTTGGAGTTATTGACACTGGTTACAATTACGACTTTGTAGATGAAAAAGCAAAATATAGATTTGAAAAAACTGGAAATTTTCCAGAACAATTGCTTAGACCAAGAGAAATTCTAACGTCAACAAATCTTTTTAATTTAGGATTAACACTTGACGAAGAAATTGCATTAGTAGAGGAAATTTATTCAAGAATTGATCATCTTAAATGCATGAATGTAAACTGGTATGGATCTGGTGGTAAACGACAAATTTTTTACAATGAATCTGTAGGAGATATTCAATCGGTTTTTATAGATTTAGGAATTACATTTGAAATGGTTAATGAATCAACATTCATACATTTCATTACAAATCCTGTAATGCAATTGCATATTGAAGTTAACTGTCCTCATGTTTGGGCAATTGATGAAGTTCCAAACGAATATGATCAAAATTTCAATGAAAATATTGCAATGACACCATACCAGTCTTGTTTTGATCATCCTTTCTTTCATCAAAAAGAATATTGTGAACTTTTACCAAAGAAACCTTTAGAAAGATAGGTGGACATGTAGACATATTATGAATATCAAATCTTTCTTTAGAGGACTTTGGAGTTTAAAGGATCTAAGATTCCAAAATGTTCCTGCATCTACTGCCTACACAATGTTTTTGTTTGGATTGATTCATTTTGTTGTACTAGCATCTGCCTACATTGATCTCAACCGAATTCAAGAATACAATTGGGGAATTTTCAAGGATTTAGGACTAGCAGACTCTTGGCAAGTACCAATGTTGATTATAGTAATGCTTTTTGATGCCTTTCTGATGTTTTATGGATGGTATCTTATTAGACATATTGAACAACCAGAAGAAAAAAGAAAACATGACTTTTCAGAAAAAGATTCACTAAAATAATTTTTACCATTTTATAATATGGCAGGGAAAGGAAACTTAGGAAATGGAGTCTTAATAATTGGTTTCTTACTCTTCGTTGATTCGTTAATAGGTTTTGGAAATCTATTCGGAGGATCAGGAGTAGCAATATTATTAAACTCATTTGAGTTTGTTTTCTCCCTAATACTAATTGTAATAGGGATAAAAATACGACAAATGAAAGTCTGACTGATATTTCAATTAGACAATCCAAATTTTTTTTATCTATTTTAAGATAGACATGGTATCAAAAAATACTGGTGGAACTTTTGTTGCGTTGATAGGATTACTGATAATCCTAGATTCATTCGTAACGATCCAAAACACTTTCACAGGTGCTACTGCAACTTTCACAAACGGATTTGAGTTGCTACTAGGAATTATCGTAGTAGGAGTAGGCTTGTGGCAACGAGGTTCACTAAAACAAATAGGAGTATAACAGGATAAAATAATTTTATCCAAAACTTTCTTTTTTCTATTAATAATTCGTAAATACGTTATTTTATACCATTTTAGATCAATGGGTGAAGTAACTAAGACAGCAAAGAAAGCGGTAAACAGACTTGTAATAGGTCTTTTATTCCTGATAATCTTTGGACTTATTGGAGGTCTAGCAATATACCTACTTGGTGTACCACTAACTGGTGATCTACAAGACTTAGGTTCTGGAATTGAAAATCTTAACTCACTCACTGGATTCGGTCAAATAATATGGTGGGTAGTATCGGTGCTTGTTATAGCATTTGTTGCTATATTCCTAGTTGCACGACAAGGATACCTAATTCCATTCAAAAGCGTTGAACAACAACCAGACATTCCGAAAAGAACTTTCATAATTACTGCAATAATACTAGGTGCAATAATTTCGTTCTTATTCTGGTTGACAAATCAGGTACTAAAAATATTCGGAACTGATCTATCAGCAACAGATGTTGTAACAATATTCAACGCACTCGTATCTGGTGACTTTACAACCTTGTTCGTAGGCTTACTATTTGCAATAATTGTAGGAACGATTGTTGTATTCGTAGCAAATAGAACAGGTGCAATACAGAAAGCCGAAGGCGATGCAGGACTTCCAAAAGTATAACTAGAAATCCTTCAATTTTCTATTTTTTTTATCCAAAACCTTGTACGACCATTGATCCTCTATAGAAATCCCAAATTTTCTCTTTTTTTGCCTATTTTAATATAGACATGGTATCAAAAGGCATAATGGCAATAGGAGTAGTTGTTCTTGTATTCGTTATAGCAGGAGCAATGGGACTTATACCATTTGGAGGAACATCAACAGGTGGAGTACCAACACAAGTACCATCCACTCCAGCAGGAAGTACACAATTCACAGGACAGTTAACAGTAGACGTAACTCATTCTGATTCATTAGATAATTCAGAAATAAGAACAGAAGGCGTTGATCTAGAAACAATCTATTACAAGTCAACTAACGGAGAAACATTTGCATCAATCGGTTCAGGAACTGGTGTTACATTATCAATCACAAGAGACATGAACAGTGTGATGTATGCAACATTAGGAGTATTAGATCCGTTCTTTGTTGATCCACAAGGTACAGCAAACCAAGCACTTAACGCAAGAGTAACTGACTGGTCTTTTCAAGATGTAACTAATAATGGCATAAAGGAATTTCTTTTCAAATTTGATTTGAGATCAATGCCTGATGCAGTTGCAGGTCAGACCGCAAGTACAATGGCTTTCTTTACCCAATCATGGGATGTTGGAACATTCACATTGAATTCACCAGCAAACATAACAGGAATTGGAACTGGATCTGGTCAGCAAAATTTCGTGCGTTGGGAAATCACACAACCACAGGAAACTGCATCAGCACAATTCGAATATGAACTACGAATTGATAACATCGAGGATCAGAAATGGGATCGAAGT
>SDBS01001863.1_pt1 | contig 21238 bp, 16 predicted proteins | sample 2277091 | NCBI WGS metagenome assembly SDBS01 (sample SAMN10404972, study PRJNA504765) | marine sediment metagenome | isolation source: marine sediment core GS10_PC15, 163 cmbsf | place: Arctic Ocean: Southern Knipovich Ridge | collected 2010 | reverse complement strand
GAGACTTATGCCACGCTGCTGAAGCAGTACGAGCAGGCCCGGGTGTCCGAGGCCATGCGCGCCAACAGCATCACCATCGTTGAGCCAGCCATCGCACCGGAAACGCCCAGCGGGCCGCGCAGGGTATTAGTTATCCTGGTCGGGGCAATGGTTGGTCTGATGGGTGGCGCCGCCCTGGCTCTCCTGTTCGAGAACCTCGACACCACCATCTACACGCTGGAGCAGTTGAGGGCCATAACAGGGCTGCCCCTATTGGGCAAGATACCTCGGGGGTCCGGGGACCAAGGAAAGGCCGCCGTCTATGCCAGCGGGTCTCCCCAGGAGGAGGCTTGCCGCCTATTGCGCACTAACATCTTGTCACACAGCCACAGCGCTCCGCTGAAGACGTTGCTCATCACAAGCCCAGGAAGGCGAGAAGGCAAGACAACGATTGCAGCCAACCTGGCCCACGCCACGGCGCGGGCTGGGCGCAAGGTCGTCGCGGTGGATGGCGACTTGCGGCTACCAGCTTTACATGAGGCCTTCGAACTGCCAAACGAAGCGGGGCTGAGCAGCGTCCTGGAGCGACGAGCCTCGCTCGAAGAAGCCTTGCAGACCACCAAGTCTCCAGGGCTTCGGGTGCTCACCAGCGGACCTCCGCCTTCCAATCCCACTGAATTGCTCGAGTCATCGGAGATGGCATCGCTATTACGCCAGCTGGCCGAGGATTCCGACCTCGTCCTGCTGGATAGCTCCCCCCTCCTGGCGGCGGCCGATGCCGTCGTGCTGGCCGCCCTGGCGGAGGGAGTGGCAGTAGTGGCCGAGCTTGGCGAAACGAAGCGAGAGGCCATCGAAGCCGCTCTCAACCAGTTGGCGGATGTGAAAGCCAATCCGATAGGCATCATCGTCACTGGAATCAAACAAGAAACGCAGTACTGTTTTTAGCGAAATGTGTCTTTAGTCACAGACGCCAGCCCCCAATGATGCTATGCTCGGCTAAGCAGGGAGCACAAGAGTCTCGACATCAGCGAACAGTCCAGGGAAGCCATGGCGGGATAGGGATCAGGCTTCCCTGAGGAGGAGCAGGAGGGTTAAATGCAACGACTGGTGGTAACCTGGCCAGGCCAAGCAGCATCCTTGGTGCAGGTTCACGAATACAGAAGGATATACCTTTGGATCAAGCGCCTCATGGACGTGATCCTGTCCTCAGTGCTCCTCGTGGTTCTGTTCCCCGTCCTTGTGATCATCGCCCTTGCGATCAAGCTGGATTCACCCGGGCCTGTGCTCTTCGTTCAGGACCGAGTGGGACTGAGAAAACGATCCAGAGGGAAGGGAAAGCGCTGGGAGATCGGCACTTTCTCCTGCTATAAGTTCAGGACCATGTATGATGGCACGGATCAGCGGCTTCACCGCGAGTACATCAAGGCCCTGGCCAGGGGCGAGACAGGATCGGATGCAGTCCCTGGGGAGGGGAGACGAAGCTTCAAGTTGTCCGACGATCCAAGGGTGACCAGAGTGGGAAAAGTGCTTCGCAAGACGAGCCTGGATGAGTTGCCCCAGCTTCTCAACGTCCTGAAGGATGAGATGAGCTTGGTGGGTCCGCGACCTGTGCCTCCCTACGAAGTGGATGAATATGAGGAGTGGCACAGGGAAAGACTGATCACCCTTGCGGGCATCACCGGTCTTTGGCAAGTCAGAGGCCGCTCCAGCGTTCCCTTCGACGAGATGATATGCATGGATATCGAGTATGTCCATACGCAGTCGCTTTGGCTCGATCTAAAGATCCTTCTTCTGACCATCCCGGCTGTCCTATCGGGTAAGGGCGCGGCGTAGCGATCCACGCGATGCCGCCCTGATCGAATATAGCGAGGCGTCACAAAGCGGGTTGACCTCCTGAGAAGGCCTGAGCTGAACACCGATGAACGATGCGCCACCCAAACAGGTGGCGCATCGACTTAGAAGGCCCGGAAGTATCGGTGGAGAGGCATCGAGAATCCGCGCCCCTCGTGGCTGCGAAGAGCGGGGTGAGAAACTTGCCAAGCGACCGCGACAGCCCAGGTAGTACTTTCTTCCTATTGCCAATCCCGTACCCCCCAGCTATGATACGTATGGTGGAAGTGTAAGATTTCTCCTCTGCCATCCCTATCATAAACGCTTGGAGGAATGCAACGTGGTCGACAGCATCGGCATCGGAGTCATAGGCTGCGGTTATTGGGGTTTGAACTACATAAGGATATTCAGCGAGCTGTCCCAGGCTGTTGTCGTCGCAGCAAATGACCCGCAAGAAGACCGGCTCGATCGGGTGAAGCAACGCTTTCCCGCGGTGGACATCCACCGGAGGTTGGGGTCAGCACTGCAGGATCCGAAGATCGAAGCTGTGGTCATATCGACGCCTGCCACCATACACTACGCGGTCGCCAAAGAGTGTCTGCTCGACGGAAAGCATGTTCTGATCGAGAAGCCGATGACCACGAGTGTCGAGCAGGCGGAGGAACTGGTGGCTCTAGCTAACGATATGCAAGTGGTGCTCATGGTGGGACATACCTTTCTGTACAACGCGGGAATCAATGAAATGAAAACCTGCATCGACAGCGACGGATTCGGAAAGGTCTACTATCTGCACGGGACCAGAACCAACCTGGGGCCCATCAGAAAAGACGTCAATGCCATTTGGGACCTCGCGCCTCACGATGTGTCCATCTTCAACTACCTGGTGGGTCGCCAGCCGACCTGGGTCAGCGCAGTTGGAGAGAGAGCGCTGGGAAATAGCAGAGAGGACGTGGGTTTCATCACCCTACACTATCCCCACAACATCATCGGCAACATCCACGTGAGCTGGGCCGATCCTAGCAAGGTCAGGAAAGTCATCGTGGTGGGCAGCAACCGACGCATGGCCTTCGACGACATGAACGGCGCAGAACAGGTGCGCATCTTCGAGAAGGGCGTAACCGCGGAGGCTGTCGATCCCGGCAGCTTCGATGAATACCGGCTTTTGATGCGGGACGGGGACATCATCAGCCCCAAGATCGAAGCCAGTGAGCCCCTCAAGAACCAGTGTGCCCACTTCCTGGACTGCATCCGGAATGGCACCCAACCGCTCACCGATGGCCGGAACGGACTCGACGTCATCAAAGTCATGGTAGCCATCCAAGAGTCGGTGGCAGGGAATGGTATGCCGATACCGATCGGCTAGATAGCCGTTCGTTGCTGAGGCGATTCCGGATCGATCCTCCACGCAAGCGGTGTTCCTCGGAAATCATAGCGCCGGAGCTGCTCCCGTATCTCAGATCGAATTGGTGATTGGCCGAGAGCGGCTTCCGATGAAGGGGTTGTGGGAGGCTAGTATCATGAAGGTGATTCTGGGACGAGACCCCCAGATAGACGAAGGCGCGGTTTTAGGATACGATACAGGGAGAAATATCCAGCTGACAGAGACCGTCATCGGCGATTTCGCAGTGGTCCGATCAAATGCGGTGATCTACTGCAACGTGACCATCGGTGATAATCTGGAAACCGGACACAACGTCGTAATAAGGGAAGAAAACACCATTGGAAACGACTTTCGGATCTGGAACAACTCAACCGTGGATTACGGCTGTCGAATCGGCCATCGAGTGCGGATACACAACAACGTCTATGTGGCTCAGTTCACGACAATCGAGGATGAGGTGTTCCTAGCTCCGGGAGTGATGATAGCAAACGATCCCCACCCTGTATGCAATAAATGTATGAAAGGACTAACGATAAAGGAGGGAGGCAGAATAGGAATCAACGCCACCTTGCTCCCCCACATGGTCATCGGGGCGCGCGCCCTCATCGGTGCTGGAAGCGTTGTCACGGTGGATATCCCCGATGGCATGCTTGCCTACGGCAATCCGGCCAGGGTGATCAAGCCGGTTGACGAGTTATCGTGTCCGCCCGGGATCGTCGCTCACCCGTATCTGGAAGGCAGAGACATCCGAGCCAGGGAGCGGTTAGACATTCGAGCCGATACACAGCTATGGCAAACGGCCCCGCGAGCGACCGACGAATGAAGGTTCCTTTCGTCGACCTGAGAGCTCAGTATGCGTCGCTGGCCAGCGACGTGCAACAGGCGATCTCAGCCGTTCTCGAACGAGGCGATTTCATCCTCGGCAAGGAGTTGCTCCTGTTTGAAGAGGAATTCGCCGAGTATTGTGAGACGGAGGCTGCAGTTGGCCTGGATTCAGGCACATCCGCCCTGGAGTTGGCGCTGCGAGCCTTCGATGTAGGCCCCGGCGACGAAGTCATAACCGCCGCAAACACTTTCATCGCCACCGTGCTGGCCATCTCCTACACCGGAGCCACACCGGTTCTCGTGGATGTGGACCCCCGGACGTATACCATCGACGTCTCCCTCCTGGAGGGAACGATCACCGATCGAACCAGGGCAATCATCCCCGTCCACCTGTACGGTCAGCCGGCCGACATGGATCCGATCATTGAGATTGCCAGGAAACGCGGCTTGGTGGTGATCGAGGATGCCTGCCAGGCTCACGGCGCCAAATACAAGGGAAGACGCGTCGGCTCCCTCGGGAACGCAGCCGCCTTTAGCTTCTATCCAGCCAAGAACCTGGGAGCCTATGGGGACGGAGGGATGGTTGTCACCAACGACAAGCAGGTGGCTAACACACTTCGAAGGCTACGTAATTATGGGGAGAGCGAGAAGTACCATCACGTGCTGCGAGGATACAATCATCGCCTCGACACGCTCCAAGCAGCCGTATTATCGGTCAAGCTGAAGCATCTGGATTCGTGGAACGCCGCACGCCGTAAGCACGCGCAGCTCTATGATGAACTCCTCGCCCCCAGCCCCTTGATACTCCCCGCGGAGGCGGCCTATGCTCATTCCGTCTACCACCTGTACGTCGTCCGGGCCAGAGATCGAGATGGATTGAGAGCCTATCTGCACGACAAAGGGGTGGGAACCGGGGTCCACTATCCCGTCCCCATCCACCTGCAACCGGCCTATCGCGATCTCGGCTATGGGAAGGGGAGATTTCCTGCCACCGAGGAATGCGCCAAGCGGATTCTGTCGTTGCCGATGTGCGCCGAATTGACGCCCGACGCCGTTCGCTACGTGGCGGAAATCGTCGCAGATTTCATGTCGAGATCCGAAGGCTGACAGGGTTATCAGCCGGGCTCTCCTACGATGGGAAAGCGCGTGAGCTATAGCCAGCCGAGGCTCCCTTTGCAGCGACATCGGAGCCCACAGCCCGGAAACAGCTGAGCTGGCGCGATCTCGGCCGTCTGAGCCTCACGGGCAGCGAAACCCGATGGGACAATGAGCGTCCGGCGTGTGCCGACCGTAAAACATTGTACAAGGGGAACGTGAGATCATGGGACACCACATTGTAGGCTTCACCATTCACCACGGCTTGAGCATCGCCGCGGCGAATCGACACGACAGGGCCCTTCGAAAGGCGCTCTCCCACTTCCCATGGCTTCGGAAGATGGAGTACACGATCGGCCAGTCCCGCTTGCAGGTGTGGGGACACGGAGACATCGATGACTGCGTTCATACGACCGCAGACGGCGACCTTCTGGCGCTCATCGGCTCGCCCCGCCATGATGTGCCGTGGGAGGACGTTGAGACTTCGTTGTCAGAGCTGTCAGGCAACTCTGACAGTTTCGTCTTGCCGTGGGAGGGTCGCGCGATCCTGATTCGGATCGGCGCTCAAGATGACCGGTGGGTGATGTGGAATGACTGGGTGGGCAGCATCCCTGTTTTCCACGCCAGCGTCGATCAAGGCCGAGTAGCCAGCACCCTGGAACCAGTGGTGGTGGCGGCGGCCGGCTACACACCAAACGATTTCTCGATGGCCGGCATGCTGGCTCTGCTCCTGGTGGGCCACTTCGTGAACACGATCACCCTCTTCGAGGGCATGGAGACGGTGCCGCCCGATTCGGTTGCCGAATGGACAAATTCTGCGTATCGAACCACGCCACTACGCACTGTGAAGCCGTCGGATGAGCGTTGGGGTGCCGACTGGGAGGATTTGATCGAAGAGATGCACGCCATGGCCCAGCGTGCGATCGGGAGTCTGCTGGCCACGGAGCCGCAATGGGTGCTTCCTTTGTCAGGTGGGCTGGACTCCCGACTCATCGCCGCAGTCGGCAGCGAACAGGGCACGCAGTTCCACGCCTACTCCTATGGCCCAGAGGGATACATCGATACCACTGCTCCAAAACAGGTGGCCGAAGCGCTGCGCATCCCCTGGCAGCGAGTGGACATCGGCCCTGACTACCTGGTGAAGTACACGCGAATGTGGTGCGACTGGTTCGGGAGCGGGCTGCACGTTCACGGCATGTATCAGATGCCTTTCTTGAATCACTTGCTGTCTCAACCCAATGGCCCAATAGTGCATGGACTCTTGGGAGACCTGCTCTCCGGTGCTGGAGTGCGAAAGCGGCGGGAGGGGGGAGGCGCAAGCGATCCCGCCAACAGCGTCCTGTTTCATCGCTCGCGACACTGGAATACTGACTTGGCGAAAAAGCTCTTCAACGAGTTCCCACGCCACGCCTTTGATTGGATCAAGCATTATATGCATCAGCAGTACGAGACGCTCGTGGGAGCAGAATGGCAGCGTCTTGAGCATCTGCGTGCGACGACTCGTGTGTCGCAATTCGCTTCCTATCACCTCACCATGTACGACTACTGGCGAGGTGTCGGCATTCCCTACGCAGATCGCGACTATGCTCGGTTCTGCTGGTCTCTGCCCCTCCACGCCCTCGAGGACCGAAGGCTCCTCAAGGCCATGATACGGCGACACTATCCGGACCTGGCTCGCATTCCAGGGACCTACGGAGTGACCATCATACCCCGACGGTACGGCTGGTTGCTGAATAGGCAAACCAGGGTCTTGCGTGCCATGGCCCGTAGACTCCCCGAGATCCTCCGGCTGGGGCCACTCGGCGAGCTCGACCTCAGCGTGGACACCACCGAAACAGACGCCCTGAGAGCCACCGGGGAGAAGGCGCTCTGGCCTTTGAATGTGTGTCGGAAAGACCTGGAACCCTGGTTCGACCTGACGGTGTTGGAGAAGGTCTATCAAGCTGCGGCCAAGGGACACCAGGAGTCCTACTGGAAGTTGATGTCTCTCCAGGCCATAGCTCTGCACTTGGTCGAAGAGGCCTAAACAGCGGCCAGAGATTACTCACCGGCACCTGGCTGTGGGACATGGCTATTCACCAGGAAGAATAGCGGCACGATCAATATGATACGGATAAGGGATTGAGGGTTGAGCTAATGCAGCAGACTGGGGCGCGGGTTGCCAAGAATGCAGGCATGCTCATAGTCGCCGAAGTGCTAAGTAGAGTCCTGGGCATGGTGGTCATCATGGTTGCCGCCCGGAAGCTAGGCGCTGCTAACTTCGGTGTGCTCGCATTTGCCGCATCTATCGCCCAGGTATTCGGTATCCTGGTGCAATTCGGTTTCAGAAGCTGGGTCACCCGCGAAGTGGCCCGCGACGAGTCTCGGGCTCCCCGAATGATGGGGGAGATAATCGCTCTGCAGTCCATCCTCGCAATCGTCGGGTTCACTGCAATGGCAATTGTTCTGAAGATCATAGCTCCTGGACAGTTGAAAACGCAACTCACCTACATCGTTGGCTTGAGCACCGTTCTAGAGTCGTTCCAACTTCACTTCAATGCCTATTTTCGGGGCCGCCAGATCATCAAGTACGAAGCGGTCGTCAGGTTCTTCTTCAGCTTCGTGCGTGCCATCCTGATAGTTGGCGTACTGTTTCTCGGGTACGGCATCCTTGCCTACGTGGTCAGTGAACTCGTTACTCACGTCGCCTCCCTAGTGCTTTGCTTCACCTTCCTACAACTCCGGATTGCACGGCCATCGTTCGTCTTCAACCCTAGGGCCTGGGCGGCTGGTCTCCGAGCGGCCTTTCCGTTCGCCATGATGTCCGGACTCATCGTGCTGTACGTACGCGGCGACACGATTCTCTTGTCCCTTATGAGAGGAGACGAGATGACCGGGTGGTACTCAGCCGCGACCAGGTTCTTTACTTTATTTGCCTTTGTTCCAAGGAGCATCATGGGTGCAGTTTTGCCGGTCATGGCACTACAGTCGGTTCAGCGCGACTCAACGAAGGCGCTATCGAAATCATATAGCCGGTCCTTTCGTTTTCTCTTCATCACGGCGCTGCCTCTTGCCCTAGGAATGGGCCTCCTGGCCGAGCCAATTGTTGGCCTTCTTTACGGTGACCAGTTCCTCGAAGCCGTCCCAGCGATACAGATTCTTATGCTTGCCCTTATGGCGTCATTTGTTAACTTCGCTGGGACTCATGCTCTCGTCAGCCTGAACCGAGAGAGAGCTGTTCTAGGCATCTCTGCCGCAACCCTGGCAATCAACTTCGCGTTGAATCTGTTGTTGATTCCCTTCCTCGGTCATATAGGCGCCGCCGTAACCTCCGTGGCATCTGAGGGCTTGGTCCTTGTCTTGCAACTGCGTCTCCTTAACCAAGAATTGGAGCATACCGCCATCGTTCGTGGCCTGGTGAAACCCTTGATCGCAGGGCTGGCAATGGCTGGATTCCTGCTCGCTTTCCGTGATGTTTCCGTCGTCGCTCTCATTGTGCCCGCCGCCGTGGTATACCTGGGCGCTCTTCTGCTGCTCAGAGCGTTTCATGCCGACGAGGTGCAAGTTTTCCGCACGTTGCTTCCCGCGCGTCTGAAGTGGCTGTCACTGTGGGTAATGGACACTAATTCTAATGGGCACTGATTCTTCAGGTCGGTGGAGAGCCTCGTGGCTTACACGGGCAGGATATGGGCTGGCCGTTCTGGTTGGATTGGTGGGCGGCCTCATTGTACTTATACTCGTGCAAGCTCCGGTAGAATGGATCGCCATAGGCATCCTCATGCTTGTTGGCCTCCTGGGTCTCATTGCCTCCAGAGAGCTCCGCCGGCCCTTCCTCGCTGTGCTGGTCTTCACCCTGCCCCTTCACCTCGATGCGTATTTCCTGTTCACCCCCGATCACCACGGCGGACCTATGGGCTTCAGGATCACCATCGGCGACATCCTGCTGGTAGCCTTGCTCTATCTCTGGGCGGCTGAGATCGCCACCGGACGTCATGTTCGGCTCCGATCATTCGCAAGCGTTACTCTGCCAGCGGCCCTGCTCGTCGCGTCAGGCATGCTGTCAAGCTTGTTCGCCCCCAAACCCATCTTCACCGCATTCCAGCTGTTTGAACTGGTAAAAGGGATCATCTTGTTCTTCTATGTGGCCAATCGCGTCCGCGATGAGGCCGACATCAAATGGGTGATGGCCGGACTGATGGGGGCGGTTCTCTTTCAGAGCGCGTTAGGCCTCTACCAAGCGATCACCCACAGGCCGCTCGGCCTGATCTCGCTAGGAGAGGAGAGCCTGGGTTCAGCCTTCTTGCTGGGAGAGATGACTGTAATACGCCCCACGGGAACCCTCTGGCACGCGAATATCTTCGCCATGTATCTGGGCATGACCCTCCCTGTGGTCGCAGCCCTTCTGCTGGCGAATGCTGACCGCTTGCTCAAATCCTTTGCGGGCATCGTTTCCTTTGTCGGGCTGGCTGCAATGATATCTACCCTTTCTCGTTCTGGCTGGTTCGGTGCCTCCCTGTCCACCATCGTATTGGCCCTTTTCAGCCCAGCCAACAAGAAAAGCGGTCGCCTGCCCCGCATTTACGCAGGACTGGCCTTTCTTGTGGTATTCTTGATCATTGTGAACCTGGTTACGGGCGGGCTGATTGTCCTACGCTTGACCGCCGACGATCGAGGGGCAGCGCAAATACGCGTCCCGCTGATGCTCGGGGCGTTGTCCGTAATCGCGGACCATCCGATATTCGGCAGCGGCTTGAATAACTACCGCTACACCATAGAGCGCTACGAGCCTGCCGGTTTGCCTGAGGACTACATCACCGGCTCCGCGGCCCGGAGGATGGTTCACAATGTGTTCCTGCTGCTGGCTGCTGAGACGGGGCTACTGGGGCTGAGCGCGTTCTTGTGGCTGCTGGCCGCGCTGGCCCGGCGAGCGGTTCGGTTCTTGAGAAACCGAAAGGGAGACCTCTACGCCAGTTTGACAGTGGGCCTTCTGGCGAGCGGAGTGCACCTCGTCATTCACAACATGACCGATTATGGGCTGGTGGGAGACCCGCAGATATTCACCACGTTCTGGTTCCTGGCTGGCTTCCTCGTCGCTCTGACCAGTCACCCCAGGATCGCAATGAGCGACTGCAGCGGACGCGCAAAGGATGGCGCTCATCGCCGAGGTAGCGATTCGGGGGGCGCCCTGTGAGCGTGCGAATATCCGCGGTGGTGGCTACCCGCAATCGTGCAGGTTATCTGCGCAAGGCGCTTGAGAGCCTTGCCAATCAGACCTTGTCCAAGGAGTTGTACGAGATCATCGTGGCCGACAATGCCTCCCAGGATGATACCAGGCAGATGGTCAGCGAATTCTCCAACATACCCAACCTGCACTATGTTTATGAGCCCGTTATCGGCGTCTCGCGGGCACGCAACACGGCTTGGCGCCAGGCCCGAGGGACATACGTGGCTTTCCTGGACGACGATGCAGTCGCACGCCCAGAGTGGCTCGCGAAGTTTCTCGAGGTCTTCGCGACCTTCGCGCCAGAACCGGGGATGATCGGAGGAAAATGCGAGCCGATCTGGGAAGCCCCCAAACCGGACTGGCTCTCAGACAAGATGCTCGGCTATCTGTCCATAGTCCACTGGTCCGAGGCCCCCATATTCCTGGGCAGAAGCAAGTGGCTGTCGGTGTGCAACATGGCTATTCCGATGGATGCGCTGCGGAAAGCGGGCGGATTTAGAGAGGACCTGGGAAGGCAAGGCGGCAGGTTGCGCGCTAACCCGGAGATCTACCTGCGACAGCAGATAGAGTCACGTGGGCTCCGATCGCTGTATCACCCCGAGATCGTGGTGGGCCACCACATATCTCAGGCCAGGCTGAACAAGAAATGGTTCAGAGAAAGAGCGTACTGGCAGGGTCTATCCGACACTATTATGAGGAAGCCAGGCCGACGGCCGTCGCACCTTGCCAGGAGCGGTCAGACTCTCGCCAAGATCGGCTGGTTGCTGCCCAGGCTCCTCCTCGCAATCATATCAGTCAGTCCAGCAGCCCGCTTCAGGCGACAATGTCAGGTGATCGAGGCTATAGGCTATATCTCAGGTCTGTGGAGGTCAAAGTAGTGGGAACGCTTGCGCCGTCCTCGGATCGCGTCAGCCGTTGGGAGCAACGATGAGGATCGCACTGATCGGGTTCTTCTGCGCCGAATATCCCATCGCCTTGGCTAATGCGCTGGCCAAGTCGAACGACGTGACGCTGTTCCTCTCGCTCCAGGACCTGGCGCTGCGATTCCCGGGAGTTTCCCACTTTCCAGCATGGCTCCAGGAGCGACGAATCGTTGACGAGACCGTCTCCCTGCGGTTGATCGACCATCCAGCAGCGGGTGATTATCTGCGAAAGCTCAGAATGGCATACAAGCTCGTACCATCCATACGCGAACTGCAGCCGGACGTGGTGCACTACCAATCAGGTGGCAACCCGTGGGTCCCACTTGCGATGCCGTGGCTCCGCCAGTTCCCATTGGTGGCCACGATCCACGACGTCACCCACCATACCGGGGATTGGCCACCGAAGACTACCCTCGCTCTGACCAATTTCCTTGTGACCCGTATGGCTCACCAAATCATCGTCCACGGCCGGCAGCAAGCCGACATCCTGAGCAGGACCTACCGCACGCCACGCAACAAGATCCACGTTGTACCCATGGGAAGCTTCCCGCTCTACGAGGTGTTTTCGGATGGGGAGTCTGAAGGAGAGAGCCCGGTCATTCTGTTTTTCGGGAGGCTACGCGCCTATAAAGGGGTTGAGGTGCTGATCCGGGCCGCGCCGCTGATTGCCGCTCGCGTCCCTCACGTGCGCATCGTCATCGCAGGTGCGGGCGAGTGCAAGGCTGTCCACAAGGCGGCGGCCGAGCACCCGGAGTGGTTTGAGGTCCACAATCGCTTCATCAGAGCAGACGAAGTGCCTGGGATGTTCCGAAAGTCGGCCGTGGTGGTTTTGCCATACCTGGACGCCACCCAGAGCGCCGTCGTACCCCTGGCCTACCTCTTCGGAAAGCCGGTGGTGGCGACAAAAGTCGGGAGCATCCCCGAGATCGTGGAAGATGGCAAGACCGGATGGCTGGTGGAGCCGGGGGACGAGCGTGGATTGGCCGATGCCGTCGTGAGGCTGCTGCTAGAAGCGGAAACACGCGAACGGATGGGGCGTGCGGCGGCGGCGAAGATTAAGGATGATCTATCAGGGGACGCTGTCGCAAGCAAGACGCTGGCCGTGTACCACCGCGCCCGCGAGTGCGCTCGAACCGCGCCAGAGCCCCCGGAGGAGAGGTGGAGATGAACGATACCGCGCCCGTTCCTGCCAGGAAGCCGTCAGTGATGGTGGTCGGACCGGGCCCCAGCCAGGTCGGCGGCCTCGCCACATTCGTGGACATCCTGCTCTCCTCGCCGTACATCCAAGAGAGATATGAGCTGATTCACCTGGATACCACCAGAGGAACGCGCGGGACTGGTCTCGCCGGCAAGCTCGCTCCGATCAATCTCTTCTACCTAATTCGCCAATTGTTCGAACTCATCAGGTTGAGGATTCGATATGGACCTCGACTGCTACATGTGCCGATGACTTCCTATTGGGCCTACTGGAAGGATGCTGCTTTCATCCTCACGGCTCGCATCCTAGGCATGAAGGTAGTCGCACATCTCCACGGAGGTGTATTTGATCGATACTATCGAGGAAATTGGCCGCCGATCCAATGGGCCATAGGTTGGATCATGCGTTGTTCACAGGTGGTCATAGCACTGTCTGACCGATGGAGGAGCTTCTTGTTAGAGGAGGTGAACGCCAATATCAATGTCGAGATCGTCCCCAATACGATAGACGCTACGTTTGCCCAATCACTGGAGAAAGCATCCGAGCGATTGGCCCCGGAGGACGACCTCATACTATTTGTAGGAGAACTGGGTCATCGCAAAGGTGTATTCGAGATCCTCAAGGCAGCACCTTTAGTACTCGAGAAGCATCCCAGCGCCAGATTCCTCCTGGCAGGAACAGCCCCCAATCCGAGCATCCAGGCCGAGATAGACCGGGCCTACGCTGAGGCCGATGATACTGACGGGGTCCGGTTCTTGGGCCAAGTGACCGGCCGGGCCAAGTTGGTACTCTTCTTAAGTGCTTCGATCTTTGTTCTCCCCTCCCACGGCGAGAACATGCCTTATGCTCTACTGGAAGCGATGGGTGCGGGGTTGCCTGTTATCACAACACCAGTGGGAGCCATCCCGGAGCTTGTGGAAGACGGGGTCCACGGCTTGCTAATAAAACCCGGCGATTACCATGCACTTGCTGAGAAGGTTGTTCGGTTACTAGAAGATAGGGCTTTACGGGACTCTATGTCACGTGCCAATCGAGAACGTATCAGAGCTTCGTACACTCCTGAAGTGGCTATGACTCGGCTTGACAAAATCTACCGAGAGGTGCTAGGCTCTGACCAAGAATAGCACTCATAGACAAGATGCGGTCACGTCAAACGTACAATGCCGGCTATCAACCTCTATCCGAGTTCAAAAGGCTTGTGCATTGACCGCGCTTGGAGCACAAACCTAAGCCAACAAGGCTCTATCGGCGATGACGCTGAGAGCACCCTTACGCCGGTGACAGGTCAGGCATATCGATCGCGACATTGAAGGGAATCTGTCAAAATGAGAGTGGCAGTCAACGAACAGGGTTCGCAGGCGCGGCGCAAGTGGGAAAGCCGCCCCCTGATGAAAGCCTTTTACAACGCGGCTCCCTGGTACCTTCAGAACTTGATGGTCAGTTCTTATGGCTTGTTGTTGCAGCGGCATGCTACCGGTCAAGAAGTACAAGGACATCTATCTCAGCTCATGGAGAGCCAATGGTTGTCAAAAGACGAGCTGGCAGGTATTCAATCGCGCAAGTTGCGTCCGCTCGTCGATCATGCTTATCGCAATGTGCCGTACTACCGTCAGCTTTTCGATGATCTGGGCCTCAAACCGAGAGATATTCGCGAGCCTGCTGACCTGCAAAGGCTGCCTTTGCTTTCTAAGCAGGACGTTCGACGGAACCTTGATCGTCTCATCGCTCGAAACTTCGACCGCAAGAAAATGCACTATGCGACGACTAGCGGTACTACTGGTACCCCGCTCCCAGTCTATATCACGGATGAGAACGCGGCCACCGAAAGAGCGTTGACACTTCGCATGCGCGGATGGGCAGGGTGGCAGCCTGGAGACAGCCGGGCCACCTTCAACGGCATGATGGTGGTACCGATTGAGTGTCGGAGGCTACCCTTGTGGCGACACGATTGGCCTGAGCGGCGGCTCTTCTTCAGTGTCTTCCACATGACTCGTAAGAACGTTGGCCTATATCTGGATAGGTTACGAGCCTTCCGACCAAAGGTAATAGAGGGCTATCCGTGTTATCTGCGCCTTCTAGCGCTACGACTGGAGCGTGCTGGCGAGACCCTGCCAGTACGTGCTATCTTCACTTACACAGAGCCTTTGTATGCTGATCAACGCCGCCTGATCGAGGAGCGATTCCAATGCAAGGTTTTCGACTGGTATGGCCTGAGCGAGCGGGTCGCCTCAACGGCCCAGTGCGAACGCACCGATGGCTACCACGTCAGCGCCGAAAAGACCATCGTCGAGATCATTAAACCGGACGGCGAGCCAGCGGCTCCTGGCGAGCAGGGCGAGATCGTGGGCACCAACTTGGACGAGTACGGCATGCCCCTGATCCGCTATCGCACTGGCGACGTGAGCTCCTACCGAGCGGAGCCCTGCCCTTGTGGTCGAGGCCTGCCTCTGATCGAGCAGGTCCAGACCCGAGTGGAAGCATTCATCACCACCCCGGATGGACGCCTGATCAAGGGAGGGCCATTGGAGAGCTTCTTGGGGATTAACGCCGTCGAGAAGTCACAAATTATCCAGGAAGCGCGAGACCGGATCGTAGTTAAGATCGTGCCTGCTGAAGGCTACTCCAGGGCTGACTGTGACAGGATCGTGGCAGGCTTCGCCACGGTATTGGGATCGGAAGTGAAAATTGTGGTGGAGCTAGTCGACGATATACCTCTTACGGCCACCGGGAAACACCCCTTTGTGGTCTCAAGAGTGCCGGTCGAGGTGTAGACTTATTCCCTGCTATTGCGTTGAGAGGAGGACACCGCTTTCGTGGACCACATTCAAGCTGCCGTTGATCGGCTAGATCGATGGATCAGCAACAGCGGCTGGGTAGGGCATGATCCGTTTGACGGCCTTAGTACGCCGGGCTTCAATCGGCTCACGTTTGGGGTGCCGATACTTCGGATTGCTCTACAGCAGACCGTGCGAAGGTTCCCGCTGAACCTGCGGCCACTATTGGGAATCACAAAGAAGCACAGCACAAAAGCCATGGGTTATCTCGCCACCGGCTATTTTCGCCTTCACGAGCTGACTGGTCGGCAGGATTGTCTCGAGAAAGCCAAGCTCTGTCCATCGGACCTCCGATGTAATTACAGTCAAGGGTACGGGGGCTACGCCTGGTGTAATGCATTAGACTACCAGTCTCGGGAAGGCTACAATCGCGAAGGCGTACCAACAGTTATGTGGACTTCTTTCATTGGTCACGGATTCGTGGATGCTTATGAGATCCTCAGAGATCAGCACTATGTGGAAGTAGCTCGCAGTGCGTGTGAGTTTATGCTTCGAGATCTGACTTCTTCCAAAACCGAGTATCAATCGCTCGCTCCCATCGGCTACCTACCTCACGACCGTAGTACTACACACAACTCCAACATGCCAGGAGCTTCCCTCTTGGCTAGGATTCATTAACATGTCGGCGAATCCGAATATACAGAGTACCTTTACGTCGGCAACGGATCAGGCATATCGATCGCCACATTAACGGGAAACCATTAAAATGAGAGCCGCAGTCAACGAACAGGATCCACGGGAGCGGCGCAGTTTGGAAAGTCGCCCCCTGATGAAAGCCTTTTACAACGCGGCTCCTTGGTACCTTCAGAACTTGATGGTCAGTTCTTATGGCTTGTTGTTGCAGCGGTATGCTACTGGCCAAGAAGTACAAGGACATCTATCTCAGCTCATGGAGAGCCAATGGTTGTCAAAAGACGAGCTAGTAGGTATTCAATCGCACAAGTTGCGCTCTCTCATCGACCATGCCTACCACAATGTGCCCTATTACCGCGAATTGTTCGACTCCCTGCATCTCAAACCCGAAGATATCCGCGAGCCCACCGACCTGCTGAAGTTTCCACTACTGTCGAAGCAGGACCTCATGGAACACCGTGATAGGCTCGTCGCCCTGAACTTCGATCGCAGAAGACTAAACTACTATGGCAGCGGAGGCACAACCGGCACACCGCTGTACCTATACGTGACCGATGAAAACGAAGCAACGGAGCGAGCGCTGAATCTCCGAATGCGCAGATGGGCAGGGTGGCACCCGGGACAGCGCCGCGCCACATTCAATGGGTCTAAGCCCGTGCCGGTGGACCGTCGGGGGACGCCCCTATGGCGACACGATTGGCCCGAGCGGAGGCTCTTCTTCAGCATTTGGCACATGACCCGGGAGAACATTGGATTATACCTGGAGAGGCTGCGAGCCTTCCACCCCAAGATCGTCGAGGGCTATGCGGGGTACCTACACCTTCTGGCGCTGCATATGGAACGAGCCGGGCAGACTCTACCTGTGCATGCAATCTTCAGCTACTCAGAGCCGCTATACCCTGATCAACGCCGCCTGATCAAGGAGCGGTTCCAATGCAAGGTTTTCGATTGGTACGGCCTGAGCGAGCGGGTCGCCTCAGCGGCCCAGTGCGAACGCACCGATGGCTACCACGTCAGCGCCGAAAAGACCATCGTCGAGATCATCAATTCGGACGGTGAACAAGCAGCTCCCGGCGAGCAGGGCGAGATCGTGGGGACCAATCTGGACGAGTACGGCATGCCCTTGATCCGCTACCGCACGGGTGACATGAGCTCCTACCGAGCGGAGCCCTGCCCTTGCGGTCGAGGCCTGCCGCTGATCGAGCAGGTCCAGGGCCGGCTGCAGGATTTCATCACCACGCCAGACGGGCGCCTGATTAGATTCTGGGGCGCAGACCATGCGGGCTTGAGGCACGCCAGCGTCGAGAAATCACAGCTCATCCAAGAGACACGTGATCGGATCGTGATCAAGGTCGTACCAAGCGAGAGCTACTCCCAGACCGACCATGATAGGATCATGACAGGCTTCGGCGCGGTGTTGGGACCGGAAGTGAATATCTCCATAGAGTTAGTAGACGACATTCCACGCACCGCCTCCGGCAAACATCGCATCGTGATCTCCAAAGTGGCGGTGGAGGTGTAGGTAGGGAACCTACCATCATATTGACGGGAGGACACCATCTTGGCGGACCAGATTCAAGCCACGATCGATCGCCTGGACAGGTGGATCGGCAGCAGTGGCTGGATAGGATACGATCCATTCGATGGCCTGAGCGCCCCGATCGCGCGCAGGCTGACCTTTGGGGTGCCGATTCTTCGGATCATACTCCAGCAGACCGTGCGCAGGTTCCCGCTGAACCTGCGGCCATTGCTGGGGATCACGAAGAAGCACAGCACCAAAGCTATGGGGTATTTCGCCACCGGCTATCTCCGCCTCCACCGGTCGACGGGACGAAAAGACCACCTCGAGAAAGCCAAGTTCTGCCTGTCGGACCTCCGCAGTAACTATAGTAAGGGGTACGCCGGCTACGCCTGGGGCAACGCGTTTGACTACCACTCTCGTGGGGGTTACACGCCTCAGGGCGTGCCATCGGTGGTGTGGACGTCTTTCATCGGCCACGCATTCGTGGATGCCTACGAGCTTCTGGCAGATCCGAGCTATTTGGACGTGGCCCGAAGCGCCTGCGAGTTCATCCTGCGCGACCTGATATCACCTGAGGCCGAGGATCGATCCTGGGCCCCCATCGGCTACTTCCCGCATATTCGAAGCTCCATACACAACTCCAACATGCTGGGAGCTTCTCTCCTGGCCAGAGCCTACAAACATACCGGCGAGCCGGAGCTGATCGAAGTCAGCCGCAAGGCAGTCAAACACACGATGGATCACCAGATGGCAGATGGTTCCTGGTATTATGGAGAGGGTCTGCGATGGCGATGGGTAGATGGCTACCACACCGGCTTCGTACTGGATGCGCTCTATTGGTTTATGCAAGGTGCCGACGATAGACTTTACGAGACCCACCTGCAGCGTGGTATGGACTACTATCGTCGACACCTCTTCGTCGGCGTGAAACCAAAGCACTACAGCACCAACACGTATCCCATAGATATCCAGGTGGTAGCCCAGGCGATCCAGACCTTCGCCCTCATACCAGAGAAGTACGGAGGCGACCTGGGTTGGTCGGAGCATATTGCCAATTGGGCGATCCAGCACATGCAGGATCCAACAGGCTACTTCTACTTCCGCCACCACCGATTCATGACAAACAAGACCCCGGTCCTCCACTGGGGTCAATCCACGATGCTGGCCGCGCTAGCATTGCTTCTGCAACGCCGTCAAGCTGCAGAGGCCCTCTCGCCAGCCGCTGTACGAGGAAAGGATGAGTCGTGAGGATCAGCGTATTTGGTCTGGGCTATGTGGGTTGTGTTTCGGCGGCCTGTCTCGCACACGACGGGCATCAGGTACTTGGGCTGGATATCAATCCTCGGAAAGTCGAGCTGATCACATCCGGTCATGCCCCCGTGATTGAACCAAGCTTGGACCGCCTGGTCGGGGAAGCCATACAGAGCGGAAGGTTGCAGGCCAGTACCGACGGCCAGGATGCGATCCGCGATAGCGACATCTCGATGATCTGCGTGGGAACTCCCAGCAACAAGAACGGTAGCCTGAATGTGCAACACGTGGAGAATGTGTGTCGGCAAATCGGGGACGCGCTGACCAGGAAGCAAGACTACCACGTGGTAGTGGTGAGAAGCACCGTCTTGCCCGGAACGATGGAAGATAGACTCATCCCCATCCTAGAAAAGCGATCCGGCAAGCGCGCCGGCCCCGACTTCGGCGTGTGCATGAACCCCGAATTCCTGCGCGAGGGAAGCTCAATCGAGGATTTCTATAACCCCGCCCTGCTGGTGATCGGGGAAATCGACCAGCGCAGCGGAAAGGTCGTCGAACAGATCTATGCGGGCATCGATGCCTCTATCGTGCACACAACCATCTCCACCGCGGAGATGGTGAAGTACGCGAACAACGCATTCCACGCCCTCAAGATCGTCTTCGCCAACGAGATGGGAGTCCTATGCAAGACACACGGTATTGACGGCCGAGACGTGATGGAAATCTTATGTCAAGATTCGCGCCTCAACATCTCGACAGCCTACCTGAGACCAGGTTTCGCCTTCGGCGGCTCTTGTCTCCCCAAAGATCTGAGAGCGCTGCTTCACCGAGCCAAGCGGCGAGACATCGACTGCCCGATGTTGAGTTCCTTACCCTTGAGCAACGAATGCCACCTCCAGCACGCACTGGATCTCATCGAACAGGTTGGCCAGAAGAAGATAGGCGTCGTTGGCTTGAGCTTCAAGCCCGGGACGGACGACATGCGGGAGAGCCCGACTGTGAGCCTGATAGAAAAACTCATCGGCAAGGGATACAGCGTGTCCGTCTGCGATGAGAAAGTGGAGCTGGGCAGGCTAGTTGGCACCAACAAGGCCTACCTGGAACGAGAAGTGCCCCATATCGCCTCACTGATGTGTTCCTCACTCGAGGAACTCCTGGAGTGGGCAGAAGTGGTGGTCGTCGCCCACGGTGGTGCGCCCTCGCGCCGGGTATTGTCCATGATGCGGGAGAACCAAGTGCTGATCGACCTAGTTGGAGTGGAAAGAGATGACGGAGAACCCCGAGGCCCCTATGAAGGCATCTGCTGGTAAAGTTCTGATGCTGCTTGAAAACAATTCATATCAGCGCGATGTGCGACCGAAACGCGAGGCTCGCGCGTTAGTTAGAGCCGGGTATCGGGTATCTGTGATCTCCCCCAGGCCACCCGACGGCGCCGGATCCAGCATGTCAGACGGCGTGAGGCTATACCAGTTCCCAGCTCCACCAAACGCTAGCGGTTTCCTGGGCTATCTCTGGGAATACGCCTACGCCACGATCGCCATTTTTGTGCTCTCCATTGTCGTCCTGCTACGCGAAGGATTCGACATCCTGCACGCTCACAACCCACCCGATACCCTCGCCCTCATCGCAGCCCCATACAAGCTGCTGGGGAAACGCCTCGTGTATGATCACCACGACCTGGCACCCGAGATGTACTGCGCCCGCTTCCGAGACCGCGGCAACCGCTGGGTGTACCAGGCGCTAATCCTCCTGCAAAAGCTCTCGTGTCGTCTTGCCGATCGGGTGATCGCGACAAACGAGTCCTACAAGGCCGTGGAGATGGAGCGCGACGGAGTGCCAGAGAAGCACATCTTCGTCGTTCGGAATGCGCCGGATCTAGAGAGGTTAAACCCCGTTGCACCCGACCCAGGCCTGCGCAGGAGAGCCGGCACCATCGTCGGCTACGTCGGCGCGTTGGGTCCGCAAGACGGGGTGGATTATCTGCTCAGGGCCGTGCATCACCTTGTCTATAAACTGAAGCGACACGATGTTTTATTCGTAGTCATCGGCGAGGGAGACATGCTTCCCGAACTCAAAGCGTTGGCGGAGCGGTTGGAGCTCGGGCCGTACGTCTGGCTCACCGGCTGGATCCCCGACCAGGATCTACTGCGGTATCTGTCCACGGCTGACATCTGCGTGGATCCAGACCCATCGAATCCATTCACCGATCGCTCCACGATGGTCAAGATGATGGAATACATGGCATTGGGCAAGCCGATCGTGGCATTCGACCTGCCTGAGCACAGGGTCACAGCCGGCGGTGCGGCAGTCTACGCGCGTCCAAACGACGAGCTTGACTTCGCGCGTCAGATCTCCGCCCTGATGGACGATCCAGAGCTGCGCCAGAAACTGGGACGGACGGGGATCGAACGGGTGGAAACAGAACTCGCCTGGGAGCATCAGGAGAAACGCCTTCTGGAGGTTTACGAGACTTTGAACCGAGGTTAGGCAGAAATATGCCGCCATATGCCTCAGCAGAAGATCGCGGTGTTAGTCCGCCCAACGAGGAGACCACCGACCTGCGA
>SDBS01001862.1_pt1 | contig 21240 bp, 18 predicted proteins | sample 2277091 | NCBI WGS metagenome assembly SDBS01 (sample SAMN10404972, study PRJNA504765) | marine sediment metagenome | isolation source: marine sediment core GS10_PC15, 163 cmbsf | place: Arctic Ocean: Southern Knipovich Ridge | collected 2010 | reverse complement strand
CTCATGAGCTGGAAAAAGATCAGAAGCTGCCTGGGAGGTCTTCATGCTGGATGTATCTCTTCTCCCCAAGGAACCTTTATTAAAACTACCGAGTCTAACAAAGAACAAAGGAGTATCCTGAAAAAATTTTCAATTAAACCGCCTCCAGAAGTCCTCAAAATTCTCTGAAAGCCATACCAAATCCCGAATAGGTAAAATTCCACCTAAAACCAAAACCAGGTAAACGCCTCTTTTTGACCGTCCTGGCAATCACTCTATGTATAAGGCTTACAGAGATATTTTTTACCAGGCACTGTCGAATGGGAGTTAACACGGGTTTCCATAAATTCAAAAGCACCGATATCATACCTTGCACCTTGAGGTCTAGGATTCCCGTCGAAATCGTCGCCTGGTGCATCAACGGCCGAACCGTTGTCTATGGCAGGTGAATCCTCCTTCAGATGAAAGTCAGCTCCAGAAGGATCTACGAACCTAGGATCCCCGATTATAGCATCATCGCCGTAAATTTGGCTAGAACCGTCAATTAAATTATGCTCGATAGTGACCATGCTTGGAGATTCTGAAGCGATTTGATATATTTGGTTTTTACTGCATATGTTGTTTCTTATGATCAAATCCTCGACCAGCACATCTCCTATACCTATCCCGTGCTTGTTGTTATAACAAACATTATTTACTATCTTAATGTTCTCTCTGGGGGTGGGAAAATCGTAAGAAGAAATTACGATGCCGCCACCTCCGTTATTATAGACGATATTGTTATAAATACTGATGTTCTTAAGACTACCCTCTTTTTGCTCGATTGCTAAGCTAATACCGTGATCACCATTGTCATGGACAACATTTTGGTAAATATCAATGTCGTGCTCAGGCCCATTCCATGCATCCAAATAAATCCCTATTCTGGCTATATGGTGAATATGATTTTTATAAATTCTCCCATTCGAGGATTCTTTTGGATCTATACCTTCCTTATATGTATGGTGAATGTGATTGTTCTTAATCTCGAATGTATGTATGTCAGTTAGCGAAATTGCCTCCCCCGACCCACGAGACCCAGGACCTTCACCTACATTGACCTCAGTAATTTCATTATTATCAATAATTAAGTTGTCACAAGAATAGCCACCAATGGCAGGACCAGAAATATTATGGAAGTAGTTATTTTCAATTACAATATGATCCTGCTGCGAACCTTTTTTGAGGCCGACTCCACTACTATTATGTGGAGAAAGTGAGTTTATTATTCTAAACCCTGAAATCTTGATGTAGCTATTTCCATCAATGGTAAATAGGGCATCACCCCAATTAGGTGTTATGTTAGTGCCGTCAAGGGTAACAGTATGGCCAGGATATGCAGTGTATGTGATATAATTCCCAGGACTTCCCGAATTCTGTGGAAAAACCTTCTCATTGTAAGTTCCTACCTTGACGTACACCGTGTCGCCTGCAATTAAGGTAGCAGCAGCTTTCTGGATAGTGCACCAAGGCTGGGCTTCCGTACCTGGATTGGCATCACTGCCGCTCATAGTCACATAATAGGTGGCCCCCTGTGCTGGCACCAAGACAAGGGTTGCCAAAAGCAAGCAGGCTAAGATTACAAATCCTACCCTTACAACATGATCGGTAATCATTAAGTTCACCACCCTTTCTTTTTTGATACTCTTTTGATACTCCACTTACTTGCTCTAATTCCGGAGCCAGTAATGTGGGAGAGGCTTTCCCTTAATGGGAACCACGCACTTAGGGATTCTATTGGTGAGAGCTCTTGGCCTTATTCTTTGTCCTGCCGTCAAAAGAAAAGCATTCACTAGAAACCCTCCCATTTTTTACTTTTCTCAATCTTCCTTAAATCTTTGATGGTAACATGAGTATGAATTTCTGTCGCCTTTGAACTCTTATAGTTCAAAAGCTCCTGAATGTATCTTAGTCAAAAGTCCTAACAGTAATCCAGGCTGAGTAAACTCTCCTAAGGGCTGAAAAGACTTTATTGGTCAGGTTAATCATCCGAGTCATCTAAAATTCATATTTTTTGCGTTGCCAGCCATGGATGAATAACATCTCCTAGAGCACGGCATTGCGTATATTATCCATACAAGAATTTGGTGGTTAAGCCGAGACTCTTTATAAGCTGTTGAATTTCATTTTTATATATTGGGTTCATCACAATCACGACATCTGGTTGATAGCCTCGCAGAAACTCGGGCGGCACAATTTGCTGCCCAGTTCCAGGAACATATCTACCTTGCTTACGAGGATTGATATCTACCACATACTCGATCTGGTCCTGAGTCTCGAGTGTATTCAAGAAGGTCACTCCTTTCGCTCCCCCTCCCCAGACCACCGCCCGCTGCCCCGCCTGTGCCATCCGTTCGAGGTTACATTGCCAGGCCTCGACCTTGCGCCGATATTTATCGGCAAAGGTCACTACATCGGAAACCAACTCTCCAAGGTTATCCCCGGGATCACGCCTAGAATTCCGTAAACCTTCACCTGGCAAAGCCTCGATGCAGAGGAACTGACCCTGGTACGTTTCGTTTAGGTCACAGACCTCGAATCCACACGAAGTAAATACACAGGACAGTGAACTTCTGCTGAAGTACGAACAATGTTCGTACATCAGGTCCCAGATCCCCAGATCTCGCAACGTGAACAACACGTTCGGCACTTCAAAAAACACGACCGTCGTCGGTCGGTTACCGATCGAATGACGCACACCGTTCAAAAAATCACGGGGAAATTGGATGTGCTCCAAGACTTGCCGACAACAGATGAGATCTGCCTTATAGTCGGCATGGCGTTCCGAGTAGAAATCCTGGATGAAAGTAATCCGTTCTGCAGTTGTCCCACCGCCGTTTTGTTCAGGCGCATAGCTTGGATCAAACCCAACTCCACGGTTGGTCCCAAGATCGCAGAGCAGCCTTAGAAAATCGCCCTTGCCGCAACCGATCTCGATTATGTCTTTACCGCGCAGATCATAACGGTCTATCAGGCGCGCCGCCAGTGACCCAGAGTAGCTCTGGAAACGAGGCGAGAAGTGCAGTGAGTTTTCATAAGCTTGAGTGTATTCCATTAACTGGGGCTTGAAGGCTAGATTGAAGATGTGGCCACAATCGCGGCAAAATCCCAGCCGGATATCCCCTCGGGGCACCTGGATGGCTTCCTCTTGGGTTGGCCAGAACAGACAGCAATGGACAGGCACCTGGGGAACTTTGACAAAGACGGTAATGTCCGTCCTGTTGCATACGGGGCAGATGCTTTGCTGTGAAGTGTACTCATTGCTCATTATTGTCTATCTCTCCCTTCATTCAAATCACACTCGCTTATCACCCCTGACCGGTCAGACCGGCATAAGTTCGGCTGTGACCCCCATCCGGTTGAGGTCCCGCCGAATTTCGTTGCAGTAAATCGGATTCATCACGATCACAACGTCCGGCCTATACTCTCGTAGAAACTCTGGCGCTACAATCTGTTGCCCGGTCCCCGCCATGTACGTTCCGTGTTTGTACGGGTTGATATCGACCGCATACTCAATCTCGTCTTGAATCCTCAAGGTCGTCAGAAAGGCCACCCCCTTTGAACCTGCCCCCCAAATAACGGTCCGTTGCCTATTTTGCCTAATCTCCTGTAAATCCCGTTGCCAGGCATTCAGCTTATCTAGATAATTTTCAGTAAAATAGGCCACGTCGCGGGCTAGATCTTCCAGATCGTCTTCTTGCACCAGAACCGGCCTACTTCGCCCGTTGCCCGGTTTGGCCTCTATCATCAGGTACTGATCGTCATAGTCCTTCCAAAGGTCAATGGCATCAAAGCCACATTTTCGAAAGAGACGGGCTAGCGACCCCAGGCTCAAGTAGGAACAATGCTCATAATAGATGTCCCAAAAGGCCAAGTCACGCAGAATACGGGTCACATTCGGCACCTGGAAAAAGACGATGGTGGCTAATTGATCCCGCATTGAACGGCGGACAGTGCTGACGAAATCGGCCGTCTGCTGAATATGCTCGAGCGTCATCTTGCAACAGAGGAAGTCACCCCGATAGTTGGCATACTTCTCTGAGTAGAAGTCCTTGATGAAGATGATCTGATCGTCGGCCTGGCTCTGGTTCTGCCGGCTGATGTAGGCTGGATCAAACCCAACCCCGCGATTGTCACCGAGTTCGCAGAGTAGGGTCAAAAACTCTCCCTGCCCGGAGCCGATCTCGATGATGTCCTTGCTGTGCAAATCGTATCGCTCAATCAAATAGGTGGCCAGGTTCCGATGAAAAACGTTGAAGGTGGACGAGAACGCCTGGGTTGCCTCATATCTGGATGAATATTGGTGCAGGCCAGGGTCGAAGGCGACATTAGCGATAAACCCACAGGTGTGACAAAACCCCAGGGCGATGTCTCCCTTAGAAAAATTCAGGGCCTCCTCCCGCGTTGGCAAGAGCAACACACTATGCACAGGGACGTTCTTAAGCTCGTAAAAAACCCACATACCGCTTGCACCACAGTTGGGACACACTTGACTTATAGACATTGTTTTACCTCACGAACCACTAAAACGATTGCGTCACTATCTCAAGACCTGCGGCCAGGACCTCTAAACTATCTTAGGCTGCGGGATGGGGATGACGAACTTTCCACCGCGATGCCGATATTCATCTTGCTGCCGCAAAATCTCCTCGGCAAAATTCCAGGCAAGGAGCAAGACATAGTCCGGCGTGTCCTCCAGAAGTTTCGACGGTGGTAAGATGGGTAAATGATTACCCCCCATATAGCGACCGTGTTTGAATTTGTTCAAGTCAACCACATAATTAACCAGCCGCTTATCAATCCCACAGTAGTTTAGCAGGGTCGTGGCCTTAGCTGCTGCGCCGTAGGCCGCAATCTTCTTCCCTTTTCGCTTTAGATCCCACAGTAAATCCATCAACGAACGCTTTATCTCCTGCACGCGATCGGCAAAATCGAGATAGTAACTGACTTGATCTATCCCCTTGCAGGCCTCTTCTTCTAACAGCAACCGAACTGTTTCGCGCACAGCCTCACGCGGCTCCACAAATAGACGCAACGATCCGCCATGGATAGGGATGCGCTTGATGTCATTTAGAAATAGATCCTGCCTTCTAAACAACTTATCCAGGGCTATTACCGAAAAATAACATAGATGCTGATGATAAATCGTGTCAAATTCGCAGTTTTCGACCAGATCAACCACGTAAGGGACCTCTATCACCGCTACACCAGTTTTTTTCAACATTAAGCGAATGCCTTGGACAAAGCCGTTCAGGCTTGGCACATGCGCCAAGACGTTGTTGGCCAGAAAGACATCAGCCTCCCGTCCCTTTTCTTCTCGCAGTTGTCTAGCCAAGTCCTTACTGAAGAACATACACAGCGTCGGAATGCCTGCTTCCTGCGCCGCCTGTGCTGGTCCTTTGGCTGGATCGATGCCCAGTACCGAAATGCCTCTTTCTACAAAATTCCTGAGCATGTAACCGTCATTGCTGGCAGCTTCAATAACCAGGCTATCTGAATTCAGCTTCCTTGATTCGATCAACTCCTTAGCGCTCTCCCCAAAGTGTTGGAGCAGGGCTTTTGAAACGGAAGAGTAATAAGGGTAGTCTCTACAAAAGAGAATTTCCGGAGACACGGACTCCGTGATTTGTACCAGAGAGCAATTGGAGCAAAACACCCAATCAAGGGGGACAATCGATTCCGGCAATCTTAGCTGCTCTTCTATAAGCAGCGCATCGGCCAGAGGTGTCCGGCCCAAGGACAATATTAGCTCAAGGTCAGTATGTCCACAAGAACGACAGGTTAGTTTTGAGTTGTTCATTATAACGCTCCTTATCTTAATGGTCAAGATGCCCTTACGATGAGCTATACAAGTTCTTCTGTTCTCCACCGCAGGCTCCCATCTAAACGACCGGTGCCTAGTATTTGCTTGATGTGTGCAACTCGTTTGTACTTAGACCCCTCAAACTCCTCCAGGGTCAACCCAACCTTCTGGAAAGTGACCAATAGTTCTTCCGCCCCCCGCCGCGCATTCCATTGCGGCTTGAATTCGGGCAGCGTTTGCGCCAATTTGTAGTTTTCAACTCGGTAACAGCGTTTATCCCGTCCTGCACTCTCTGCATACTCGAGACGTGAGCCCGGCACTGTTTCCGCCACAATCTCGGCTAACTCTCCAATTCGATAGTTCTCCTCAGTACGCCCAACGTTGAAGACCTGGTTATGGACCAACTCACGCGGCGCATGAAGCATGGCGATAAAGGCACGCGCGATATCTTGGACGTGCACGATGGGACGCCAGGCCATGCCGTCGCTCTTCAGATGAACCTCACCGGTAGTAAAGGCCCAGGCAACCAGGTTGTTGAGCACCAGGTCAAAGCGCAAGCGCGGTGATACGCCATAGGCGGTTGCGTTGCGGGGAAACGTGGGACTGAAGTTCGAGCCCGCCAATTTCATTACATCCTCTTCCACACGCACTTTTGAAATGCCGTAAGAGGTGACAGGGTTAAGTTCCGATTCCTCGTTCACCCAATCCTGACCCGCCGCACCATAGCTGCTACACGAAGAAGAGAAGATAAAGCGCGTCACTCCCACCCCTTTGGCCAGACGGGCCATACGTACTGAGGCGACATGATTAATCTCATCCGTTAATTCTGGATTCAGGTCGCCAAGCGGGTCGTTAGAAAGACCAGCAAGATGTATCACAGCATCAAATCCATCGAGATCGGACGCCTCAACGTCACGAATATCCTTCTTCAGCGTGGGGATGTTCTGAATTCCATCTTCATCTCCAAACGTGCATTGTTCATAAAGATCGCTATCTAACCCCACCACATCATACCCTGACTCAATTAGCATGGGAACCATAATTGTGCCGATATAGCCTTTGTGTCCCGTTACAAGTACGCGCATGTTATCAATCCTCCCAAATCTTCCAGGGTGCTTTGCCTGACTGCCAGAGTGATTCCAATATATACTTCTCGCGCAGCGTGTCCATGCACTGCCAGAAAGACGTGTGTCGATAAGCCACCAGTTGTCCATCTTTGGCCAGTCGCTCTAAGGGTTCTCTTTCCCATACCATGTCATCGCTATCGATGTACTCAAACACGCCCGGCTCCAGCACGAAAAACGCCCCGTTAATCCACCCCTCTCCTATCTGGGGCTTTTCGGTAAATTCCGTGACCCTGTCGCCATTGAACTTCATGTAGCCGTAACGCGCCGGGGGTCGAACGGCAGTCAGCGTAGCCAAGTGGCCATGAGATCGATGGAAAGCCAATAGATCCTGCAAATTCACATCAGAAACCCCATCCCCCCAGGTGAGCATAAACGTTTCATTTCCTAAATAGGGTGCCAGTTGTTTGATGCGTCCTCCAGTCTGGGTTCGAATTCCAGTGTCCACTAAATCGACTTTCCAATCCTGTTTGGATTCTTCGTGAACGAATACATCGCCATTTTTTAGATTAACGGTCAGATTGCTGTGTATAGAGCAATAATCCACCATGTACTTTTTGATTACCTCGCCCTTGTACCCCAGCGCAATCAGGAACTGTTTGAAGCCATAATGAGCATAGTGCATCATAATATGCCAGAGAATCGGTCGCCCACCGATTTCCACCATCGGCTTCGGCTTGACTTCGGTTTCTTCTGCAAGACGGGTTCCAAACCCACCCGCTAGGATTGCTACCCTCATTGCCCTTCTCCTTTTCCTATTAATCGCTTTACGAGTCTTTTTTTCTTGTCGAAAGACTTAAGGAGTCTATATGCCCTGTTACAATTCTCCGGCAACAGATGCTTATAACCCCACTTCATCATGTATGAATAGCACCATGTTCGCTCATGCCAACTCATCCGAACGCGCCTAATGGCACAGAGATATTCGAAGAAAACCTTCAATTCTGTTGGTAAAACGAGCCTTTCTCTGTTTGCCGGGTCGTACCAGGCGGCTTCAGCACTGCGGGTGGGATTCGCCCGCCATCCCTGTTCTGGATGGTATCTTCGACAGAAAAGGCGCTCGGAAAGTTGATAAATCTTACCTCTGAGAACAAGTTCTCCCAGCAAAACCTTGTCTGACGATATATAACTTCCGATAAGAGGTGTCTTCCTAAGTTCACTCACCCGTATCACTCCAAAAACCGCACTCCACAGGCCAGCACGACGAAACAGATAGTGACGAAAGCGCTCATGTGGGTTTGGTGAGCGCAAGTCCATAAGGTCATCGTAGTCTTTTTGATGCCTCCCATGCTCATCGATGATGCTTGTCTTAGAATGACATATCACTGCAAAAAGCTCGCTATCAAGTGCTTCAACGCACCGTTCTATGAGAACTGGAGCGCACAAATCATCATGGGCAGCCCATTTGAAGTACTTACCAGTTGACAACTCAAAGACACGATTGTAATTCCTGGCGGCACCAAGATTTTGGTCGTTTCGATAGTAACGAATCCGTCGATCTTTAACTGCATAATCTTCACAAATTTCCTGTGTTCTATCCGTGGACGCATTATCAGATATTACCAATTCGAAATTCTCAAAGGTTTGAGCTAACAGCGAATCTAGGGTCTCCGCTAGAAATCTCTCACCATTATATACAGGTAAACCGATACTTACATAAGGAAGACTACTTCTCATTTGTCACCTTGCAAGTCAAAAATAAATTTTCACTTCGGTGATCGGCAGCAACAACGATTCATGGCGGTCCCATTTTGCGTACGCAGTTCCTCGGTTTTCTTAGTCATTTACTTACCTCGCTATTTTTCAGCAGAATCCAGTTTTTAATAGCCTTCACCCTTGAGCATCACCGGCATCGTCCTCAATATTATCTTGATATCCAGCCAGAGTGACCAGTTTTCAAGGTAATGGATATCAAATTTAACCATCTCTTCAAAGGGAATCTTGTTTTTGCCACTCACCTGCCAGAGACCAGTAATTCCAGGAATTCCATCCAGCCTCTTTCTGTGCCAATCTCTGTAATCCTTGTATTCGCATGGCAGGGGTGGTCTTGGCCCTACCAAGCTCATCTCGCCTCTCAGGACATTAAACAATTGAGGGAACTCATCTAGACTGTATTTTCTAATCAGCTTGCCCACACTGGTGATCCTCCCGTCATCGGAAATCTTAAACAGGGGTTTACCATTCTCATCAACGTCGTATGGATTACCCGTCTTAATCAAGTTTTTAACATATAATCGATGCTCGGCATCGTCTGTATTAACATACATCGACCTGAACTTATAAAATGTAAAAGGCTTCCCCCTTTTTCCCAATCTTATCTGTTTGTAAAACACCGACCCTGAGCTGTCAATCTTTATAACCAGCATGATTAAAAGCAGCAAAGGAGAAAAGACGATGAGCATTGAAGAAGCCAATAAAAGATCAGGGGCTCGCTTGAGAAGGAGGGTTTTGGCCCTTACAAAAAGCTGGCTCCATCCCACGGCGCTGGCCTTCATCTCGGCAGATTTTATCTTCCCTAAATCAATTACATCAAGCATACTCTTATATTTCATCGCTCACATCCAACTTCATCGGAATACTTCATTTGATTGCCTTCTGAAAGGAAAAGAAGTTGAGAGACCTATCTCCTTGAACTTCGAAGGTTGCGAATTGTATCCCCTCTATAAGGTTTATCCGTTAGTCCCGTGATGCACCTGAGATCATCAATATTTTTTACCACCTTGGCCGGGTTTCCGTAGGCAACTGACCCGGGAGGCACATCTTCAGTTACCACGCTTCCTCCTCCGATCAGGGAACGCTCTCCGATGGTGACGAAGGGAAGCAGGGTAACATTGACTCCAATCTGGGCACCTTTTTTAATAATCGGTCCCTTCATACATTGGGCAGAATGCTTACAACCAGGATGAAGGTCATTGGCCACGACCACACCCGGCGCCATAAAGACATCATCCTCAATCACCGTATATTGAGCAATATAGACGCCACAGTGAATTTTAATATTGTTGCCGATTACACATCCATAATCGACCACCGAATTATTCCAGACCCTGAAATTATCGCCGATGAGATTTTTCTCCCTGATTACCACATTATGTCCTGTCTGCAAATTATCTCCTATCTCTGAGCCCCCATAGATCACCGATCCACTTCTGATTCTGGCATTCTCACCTATTATTAGCCTATCAGATTGGATTATCCCCCCGCTTGGATATCCAATCAATACTCCTTCATCAATATCATAGCCTTCTCCTAAGGCAACCTTCTCACTTAATATTACTAACTCCTGGCACATAAGCTTATCCTTCCTCCCTTTCCCCCGTTCTTTAGGGATTCATTTATCTTCTCTATTATCCTCACCACCTGATAGCCATTTTCGCCGTCAGTAAGAGGTTCTTTACCTTCTCTGATGCACTCCAAAAAATGACTTAATTCCGCCTTCAAAGGCTCTTCCGGCTTTAAGCGAGGAATGGTAATATCCCCATATCTATAGGAAAGTTGAAACTCACCAAAGCTATTATGGGAATTGGGAACTAAAACTCCCTTGTCGTAGATTTTAACCTTCTCTAAGGTTTCTGTATCATCGTAGACTACCATCTTCTCAGTTCCCACCACGGTCATATTTCTGATCTTACAGGGATCAAGCCAGCTAAGATGCAGATTAGCCACTACCTTATCCGCAAAATTCAAAGTGATGAAAGCCACATCTTCGTTCTCCGAGAGGAAGTGGCTCTGACCGGTAGCCACAATTCGACACTGCTTTTCTTCTAATCCATCATTTAGAAGATACAGAATTATAGAAATATCATGAGTTCCCAGATCCCAGACCACATTTATGTCGTCCTGAAACAGCCCTAGATTTCGTCGCTGAGAGGAGATATAAAGAACGTCTCCTAATTCACCGGAATCGATCAACTCCTTGAGCTTATTCACCGCTGCCGTATATAAAAATGTATGTCCTACCATCAGCACTTTACCTCTTTTCCTGGCAAGTCTGATCAGTTCCCTGGCCTCCTGGCTAGTGTGGGTTAAAGGCTTTTCCACAAAAACGTGTTTTCCTGCCTCCAGCCCCTCTTTTGCCAGCCCAAAATGGGTAGATACAGGGGTGGCAATGGCTATTGCCTCCACCCCCGGATCATTAAGAACCTCCTGGTAATTTCGAGTAACCTTAGCATCAGGATAAAGGCTCTTAATACGCTTCAGTTTTTCCTTATCCAGATCACAGCAATACTCCACCTTGCTTTCCGGAATCTGGATAAAATTCCTAATTAAATTTGGTCCCCAGTAACCACAACCAATGACGGCAACCTTGATCATTTTCCCTCTCCTTACCCACTTTTTCATATAACAAACCAATTAAGCTCTAATCTTAACATTTGGCAAAGAATGTCTTTATCTCAGAAGCGACCTTTTCAATCTCCTTCGGAGTCAATTCCGGAAACATCGGCAGAGAAAGAATCTGCTTGGCGTACTTCTCTGCTACTGGAAAATCGCCTTCTTTATATCCCAGATATTCATACGCTTTTTGTAAATGAAGAGGCATAGGGTAGTGAAGTCCGGTAAGTATTCCATTGGATTTAAGATATTCCTGCAGCTCATCCCTCTTTTCTGTCCTGATTACATATAAGTGATAGACATGCCTAGCGTATTCAGCCTCAAAAGGAGTAATTACCCCATCTACATCTTTTAATAATTCATTATAAATTGAGGCATTCTTTTGCCGCAATTTATTCCGCTCGTTTAATCTTTTTAGCTTTATTCTTAAGATAGCCGCCTGTATCTCGTCTAACCTACTATTATAACCCTCTACTAAATGTTCACCCTTTCTTATCTGTCCATGGTCTCTGAGCATCTTTATCTTCTGGGCAATTTTATGGCCATCGGTGACCACCATCCCCCCATCCCCAAAGGCTGCTAAATTTTTGCTGGGATAAAAGCTAAAGCAACCAGCATCTCCAATAGACCCTGACTTTTTACCTTTATATTCTGCCCCATGTGCCTGGCAGGCATCCTCAATAACCTTCAAGTTATATTTTTTTGCTATCATCGTTACGGGATCCATATCTGCAGGCTGACCAAACAAGTGGACTGGAAGTATTGCTTTTGTTCTTCCATTTACCTTTTCTTCAATTTGTGAGACATCAATGTTATAGATTTGTGGATCAATATCTACAAAGACAACCTTTGCCCCGGTCTGAGAAATCGCCTCGGTAGTAGCGATGAAAGTATTGGGCACGGTAATCACCTCGTCTCCCTTTCCGATTCCACAAGCCAGCAAAGCTAGGTGTAAGGCATCGGTCCCATTGGCCACTCCCACCGCATCTTCTGTCCCACAAAAGCTGGCAAACTCTCTCTCAAAACACTTAACATTTTCCCCCAGGACAAATCGGCAGCTATCCATTACCCGCTGAACATGAACATCAACTTCATCCTTAATTAACCGATAATGCCGCTTTGAATCAAAAAATGGTACTCCCATTGCTTTTTTCATACCAGCTCCTATCCGTACCTTACTTTTATATCTCACTTTTCACCTGTCTTTGAACCTTTCGATCTGCGAGGTCAAATATAACTTCATCGTTTACCAGCTTAATCCATGTAATAACGGCATCCCGAGCAGTTGGTCCTTTAATACAAGGCTCTTCATTTTTATCAGGCCTAATCTCCGAGGTATCTCTTCCTCTCCACCATTGTGCCGCCTCCCGGGGTAAGGCGTGCCAGCAACGATCTTTATTCTTCACATATTGCAATAGCTCCTCATAGTACTCAATAGGATACCCACTCTCTTTGCCTCTATCTCCATCCGGTCTTATATAGTCCGGGTGAACAATCACCAGAGCCATACCATTCATCTTTTCAATCCAGTCGATCTTTTGTTTCCAGATAGGGATACCTTCATGCCCGAGAATCCCGAAAAGGGTATGATCCTGAACCAGGGTAATGGGAAGTTCTAGCAAATTCCCTATAAAAAATGGGAAGATGGAGAGACAACCACCTGGTTGAGGTTCATAAGGATCAGTGTCAGGAAAAGAAGAATCGTATTCAAAGGGCATATTCATCATCCAGTCCGGATTTCGGTGAGTTGCAGGGGACCTAAACCCTACCGCCCCCCATTCAATGGCATATTTTTTGATTTTCTTCATCCTCTCATCAAAAATCTTTTTTGAGTTAAAAAGTTTCCCATCGTGCTTAAGACCATGAATTCCGACCTCAAAGCCATCATTTACTAGCCTCTCCAGGAGCCTGCTATCAACAGAATATCGCTCAGGCACAAAGTTCCAGGAAGACCTGAATCCGTATCTTTTCTCGGTTTCACATATCCTCTCTATATTTCTGAGTCCTTTTTGAGTTTCCACATCATGGGTGATGACAAAAGCGAAGTTCTTCCCATAAGGCCAGAACCATATAAAGGGGATTCTATCACTTGATAAAGGAGATTTTATCACTTGTTCTCACCCAAGTTTTAAAAATATCTCTTTTGAGATTTTCTAACTTTTCTTCAATTGGCCAAAGAGGAAATAAACTCCGCACCGTTTTCGCTCTTCTTCTCCTTAGAAGAATCTGCAATTTTCGTGGAATCAAGGGTTTCAAAACATAGTAAGTTTTTAAAATCCTTGCACTGCCATTGTCTTTGTATCTCTCAAAAAGGAAAGTTTCAACTTCCTTATCGTATTTCTTTAAGAAAGCGTCAAGATCAATCCCTAGTTTCCAAAATCTCTTCAATTGCTCCATTTCACCCTAAATGCCTATAAAACAATCTTCCAGCCACCCTGGAGATAGTTGTCGGTGTTTGTTGCATGACAAAAGTTATCGTTCTATACTTGAGGCTCTTCTGTTTAGTGGAAGTGACACCCTTAACTGTTGGCCAGTAATAGTATGGTAAATCTATTTCCTCTGTCCCCCAACGGCGTTTAAAAGATATTAGTCCCGGATTATCTGGTGAAGTCCGACCAAGGTCCAGATATCTAAACCCGTTTTGGCAACCATGCTGAATTGCGTGCCATTGAATAAGATGATTTGGGCGATATTTCAAATAATTGTTGTCAGATGCATTGAACTTATCGTAGATTGTATCTTTGTGAGTTAAAAGAACATCTCCTGCAATAGGGATACTCTTGTATTTAGCAAGCAATACAAAACCAAGTCCATTTAGAATTAACTCGTGCCAGATATTTTCAAAAAAATCATAAGGTTGAGGAGGTATACCATGCTTCTTACGAGTTGCAAGGTTAAGAAGATAGAAGTCTCTCATACCTCTTTCTGTTTCACTCTTTTCTATCTTCAGATTTGCCCGTTTGGCCCCTCTAATTGGGTTACGAACAGTTTTCTTAAGCCCTTTCCAGAGAGAGTCTGTACCGGGAGAAAGGTCTAATTTAAAGAGCTTGTAATACGTGCGATTCTCAAAATGTAAGTTTTGCAGAAGAACACTCGGACATTCTCCCCGTACTTCGATATAGTCTGTTTTTTCCCTTTTTGCCTTTTCTATGGCAGCAGAAAATAAGGACTTAATGTCCTCGTTGGAGGTTACCAAGGGAAAACAAGCATCTGTGAAGGGCAAGCAGACGAGCCGATTTCCGGTAAGCCAACTTTTGACAAGGAAAAATGGACACCCTGCCTTGATTTTTTTATCGGAATCTTCTAAAATAAAATAACAGGGAATATACCCATAGGTCTTTTGCAGCACTCTGGCCCAATTAGAAAGATGGAACACAGTCCCCTGAGAGTGATTAGTCACAAACTCATCCCACCTTTTATCCTTAGATGGATCAATTATTTTGACTGGCATATTATTTGATTTTCCTCGCCTCGATGATAATCCAAGGGCTTAGAGAAACCAGCGCATTCAAGTGTAACAACTTCTCAATAAGAGCAAGGTAAGGAACGAGCTGGCTGTTGGAGGTATGCGGTACAGGAAGCCAGTTGAATCCCCTTGCTCTCACAAGTTTGAAACCCGCATTCCTAAGCCGTAACCTCATTTGCCGAAATGAACTTGCATAGTGTAGTTTTTTCCACGGATAAGTTCTGACATCTTCTTTAAATAGGAATTTCTTGTAGAATCCTCTGTAAGAGCATTTGTTGTCAACAGTGAAAATAGTAATGCCCTTACATTTCAATATCCTGTTACATTCCGAGAGAAACCAGTCTGATTCTATGAGAGAACATAATCCCAGGCACAGGACACAATCGAGGGATGATGCCCTTATTGGATAGCGCGTGCTCTCACCACTAACCAAAATCGATGGAATTGCTGATTCCCTATGGTGCAATATCTTCAATGGCAAGGCATCTGTCTCTCCCACTAACACCCTGTTCCCATCTCGGTAAAGGGAAATCGCAATTCTTCCGCTCCCTCCCCCAATATCAAAAATAACGGTCGGCTTTGTCAAGTGAGCCGTAAGGCAATCCCGGACAAAACTCTGCTCGATTTGGGTATAGTACTGTCCCATTGTTGTGCTATAGAATCGATCCCAATAGTAGTCGCTGTTCGCAAGAGAATCATTTATATATTTTCTCATATTTATTTTCTCCTTGTAAGGTCTTCATACACCTTGAGATACTTCTTCTTCATTTTTAACCATCGATATTTCTCGTGGATCTTACTTGCATTTGCAACTAATGACTTTCTTCTAGTAGGATTCCGATAGAGCTCAAGAATACAGCGTGCCAAATCCTTTTCATTCCCGGCCTCAAAAAACATAACAGAATTATTATGAAAATGCGCCTTTATAGCGGCTAAAGCTGAGGCTATTGTCGGTATCCCCAAGGCAATGTATTCAAATAGTTTGTTAGGAAGCATATATTCACAAATACCAAGCATCGGAACGATTCCTATGTCCGCTCTACCAATAGCCATGGGTATCTCATCAAAAGGGACGTAACCTGTGAACTTAACTCTTTCTTCAAGTCCTAGATCCTTTACTAATCTCCTAATTTCCCTTTGATACTCGCCTTCGCCTACTATTAATAATCTGAAGTTATGGATTTTAGACTCTATTAACTTCAGAGCTCTTACTATCGTCTGGTAGCCATAGCGTTCAAGTATTGAACCATGCGAAACCAGTAAAAAAGAATTTTGACCCTGCTTTTCTATTTTACGAAAGGGGAAAGAAAATATACTCTCATTAGGAACATTGAGCACGATAGTAAATTTTGACTTTGGAATCCTATGTTTCGCAAAGATTGTATAAGCGGGCTCATGCGTAACAATAATCTTATCTGCAAATTTGAGACTTAATTTTTCAATTACCTTTAGAAGCTTAATAACGGGATGTTCTGTACTCAGTTTGTATTCAAAGGCATAGAGTTCGGGCATGTTCTCAAACATATATAGTAAAACTTTTACACCAAGAAGCTTTGGAATTAGAGCTACAAAGACTAAAAAGTCAGGCATCGTGTCCACTTCGATAACGTCGTATTTCTTCTTCAAATAAAGTAAATTCAGTTTAAGGGAAGAAAGAAGAAAGAAGAAGCTATATTCAACTATGTATCTAAGAATCCCACCTCGTCCATGGCTCACAGGGATTCGGTAAACATTTATTCCATTCACCAGCTCAAATTTTTCTTCATTCTTAAGTTTTGAACAAATAATGTCCACTTGATATCCTGCATCACGGAGTGCTTCTGCATCTCGACGAACGTGATTTTCACGAGGATAATAGTCATGTCTAATGACGCAAACTCGTCCTTTCATGATCTCCTCAAAGTTTCTCTATAAATATTGATAATTTTACGACTAATTTGTTGTAAGTCTAAACCTAGTTCTATAATGCGCTCTCTTCCCTCTGTTCTTCTGCCATAACTTAAAGCTGCTTCTATTTTAAGAGCAATATCTCGAGGATCCCTCTCGCATATGAAACAGCCTTCAGTATTTCCAATTATTTCTTTGGTATCACCAACATCTGTAGAGACTATAGGTACATTACACGCCATTGCTTCCTTTATTACCATTGGAGAAGCCTCAAAGTTGGAGGTCTGGACTACAACGTCAGATGCATTCATATAAAGAGGCATATCTTGATGAGAAATGCTCCCACCTGTAGTTAATAAAACATTCTCTCTTGGTAGAATTACAAATGCCCTTTGCAGAATATCAAATCCTTTTTGTGTACGCCTGTCAGGGTTTTTGACATCGGCCGGAAAGAATACTATCTTTTTATCCTTAGATAAACTTAATTTTTCCCGACATTTGTGTTTAGTTATCGGTTGAAACAATTGCAGATCTACCCCTGGAGGCTTGACTGTTGATTTTTTCTTAAAATTAAAGACTTCTATCAAATCTTTACATACAGGTATGAGAAAGTCTGTCCTCTGCAGAGCCCATTTTTTGATTCCTTTTGAATACACAAGTATCGAAACCGGATCAATATCGCTTGGTATAAGTTCGGGTGGTTTTAAAGCCTCTGCTTCATGGAAAGTTAATATCAAAGGTATTTTTAAACCTAAAATTAATTTGGCAATCCAAAAAACGTATATACAATATGTATGATGAGCATGAACTAGGTCATAATTGCCGAATCTCAATTTTTTGACTAAACGAGGAACTGCAAAAGAATAATTCAATCTATTATCACGCCCATTTATGAAAAATACATCTGCAAGAATGCCTTCTTTTCTGAGAGATTCAACCTGTTCCTTCACAAATATCCCATAAAAAGGATACTCAGGAGTGGGGTACATATTGGTAAGAATCAAGACTTTCATTGCTTTACCTCAGGACTAAGTTGATTCGGGCTAGACGGAAGCAATCCTTTTGTGGGGATTCCCTTCTTCTTCCCCAGTGAATATATGATGGCAAGGAAAAACCAAAATGGAAATGAGGAATAAGCTGCACGCCAGATATTGTTATAAAGAATTCCAACGAAATACATAAATATAATCCCATCCAGACCAAAAGAAATTGCTTTCCAGTAATTATCCTTGCTATTTCTAAAAAAGCGAATATTCACAGCAAAAGCCGCAAAAATCAGCCAAAAATAGAATGCGAGCCCTGGATATCCCATTTCAATCAATGTGGAGGATAATTGGTTTGTTCTGGGAGAATATGTCTCATAAAATCTTCCCGTATATTCTCCAAAATAACTCTCTTTGGTGGAACCGAAACCATAACCAATCACCGGACCTAGAGGCTCTTTATTGATCCACTCCACAGCAATTCGAGGGGCTCTAAGCCTTCCAGGAACTTGAGGACCTATGACAGCAGCATTAACCTGCATTTTTAATCCTTGAATAGCATCTGTTACTAATAGATTTAAAGGTTCTCTCAAGAAAGGAATCGTCAGCGTTAAACCTATGAAAATAGCTAGTATCAGAAGCATATCGACCGTTTTTCTAAGCAGTTTTCCATGCAGAGTTTTTCTTATCACGAATATCATTGTAAGGGGAATATAAAGAAAAGCGGCTCGTGCACTACCAAGAACAAGAGAAATTAATAAACATGGAATTCCTAGTAAATATATAAAACGCGATTTGTAATGAAGGAAAAATCCTATGAGGAGACTTATTATACCTGTAACAAGTATTAGCATTTCGCCTGTTCCGTGCCTCCCAAGAGTTCCACTTACCCAATCAGACTGTCCATATAGTCTGTATTGAAAAATAGTCACTGGGATCTGGAAAAATATCAAGATAATAAACAATGTTATCAACCGTTTTAAATTCTTTTCTTTTATATCTAAGTTTATAATGGCATAAAATAGCAATATATATCTAAAGAAATCTTTAAGAGCCACGCCTATTGTAAACAATGGAATACCTTTTAGAAAACCTGACAATACTGCCCATATAAAAAATAATGAGATGGGCAAAAAAAGAGGGGTCCTTTCAAATTTTTTTTGACTTACTCCTAAATGTAAACTTTTCAAAAATAGAAGGACTATAATCGCATCTGAGGCCCATATTGCTTGTCTGGGTAAGATACCGAATATTGGTTCGAAAGTCCCTTTGACGATAAAAATAAAAAAGATAAGCCCAGCCAGCAATAAAGTATCGCTCAAAAATAACATGAGAGTGAAAATCGTAACTATTACTAAAAGCAAGCCTATAGGATTTTCTCTTCCTATCAAAGAACCTATTACCGCAACCCAGAGTAAAAATAAAGGGAGGTAAAAAGAATTATTGATTTTCTCCCCGGTGATAAGATTCAAATTATTTTTGCTCAACTGCATTCTGTTTATCCTAAAGTTTCCAAGAAGTTTATTAAGTTTTCCGCTTGTTTCTCCCAGGTATATTTGTCAATTACCCGTTCTCTTCCCATTTTTCCCATTTCTCTTAATTTATTCCTTAAATGATAAGTTTTTTCGATTCCTCTGGCGATCTCTTCAGGCTGGTGGGATTTTATAAAAATCCCACCAGGTGAGTTGTTGAGCACCTCTCTGTGCGCCTCAATGTCGGTGACAATAACAGATTTTCCCATCGCCAGATATTCCATCAATTTCAGTGGACTTGATACTCTCCACCAATTCAAATTGGGAAATGGTAGAATGCCGATGTCACAAGAGGCAATATATTTTGGTACATCATCATACGGAACTGACTTATGCACAAAGACGTTGTTCTCCAAATTCAGCTCCTTTATCAAGGACTCTAATTCATCCTTTGCCTTACCATCTCCCAACATGAAAAACACAATATCAGGGTACGTACTCTTCAAGAGTTTAATTGCTTTCACTGTTTCTTGCAGCCCTCTACTCTGGCTCAGGACACCGTGGTACATAACAATAAGCTCTTTGTTACAAAAGTGAGGCTCATTTATAGGGTCTATACACTCGAAATTAAAAGTTTCAGGAGAAACACCTGAGCTCCAGATTCCGACGTTATTTTTATCAATATTATACTCATCGCAGATTTGCTTTTTCATTAAAGGAGATATCACCGTTACGCCGTCTAAGAAGAGATTTGCAAGCGAAACAACTGCTTTATAAATTTGTTCATTTACACGGTCTATCGGGTGGTAAATGTCGACCGGTATAGTTCTTATATCAAGTACAAATTTGGTCTTAATCAATCTTAGTTTTGATAAGGCCATGAAAGGAACAAGAGGAAAGAAGGTCTTTTCGCCTGAGAGGATAATGTCTGGAGTATCCAATAAGGTAACAGCAATTAAATAGAGGAATACTGTAAGACAAAACCCGAGACTATAAAACCCCCTCCAAGGCATTGTAGGTAGATATACGATATTCTTTCCCAGACCAAAGTCATCTCTGGTACCTGAAAAAGGAACAATCAGATAAACGAGATGTCCTTTCTGCCGTAGGTGTTTGGTCATCTCTATCCAGGTGGCTTTATCCAGGCTTCTATCAAATCGTTCACACTTTATCCAGATAATTTTCATTATTTTTTGACCATCTTCTCGATTAGCTCAATATACTTAGGTGCAATCTTGCCAAAATCATGCTCTCTAATGGCGTATTTCCTTGCGTTCCTACCCGTCTCTTCTCTCACTCCTTTGTTTTGCACTAGAAATCTCACGTCTTTTACCATCTGTTCAAATGACCCAGAATGAAATCCCAATTTATTCTTCTTGATCACATCATCTGGATCAACATTTAAACTCACGGTTGGTGTTTCTCTCATCCATGCCTGGATAAAAGTATTTGGGAATCCTTCATATTTACTGGTATTGACGAAAACACCTGCATGGCCTATCAAACGATTGCTTTCTTCAAAAGTAACTCCACGGACATATTCAATATTTAGCAACCCCTGCATCTGTTGAAGAAGTTCTTCTAAATATCCTTTTCCCAATGAACGCCCAGCTAATATGAATTTACAATCTAATTCCTTACATCGCTTGGCTAATTTTATGAATTCCTCTGCCTGCTTTATTCGTTTCAAACTTGCTAACCATAACACAATGGGAGGGTCCTCTTTTTGTGGTAATTTAGTCGGAACCAGATGTCCATTTCTTATTATAGTGCTTTCCACTCCCCAATTTTTCGCAAGTAAATCTTTCTGTTCTTTGGTCTGAGCTACAATTACATTTGCATTCTTTATGCCATAATCACATAGATAGTCGTGAATCCCACACTCAATTGCTGATAAAAATTTTTTCAATGAATTGCCGTCATACTCTTTTAAGGAAGAGGTAAATCGTTTTTTCTCACAATCTTTGACGTGAGATGTTGCCCAGACAAATTTCTTGTTATAAGTCTTCGCAAATCTTGCAACTGCTCCTGTATAAACAAATCCCATCCTCTGGTATATAATATCCGGATTGATTTCCTGTAATTTTTTCTGTAGGCTGAAATAATTGAGAAAACAGTGCGAAGAACCATAATCTCTTAAGTTATGAAGGACGAG
>SDBS01001861.1_pt1 | contig 21248 bp, 18 predicted proteins | sample 2277091 | NCBI WGS metagenome assembly SDBS01 (sample SAMN10404972, study PRJNA504765) | marine sediment metagenome | isolation source: marine sediment core GS10_PC15, 163 cmbsf | place: Arctic Ocean: Southern Knipovich Ridge | collected 2010 | reverse complement strand
ATTATACGATACAACAACAGGAAGATAAAGAAATTGTGGATGAATGTTTAGATGTAATTCCAATTTTAGCTGTAAAGTATCATGTTCGAGTCCCATTTATTTTCTCTTCTAACCAAGATAAACTTTATGCACAGACTTATTTTCAATAAGATAATATCCACGAGTATGATTTAATAGTTGGAATTCATCTTGGGGGACCCGTTATTCCGAGAACATGGCCTAAGGAACGATTTGCGAAAATAGCTGATATACTCGTAAAGAAATATAATGCTAAAATCATCTATTTTGGAGGAAAAGATGAAGTTGATTTAGTTACTAGTATTCTCTCTTTAATGGAGAGACCTGCTTTCAGTTTAGTCGGCAAGACCACTATTCGTGAATCTATCGCTCTAATAGAACGATGTAATTTTTTCGTCTGTAATGATTCTTCACTTATGCACATAGCAGCTTTATTAAACATCCCCGTTATAGCTCTTTTTGGACCGGGACAATACCCGTTATTTGCACCATACAATGAATTCAGTGTTGTAGTAAGGGAGGATGTAGGCTGTAATCCCTGCAATGAGAGTGCAGCTGTTTGGAGAAAAATGTGCAAAAGAGGGAGAGTCTATTGTATGGAAGCGATAACTATTCAAAAAGTGTTACAAATTATCAGTCAAAAAATCAGTAAAATTAACAAGAATTCCTTTAATGAAAATAAATAAAATAAATGTGGTTAAAGTTATGGATATTGTTGTGTATTATAGACTATTTTTCTACCATAAAAAATAATTGGTTATACTATAACATAAAGAATGTGAATGTACGTGAGTTGTGTATTATGCGCGATAAAATTGTAGAGATACTAGAGGAAAGTAATCGATTAATTGCACTATTAATCAGGGATCATGTAAACGAAATTAATAGTATGGTTGAATTAATTATTACAGCATATAAGACTGGAAAGAAAGTCGTTTTATTTGGAAATGGCGGTAGTGCTACTGATGCTCAACATATTGCTGGTGAGTTAGTTGGTCGATTTAAATTAGAACGAAAGGGTCTACGAGCCATCGCGTTAACGGTTGACATCTCCGTTATAACATCTATAGCAAACGATTATGGCTATGAGAACATATTCTCAAGGCAGATAGAAGCTCATGTAGATGAAGGTGATATAGTTATCGGTATCTCTACAAGTGGAAAGTCTCCAAATGTGTTGAAAGGTCTTCGAGTAGCACGTTCAAGAGGAGCTAAACTATTAGGATTAACTGGTAAATATGGAAATGCGTTAAAAGAAATCTCTGATGTTACTATAATGGTGCCGTCTGAAAATACACCTCGAATTCAAGAAGCACACATCACAATTGGACATATTATATGTGAATTAGTGGAGAGAAAATTGTTTGAGAAATAGAGCTGTTTTTCTCGATAGAGATGGAGTTATCTGTGAAGATGTTCATTACCTGAAGAATCCTTCACAATTTAAATTAATACCTGGTGTGCGTCGGGCCATAAGCTTATTAAATGACACCGGATTAAAAATTGTCGTTGTATCTAATCAATCAGGTGTCGCTCGTGGTTATCTCACTGAAGAAGATGTACAAAAAATTAACCAAAAGATGATAAACGAATTAGGAGAAAGCTGTACGATAGATGCTATCTATTATTGTCCTCACCATCCAGAGATAGGCAGTAAAGCCTATAAGAAAGATTGTGATTGCCGAAAACCTAACCCTGGGATGTTAAAGCTCGCTGCTCAGGATTTAAACCTAGACTTGGAGCGTTCTTTTATGATTGGTGATAAAATGGATGATGTTCTAACTGGGTATAGCGTAGGTTGTGAGACAGTTCTTGTTCTCACTGGAAAGGGTGGAGACGAACTAGAAGCTTATACTAAACCTAATAAACAACTCTCTAAAAACAGGATTAAACCCGATAATATCGCTTCTGATTTATCAGAAGCCGTTTTAATTATCTTAAAAAAACTCAAAAAAACTTTGGGATGAAAAATATGCTCTCGATAAACAGATTAATCAAAACTATAGAACGCTTTAACAGTGTAAAAATTCTTGTCTTAGGAGATTTAATGGTAGATCATTATGTTTTTGGTGAGACAACTCGGATTTCACCTGAAGCACCCGTTCCTGTTGTAGATGTCATCTCTGAAACATTCAAGCTTGGCGGGTCAGCTAATGTAGCCAATAACATTCTTTCACTCGGTGGAACAGTTTTTCCCACTGGAATAGTTGGTGCTGATAAAAACGGTTCATGGTTAATCAATGAATTTAAAACACATGGAGGCGATGTGTCTGGGATAATAGTTGATAATAACCGTCCCACCACTACAAAAATGAGAATATTAGTTGGTCATCATCAACTTTTAAGAGTCGATTACGAATCTAGAGAAGCAGTTGACTCTGCTTATGCTAATCAAATTTTAAATTATATTCGTAACAACATCAATGACATAGATTGTATCGTAATCTCTGACTATGATAAGGGTTTGATAACAAAAAATATCATCGAAGCATTGGTTAACTTAAAACAAGAAAAAGGGACAAAGATTATCGTAGATCCAAAAATTGAGCATTTCCTTGACTATAAAGGAGTCTCAATAATCAAGACTAACATCAATAATGCCCGTAAAGTGTTAAAGATGAAGGTTAAGGGTGAAACAGGTATACGTAGAATAGCTTCAAAGCTTTTAGCAGAGTTTGAATGCGATACTGTAATAATTACACTTGGAAAAGATGGGCTGTCACTGCTTAAAGAAGATGGACAATATGTTCACATACCTGCATTAGCACGAGCTGTCTATGATATAACCGGTGCTGGCGATACTGTAACTGCGGCTTTAGCTCTATCCACATCCACCAATGCTTCAATAGTAGAATCTGCATTAATCAGCAATGTAGCTGCAGCGATAAAGGTTGGAAAAGTGGGAACATCTATTGTGACCCAAGATGAACTTGTATCAAAATTACACTCTCTTGATTTAGCTCTTTTAAATCTATAAGTGAAAAGGTGAATTGTATGACAAAAATTGTGTCCCAAATTGAACTGAAACAGATTGTGACTGGCTTAAAGCAGAAAAAAAAGAAGATCATATTCACTTGTGGTTGCTTCGATCTTTTACATATTGGACATATAAGAACTTTAAAAGAAGCTCAATCGCATGGAGACGTATTAATCGTAGGAGTTAACAGTAACAATAGCGTGAGGAAAAATAAGGGTAAATTTCGACCAATAATCCCTGAAGACGAGAGAGCTGAGATCATTGCATCAATTGAATACGTTGACTATGTCACCATTTTTTCGGAGTCAACCCCTGAAAATTTGATCGATCTTGTTAAGCCTGACGTTCATGTTAAAGCTGGCTACGATCTTACTCAACTCCCTGAAGCAGATCTTGTTAAATCCTACGGAGGAAAAGTAATCTTAGTTAAAGAAGTGGATGGGTACTCCACAACAATGCTGATAAGACGCATTCTTGATAACTATTGTTAAGCTTCTTGTTCTTTTCTCTTTTTAAGAGCTTGGGCTTGAATTAAATCACTAATTACATACTAGGAGGATCAAAGAGAAAAGGGATCTTATAATTAGTTAGTGGTGACATTTAAATCTCTGAAAATAGTATTTTTGCTTCAAAATAAACAATGGTTGCTACGAGGTTAATATAACTTATTGGTGCTTATCTTAGTGTTCTTGATTAGTGAACCGACTAAATGTCTTCTGTGACTGCATGGTATACTACGTCTCATTTTTCTAAATCCTTTTTCTTTAATACATATAAAATTTCTTCCTGTATTTTACGGTTATTCCCAATCATATCAGCGATGAGGGCTAATATTACAATTTGAAAACCAACTATTAAAAGAATTGCTGTTAAAATCGCCGAAGGTATAAATGGTGTTACCATACCCGTATTAAAGTAGTGTATTAAAACTCTTAATCCAAATACTAAACCTATTAACATAATGAATCCGCCAATAAGTAAGAAAGTTTTTAATGGTTTGTAATCTCTGTAAGTTGTTAATATGGTTAGACCAGCTCTCTTCGAATAACTAAAAATGTTAGGTATTAATCGTGACTTTCCCTTTCTTCTTCTGAAATGAACTGGAACTTCCACAATTTTTAACCGTTTATCCATAGCTTGTATTATTGTCTCTTGGACGTAAGTGTAATTAGACATCACATTAATTCTTAATGCTGCTTCCTTAGAGAAGGCTCTAAATCCAGTCTGAGCATCAGAAATTTTTAAACCAGATAAAAGATTCGTAACTTTTGTGGCAAGAGAATTTCCAAACTTTTTCTGTAGTGGCATGTATTCAATCCACCCTTTAAATCTGGAACCCAATACAACATCGGCTTCACTATTTAAAATTGGAGTAATCAACTTAATTATTTCAGCTCCATCATATTGTCCATCAGCATCTATATTCACTATAATATCTGAATTCATTTGTAAGGCAACATTTAATCCTACATTAAACGCTTGAGCAAGGCCCCTATTTTGCTTAAACGAGATGATCTTATCGGCTCCTGCTTCAAATGCTACTTTTCGAGTGTCATCAATCGAACCGTCATCGATAACAACTATTTTAACTTCATCAATTTTATCGATCTTCCGAGGAATTTCTCTGATTACTTTCCCCAGAGTTTTCTCTTCATTATACGCTGGAATCGTTACAACTAATCTCAAAAAAGTTACACCTAACGAATAATTAAGCTTAGTTTATATAAATTATTAGACATTCTATCGTACTCTTTCTATGGGATTGTTACTATTAAGAATATTTTTAACATTTTACTATCAATTTAGTTAAATGAAATAAATCGAAACATATGCTTTTATTAACTAAGTGATAATGTAATGATAAATGACCATTCATAGCGATTCAAATAAACCCTCTTTTAGTATAGTTTTACACTTATCAAAATCATTATTTTTAGACAGTTCATTCTTATTCATCATTTCCCTTCTCTTATCTTTAATTCCATACATTCGTTCTGACTCTACTTTTCCAATTGGTCATGACACTATTCATTATATTGCACACATGTTTAGAGCTGAAAGAACAGGTATAGATTATTTTATTTCTGGAGGGCGAGGTGAACCTTACTTTTATCATCCAGGATACATACTTATCGCAGTTTTAACACAAAAAATAACCGGTGCAACCTTTTTTGATATAGGAAGATTTCTACCGATCATTGCCTCATCCATTCTTGCAGTAGTCTTTTACCACATTACTTTTACGTACACAAATAATAGAATGACCTCTCTACTATCCGGTTTTTTAGTTAGTATTTTCCCTGGAAGGATGAGGTTGACCCGTGATCTCCATTCCAACTTATTTGCATATCTATTCTTTTTGGTTGCAGTCCTCTTTTTCCTATATTTTTTAAAGTCAAGCTCTAATAATTTATCTTCTCGCCAAAAGTGGGCGGCAATTGGATTTATCATCCTCTCCGTATTTACAGCCTACACTCACATTCATGTTTTTCTTCTCGCCGTCTCTGTTTCTATCGCATTTTCCACATTCTTATTTATTAAACGGCTAATTCAACCCTCAGCGGGACATATATTGAAAAAATCATTAGTAGCACTCTCACCAATCATCATTGCCCTTGCAATAGCAGGCCTGTTACTTCTAATATTACCTGAAACACTGATTACACGATTATCAGTTGAGGTTGAATTTACACAAAGAATGGACCTCCCCTCTCCCCCTTCTCTTTATGATCTCTTTTTTGGGGCTGAATATCCCTTCGGATCATTAGGGTTACTACACATTTGGGGTCGCGAGATCATAGGAACTTATTCAAATCTGGATCTTTTCAACTCAACATTGATGAGCTCTCTGATGATATTAGGTGTACTAACAGTTTTTCATAGAGGTTTAATAAAACCTAAAAATTCTTCTGAATGGAACATGTCAGCGTTTCTTTTTGCGTGGTTTGCGGTCAATTTTGCACTTATTTTCAGCGGTTTATTTGGATTTCCTTTTGTTAAAGCAGCGTTCATACACCGAGCCTCTCTACTTTTACCAATCCCTATTTTTGCTGCAATAGGTTTGCAATGGATAATTCATGGTCTAAAAAGGTTCCCAATACGCACACTAATGATTCGTTTCCACTCTGTCAGTCACTCAACTATTTTAATCCCAAGAATAATAATAATCTTACTTTTAATCGGAACGCTTGTACCAACTTCTTATTATGCTGTGAAATATTCTGAACATTCACAAATAAATTTTTACAATTGGGAAGAAGAACTTGGATCCAAATTAGAACAGTTAGCTGCTTGGAGAGCAATAAACCGCCCAGATCGTATGCCAATTTTTATTACTGTAGGAGAGTGGCCTTGGTCCCTCGATGTAGCCTTTAACTCTTCAATGTTTAACACTATGCGACAAGAATATGAATGGATGTTAGAAATTTACTCTAATGAACTCAAGTTCCTACCTGACAGTTTTTGGGGTACCTGTCTCATTTACTATGGAGAGCTGAGATACCTCCAGCAGGGAACATACACATCTTACCAAGGATGGAGAGATGAACTCTCCCTTTACTATTGGAATGACTTTTTATCCAGGTTAGAACCATATGAATTAGAAAAATGTGATGTATATATAATCACCTCTATATACAGAAAACCCTTCGATATGTTGGGAATTACACTGGAAATACTTCCAGGTATATTCCTGTTGAATTCTCTAACTTGGTAATAAAATTGGAAATGATCAAAACCTCAAAAAGTGCTTTTATCTCTCAATAAACAAATATGATTACAAAGTTGGTATGATCTCTTTTAGAGAATCAATTCCTTTAGGTTTGAGAACTAAACTTTAAACTAATTCTAGGTGTAATAGCTGGGGAGGATTTCTATGAATTAAATAGAAAGGTGTGAAAAACATGGAAAATAGAGCTAACTAAAAATAAACTTATACGATAATACTTGCAATCATAGCGTATATTGTAACTATCATTGCCTCCTTAGTTCCGATTAAAGAATCTCGTGGTACACAAATCCTTTCAGTTAGTTATTATTATCCCGTCAAAACCAAGCTAAAAATAAAGAAAGGATGGACAGTTTCAGGATGTTATTCTGCAGAAAGAGATGTCATATTTGATATTTATACATCAAACAAAGAAACGATCATATTTACAAAAACCGGAGTATCCTCTGGTATATTTAAATTCATCGTGAAAACAGATGGTTGGTACAAAATAAAATTGATTTTTGTAAGATCATAATAATTTGAGGGATAAATATGGACCATAAAAAACCTACCATAATGCCTTTGAAAGATAAAGGGTATTTAATTTTATATACTGATGAAACAAGGTTGTTTTAAGATAAACCAAAAACAACGAAGGAATTGCATGTTGGCATAAACTGGAAAGAGATATTTCTTGGTTTTAAATATAATTCTGAGATAAAATAAATTACATACATTTAGAAAACCTACATCTGAAGACCTTGAAAATGTATCATCTACAATTACGGTAGCAAGTGGAGTAACTACAACTAAAGACGATTTTGAGAAATACTCTGAAGAATAAAAAAAAATTTTATATTATTATTTACAAACATCTATTGTCCATAATCCAGTTGTACATATCTCAACATTATTAAAATAATTCTTTAATAGTTTTTTGAAATTATGTTTAGACCAATAGTTTATATGTCCTGGTGTATTACCCAATCTCTTTAAATATTTTAATCTTATAATGTTAACTATCCTGAACCAAGCCTCATTTGGGACGGAAAAAATGCAGATTTTAGCTATTTTTTTACAATTGAGTATGGTTGCTTTGTAATCAATTAGATGTTCAAGAATTTCTGAAGCTATTAAGCGATCGTAATTTCCTTTTAGAAGCATACTAATAGAAGAGGTACTCTGTTTCGGAAAGATTTTAGATATTCTTCTTATCTTTTTTATTCACCTTGAGACTTCTGAATAATAAACTGTGTATTATTTGCTAATATATTTGGGATATTTGCTTTATCTTTTATGAAATCTTTAAATGCATTATTAAGATCGGGTAGGTATTCACTCATTAGTAATCCGCCTAAGCTGAGAACTAACCACACTGTTTGATATTCAAACATCATATTATCATAAGTATGCCACGAGTCATGATAAAATAGATCTACCTCCCCAACCTGTTCGATTATAGATTCCAAGTGTTCTGAACTTTTTCCTATTTTGAGTTGCAACCGGTTTCGTAAATAATTTGGGACAATCCAAGCAGGTTTAGCTTCTATGTCTCTGGGAAGGCGTGGATTGGGTAGATCAATCGTAAATAAAGTTCCTTTATTATTCTTAGCCATAGCTAAAAGGATGACTGCAGTACTTAATCCATCAAAGCTTCCCGTTTCAATCATAATGTTTGGTTTAATTGCTCTGACAACAATGAAGAGAAATTCTCGCCAACCGAACTCAGGTATCTCATTTGGCCTTTCAGAAGTTGATTGTAATTTCTTTTCAATAGCGTTATGAAATTGTACATCAGTTTTAAATTCTTCATGATGTTTCCATAACTCTTCTTCGTCAATATTTATCGCATGAGATATGTCACTGCATAGATCATGTGGATCAATAGATGTTGTTATTGGAAGATTAGCCCCGCTATTTTTTACAAAGATAAAATTATAGACTGTTTTTGGTTTCGCTTTAAACACGAACAGAAGTGTACGCCATAGAGGCGCATCCTGAGTAGAAAGATACTTATATCCTTTTTTTAAGAAATTATAAAACTTTGTCATTTTAGATCCTCCGGTCTTCTATAGATGTAATCTTGAAAAAACTCCAAGTTTGGTTGTGGTTTATCTCTATCTATTTTGAATACTTCTTCGCTCTTTTTCAAGTCTACGCTCACCATGGTTCCTCTGTGTCAGATAGAAACATATCTTTATCTCTCGTTATCACTCTTCTTAAAAAATTATTGGATTATTAACTAATTTATATGCTTCTAGATATTCTCTACTCCATTTTTTTTTAAAAAAAATCGATACAATATATTTTATTTGTCTTTAAAAACTGTATTTACTGCATGTAAGGCTATTTTTCAGAAGAATAGGTTAAAGATGTTCTTTTCGTAAAGAAAACCTTCAATTGGAAAATTGAAGAATCTGAGTTTCCACCGAACTTTTTCTATTGGTTTGAACACATTAAGAAATTTATATGCTCTCTTCTTGCCTTCCCATTTGTAGTGAAGCATGTAATTACAGAGGATGAGCGTCTTTAACCATAGTGGGGTTTCTGCTAATCCACTTAGAAAAGTAAGATTAGCCCAGTCCTCTAACTTTTTTGGAGGATTAAATCCTTGCTTGATCGCCTCTGAGTATAATTCTCCTCCTGGTAATGGGAGATAGATTGCTATGGCTATACCACTATTTGGTTGTATTTGTTTCACTCTATCGATCATATCCAGCGTTTCAAATATGTCCTCTCGAGTTTGCGTAGGAAGTCCTACCATAAAACTTAGATAGAGGTGTAATCCAAACTCCTTGCATATTTTTGCACTTTTAAGTATGTCCTCAACTTTTGTGTCTTTTTGAAGGTAATCAAGCATCCTTTGAGAGGCACTTTCAGCTCCGATATAGACCTGTCTACAATCCGTCTCCTTGAAGATTTTACCTAATCGCCGATTGAATTGGTTTGTTCTAATTCCTCCGGAACCCCATCCTGAAATATCTAAATCTTTTAAACTTTGAAGAATTTGAATGGCTCTTTTTGTATCTGGAAAAAAATTGTCGTCAAAAAAGTTTATTACATCAAATTTGACATGTGCAGATATTTTTTTAATTTCTTCTATTGTCCTTTCTACGCTCCATCCTCTCCAAACTCTGTGCCAGAAACCTGAATTGTAACAAAAAGCACATCTATAGGGACACCCTCGACTTGTCATGAAGCTGAACCATCTCTCACCTTTTGAAACATCTATGTATCTCTCTAAGAGATCGTAATTCCAGAGAAATCCTGTCTCATCGAAGGATTGTCTTGGAATTGGTTTGCGATCTAAAGTACTGAATATTTTTCCATTTTGCTTGAATGTAAGGCCCTCAACTTTTTTTAGATCTTCTACCCCTCCATTCTCCAAGCATCTGACAAGTTTTAAAAGTGTTTGTTCTCCTTCTCCTCTTACAACGATATCAATTAGAGGATTGGAAACTGTTGTTTCAGGTGTAAAGGATGGGTGGACTCCTCCAAACACAATGTAACTCTCTGGGCATTGTTCTCTTGCTTTCTTGGCAAGATCTAGTGAATAACCAATTTGAGGACCAGTCATGGTTGAAAAACCTATTATAGGTTTTGTTGAGCATTTATGTAATAGGCTGAGAAATTGTGATTCAGGTTCAACCCTTTGATCATAAACATGGATATCTGCTATCCCATGTTTTTTAAGCCAATATGCTAAAGCTAAGACAGAAAATGGTGGTACATAGGTCTTTCTCCATCTCTCTTCACCCGTCTTGGGATAGACTAACAACACTGATGTCGTATAAAGAACCCCCTAGAATTGGATAGTTACTTAATACATTAGCTTTTGATAAAATTTTTTCATGTTTTACTCTATTATCTCTATTGCAAGATATCCCTTTCTAAAAGCAAACCATACTATTATAATGATGCCAATTGCTGAGGTTATGAATATTATTTGTGACCAGGGGATTTCGAGAAGCGGTGGAACCTGTACTACGTATGAGGTCGTCTCTGAGTTGAATATATTTTCTAAATCGTCAACTGCTTCAATATATATACTTACGGTTGTTCCTTCTGTCTGTTTTGGAATGATTGCTTGGTAGTTTTCATTATCAGTATTATCCATAACTAGTTTATTCGATGTTCCGTTATTTACACTGTACCAAAGATTTACTTCCTTTATACCCGTCACGCTAGGCAAGTAAACCTCTATGTCATCAAAGGCTGCTTGATTGCTACATGAGAATCCTATCTTCCCAGTGTCATAGTCACTATCGGATATTTCAAAAACCCAATCAACTGGCTCGTTTACATCTTCAGGCCAAATTTGGGTTCTGATTGTATCATTGTCTACTTGAATCTTCACATTATGCCAGATATCAGCCAAAGGCTGATAAAATACTTTTCCTAATGAATACCACTCAGAATACTGGAACGGATCTCCACTACCCTTAAACATAGATATTTCAGGTGCATCTCCTCTTAAGCTAAAAGTGTATAAATCTGTTAGAGTGTCATTATTTCCTTTTCTAAAAAATATGTCAATAGTGTTATCCGCTGTTCCAATCTTTTTAACTTTGAGTTTGAGTATATATTCTGACCATGAACTATTCCCTGCGAATATTTTTCGGGAATTATTTACTTCACTCTGTTTTAAATACCCATTTTCAATAGTCCAATTCCCAATCATCCCCGTCCAATTTGGCCCTATCTCTGATCTTTCAAAGTCATCGGTGAAATCAATGCTGAAGACACCTGTAACTGTGAACGTGACTGTTACTTCATCGTCTTGTAATACTGGTGTAGGTTGGTACATCATATTGAAGAATACCACTGGGTCATCATCATTTGTTAACCCATATACTGTCCTGAGTAATACTGAACTAGATAATGATGTGAGTAAGATTAATAATAATAATGCTTTTTTCCTTTTCATTCATTGTTCCTCTTAAAAGATCAATAAGGATGTTTACTGTTATAATGATTCTTTTTTATTATTGGATTATAAAAAATTTCAATTTAAAAGTTTATTATTTTTCGATTTTACCCTTGTTAATCTAATAAATGCTTTAATAGTTTCTAGTTTCTATTTTTTTTAATATTATAGATCTACTATATGAATATCTTTTGGGGTGTAAGAAAAAATGGACATTCTTTTAGCATATCCAGATTATCAACATAGAGATAAGAGTCCACCTCTTGGCCTGATGTATATTGCATCTGTCTTGGAGCAACAAGGACATCTCGTGAATATTATTGATTTTAGTGTCGATAAACAGGTAAACTTTAGTGCTTCTATTCGAAAATCTGATATTTTTGGTATAAGCTTTACTTCTCAACAGTTTTATGAAGCTCATAAACTTATTAATCATGTTAGACGTGTTTCAGAAAAGATCAAGATTATAGCAGGTGGTCCTCATTGTACTATTTATGCGAAAGAGGTGTTTGATGCCCTTCCTGAGATAGACTATTTAGTCACAGGTGAAGGTGAATATACGGCTTTAGATATTGTCAATGGGATCCATCCTGCGAAAGTGAAGGGTCTAATCTGGAAAGAGGAAAGTGGTAAAATCCATGTCAATCCATCCAGACCGATAATCAAGAATCTTGATGATATCCCCTTTCCTGCACGACATTTAGTTTCCCTAAAAAAATATTCCTGTAGTGGCGTGATTCTAACAAGTCGAGGGTGTCCCTATAGATGCATTTATTGTTTAAAAAAAGCTGGACGAACGTGGCGTGCTCATAGTACAGATTATGTAATATCTGAAATGAATGAGATGCGTGAGAATTTTAACATCCATGACTTTCATATTTGTGATGATAACTTTCTTGCTAATCCCGCGAGAGCAAACGAAATCGCAGATGCCATTCTAACGAGAAATTGGGACTGCACCATCAATCTTTGGGGTGGTAGTCGTGTAGATTTAATAGCGAAAAATGAGGCTTTAATCGCAAAATTGGCTAAAGCTGGTCTACGAAAAACTGGACTCGGACTTGAATCAGTAATTCCAAAAGTTTTAAACTCAGCAAAAAAAGGCATAACCTTAGAAGAAGTTGAGAAAACTATCACCATATTACGTAAATATAATGTATCTTTCTTTGTTTTTTTAATGGTTGGCTTACCAAATGATAAATATGAAAATGTAAAGATAACAAAGAGGTGGATAGTTAAAAATAAAATTAAAGAATTTGGAGTAAGTTTAGCTACCCCTTATCCTAACACTGAACTTTGGGAATATGTAAATAATTATGGTCGATGGCTCGTTTCTTCAAAAGATATACAAAAAAACTTCAGCTATCACACTGTGACTAAGGTTTATCCAATGTGGGATACACCTGATTTTCCCGCTGAGCAACGAATGAAGGCTCTCGTAGAACTTATCCGCTTTTCAACTCTACGCACAGGATACATCAGCCGTGATAAGCTTACCATTGCCATCAAACAACCACGTCTCATGCTAGAGTGGTTAAAGAAATGGTTGAAACTATCTATTTAATTCATCCAAAAAAACAGATACGCTATTTTTTCAATGACTTTACACAAAAAATATCACAAGAAAGATATGTGACGTCTTCATATTTATGCAAAACATGATAAATTATGAATAACCGTATATTTGTTATTTAAACTCAACGTGTATATGTAAGTTGATAAGTGGATAATCATAAAAAAATATTAAAATATCTAATCTTGAAAAAAAGGAATCTAACTGAGAGATAATTGTCTTGGAGTTTATGATGATAAGTATCCTAATTCCGACTAAGAACGTTGTGAAAACTATCTCACAATGTCTTGATTCTATCTTAGCCTTAGATTATCCCAAAGAAAGATTAGAAGTATATATTATAGACGCGTTTTCAGATGATGGAACTCAAGACATCCTGCAGGAATATCAGAAAAAATATTTTGGGCTTCTTCGTGTCATTGAAGCGGATCTAAATGTACCTCAAGCTTACAATTTGCTCCTAAAAAAGACCAAAGGTGAATTCATCGGGTTTTTAGATGGAGATGCAATAGTAGATAAAAACTGGCTAAAGGTTTTAGTTCCTTTTTTGATTTCACCTCAAGTAGGGGGCGGAGGAGGCATCGTTTTAACTTTTAATAAAGAAAATCGTTTTGCTCAATGTGTAGGATATGAGCTTCAAGACCGATTCGAACGAATGCCTAAATACTGTACACGATTTCCGACAGATAATTTCTTGGTGAGAAAAAATATTCTCCAACTCAAATTTGATGAAGACCTTGATACAGGTTATGATGCAGATATGTGCTATTCGATAATTAACAGTGGATTAAAAATTGTTTACGTTCCTACTGCAATAGTATATCACTATCATAGAACCAGTGTAAAAAAGTTTTTTAAACAACAATTCACTTATGGTTTTAACGCTATACGACTTTACGTAAAACATTTCTTCTTTATAACAAAAGATACCAAAACGCGTAAGGAAATGTTCTTTCAACCGCCAATAATTCTTGTTGCCTTTCTCTTCTTCCTCTTCAGTATCCTATGGCACCCCTTTATCTACTTCGGCTTATTCATTACAGCATCCTTACTAATATTCTATCTAGTTTCCGCCGTTCGTTTAGCAAATAAATTCAAAGATTCTTCATCAATTCCTTGTTTATTTCTCATCTTTGTTACACGTGTAACAGCCTGGACAATCGGGGGTGTTTATGGACTTATTAGGACAATCCCTGCTCTATTACAAAAAAAAATAAGGGGTGATTAGATTGCAGATTCTACTTATTCAACCTAACTATCAACAAGCAAGAAAATCGCGAGGTGGAACTTGGGGGATTCATCCACCATTAGGGTTATGTTATCTTGCTTCTGTACTTAAAACTCACGATGTATCTGTTCAGATTTTAGATGCCAATGCTCTGAATCTGAATGAAACAGATGTAATAAAATACATACTAGAAAATAAACCATCTCTTGTCGGTTTTACAATGCTAACCCCTTCCCATAGTTTCTGTTTAAATGTGATCAAGAAAATTCAAAAAGATTGTATCACTGTTGCAGGCGGTCCTCATGCTTCAGCTTTGCCTCAACAATTAGCTCAAGAAGGTTTTATCGTTGTCCGGGGTGAGGGTGAAGATACAATACTTGATTTAGTTGCTCAAAAACCCTTGAAAGATATTGATGGAATAACTTACATGGGGGAAGATAAACTAATCCATCATAATCCTAATAGACAACCAATAACTGATTTAGACTCAATTCCATATCCTGCTCGTTATCTCCTCCCTAATAATGGCGTGGATAAACCTTACCGTTCTGCTGCTAGTCGATATCCTACCTGGGCTACTGTTCTAACGAGTAGAGGATGTCCATATTCTTGTTATTTTTGTAATAAGAATATTTTCAGTCACAGATTTAGACCCAGATCTCCAGAAAACATTGTTGGTGAAATTGAATTACTCGTTAAGAAATATGGCGTAAAGGAGATTGATATTGCAGATGACGTCTTCAACTTTGATTTGAAGCGTGCAGAGACAATTTTAGATATGATTATCGATAAAAAATTTGACATCTACCTCCGTGCAACGAATGGTTTACGAGCTGATAAGATTACACCTTCTTTTCTTGAGAAATTTAAGAGAGCAGGAGGTGATTACATCGCTTACGGAGTGGAGTCTGGATCTCAAGAAGTTCTAGATCTTATTCCAAAGGGAATAACACTTGCTCAGATTAAATGTACAGTTGAAATGACTAAAAAGGCTAAAATAAGAGTCGCTGGCTTTTTCATGTTTGGTCTTTTAGGAGACACACCTGAAACAATGCAGAAGACAATAAATTTCGCAAAAGATCTTGATTTAGATATCGCCGTTTTCAACATATTAGCACCTTATCCTGGAACGCGGCTATGGCATATAATTCAGGAGAGAGGTGGGAAAATCCTTATCGATAATTATACTGAGTTTCATCACACTGCTAACCGTGCTCTTTTCACATTACCCGGTGCACCTGAACCTGAAGAGGTAGTTGCTGCGTATAGGCGTGCTCATAAAGAGTTTTATTTCAGACCAACCTACATTCTTAAACAATTGTTGAAAACTCGATCCATAGCACAACTGAAAGAGATGGTTGGAGGACTTAAATCCCTGCTTCGAATCTCCTAAGAGGAAGATAACCGTGAAAGTTCTCGTTTTAAATCCTCCATATTTTCGTCAGAGTTATAACCGAGTTGCAAGATGGGATGGCGTCTCTATATCTAAGACGATATGGTATCCAATTTATCTCGCTTATTGTACAGGCCTACTTGAAAAGTATGGCCATGATGTTAGATTTATCGATGGTGTAGCAGATAAACTATCTTTAGAAGAAGTTTTAGTTGAAACAAAACACTTCTCTCCTGATTTAGCTGTTATTAATTATTCTACTTTAAGTATGGCTATTGACCTCGCAACAGCTGAAGGCGTAAAGGACTGCAGTGATTCTTACATAGTTTTGGTAGGTCCATGTTGTTCCATTAACCCTGAAGAAACACTCTTAATCTCGAATAAAGTCGACAGTCTCATCAGGAGAGAGTTTGATTATGCTGTGCTTGAACTTGCGAATGGTTTACCGGAGAACAGAATCAAAAATTTATCTTGGAAACGTAGTGGCAAAATTATTCACAATGTTGAACGCCCCCCTGTGTCCTCAGACCAGCTCAATGAGTTTCCTTTTGTGACCGACGTATATAATCGTCATTTGAAAATTAAAAATTATCATCAGGCTGCTCAGCTTCATCCCTTTGTGGATCTATTTACCGGTAGAAGTTGCTCCTGGGGAAAATGCACTTTTTGTCTCTGGCCATACACAATTAATAAAGGTGCACCATACCGTACGCGAAAGATGGAGAATGTTATTGAGGAGTTGCATTTCATTGATGAATCTTTACCCTTTATACGAGAGATCTATATTCAAGATGACACTCTCCCTGCATGGCGCGCTCGAGAACTTTCCTCTGCGATCATAAAAGATGGTTTAGATCTAACGTGGAGTTGCTATACTCGATCAGACGCAACCATGGATTATAATACTCTTCAACTCATGAAGAATGCAGGCTGTAGGGCTCTACACGTTGGATACGAGAGTACTAATCCACAGATCTTAAAAAACATGAGGAAGGGAACAACCGTAAAACTCATGGAAACTTTCACTGATGCAGCTAATAAAGCTGGATTGATGATACATGCTGACTTTATCTTGGGTCTTCCTGGAGAAACAGTGGAAACCATAAAGAAGACCATTGCATGGGCTAAGAAACTTGAAGTGGATTCTTATCAATTCATTGTTCCGAAACCATACCCAAATACCCCCTTATACGATTGGCTTGTTAAAGAGAAGTGCCTTGACGAAAATGGGCAAGTTAATTATCCAGGTTTATCTTATGAAGAACTCGGTAAATGGACGAGAACTGCAATGAAGGAATGTTTTTTCAGATGGGGATACATAAAAAGGGTTCTTTCTAATCCAAAGGAAATCGGTCGCGTCATCTCAGTAGGATTACGTACCCTCCCTCATATCCTCAGCGGCTGAGTATATCTAACTAGCTTTTCTTATAGCAATGTTGAGAAGAGTTAGAATTATAAAGAGTACTGTTCCTAGATAAAACCAGTGTATACGGATAATTGAAGGAAATGACTGAATCGATTAAATCTTGGATTATGAATTTGTTGGAAAAGCGTACATTCTGGATAATATGCATTCTCACTTTAGGTCTGGTACTACATATTTCCATTTCGCCCTTCTCTGCTCATCTATATGACACGCGTGTTTGGTTTGAGACAGGTAAATTCATAGTAAACGGAGCATATTTGGATACAGACAACGCCACCTACAATATTTACACCTTCGCACAAAGAGAATTCGCTGCGGGTAATTATCCCGAAGGAGCCTACATTTACACTCCTTTCTGGGCGTACGTCTGTGCTTTCTTTTACCTTTTAACTCAATTCTTGTTAGAATTAGGTTTAACGATAGGAGGACAATCTTATTTTCTACAACTATTCATTTTCAAGATACCCATCGTCTTATCCAACATGTTAATCGCTATTGTTCTATTAAAAATAGCAAGACTACATAACCTCAGTAACGGTCGCACATATATCCTTCTAATTGGATATTTATTTAACCCATATGTGATTGGCGTTACATCTATTTGGGGAAACTTTCATAACATTGCAGTTCTTTTTACATTATTGTCCTATTACTTTTTTCAAAGAGAAAAAATAGAACTCAGCTTATTTTGTTTAGGTATTGGCATTGCAGTGAAGCTATATCCCATCCTAATTGTTCCAATTTATTTACTTAAACTAAAGTGGGAAGGGATAAGAGCTCTGATTAAAAAATTATTCATCATTTTTTCTTCTACAGCTATTATATGTATCCCGTTTATCATATGGAATTTTAACTCATTTTTCAGCGTAATGATCCTCACTGGTGGCAGTACTTCTTTTAATAATTTTTCTTGGTGGTCAGGTTTAATGCGTCTTCTCAATCTCTACGTATCCACACCAACGGATCCTTTGGATTATGGAAATATCCTCTTAGCAACGATGGTAATCATAAATAATATCATAGCCTACGGATCCCTTTTCTTTAGTTACTACTTGTTTAGAAAGAAAAAGTTGAGTCTGCTAACAGGAATTATATTAACCTTTATGGTCATTTATGTGACTCATAGATATGTCCAAGAGACAGCGATCCTTTGGGTTATGGCCTTTGTATTAATTGATATTATTGTTAATGGAACTAAACTGGGTACTTGGTGGCTTCTTCCTCTATTAATCCTCGGAGGATCACATTCGTTATTTGGTGATCCTGTATGGGTGTTATGGGGGGATTGGTTTAGGAATGTACTGCCATTTAGTAAAGTTCTATCGCAAAACATTGACTGGATTGTCAGGTATGTCTATTCTTTCCTTTCAACTATCTATATTGTTCAAATATTGAGGAAGAGTGGCTTAAAGATTATTTTTATAGAAAACTTTTTCCATCAACTTTCTAAGAATATAAAAAAAAATCGAAAGTGAGCAGGAGTTGTGTTTACAGTGAATATCCTCCACGTAGTCCAATGTTATAATCCCCCTGTTTTAGGTGGAGCAGAAACATATGTTCGAGAACTGTCAGAACATCTTATATTTCGACATCATAAAGTTTCAGTCTTTACCAGTAACTTAGCTTCTATAAAACCGAGAAGACAGATCCGTAGTGGTTCACAGAAGATCGGAGGAGTGTCTGTTCATTACTTTAAAACAACTCGCCTACCCCCTCTTGGTTTATTAAACATTCTCAATAAGACGTTTGATCGCCGTTTTCAATCCGTAAGAAATATCTCACTCCCACTACGCTTATTTTCCAATCCTCAAATGCCCTATTTAGTATCAAAAATTGGGTTGGGAGACTGGGACCTGATAAATGCTACAAGCTTCCCATGGTCCAGTACAGTTCTTGCATATTACGGTGCAAAAATAGGCAACATACCCTTTATTGTTATGCCTCTTTTTCACATTGGTCATCCTGAATATGAATGTCACTCCTTCTTTGAATTGTTGAGAAAAGCAGACGCCATCATTGCACTGACCAATTATGAATTAGAATACCTCGTTACCAAATCCATTCCAAAAGAAAAAATACATGTTATTGGAGCTGGAGTTAACCCCAATGAATTTATAGATGCTGATGGTGAACGATTCAAGACGAAATACGGTCTGAGTGACTCTCAATTAATTCTTTTTATGGGTAACCGAATTCCAACTAAAGGCATCTTCACATTGATTGAATCGATGAGATATGTAAAACAACATTTTCCCAATTCTCAACTTGTTTTAGCAGGTAAATCTAGAAAGGAATATGCTCAATACTATTCCAATCTTCCTCCTGCATTAAAATCTGCAATCGTGGATGTCGGCGTTCTCCCGAAGCAAGAGAAAGCAGATGCTTTTGCAGCCGCTGACATTTTCGTTATGCCATCAAAATTTGAATCGATTGGTTTAGTCTATTTAGAAGCATGGATGTGCAGTACACCCGTCATTGGTTCCTATTCAAAGACATTGTCCTGTGTAATAAATGATGGTGAAGACGGTTTTCTCATAGATTTTGGAGATTCTGTTATGCTTGGAAAGAAAATTGTTTATCTTTTAAAGAATGATGTTCTTCGTGAAGAGATGGGAAAAGCAGGTAAAAAAAAGGTTCTAAAAAATTATACTTGGAATGGAATTACATCAAAGATAGAAGGGCTATACAAGAGTGTCATAAATAATTACTAATATGTGAATTCACTCTAAAGTTATTCCTCTTTCTTCTTTAACTCATCTTGTAGAATCATCATCGCCTTATGAATCTCAGAAAATTTCTGAGATAAGATCACTGACTCGTGCCATTTCTCCATTAATTTCTCATTACTAACGACTTTCTGCACTTGAAGAGTATACAAGAGCTCCAAAATATCATTTTCAATTTATCACTCTCACTTTTCCCAAAATATGTGGCATTTTGAATAAATTATGTTTCCTCAAGTACCACGGAGATATAGAACGATTTCTCGAAAAAGTTAGCAAAATCAAATAACTTTTTTAATTTTCGCCCCATTCTATCCTAAAACATCATATTTACTCCTTAGTATAATAATAAAATTCTTAAACTAAAAATATGTGTGTAACTATAACATTTTATGTTAAAATGTATTAATCAAATATTTTAGAATTTTTTTATAGGACGAATGGATTAAAGAGATTGAACAATCTATGGGAAAATCCGAATTAATCAAGAAATGTTTGAATCTTTGTCCTATCTGCAAAGAAGACATTGCGTGGAACATTTCAGGCTTTATGACCAAAGATGTGATGAGATGCCCTACTTGCCATGCTGAATGGAAATTCAGATGGATTACTAAAGACGTATTATATATGGGTTTGAAACAGCTAGGTGTTTCAGATTTTGTAAAAAAATATGACTTGAGTATTTTGTTGATTGGCGACAAGGTCTGGGCGGAGAGTAAGTACCGACTCTCTAATTTTTGGTTAACATATAAAGAGCATACAGAAGCAGATGAAAAACGAATCCTTGAACTAGATAAAGAAGAAATCACAAAATATTTAGTATCCTATGTAGGTGGAGATACAAACCTTTTCAAACCATTTATACTGCGCCAAGTCGGAATCTTACGCGTAACCAAAGAAAACCTGGCTTTTGTTGGTTCAATAGGTAAAGGCACACCTTCATATATAACTGCAGTACAGACCCCGTTATTAGAAATTTCATTGAAAAATATTGATTTATCCAATTTAAGACTCACTACTTCTCTTACTGAAACTTCTAGTTCCATAACTGATTCAGACGCTTTTATCATAATTCCATATATGGACGCAAAATGCATCCGTCAGCACCCACTTTTTCGACTAGAACGTGTTCTATATAATGATAAATCTCAAACAAGACTCAATCGATTCTATAAAATGTTATATTTGGCTATTCTCGAAATAAGAAAACAAGATAAAAACCAAAAATAAGTTGCGATCTAAAGAAGATGTAATTCTTTTTTTGTTAAGAGTAA
>SDBS01001860.1_pt1 | contig 21254 bp, 32 predicted proteins | sample 2277091 | NCBI WGS metagenome assembly SDBS01 (sample SAMN10404972, study PRJNA504765) | marine sediment metagenome | isolation source: marine sediment core GS10_PC15, 163 cmbsf | place: Arctic Ocean: Southern Knipovich Ridge | collected 2010 | reverse complement strand
ACACGAAGTTCAGTTGTGAGGCGTATATATTGACGAAGGAAGAGGGAGGGCGCCATACGCCGTTTTTCTCGAACTATCGCCCGCAGTTTTATTTCCGTACGACGGATGTGACAGGTCAAGTGATATTGCCTGAAGGCACTGAGATGGTGATGCCAGGTGATAACATTAGAGTTGAGGTTGAATTGATAGCCCCGATTGCCATGGATGACGGTCTTCGCTTTGCGATACGCGAAGGCGGACATACTGTGGGTGCGGGTGTGGTAACTAAAATTATAGCGTGAGTAAAATGGCAGAGCAAAATATACGTATACGCCTGAAGGGTTATGACCATCGACTGCTTGATCAGTCGACCAAAGAGATTGTGAGTACTGCGAAAAGGACAGGGGCAGTTGTGATTGGTCCGGTTCCTTTGCCAGTAAAAAGGTCGCTGTATACTGTGAACCGCTCACCTCATATTGATAAAAAATCTCGTGAGCAGTTTGAAATTAGAACGCATAAGCGTGTATTGGATATAGTTGATTGGTCTCCCCAAACCGTTGATGCACTGATGAAGTTAGATCTTGCCGCCGGTGTGGATGTAGAAATTAAAGTCTAGGTTGGAGTAATTATGAGGACAGGAATCATTGCTGAAAAATTTGGTATGAGCCGAATACTAACAGATAAAGGGGTTCATATCCCTGTTACTGTGCTGAAGCTTGACACCTGTCAAGTAATTGCGTTGCGTACCAAAGAAAAAGATGGATATTATGCCGTGCAGTTGGGTTCAGGAAAGGCCAAGGTTAAAAATGTATCTAAGGCGATGCGTGGCCATTTTGCTAAGGCTAAAATAGAGCCTAAAAAACATTTGGCTGAATTTAGGGTGTCTGATGACGCACTATTAAACGTTGGCGATGAATTGACCGCTGATCATTTTATCCAGGGGCAGTACGTTGATGCGGTCGGAACTTCGATCGGTAAGGGATTTGCCGGTGTGATGAAGCGTCACAACTTCTCCGGTTTGTGTGCTAGTCACGGTGTGTCGGTTTCTCACCGCAGTCAGGGTTCAACAGGACAATGCCAGGATGCAGGTAAAGTTTTTAAGGGCAAGAAGATGGCAGGACAGATGGGAGCGAAACAAGTGACAGTGCAAAATCTTGAGGTCGTATTGACCGATGTGGAAAAAGGTTTGGTTTTTGTGAAGGGGGCGGTCCCTGGTGCAAAAGGTAGCTGCATTTTGTTGTCAGATGCCGCTAAAGAGCTGCGTCCAGAAGCGTCTCCGTATCCAGCAGCGGTGAAAAGTACTAATGCAACTGGTGATAAATCAAAGCCGGTAGCCGATGATAAGTCAAAGCCAGCAGATGATAAATCTGGGCAGACCGAACAGTCAGATCAAAATACATCTGAAGAGGGTGCGTCATGAATCAAGAAGTAAAAGATTTAAACAATAAGAAGCTCGGAACGATAAAGCTTTCAGAGTCTATTTTTGGTCAAAAGAATCGTGCAGACATATTGCATCAGGTTGTACGTTGGCAACTTGCAAAAAGGCGATCTGGTAGCCATAAAACAAAAGGCATAAGTGAGATTAGTGGAACAACCCGCAAGCCTTGGAGGCAAAAGGGTACTGGCCGTGCCAGAGCAGGTAGCTTGAGGGCTCCTCAGTTTAGGGGTGGTGCTACGATTTTTGGACCAGTGGTCAGAAGTCACGCTTTCAAACTACCCAAGAAAGTCAGAACTTTGGGGTTGAAGGTTGCGTTATCCAACAAGGTGCGTTCGGGTGACTTAATCGTCGTCAATTCTTTGGATTTGGATAGTGCTAAAACCAAAACCCTTGTTGCTAGTATGGACAAAATGGGAATGCGCTCAGTGTTGTTTGTGGATGCCGATAATATGAGTGATAAGTTTATGCAAGCGGCTGCCAATATTGATAACGTTTCAGCTTTGCCCCACGTTGGACTGAATGTTTATGACATACTGCGTCGTGATAAGCTGGTTATAACCAAAGCAGCGATAGAGTCTTTGGAGAAGAGATTAAAATGAGTGCTAAAGCGAACAAAACTAAAAAATCCGTGACATTGGGTATGTATGATGTGCTTGTCAGTCCGGTAGTTACTGAAAAGGCCACCATAGGTATGCAAAATGCGCAATATACCTTTAGGGTATCTAAGGATAGCAGCAAGCGCGATATCCGGTCATCGATAGAGGCGTTATACAAAGTGAAGGTTGAATCCGTTAACACGATAAATATTAATGGCAAAATCAAACGTTTTCGTGGACGTATCGGTAAAAGAAATGATATAAGGAAGGCTATCGTGCGATTGGCCGCAGGACAAACTATTGATGTAGGTATTGCTTAAGATGGCGTTGAAGAGTTTTAATCCAGCAAGTCCGGGGTTACGTCAATTGGTTTTGGTTGATAAATCCGAACTATGGAAAGGTAAGCCAGAGAAATCCTTGGTTAAAGGCAAAAGCCGCAAGGGTGGGCGCAATAACAACGGACGCATTACTGCGCACCATATTGGTGGCGGGCATAAGCGTCGTTATCGCGAGGTTGATTTTGCTCGCAGCAAGTGGGATATGGAAGCGACGGTTGAGCGTATTGAGTATGATCCAAATCGTACCGCGTTTATTGCGCTGATAAAATATAGTGATGGCGAATTGTCATACATAATTGCCCCCCAGAGAACGGCTGTTGGTGATAAGGTGATCGCAGGAGAAAAAGTTGATATTAAGCCGGGCAACGCTATGCCGCTTAAAAATATCCCTATAGGAACTATTGTGCATAATATCGAAATGAAGCCTGGTAAGGGTGCACAGTTGGCAAGGTCTGCTGGTTCTTACGCTCAGTTAGTTGGGCGAGATGGAGAGTACGCACAGATGAAGCTCACTTCCGGTGAGATGCGGTTAGTCCGCGGTGAATGTATGGCAACTATGGGGGCAGTGTCCAATCCGGACCAAAAGAACATCAACTTGGGTAAGGCAGGTCGTTCTCGTTGGTTAGGAAGAAGGCCGGTAGTTCGAGGCGTTGCTATGAACCCGGTTGACCACCCACATGGTGGTGGTGAAGGTAAGACGTCTGGCGGACGTCACCCGGTAACTCCGTGGGGTGTGCCCACCAAAGGTAAAAAGACTCGTGGTAAGAAACAATCTGATCGGCTCATTATAAGCCGACGGTCTAAGTAGAGTAGGAGCATACAGTGACACGTTCAGTAACAAAAGGCCCATTCGTTGATGGCTACTTGTTGAAAAAGGCAGAAGCCGTGCGTGAATCAGGTCGTAAGGAAGTGGTTAAGACTTGGTCTAGGCGTTCTACCATTTTGCCGCAGTTTGTCGGTATAACGTTTGGTGTCCATAACGGGCGCAAATTTATACCGGTCTATGTTACGGAAGAAATGGTGGGCCAGAAATTCGGTGAATTTGCAGTAACGCGCACGTTCTATGGACACACATCCGATAAAAAGGCCAGAAGAGGGTAGAGATGAAGCAGCAGTCCAATCAGAACACAGCTATTGCAAGGGCTAAGGCAATTAAGACTAGCCCCCAGAAGATGAATCTTGTGTTAAAGATGATTCGCGGCAAACATGTTGATGAGGCGTATGGTAGTCTCCTGTCGTCTCGCAAGAAAGTGTCAAATGATATTGCAAAAGTTTTGCGTTCTGCAATCAGCAATGCTGAAAATAACCATGATCTAGATATAGATAAGTTATACATCAGCGAGGCCACGGTTGGTAAGGCATTTACGTTGAAGCGTTGGGATGCAAGGGCACGTGGACGTGCAGTTAGAATATTAAAGCCATACAGTAATGTATGCATAACGCTTATAGAACGCGAGGTATAGGGTCGATGGGTCAAAAAGTAAATCCTAATGGTCTACGTCTAGGTATTAATAGGACTTGGGATTCTAGGTGGTTTGCAAGTAGTTCTTATGCTGATATGTTGCATGAAGACATAAAGATTCGCAAGTTTGTGCAGGATCGGCTTGCGCAAGCTGGAATATCTAGAATCGTAATTGAACGTCCAGCTAAGAAGGCAACTGTAACTATTTATTCTGCCCGTCCCGGAATTATTATTGGCAAACGGGGAGCGGATATAGAAAAGCTGAAAAAAGAAATTAATGCTATGACTGGGGTTGAGACTCAGTTAAATATAGTGGAAGTTAGAAAGCCAGAAATTGATGCGCGTTTGGTGGCCCAAAGTATTGCTCAGCAAATGGAAAAACGTATCAGTTATAAAAAGGCTATGAAGAGGGCGATTCAATCGGCCATGCGTCTAGGGGCAGAAGGCATTCGTGTTGCTTGCTCTGGTCGTTTGGGGGGAATTGAAATTGCTAGAAAAGAAGAGTATAGAGAAGGGCGAGTGCCACTTCATACTTTGCGTGCTGATGTTGATTATGGGGAGGCCACTGCCTTTACTACATACGGAACGTGTGGAGTGAAGGTGTGGATTTTTAAAGGTGAAATTATGGAGCATGATCCAATGGCACATGATAAAAAAGCGCGAGCGTCGCAATTGAATCAGTAGTAGGGATTGAAAAAAAATGTTAGCTCCTAAAAAAACAAAATTTCGTAAAGCCTTCAAGGGACGCATTCACGGGTGTGCCAAAGGGGGGACGGATCTGAACTTTGGTGGTTATGGCATGAAGGCGCTTCAGCCCGCCCGCATTAATTCAAGGCAGATTGAGGCCGCGCGTCGTGCAATAACAAGACATATTAAACGTTCAGGTCGCGTTTGGATTAGGATTTTCCCAGATATTCCAGTGAGCAAGAAGCCCGCTGAAGTGCGTCAAGGTAAGGGTAAGGGAGCGATAGAGTACTGGGTGTTCAGAGTGAAGCCGGGTAGGATACTGTTTGAATTAGATGGGGTGTCCGAGGAACTAGCGCGACAAGCCTTTGAGCTGGCTTCCGCTAAATTGCCTATTACTACGCGCTTTGTGAGCCGTGAAAATTAATGGATATGGGATAATGTGATGCTTAGTGTGGCAGAGATTATAAAAAAGTCGGATAAAGATTTGCTTGCTGATTTGCACGATCTTAAGCAGGAGCAGATGAATTTGCGCTTTCAAAAGGTAAGTCGGAAATTGGAGTCTACCTCCAGAGTACGAGTGGTGCGCAGGCAAATTGCTCGTGTAAAGACTGTATTGAGTGCAAGGCAGCGTGAAGGAGTACAGAAAAATGCCGCAGCGTGAATTTAAAGGTGTAGTAGTAAGCGACAAAGCTGATAAGACTATTGTGGTCAAGGTAGATACTAGGGTCAAGCATCCTGTATATAAGAAATTTATTAGTCGATCTAGTAAGTTTTTTGCCCATGATGAAAAGAATGCTTGTAAGATTGGGGATGAGGTATTGATCCAAGAATGCCGGCCAATTTCAAAAAACAAGACGTGGAAAGTGATTTCAGATGCAAACTAGTGGTATTAGAGGGATCAAGATATGATTCAAATGCAAACAAGATTGAGAGTGGCAGATAACTCTGGTGCGCGTCAAGTACAGTGCATCAAGGTACTAGGTGGCTCTAGAAGAAGGTCAGCCGGGGTTGGTGATATCATTGTTGTTTCCATAAAGGAAGCATTGCCGCGTGGTCGTGTCAAAAAGGGTGAGATAAAGCGTGCGGCAATAGTACGTACTAGTTATCCAATTAAGCGCGCAGATGGTACACAGATTCGCTTTGACACCAATTCTGTGGTTTTGGTAAACGACCAAGGTGAGCCAATTGGGACCCGTATTTTTGGTCCTGTGACTCGTGAGTTGCGTGCTAAGGGATTTATGAAAATTGTTTCTCTTGCACCGGAGGTACTGTGATGAAGCCAAAATTTAAAGTGCGCAAGGGCGATGAAGTTATTGTTACCACTGGTAGAGACGCTGGTAAAAAGGGTGAAGTGATCAAGGTTATACCTGAGAAAAACCGTGTGCTTGTCAGGGGAATCAATGTGGTACGTAAGCATGAAAAAGTTTCAGTTCAATACCCAGACGGTGGAATAATCAAAAAGGAGCTGCCGATTCATGTGTCGAATGTGCAGCATATTGATCCTAAGTCTGGTAAACCCACACGGATTGGTTATAAAATTTTGAAGGATGGTACCAAGGTGCGGTTTGCGCAGAAGTCGGGCGAAGTAATAGCATAATTGATTATGAATAGCATTTGGACATAAAGATGACACGTTTATTAGAACATTATAAGACAGTGGTGCAGCCTACCCTCAAGAAGGAACTCGAGTATGGAAACGTCATGCAGATTCCGCGATTGAAAAAAATAGTAATCAACATGGGGGTTGGTGAAGCAGTGCAGGACAATAAAAAGCTGCAGTCAGCGGTATCCGAGTTGGAGCTAATCGCAGGTCAAAAGCCGGTGATTACCAAGGCAAAAAATTCTATTGCCGGGTTTAAGCTGCGCGAGGGTATGCCAATTGGCGTAAAGGTTACGCTGCGCTCAGCCATTATGTTTGAATTTTTGGATAGGCTTGTGAATGTTGCGCTGCCGCGTGTTCGAGATTTTCGCGGAATTTCACGCAAAAGTTTCGATGGCCATGGAAATTATGCCATGGGGTTGAAGGAACAGATAGTTTTTCCAGAAATTAACTATGACAAGGTTGACCAGGTAAGAGGGTTGGACATCGTGTTTGTGACAACAGCAAATACCGATGAAGAAGCTCTGCAACTGTTGACCGGGTTCAATTTACCGTTTCGAACTAATTAGACGAGAAGTATAGATGGCAAAGAAAAGTGCAATTGAAAAAAATCAGAATAGACGGCGTTTAGTGCAGCGATACGCTGCTAAAAGGAACGCTTTGAAGGCAATGGCTAAGGACACATCGTTGTCTGTTGAGGAACGCTTTGCGGCGCGATTGAAGTTAAACGAGTTGCCGCGCAACGGATCGGCTGTAAGGGTCAGAAATCGTTGTCAGATAACAGGTCGTCCAAGGGCCAATTATAGAAAGTTTAAGATGTCTAGGATTGCATTGCGGGATTTGGCCTCAGAGGGTTTGATCCCCGGCATGACAAAGGCGAGTTGGTAGAGAAGGATAAAGAAAATGTCAATGAGTGATCCTATTAGCGATATGATTACACGAATTCGCAATGGTCAGCGGGTTAATAAGAGCCAAGTTGAGTCTCCTGCGTCCAAGTTGCGCGAAAGTGTGCTTGCGGTATTGGAGCAAGAAGGCTATATTCGCGGATATGAAGTGCTTGAAGACCGCCCAGGTATGAAAAAAATTAGGGTGGAGTTAAAGTACTTCAATGAGCGTCCTGTAATTCAGGAAATTAAGAGAGTTTCAAAGCCAGGTTGTAGGGTATATGCGAGTGTGAACAATTTGCCCAAGGTCTATAATGGTCTTGGAATGTCGGTACTGTCTACCTCGAAGGGGGTTATGTCTGACAATGATGCTCGCAATGCCAATATCGGCGGCGAAGTTTTGTGTAGTGTATTTTAATTTGAGGGCCCATTATGTCACGCGTTGGAAGTAGTCCTATAGAATTGCCTACGGGCGTAGAGTTTCAGGTGTCTGAGGGCATTGCCTCAGCCAAAGGCACGCTTGGTAGTTTGACTGCTGGAGTACCTCCGCATGTGAAGATTGCTTTGAAGGATGGTGTTGTGACTGTAGCTCCTACTGCAGATTCAAAGGAAGCTAGAGCAATGTGGGGCACGGCCAGGAGCCTTATGGCTAACTTGATTGCTGGAGTAAGCAAAGGGTTTGAGCGCAAGCTTGAGATCAATGGCGTTGGTTATCGTGCTGCTGTACAGGGGAAAGATCTCGTGTTGCAGTTAGGATTTAGTCACGAAATTAAATATCCGATACCAGATGGCATTAACATTAAATGCGAAAAACCAACTGCTATTACCGTTTCTGGTATTGATAAACAAAAAGTTGGGCAAGTAGCTGCGGAAATACGTGCGTACCGTAAGCCCGAGCCATATAAAGGCAAGGGTGTAAAGTATGAGGGTGAGTATATTTTCCGCAAAGAAGGAAAGAAAAAGTAGGTAACGTGAAATGAGTCACACATCAGGATTGCAACGTCGTCAACAGAGGGTTCGCTCTCGTATAAGGCAAAGGAGTGTAGGAAGGCCGAGATTAACGGTTTTCCGGTCGAATAAGAATATATATGCTCAAGTTATTGATGACGAAAAGAGGGTTACGTTAGCTGCAGCTTCGTCGGTGGACAAAGCTTTGCAAGGCAAGTTGAAAGTGGGGTCTAATGTTGGCGCTGCTGAGACGGTGGGGCAATTGCTTGCTGAACGTGCTCTTAAGGCTGGTGTAAAGAACGTGGTGTTTGATCGAGGTGGATACCTCTATCATGGCAGAGTTAAAGTGTTGGCGGAAGCTGCGCGGGCAAAAGGATTATCTTTTTAGGGATTGAGCTATGGCAGTAAATACGGCTAAGGGAAAAAACGATCAAGATAGTGAGTTTATAGAAAAACTCGTTAGTATCAACCGTGTTGCAAAGGTTGTAAAAGGCGGAAGGCGTTTTGGGTTTTCTGCATTGGTTGTGGTAGGCGATGGACGCGGTCGAGTTGGCTTCGGTGTTGGCAAGGCCAGAGAAGTTCCTGACGCGATACGTAAGGCTTTCCAAGATGCAAAGAAAAGTATGGTAAAGGTTCCATTGCGGGAAGGTCGTACTTTGCATCATGATATAACTGGAAAATATGGCGCAGGTTTAGTTCATTTGCGCTCTGCTTCTGCCGGTACTGGTATTATCGCGGGGGGTCCCATGCGTGCAGTTTTCGAAGCTGTGGGTGTGCAAGATGTGGTTAGTAAGTCCATTGGTACTTCAAATCCACATAACATGGTGCGCGCTACGTTCAATGCCTTTGATAGAACCAACGCTCCGCGTGATATTGCATTGAAGCGCGGTAAGAAGGTTGGTGATATTGTTGCCCGTCGTAATAAGAAGGAAGAGGAACAAGAAGATGCCCAAAAGTAGTGTGAAAGGAAAAGTAATTATTACTCAAACCGGTAGCCCTATTCGTCGTCAGGGGTATCAAAGGGAGACTCTGATTGGTCTGGGTTTGAACAAAATTAACAGAACTCGTGAGCTGGAAGATACTCCTGCGGTGCGTGGCATGATAGAAAAAGTTCACCATCTTGTGTCGGTACAAGAGGTTAAGTAGGATCGTAGGTAAGAAGATGAAGTTAAATGAATTAAGTAACCCTGGAGCGATCAAAGTAGGCAAGCGAGTTGGCCGCGGTGAAGGATCCGGAAAGGGTAAGACCTGTGGGTCCGGACAAAAAGGGCAAAAGGCTCGCACAGGTGTTGCGCTGAATGGTTTTGAGGGTGGACAAAACCCTATCTATCGCAGGCTGCCAAAGCGTGGCTTTAATAATATTTTCCGTACTAAGGTTACAGCGCTCAACACTGGTAGGTTGCAAAGCTTTATTGATGCGGGCAAATTGGATGCATCAAAGCCGGTCAACAAAGAGGTTTTGGCTGGCATTGGGTTGATTGGCAAGGCCTCTGATCAAGTTAAATTGCTGGCAAAGGGAGACTTAAAGGCGCAGGTGAATATTGAAGTAGATCGAGCATCTAAGAGTGCAATTGCAGCAGTGGAGAAAGCCAAGGGTTCGGTCAAACTTCCAGCTGCGGCACAATTATAATAAATCACGTTTATCGGAACGGAGCGGACCATGACATCAATGGTAGAGCAACTGGCATCTAATATTAGTTTGCAGTCCTTAGGTAAGGCTGAGGAGCTGAAAAAACGTCTTTGGTTTACCTTGGGTGCGCTACTGGTGTTTCGCCTTGGTGCCTACATTCCTCTTCCCGGAGTGGATGCTGGGGTGATGGCAGAGCTTGCCAAGCAGCATTCAGGCGGGATCCTTGGGATATTCGATCGCTTTGCCGGTGGTGCACTTAGTCGTATGAGCATATTGGCTCTTGGTGTGATGCCTTATATCTCTGCAAGCATTATTATGCAGTTAATGACAGTTGTGTCGCCTCGGCTCGCTGCTTTGAAAAAAGAAGGTGAAACTGGGCAAAAGAAAATTAACCAGTACACTCGCTATGCTACGGTATTTTTAGCCGCAATTCAGGGATATTTCATGACCGTTGGTCTTGAAACCATGAGTGTGCGCTCTGTTTCCGCGGTTGTGGATCCGGGTTTATTTTTTCGGCTAAATGGTATGATCACATTTGCAGGGGGTACTCTGTTTTTGATGTGGTTGGGTGAGCAGATAACCTCCCGCGGGGTCGGTAATGGTATTTCACTGATTATTTTCTCAGGTATAGTGGCGAATATGCCAGCTGCCATTTTCCAGACCTTGGAATTAGGCCGTCAGGGGTCGCTTTCGCCTGTGATCATTGCCATGATTTTGGTGATGATTATAGGGGTGATTGGTTTTATTGTATTTATGGAGCGGGCGCAACGCCGCATTAATGTACATTATCCTAAGCGCCAGGTGGGTACGAAGATGATGGAAGGGCAAACCACGCACTTGCCCATGAAGGTTAATAGTGCTGGAGTGATTCCCCCAATTTTTGCTAGCTCATTATTGCTGATGCCTATCACAATAGTGAATTTCACCGCTAAGCAAGAAGGGGCTGCTGGGTGGTTGTCCAATATTGCAATTTATTTTGCTCCGGGACAGATATTGTATATTTTGTTTTACATTGGAATGATTATGTTTTTTGCATTCTTTTATACTGCAATCATTTTCAACCCAGAGGAAACTGCTGAAAATCTGAAAAAGAATGGCGGTTTTGTTGCGGGATATCGTCCAGGTAAGAAAACGGCTGAGTTTCTCGATTTTGTTCTGACACGTCTCACGGTTGTAGGAGCGATATATTTGGCGGCCATTTGTGTGTTGCCTGAGATATTGATCGCAAAATATAGCATACCGTTCTACATTGGTGGTACTAGCTTGTTGATCGTTGTAGGAGTGGGAATGGATACGGCTGCACAGGTGCAATCTCATCTTGTGGCCCATCAGTATGAAGGCCTGCTGCGTAAATCTCGACTGCGTGGGAGGAGAGGTTGAACATAGTGATGTTTGGGCCTCCTGGTTCTGGAAAAGGGACTCAGAGTGACTATCTTGTTGAAAACCACGGCTTCGTAAAAATAGCTACTGGAGATATTTTGCGGGAAGAGATAAAAAGGGGTACCGAGTTGGGGGCCTCAATAGAAAGTGTGTTAGCGGCTGGTAATTTTCCCCAAGAACGCATAGTTAATGAGCTTGTGCAGCAACGCCTACAAAAGGCAGTTAAGAATGGAGGAATTGTTTTTGATGGTTATCCGAGAACAATTACTCAAGCGGAATTTTTGGATAGGATGTTGGTTGAGCTAGGTGCAAAGCTGGACTTAGTAATCGAGCTCAAAGCGGATGAGTCGGTTTTATTGGAAAGAGTTACAGGACGTTTTGCCTGTATAGAGTGTGGTGCAAATTATCATCAAGATACCAAGCCACTGAAGGTTGAGGGTAAATGTAATAACTGTGGAGGTACAGAATTTAGTCGCCGCTCTGATGATGATGCGGAGACCTTGAAGACTAGGTTGGCTATCTATTATCAACAAACGGAGCCCTTGATAGATAAGTATAGACAACAAGATTTGTGGGTGAGTTTAAACGGAACTGAGAGCGTAGCCGAAGTGTCGGATAGGATTAATCAGTTAATTGTGTCGGGTGGATTAAAAAGACAACGAAAAAATTTATTAAGCTAGTTGACTTTGTGCGTAGTTTCCTTATAATTGCGTTGTTCTTTTTGAATTACCATTGGCGAATTAAATGAAGAGGAAGAGATTTGGCTCGTATAGCTGGAGTTAACATACCTTCGGGAAAAAGGGTTGAGATTGGTTTGACGCAAATATATGGTATTGGTCATACTAAGGCTCGTGAAATTTGTACCAAGCTTAAGATTGAGGATAAGCGCCGTGTGCATGAGCTCACTGATAGTGAGGTTGCCAGAATCCGTGAAGTTATTGATAGCGATTATCAAGTCGAAGGAGACTTGAGGCGCGAAGTTGGTATGAATATCAAAAGGTTGATGGACTTGGGATGTTATCGTGGTATACGTCATCGCAAGGGTTTACCTACACGTGGTCAGAGGACATCTTCCAATGCTCGTACACGTAAAGGTAAGGCAAGACCTATTGCTGGTAAGAAAAAGTAAAATTAGGTAAAGTTTATGGCACAAAAAGGTACTGTTCGTTCACGTCGTCGCGTTAAGAAAAATGTTCCTTCGGGGATGGCGCATGTAAGTTCGACTTTCAATAATACGATTGTTACTATCACTGACCCTCAGGGCAATGTTTTGTCATGGTCTTCTGCGGGAACATGTGGTTTTAAGGGCTCGAGGAAATCTACACCATATGCTGCACAGCTGGCGGCTGAGGATGCGGGCCGTAAGGCCATGGAGCACGGAGTACGTACGTTGCAAGTGGAGGTAAAGGGCCCGGGAGCGGGACGCGAGTCAGCTTTGAGGTCGTTGCAGGCTGTAGGGTTGAGTGTTACCTCAATTCGCGATGTTACCCCATATCCTCACAACGGGTGTCGTCCTCGTAAGGCAAGGCGTGTGTAGTTATAAAAGCGAATTAAAATCCATTTTGGAGAAGTTTAAGTGATACAGAAAAATTGGCAATCTTTGATTAAGCCCCAAAAGCTTGAAACTCAAGCGGGGGCTGATCCCGAGCGTGAAGCAGTTGTAGTGGCTGAACCCCTTGAGCGTGGGTATGGTCTGACTCTGGGTAGTGCCTTAAGGCGTACTCTGTTGTCTTCCTTGCAGGGGGCGGCAGTGACCGCCTTGAAAGTGGATGGAGCTTTGCACGAGTTTTCGGCCCTGCCAGGGGTTATGGAGGATCTGCCTGATATTATCCTGAATATTAAAAACCTGGCGGTTGTTTTGCATAGTGAAGAGTCAAAAAAGGTCAGGTTGAAAGTTTCCAAGGCAGGCCCTGTGTTTGCCAAGGATATAGAAACAGGATCCGAAGTTGAAATACTGAATCCCGAATTACAGATCTGTACGCTAAGCCCGGGTGCCAAGTTAGACATGGAGCTGACGGTTGAGTCTGGAAAAGGCTACTTGCCGGCGCGGCGCAGACAGTCGGATGATACGGTAGTAGGCCAGATTGCAGTGGATGCAATATTTAGCCCGGTACGTAAGGTTTCCTACAAAGTGGATAATACTCGTGTTGGTCAAATGACTAACTATGACAAGCTATCGCTTTCTGTGGAGACAGATGGGTCGATTACTCCTGAGGATGCTGTGGCTTATGCATCTAGGATTTTACAAGATCAGCTGCAGATGTTCATCACTTTTGAAGAGCCAGTGCCAGAAGTGCAGCCAGAAGAAGCTAAGACGGTACCATTTAACCGTAATTTGGTGCGTAAAATTGATGAGTTGGAGCTTACAGTACGTTCGGCTAATTGCTTGAAAGCCGAAAATATTGTTTATATTGGGGATCTGGTTCAAAAATCTGAATCTGAAATGCTAAGAACTCCGAATTTTGGGCGTAAATCGCTAAATGAAATTAAAACAGTACTTGGGCAAATGGGATTAGAGTTTGGTATGCAGATACCTGAGTGGCCGCCCGAAAATATTGAAGAGCTTGCTAAGAAGCTTGAGGATAATTTTTAGAGCGTTTAAGGAATAGTTATGAGACACGGAATACAAGGGCGCAAATTTAGCAGAAAATCTAGCCACAGGCGTGCGCTGTTCGCTAATTTGGCTAACTCCTTGATTGAGCACGAGCAAATCACCACTACGTTGCCAAAGGCCAAAGACCTGAGGCCCATAGTGGAAAAATTGATTACCCTGGGTAAGCGAGGAGATTTGCACGCTCGACGCCGTGCGTTAGCAATGTTGCGTAACCAGGATGCGGTTAACAAATTGCTTGCCAATTTATCAGGCCGGTTTAAGGATCGCAGCGGCGGCTATACGCGTATAGTAAAGGCTGGGTTTCGCCAAGGTGACAACGCGCCTATGGCAAAAATCCAGTTGGTTGATTATATGCCCAAGCCTAAATCGACGGATGAAGCTGATAAGTCGACAGTTCCAGCAGATGTTGCTCCGCAGGTTGACGAAAAGAAAAACTGATATCGCCCTGAGCCTTTGCTTGGCACGATAATGAGGTATAAGTGTTCATACAGACTGAATCTACACCAAATCCCAATACTTTGAAATTTGTCCCCGGACGGGTGGTTATGGAGTCAGGCACCGCTGATTTTACAACCATAAGTGAGGCTGCTCGCCATCCATTGGCCAAGGCTTTGTTTGACCTTGAAGGAGTAGTGGGGGTCTTTTATGGGCGGGACTTTGTGTCTGTTACAAAAGATGAGTCACACGATTGGGATTTGAAGCCGTTGATACTCGATCATCTGGTAAATTTTTTTGCAGCGGATGGTAAATTTGAATTAGACCAATCCGGCGCTTCATCTAAGTGCGATGAGAGTGGCTCTGATGAGAGTGGCTCTATAGAAAAGGAAATCCAAGAATTATTGAATAGCAGGGTGCGTCCGGCGGTGGCAATGGACGGTGGAGACATAGTGTTTGAGAAATTTGAAGATGGAGTTGTATTTCTAAAGTTGCGGGGAGCGTGTGCCGGGTGCCCTAGTTCCACCGCTACTTTAAAAATAGGAATTGAGAACATGCTAAGGCACTACATTCCTGAAGTGCGTGAAGTTTGTGCAGTAGTATAAAGAGGTAATTAGATATGCATAAATCTGGAATAGTGAGCAGTTGTTGCAGAAAAAGTTTTTTATTAGGTATCATAGTTATGGTTGCAACTATGTATTTTCTGGTCCCGGTGAAACTGTCATCGGCTATAGTGGTCAACAGTGCAGTCGCGCAGAAAGTCTTGCCAGCAGTGGCAGAGCTTACAACCGTCGAGGTAAGCAGCACTCAACATTTGCAGAAATTACTGACGACGCACGATTATAATTTCCACCAATTATTGGATCGAGATCGTGGGGTTCCTAGACTGCATTGCACGAATTTTCCCAAGGATTTGGGAAATGTAAAATGTCTTAGAACCAAACAATCGTTGTTTATACAAGTGTTATTACCGATGGTTTTAAATGCCAACGAGGAAATTTTGCGAGATAGAAAGCAACTGATTGCTATCAAGGTGGCCCTGGAGGTGGGGGAGGTTTTGATCTCCGAGCAAAACCAGTGGCTAAGTCAGATAGCGGCAAGATACAAAATGAGTAATCTGGATATTGATGGGTTGATAAATAGAGTGGATATAGTTCCTATTTCAATGGCTTTGGGGCAGGCTATTATTGAAAGTGGATGGGGTTTATCTTATGCTGCCAGGGAAAAAAATTCACCGTTCGGTATGACAATTTCAGACAAGGTCAAAAACTATAGTTGTTTGCTTGAGAGTGTAGTTTCATACGTTCACAATCTGAACACAAATCGTGCCTATTGGGAAATGCGGCATACGCGTGCTTCTTTGCGCAGTAAGGGTAAAGTCTTAGATGGGTATACTCTGATAGGTGACTTGAGGCGTTATTCTGAGCAAAGAGCGTTATATATACGCAAGGTTAGGTTTGCTATAAAACACCATGATTTAACCAAATTTGATACACTGCAGTTACAGCCTATGGTTTGAATATCCATTGTAAAATGGATGGGCAACAGGGGCATTTACGCTTATGGCAAAATGTGTCATAAGTTATCGGACAGAATATTTATTTTGTGATGATTTTTGACAAACTTAGGATATGCGGGGAATACTCATGAAGCTGACCATTGAAAGGACCGCCTTTTTAAAGGCTTTGTCCCATTGCCAAAATGTAGTTGAGCGCAAAACAACGCTGCCGATTTTGGCACACATATTGCTGGAGGCTGATGGAGTAAGTGTCAAGCTCACCGCTACGGATTTGGAACTTTCTATCATCGAAAAAGTAGAAGCTGTAGTTATGGAGCCGGGGCGAGCTGCTGTTCCTGCGCACCTGCTGTATGACATTGTGCGCAAACTGCCAGAGGGCTCCAAGTTGGAGCTAATTATTAATCTGGAAAACGGGCAATTGCAGATATCATCAGGAAAGTCTCAGTTTCATTTGCCTTGTGTACCATCTGAGGATTTCCCCCAGATTGATACGGGTAAGCAGTTGCATCATTTTGTGCTTAAAAGTAACGTGTTGCGCGATCTAATTGAAAAAACCAAATTTGCTATCTCTACAGAAAATACCCGTTATTTCTTGAACGGTATATATTTACACATAGTAGATGACAAGGAGTTGGTCGCGGTGGCGACAGATGCGCATCGTTTAGCAAAAGTTTCAGTGCCAGCACCAGAGGGTGCTAAGGGCATGCCTGGCATTATCATATCGCGTAAAACTGTAAATGAATTAAGTTTACTGATAGCCAATGACCACAATGATGTGGCTATTGGGGTATCGGAAAATCAAATTAGCTGCACCATAGGGAGTGCATATTTGGTTTCTCGATTGGTTGATGGGCAATACCCTGACTATTCAACTGCCATTCCAGTGGCAAATGACAGGAAAGTGAAGCTTGCTGTTAAATCGTTCGCAAAGGCGGTTGATAGAGTTGCAACCATGTCGACAGATCGTTTGGCCGGTATTTATATTGATTTGGACAAAGGTCGTTTGGCTCTATCAGCAATTGGTGAGAATGCGGGGGCTGCACATGAAGAGATAGAGATTGATTACAGCTCTGATAAGGTCAATATAGGTCTTAGCGCGCGTTATATCATGGACGTTACACAGCAAATTAAAGGGGACGATGCCGTGTTGTTGTTTGGTGATGGGGATACTCCTTTGATTGTGAAAGCTGCTCAGGATGACAACGCTCTATATGTTATTATGCCAATGCGAGTGTAAAGTTGTCTCATGATAATGCGTTAGGTATTACCAGACTTCGCTTGACTCTTTTTCGCTCCTACACAAATTTGTGCATTAATTGTGATACCAGGCCAGTTGTGCTGACTGGGGTCAATGGGGCGGGCAAGACGAATTTGTTGGAGGCGATTTCATTTATGGCCCCGGGGCGTGGTTTGAGAGCCGCCACCCTAAGTGAAGTGACAAATTTGGAGCAACCAACGCAGCCGTGGGGCGTGGCTATTACTCTCAATTCTAGCTCCGGTGTAGTGAATATTGGCACAGGGGTTGATCCAGAGGGGTTGCAGCTGGGGCGCGAGCGGCGCGTAGTTAAAGTCGAGGGCGAAACGGTTAGGCAGCAGACATCTTTGGCTGAGTACGTGCATGTATTGTGGTTGACACCACAAATGGATCGCTTGTTTATGGAGGGTGCTGGGGCGAGAAGAAAATTTTTTGATCGTTTGGTTTACGGGTTTGATCCCCTTCACGCCTCTCGGATAAATCGTTATGATCACGCGATGCGAGAGAGAGCCCGGTTGCTGCGGGAAGGGAGAGCAGACACCAAATGGTTGGAGGCGTTAGAAGAGCGTATGGCTTGTGAGGCAGTTGCGATAGCGGCAGCGCGAGATGATCTGATTGATAATCTATCTGAGGCCATAAATTGGGCTGTTGGAACCTTTCCCACACCCGTACTCTCATTGGACTGTGAGATATGCGACTGGTTGAAAGAAGGTCCGGCCCTGGCGGTTGAAGATCGTCTGAGAAAAGTGCTTGCTGAACAGCGGGGTGATGATGCAATATCGGGTAGGACGAGATATGGTGCGCATCGTTGTGATGTAAAAACTTGGTTTGGCTCGGTTTCGATGCCGGCGGCGCAGTGTTCGACTGGGGAACAGAAGGCATTATTATTATCGATTATCTTAGCTGTGGCTAGATTACGGAAAATGCGTGGCCATGGAGTGCTGTTGATGTTATTGGATGAGGTGGTGGCGCATTTAGATGCGGGGCGCCGAGAGGACTTGTTTAAGGAAATAACGGAGCTCGGGGTTCAGGCTTGGATGAGTGGCACTGATTATCGTATGTTTGAAGGGCTGCAGGACAATGCTCAATTTTTAAATGTTGAAAACTCTAAAGTGAATTAAGTGAATGAAATGACGGATAAGAAAAACAGTTCAGAACAGTATGGCGCTCACTCCATTAAAGTCCTCAAAGGACTTGATGCGGTACGTAAAAGGCCAGGAATGTACATTGGTGATACTGACGATGGCTCAGGGTTGCATCATATGGTTTACGAGGTGGTTGACAATGCCATCGATGAAGCGCTTGCTGGCCACTGTGATGAGATCCTGGTGCGTCTAAATTCCAATGGGTCGGTAACTGTGCGAGATAACGGTCGTGGAATTCCAGTTGCGATTCACGAGGAAGAAGGAATCTCTGCTGCTGAAGTTATTATGACGCAGCTCCATGCTGGCGGTAAGTTTGACCAAGACGCTTATAAGGTTTCTGGCGGGTTGCATGGGGTAGGGGTATCGGTTGTTAATGCCTTGTCTGCGGTTCTGGAGTTGACTATCTGGCAGGATGGCAAGCAGCACTATATGAAATTTCTTCATGGGGATTCAGAAGCGCCCTTGGCGGTTACGGGATCCGCTGATGGACGTAAGGGCACAGAGGTCACCTTTTTACCCTCCACCAAGACATTCACCAACACCGAATTCGACTTCCGTCGCTTGGAATTGCGGTTTCGGGAGCTAGCCTTTCTGAACTCCGGAGTCAAACTACTGTTAGTTGATGCGCGCAAAGCCGAAGAAGAAACCGTCGAACTTTATTATGAAGGTGGAGTGCGGGCGTATGTAGAATATCTTGATCGCAATAAAACCGCGATGCATAGTCCACCGATTATGATCACTGGTGAGCGCGATGGCATTTTCTTAGAGTTAGCTATGCAGTGGACTGACAGCTATCACGAGAATATTTTGTGTTTTACCAACAATATTCCGCAGCGGGATGGGGGAGCTCATTTGGCCGGGTTTAAGGCGGCGTTGACTCGTGTAGTGAACAAATATAGTGCCGCGATTGCTACTGCAAGGCGTGGAAAGATAAGTGTGACTGGGGATGATGCGCGCGAGGGGGTTACTTGCGTACTTTCAGTCAAGGTATCAGATCCTAAATTTTCTTCGCAGACTAAAGACAAGTTAGTGTCTTCAGAGGTCCGACCAGTGGTCGAAGGGCTTGTGGGTGACAGACTCGATCAGTGGCTCGAGGAACATCCAGGGGACATGAAAAAAATTGTTGGCAAAATTTTTGATGCTGCTGCTGCTAGGGAAGCCGCTCGCAAGGCCAGGGAGCTAACGCGCCGTAAGGGAGCCTTGGAGATGTCATCCCTGCCTGGCAAGCTTGCAGATTGCCAGGAGCGTGATCCTGCGAAGAGTGAACTATTCTTGGTAGAGGGTAATAGCGCTGGTGGGTCAGCAAAATCTGGGCGCAATCGTGCATTCCAGGCAATTTTGCCCTTGCGTGGTAAAATTCTGAATGTGGAAAGGGCGCGCTTTGATAAAATGCTCGGTTCCCAAGAGATTGGCACGTTGATTTCAGCGCTAGGGACAGGCATAGGCTCGGAAGACTTTAACCCTGAAAAAACTCGTTATCACAAAATCATCATAATGGCTGATGCTGACGTAGATGGTAGCCATATACGTACACTTTTGCTGACATTCTTTTATCGACAAATGCGTGAGCTTATCGACAAGGGCTATTTATATATTGCTCAGCCACCGCTTTATGGAGTGAAGAAAGGCAATTCAGTAGTTTATTTAAAGGATGATGCGGCTTTGCAAGAGTACCTTATTAACGCTGGCCTTGAGGGAGCGTCTTTGCACTTGGCTTCGGGGGCGACTATTGTGGGAGCAGACTTACGAAGCAGGTTGGAAGCAGCAGAAAAGGCCAAAGCTTGCATAGAGGAAATTGGCAAATCTGTAAATTCAGACTTAGTAACGGAACAGGCCCTATTAGCGGGCGCCTACGAGATAGATAGATGGACCGATGCCGCCTATATGCAACAAATTGCGCAAAAGGTACCAGTTGCCTTGAATGCAATTGGTGAGGAAGGAGAAAAGGGGGGATGGTCTGCCAAAATTGGTGATGCTGGCGAGTTGATAGTCACCCGCACAATCTTGGGAGTTGGTGAGTCCTATACCATGGGTGAAGAAATGTTGAGATGCATCAGGTCTAGTGCTATGCAGGAGATTTTCAAGGAACTGGTAGAGAGTTTCCAAAAACCGGGTGAGTATATTGTCAAAGACAAGGGGACGCCGGTATATGGTCCGGTTGAGTTGGTGGAGGCCATTACGGCGCAAGGGCGCAAGGGCGTCACCATACAACGTTATAAAGGATTGGGCGAAATGAATGCTGATGAGCTGTGGGAGACAACCCTAGACCCAGAGGCTCGTAACTTGTTGCAAGTGCACGTTAGCCACACGAATGAGGCAGAAGAAGTATTTTCAACCCTCATGGGTGACGTAGTGGAGCCCAGGCGTGAGTTTATTCAGAGTAACGCTCTGAACGTTCGGAATCTTGACGCCTGAGGCAATATCGGGACCGTGAATGGCACTCCCTGCCGATTTAGTTGTATAGGGCGTCATCGGGCTCGTGCTTAGACCGCATTGGTGAGGTCGCGCTTCCTCCCAACACCCTTAACTCATCTGCTAACGACATCCCTTCTTCCTCTTCCTCGTTTGGCTCAGAGGAATCTTTTGTGTCCTTACGTTTTTGCTGCTGGGCTTCTTCTTGTTTCTTCCAATATGCTGCTTGTTTCTTCAAATATGCTTGCTGGGCCTCTTGCTGGGCCTCTCGCTGGGCCCTTCGGTTTCTTTCCAAGTTATCGCTCTTGATATCTTTTTTCAGCTTTTTCGCCATTAGGGTCAGCTGGTTTAGCTTGGGCTTAATTATGTTGTTAGTAAGTTGCTTGCCAGCGTCTATAGTCTTTTGGAACTCACCTGCCTGTCCAAGGAGCGATACTGGTGGGTTGGCTACGGCTGTTTTCAAGTCGCTGAGGCCGCTCTGGAAATTTTGACTGCACTGAGCAAAACTATCGGGTGCACAAGCTTGTAACCCACATAATTCATGATTTTGTGTGTGAATCTGGGCAAGTATCTGACCAATAGCATAGCTTTGCAGGTGAGCAACAACTTTCTTTTGCTCTAGCCTTAGTTTCTCATTCTCAGACGTTTCTATTGCCTTATGTTGCTTTTGTATAGCCTCAGTGTTTTTCTCGAGGTCCCTGCGGTAATGTTCCAAATCCGCCTTAAGTTTTTCGCTCCCAGTACGCTGGGTTGCGAGGACTGCGTCAACTCCGTGCATTGTGGAGAGCTGCTTCTCAAGTGTTTTCTTGCGTTTTGCTAGCTCAGATGTAACACTCGAAGTTTGCTTTTGGAGATCGTCAATCTGCCTGTAGGTGTTCCCGCAATCAGTTTGTGTTGCGGTCTTGTCCTCATCAGAGGTTGGATTCCGTAAA